>OUNM010342200.1_pt1 | contig 43267 bp, 29 predicted proteins | sample 1769961 | NCBI WGS metagenome assembly OUNM01 (sample SAMEA3914820, study PRJEB12502) | metagenome | biome: forest; material: soil | place: USA | collected 2012-03-12 | depth 0.3 m | reverse complement strand
TCCAGCGCCGCCGTCGCTTCGTGCCCCGACACCTTCGGTTGCGCGCCGAGACGCGCGCACTCCAGAAACGCCGCGAGCTCATTCTTCAACGGTTCACCTTTTTGGATCTCCACCGGTTCACGCACGATTTTTCTCCCGGCAAATTCGCTGACGATGCTGTTATTCGCTGCGGCGAAAAGCTTCTTGAGCAGCGAACTCTCGTGTTCGTGTTCTTTGGCCAGGCGATACATGAAACCTTCCTGCGCCTGGTAGTCGAGCGAGAGATAGGCATCTTCCTGAAAGACCCGAATCTTGCGCAGTTTCTCGGGACTCACGCGCGAGACAGTGATATTCGCCACACAGCCATTTTCAAAACGCAACCGCGCGTTGGCGATATCTTCATCGCGTGAAAGAATCGGCACACCCACCGCGTCAATGCTAGTTACCGGTGACCGCACGAGGTGAAGGATGATTTCCAGATCGTGAATCATGAGATCGAGCACCACGCCGATCTCCGTGCTGCGCGCGGGGTAAGGCGAAAGCCGATGCGATTCGATGAAGCGCGGCCGGGTGAGGCGGGATTCCAGCGCGGACATCACCGGATTAAACCGCTCCACATGGCCGACCTGGAGCACGAGGCCGCGTTCGCCGGCGAGTTTGGCCAAAGCGCGGGCGTCTTCGGTTTTTTCGGTAATGGGTTTTTCCACGAGCACGTGCTTTCCGCGCTCCAACAAGAAACGCGCGATTTCGAAATGCGAGGGCGTGGGAGTGGCGATGGTTGCGGCGTCTACTGCCTGCGCAAATTCCTCCAGCGACGCCACGGCTTTGGCCCCATGCTGGCGCGCCATGTCCTGCGCGACGGTTTGGTTATTATCGTAGATCGCCGTGAAGCCGCCTCCCGCGAGTTCCGCGAGGATTCGTGCGTGATTGCGGCCAATATGGCCCGTGCCGATGACGCCGATGCGAGTAGGAGAAGCCGAAGTGGTCACAAGTAACTAGTATCAGGAAACAGGCGCGATGCCATAGATAGAAATGCCGTGCTGGGCCGCGAGCGCGCCGAGTTTTTCTTTTTCAAGTAACAAAGTGCATCCCGCCTCCACACCGAGCACGCGGATGCGCGCCTCGTGCGCCGCTTCCACGGTGAGCGGGCCGATGACCGGAACGTCGAAACGCAGGTCTTGGTTCGGCTTCGAGACCTTCACCATCACGGCGCCTTTTCGCCCGAGTTCGCCGCCGCGTTTCATGGCGGCATTGGTTCCCTCAAACGCTTCCACCGCGAGGACGGTGCCGCCTTTCACCACCACCGTCTGGCCGATATCGAGCCGGCTCGTTTCTTTGGCGATGCGAAAGCCGTACTGCACATCGCCTTCTTCGCGGCGGCCGAGTTTCGGCCCGGCGAAAAGGCCGGCGGGCGCGAGATAATCCTCCATATAGGTCGTGGCCGGCAAAAGCTCGACGCTGATGGCACTCATTTCCGCGCCGATGGCGGCGAAGATCGATTCGGCGTTGCGCTCCCGCAATTTCCCGAGCAGCATCAGCGCTTTGAGATCGGGCCGCAGATCGAAAAGATTTTTTGGGTGGATCTGGCCGGACATGACGGCGCGTCGCGCGCCGCTCTTTTTTAAAAAGGCGAGCATCTTTCCGAGCTGGCCCACGCGCATCCACTCGATCTCATCGACGAGCGCGGCGAGAGCCTGATCGGTTTCATTCGTAAACGCAGCGGCGGCGATCCGTTGCACGCCTGCGGCACGAGCGGAGCGCGCCATCGCCAAAGGATAGGCGCCGCTGCCGGCAATGATCGCGAGAGTAGTCGGGGTTTCCAACGAAAAAGGGGAATGGTGCGATGGGATGAGGGTGAGTGTCGAGCAGGCAGTGCGGGTGGCGAGTGGGTGGGTCAGTGCGAGATGGATGGGGATGCCTTTAACCCTACACTTTCACTTACACCTACACCGGCGAGCGACGCGGTTGCGAAATTGGAGAGATTGGAGAGGTGTGAGAGGTGTAGGTGTAAGTGAAAGTGTAGGATTAAAGACCGCCGCCAGCCAACCGTCCCTCCGGCCAGCCGCGTATCTCTTTGGATGGACCTGACCAGATTTCCTGGCTGCGACATGACGCTCCATGAGCGGCGCGGGAAGTCCCCCACTTCCAATTTTGAATTACCATGAAAAGCTCTTTTCTCATTATTGCCGATCGCGGAAATCTCAAGGCGTTCCGCGTGGAAAAAACGGCGAACGAACGGCCCCCGCGTTTGCAACTCGTGGAGGCACTTTCGCTGGTGGAGGCGCATCGCAAAGCTAGCGAAATGAATACGGATCTCGCGGGAGGCTTCCCGGCGGTGGGTTCGCGCGGAAACGGCGGGCGGCATCAAAATTCCATTTCCGACCGGCACTACGAAATCGAGACAGGCCGGCGCATTTGCCGGCAACTCGCCTGCCATATCGCGTCGATCCTGCGCCGCGAACAGCCGGACCATTGGTCATTTGCGGCGCCTGCGGAAATCAATGATGCAGTGCTCGATGAACTCGAACCCGGACTGCGCCGGCACATCGCGGAAAATCTCCGGCTCGGTTTGGTGAATGCGAGCGCCGAGGAGGTGCTAGAGCGGTTTTCGGTGCGGCCAGTGGAGTATGCAGCGTAGGGGATCCGGACGGATGGAGTGATTTGATAAAGTAACTAAATCCGCTCAAAGTAACGCGCCCGCTCCCAATCGGTGACGGCGGCATCAAATTGCCGTACTTCCAGGCGGGCGGCGTGGACGTAATGTTCCACCACGTCGGCGCCAAAACTGCGCGTGGCGATCTCGCTTTTTTCGAAGAGATCGACGGCTTCGCGCAAGGTGCCGGGCAGGGTCGTGAGCTTTTCGTCAATGTAGGCATTGCCATGATATTCCGGGCTGCATTCCAGACCTTCGTCGATTCCGGCAAGGCCGGCCGCCATCATTGCGGCGAAGGCTAGATAGGGATTGGCATCCGCACCCGGCATTCGGTTTTCGATGCGGAAACTGGGGCCGTGGCCCACGACGCGGAAACCGGTGGTACGATTGTCGGTGGACCAGGCCTGGCGGGTCGGCGCCCAGCTCATCGCTTCGTAGCGTTTATAAGAATTGATGGTGGGCGCGAAGAAAAGGCAGAGCTCACGCGAGTATTTCATGAGTCCGGCCAGAAATTGCCGGAACAAGTCGCTGGGGCCATTCGATGCGCCGTCCCAGAAAGCGTTTCCATGCTCGTTCTTTAGCGAGATATGGATATGGCACGAACTGCCGGCCTCGCCATGGAAAGGTTTCGCCATAAAAGTAACACTCTTGCCGTGGGTCTGGGCGATGTGTTTGGTTCCGTGCTTGAAGACGACGTGGCGATCCGCGGTCGTGACCGGGTCCGAGTAGGTGACGTTGATCTCATGCTGGCCGCGGCCCCATTCGCCCTTGGAATTCTCGATGGGGATGCCCGCGGTGAGCATGGTATTGCGGATTTCGCGCATGATCGCCTCATCCCACCCCGGCTGGAGCATATGGTAATCGATCCTATAGTTACTTGATGGCGTAAGATTGGCGAAACCTTTGGCTGCTGCTGCGGCGTAGTCCTCGTTGAAAAGGTAGAATTCCAGTTCGCTGGCGATATTGCATCGCAGGCCGCGGCGGCCCAGCCGTTCCACTTGCCGGCGCAGAATGGCGCGCGGCGATTGCTCCACGGCGCTGCCGTCGTGATCGTGAAAATCGCAAAAGACCAGGGCGCTCGCCGTTTCCCATGGAAGGAGATAAATCGCATCCAGATCGGGCCGCATCTCGAAATCGCCGAAACCGGCGTCCCAATTAGCGAGGCGATAGCCATTCTGCGGCTCCATCTCCATATCGACGGTGAAAAGGTATTTGCAGCCGTGGGTCGTGCCATTCACCAAGTCATTCACGAAAAACTCGCCGGTTGCTCGTTTGCCGACCAACCGCGCGAGCATGTCGGGTGCGGCCACCTGCACGGTATCAATGAGACCCGATTGGATTTTGGTGAGCAATTCGTCGCGGTTCATAGATCAGGTTTCATTGATATATATATTCTTCAACTCGCTGAAACCTTCCAGCGCGGCCTGCCCGAGATCGCGGCCGAGGCCGCTCTGTTTGAATCCGCCGAATGGCGCTTCGGTATGCACGCTATTGTGGCAGTTCACACTGATCACGCCTGCTTCGATCCGCCGCGAGACGCGTAGCGCGCGATTCAAGTCGCGCGTCCACAGAGAACCGCTCAGGCCATAGGGTGAAGCGTTCACTTCGCGGATCATTTCGTCTTCGTTGGAAAAGGGGCGCACACACGCCACCGGCCCGAAGATTTCCTCCTGCCAGCAAGGATCGGTTGTCTCCAGGCCAGTGATGATGGCCGCGTTCAAGTAACAACCCGCGCCTGACGGGCGATCACCGCCGCATTCGATCTTGCGGTCGCGCCGGCGGGCGTCCTCCAGAAACGCCTCCACCGTGTCACGCTGCCGCGCGGAAGCCAGCGGGCCCAGATCGGTGGCCGGGTCTGCTGGATCACCCACGCGCAGCTTTTTTGTTGCCGCGACGAATCGATCCACAAATTTTTCGTAGATCGGCTGCTCCACAAAAACACGCGATCGCGCGCAGCAATCCTGCCCTGTGTTATCAAAGACGGACATGGGCGCGCTTTCTGCCGCCTTTTCCCAGTCGCTATCGGCAAAGACGATGTTGGGAGATTTGCCGCCGAGTTCCAGCGAGACGCGCTTGAAATCGTTGGCTGCCAGTTTCATCACGTGGCGACCCACTGCGGTCGAGCCGGTGAAAGACACCTTGCGCACGAGCGGATGCGTGACGAGCGCGTCGCCGATTTTGCCGCCCTCGCCGCAGAGCACCTGCAGCACTCCCGGCGGCAGGCCCGCTTCCAGCGCGCACCAGCCCAAAGCGAGCGCGCCGAGCGGAGTTTGGGCGGCGGGTTTAAGTAACACACAATTGCCCGCGGCCAATGCCGGCGCCACTTTCCAGCAGGCAATGGCAAAGGGAAAATTCCAGGGCACAATGCACGTCACCACTCCGAGCGGCTGGCGCAGCGTGAAATCGAAGCCGCCGCGGGCCACCGGGATCACTTCGCCGCGGGCTCGGCCGATTGCACCCGCGTAATAGCGAAAGGTGCGGCCGCCGGATGCCGCCTCGCCCCGGGCGCTCGCGAGCGGCTTGCCCATGCTGTGGGAGTCAAGCAAGCCAAATTCACCAGCATGTTTCTCGATGAGTTCAGCGAACTTATATAGCAAATCTGCGCGGGCACCCGGCGCCAGGTCGCGCCAGCCGTTCTCCCAGGCAGCCTGAGCACCACGGGCCGCGGTATTTACGTCATCTACCGTGGCATCGCACACGGTGCGAAAGGCTTGTTCCGTGGTGGGATCGATCAGCTCCCGCTCGGTATCGTTGGAAAGCGTTTGGCCATCGATGAGCGAGGCAGAGAGATTAAACATAGGGGAGGAGGCGAAATATTTACAACGCGGCGCGATAAAGATCGAGCAGATCCGCCTGGGTGAGAGGCACGGGATTGGTGCGGTGACAGCTATCGGCAAAGGCTGCCTCCGCGAGCATCGGCAGCGCGCTTTCGTCGATCCCTTGTGAACGGAGCCCGCCACTGATGCCGATCATTTCAAGTAACGAGCGCGTTGCGCCGAGCACGGCGGCATCTCCCGCTTCTCGCAGTCCGATGGCCACTCCCAGCCGCTCATACACGCCGGGTTTGCGTTGCGCATTGAGCCGCATCACCGGCAGCAGGCACAAGCCATTGGCCAGGCCGTGATGCAGACCGAAATGCGCGGAGAGCGGATGCGAGAGCGAATGCGCTGCGCCGAGATCTTTCTGAAAAGCGATGCCCCCCATTGTCGCGGCTATTTGCATCATGCCGCGCGCTTCAAGGTCCTGGCCATTTTCCACCGCCCTCGGTAAATAGTGAAAAGTGATGCGCGCACCTTCCAGGGCGACGGCGTCGCAGAGCGGATGAAAGACGGGCGAAGTATAGGATTCGATGCAGTGGGTGAGTGCATCCGTGCCTGTCGCCGCCGTGAGCTTGGGCGGCAGTCCACTCGTTACGCGCGGATCGAGAATCACTAGATTCGCCAGCAGCGCGGGATGAAAAATCACGCGCTTCGTTTTGTCGAATATGATCACGGAACTGCGCCCTACTTCGCTACCCGTGCCGGCGGTCGTGGGGATGGCGATGAAGGCCGGTAATTTTCCCGGATCGTCCTGCCAGGTGAGCTCGCGCCATCTCGCACCGGCGGTCGAGACGGCGACACGCAGAATCTTCGCAACATCGAGAGCGCTGCCTCCGCCAAAGCCGATGATGCCATCGCACTGGCCCTTGCGCCATGCCTCGACGCCGGCGATCACATCTCCCTCAACGGGATTCGGGTGAACCTCGGAAAAAACGGTGGCGCTGTGCGGTGCGGACTCTTTCAGCAGGGCGAACGCTGGAGTCGGCAGCAGTCCGGCATCAGTCACAATCAGCGGTCGCGTGATTCCGAGTGTGCGCAATTTTTCGGGCAAATGGCCAAGCGATTCTGCGCCGTGGAGGATCGATGTGGGAAAGGAAAATGACGAAATCATGGCAAATGGCAGGGGAACGAAATGGTGCGGCGCGCCCGGCGTCGAGACGGAAAATGTTGCAATTTTATGACGGGGCTCAGGGCGGTAGTGCGTGCCCCTAGAGGAGAGAAGCGCGGCAAATGGGACCTATGGGAGAGATGGGACTTACAAGATAACGCGCCGGCCACGAGAAATCGCCCTGGTTTTGATTGCACTCCTGCTAATAAATCCACCCGATCAGCCTTTCATCTACGCGTATGCCCCGCTCGATCCTGCTCCTCGCCTTTGCTCTCACCGTTTCCTCCGCGGCCTTTGCCGAGCGTCCGTCGCTGGCCAAGCCGGATGATCCTTATTTTGCGAAGTTCGAGCCGGAGCAGGCGCCCCCGCCCGCGGGTTTGCTCTTGAAAAAAGGCGATCGGCTGGCGATCTGCGGCGACTCCATTACCGAGCAGAAGCAATACTCGCGCATCATGGAAACCTATCTCACAGTGTGCGTGCCGGAGCTGGAAGTGACCACACGGCAGTATGGCTGGAGCGGGGAAAAGGCCAGTGGCTTCTATGGGCGGATGAAAGACGATTGCCTGCGCTTTTCGCCGACCATCGCCACGACTTGCTATGGGATGAACGATCACGAATACATGCCGTACGAAGATCGCATCGGCCAGAAATACGTGGAAAAGCAGACAGCCATCGTTGAGGCATTCAAGGCGGCGGGAGTGCGCGTGGTGCTCGGCTCGGCAGGATGTGTGGGCAAGATTCCCAGCTGGGTGAAAGAGGCGCGCGGTACGGTGGAGGATCTGAATCTGAATCTATGCAAGCTGCGCAATTTCGACATCGATCTCGCCGACAAGGAACACGTGGCTTTCGCCGATGTTTTCTGGCCGATGCTCACTGCCGGCTTTGAAGCGCGGAAGAAGTATTCGCCCGATTACATGATCTCCGGACACGATGGAGTGCACCCCGGTGGGGCGGGGCACACGGTGATGGCTTATGCTTTTCTGAAAGCGATGGGACTGGATGGAAACGTCGGCATTTTCACGGTTGATCTTAAGGATGGCAAAGCGACCGCGACCAGCGGACATGAAGTTCTCGGCTTTGAAAATGGCGAGGTGAAAATCAAAAGCTCGCGCTATCCCTTTTGCGCAGCGGGTGGTGATCCGGCGAAAGATGATAATATTCGCTCCGGTATGAGCCTGGTGCCGTTCAATCAGGATTTGAACCGGCTCACGCTGGTGGTGAAAAATGCTCCGGCGAAGAGTTATCAAGTAACATGGGGGAAAGGATCAAAGACTTATTCCGCGGAGGAACTAGCGAAGGGGGTAAATCTCGCGGCGGATTTTCCGGAAAATCCGTTCCTGGAGCAGTTCAGGAAAGTGGATTCCGCAGTGGGGGCGAAAGAGGTATATGAGACCAAGGAGATTAAACAGATTTTCCATGATCTGATCGGCGGCAAATTCAAGTCTGTTGACGACATTAAGGACGAGGAAATGAAGGCGCTCTTTGCATTGCGGGATGCCGAAGGCAAGCTCGATAAGGAAGCGGTGATCAAAGCCAGCGAAGCCCGGCGTGCGCCCCTCGCGGAAGCGCTGAAGACGAACTTCGTGCCGGTGACACACGAGATCAAGATTACGCCGCTGTGAGACCGTGGATATGGCTTTCCCTTTGTGTTGCGGCGCTGATCGTTCCGGTCAGAGCCAAGGCCGGGGGAAACGCCGGCGTCACGGTGGCCGACGACGGCCGGAACTGGACGCTCGATAACGGCATTGTCCGGGCGGTCGTTAGTAAAGCCAGCGGCAATCTGTCGTCGCTTACCTATCGGGGAATTGAAACAATGGGTAGCGGTGGCTACTGGGAGCAGACTCCTCAAGATGCGCCAGAACTGACCCAAACGGTGACGATCAATCCGGCGAAAAATGAAGGGGCTCGCGCCGAGGTTTCCGTGAAGGGGGTGACGGGCGGCAAAGTCATGCTCACGCCCCGTGCGCCGGGAGGCGGAACGTATTGCGATATCGAGGTGCGATATTCACTGGGTCGCGGCGAGAGTGGCCTTTACGCCTACGCCATTTTCTCTCATCCGGCGGCGTATGGGGCGATGGGCGTGGGAGAAAGTCGCTATATCACGAAGCTCAGCCATACGTTTGACTGGATCTCCGTGGATGCTGATCGCAACATGCTCGAATGCACGCCCGCGGATTGGGGCGCAGGCGTGGTCATTCACGCCAAGGAACAGCGGATTTTAAGCACCGGCGTCTATAAAAATTCCGTTGAACACAAATATAGTTATACCGTGGTGCAATTTAAAACGCCGGCCTTTGGCTGGTCGAGCACCCGGGAGCACATTGGCGTCTGGTTCATTAACCCGACCATAGAATACCTCAGCGGCGGCGCTTCCAAACAGGAGCTCGTCTGTCATTTCGATGGGAATAACAATCCCGATCCCATCATCCTCGACTACTGGCGGGGCACACACTTCGGAGGCGGCGCGTCGTGCAACATCGCTGCCGGAGAAAACTGGAGCAAAGTCATCGGACCCATTTTTATTTACTGCAATGCACTGACTGAGCCCAAATATCCCGCCAAGCGAGATCTGGAAACGTTAGCGGCGACGGCCGGCAATCCGGTGATACCACCCGCGTGGAAAGAAAATGCCACCGCTTTGTGGAGGGATGCGCTGGAGCAGGCCAGAAAAGAAAAGGCGCGCTGGCCTTACGATTGGGTGGAGGGCGTGGATTACCCGCATCAGCAGGAGCGCGGCGCAGTGATCGGACAACTCGTGCTCAACGATCCCCAAGCATCTACCACCAAGCTGCCTAATCTAACCGTGGGCCTGGCGCATCCGGACTATGCAGGCAGCGGGCGGGGGATAGGCGGGATGGTGGACTGGGCGCACGATGCGAAGTTCTACCAATTCTGGAACAGCGGCTTGGAGGACGGCGCATTTCGCATTCCCAACGTGCGGCCCGGTGTTTACACGCTGCATGCCTTTGCCGACGGAGTGCTCGGCGAGTTTGCCCAAAGTAACATTACGGTCGATGCCGGACAATCGCTGGACTTGGGGAAACTGGAATGGAAACCGGTCCGTTACGGCAAACAAGTGTGGGAGATTGGATATCCGGATCGCACCGGCGGCAAATTCTACAAGGGTGATGGCGAGAATTATTGGCTATGGGGCTGGGGCGTGCGTTACGGAGATCTTTTTCCAAACGACATTACCTATACGATCGGAAAGAGCGATTATCACAAGGATTGGTTTTTCCAACAGCCGCCGCATGCTCTTTCCGAGGAGTGGAAGAATCCCGAGGCGCGCGATCCGCTCCAGCAGCGCTTTGGCTGGATGAAGACTGGGACGCCCGGGCAGGATCTCTGGCGTACCATCGGGCGGGGAAGGGCGACTCCGTGGACCATCAAATTCAACATGGACAAGGCTCCAACAGGCCGGGCGACCCTGCGCGTGGCGCTGGCCGGCTCTGATGGCAACGGCGGCCTGGCTATAACGGTGAACGGCAAAGACGCGGGCGTTATTCAACCAAAGCCGACCAACGCCTTGCGATATAACACTAACAAGAGTGTGTGGCAGGAACAGATGGTGGCCTTCGACGCCGGATGGTTAAACGCGGGTGAAAACGCCATGCAGCTCACCGTTCCCGCCGGCGAACTCACAACCGGGGTGGTTTACGATTACCTCCGCCTCGAAATCGACGAAGAAGGAAAGTAACCACGGAGTGTGATTAGTGCCTTCACCGTTTCGCTATGAGACAATATTTGCCGGTCCTTGGATTTAATTGCGCATCCCCATCTGTCGCCGGAACTTGAGCAGCGCCGGGGTTTGATATTCGGCGAGGATGACGCCGAGGAGTGCTTCGCCGAGGCCGAACCAACGCGACATTGTGGGATGTTTTGCAAATTGATCCATGACGTCGCGGCAGGGTTTGGGGCCGACTTCCCAGAGAATGCAGTGGCGCTGCGGGTCAGCGATGGTGAGCAGGCCGTCGCCCACGAGAAGCATGCCGAAAAGGTCCAAGAGTCGTTTCTTCATGCAAAAGGTTTCGTGGGGGAAGGGCGGAATGGATTTGGAGGGTGGTGGGATCGGTGGTGCGAATATTGGCCCGCCCTCAGCGCCGCTTGAGGCGCGGGGGACTTTTTGGAAGAACGTTCAACGTCCAACGTTCAACTTTCAATGATTCACCCGCTGCTGTGAGACGCTGCCGTGAAACGCCGAGTGAGCAAGACGACGCAACACTTTGGCTTGGCAGTAGCTGGAAACTTTCCGTTGCGCTCCGTGAGGTTGTTGAATGTTGAGCGTTGAAAGTTTTTCCCTCCCCGGAAACACCCACCCCTCGATGAAACGCTCATCATAGGAATTCCCCCATTTTCCCATTGCAAAAGGGGGGATCCGGGGCGCACGTTTTCAGGAGCGATGCATGTTTCCCGTTCGTTCCCCGCAGCTGCCGTGGCCCTGCTATTTGTTTGGGCTTTCGGGGTGCGGATTGGTGCGGCTCCGGCGGTGACTTTGAGCGGTACGCTCAGTCTCGTGCGGTACGATATGCCGATCGGGCTTTCCGATGGTTACGCGCCGACCCGGCAACTGGCGGCGCGCAAAAGTAACGGGCCGGATGTTGTGGACTGGCCGGAATTGACTCTGGATGGAAAACCGATTTTTCGGGAGGCGGCGGAGGAGACCCTGGCGCTCGCGCTGCATTCCGGCCCTGAGGCGGCGTCGCCGTTTCAGAGTCCCACCGATAGCGTGATTCAACCGGGAAATCACTGGCTGCGTGCGATGGAGTGGCGCGCGGATCGGCGTCATATTTATACGGCGGATAAAACGGCGCGCACAGCGAACGCCGCGCAGTCGATGTCGGGTCGCTACGAGCTATGGACTTTTCCTGTGCGGATCGAGGGTGAAGGCGGGCCCGTAGTAAAGAACGTGGTGCTGAAGGCCGGGAGCAAAGTGATCTATAAAAAAGACGGGCCGTGCCGTTCACTCACGCTGCTCCTGCCCGCGGGCGCCTATGAAGTGAGTGTGGATGGACGGCGGCCCATTTCGTTCAACACCGGGTTTTTACCCGTGAAACTAGGCACGCCGCGCGAGGTGTTGATTGCCACGGATCAATGGGTCGCCGGCGACGGACCGAAGATTCGTGTGCAGGGTCTCATGCGCCCCGAGACTTTTCCCAATCCCAAGGCGTGGGAAGCGGATCTGGCTGCGCTGGCGCAACCCGCACCGTCATCTGCAGCTCACGCACAGCGGCCCGAGGGGATGCAGCGCTGGCTAGGCATCGAGGCGCCGCGTTCGCCGTTGATGTTATACGCGATGCAATTGCCGCACGGGATGAGTGGCGGTTTTTTTAAACAAGGAGGGGGCGGGTTCAATGGACCTTATGAACAATACACTGAACATTTGGCGAAATTGGGTTTCGATGCAGTGTTCGACCAGGTGAATAGTTTTCCCGCGCCGCAGGAGGCGGATAGCTATGAAAATCGCGCGGCAGCACTCGCCAGCCGTGGTTTGAAGCTGGGTGCGCAATATGATAACAATTGGAGCCGCCCTGCGCTGCAGCATCCGAGCGTGGCCTTTTTCTCGCACACGCTGCCGGAGTGGCACGCGCCGCTCTACCGCAGCCTTTCGCTGGCGGCGCAACGTCTTTCCCGCGCCCCGAATTTCCTCGGCTTTTCCATCGGATCGGATAATGCGGGCTACGTTTCCTACTGGCATTGGGCGCCGCCCATTCCGGATCGTCCGTGGGGCGAGGGAATGATCGATTATCTAGGCACTCCCGAACCAGCCATGCCGCGCGCGCCGAGTCTCGGCGCGCCGGAGATGTCATTCGAATATCCGGTCAAAGATGCCGCGGAATTTTTGCGTTACGTGGGCCGGTACGACGCGACGTTTCAACAGTACGGTTACTTTGCGGAAGCCGTGCGAGAGGTGAATCCCGCCCTGGTCTTTACCACGGGTTCTTTTGGTAGTTCGCCGGGCGTGGGCGGGCGCGGCGGCTGGCCCTGGGCGAGTATTCCTGGACGCTCAATTTTTGAGGATTTAAATGTGCAGCAAGCGTACGATTGGAACGAGATGCATGCGGCCGAGCCTATGCATCTGGAGGCGTTACTGGACAGGCTCCATAGTTACTGGCCGGAAAAGCGCACTTGGGCGTTGCTTGATAATTTCAAGTTGCTTTACGGTCGTGAGGCCTGGCAGCGGGCCTGTGCCCTGGCGCTGACGCGCGGCGTGCAAGGCCTGGGAACCAATTTTCTGCCGAAGAGTGATGGGGGGGATGCGGGATCGGTCGAAGCAAATGGTTATCTCGCCGAGATGAATGAATGGATGCGCCGGTATGGCGCCGTTTATGCGCGCACCGAGCCGCAGCCGGTGATCGGAATTTTTTACGGGCAGCATCAGGCAGTGTTGAGCCGCGTGATTACCGGGCAAAATCCGAAAGACGATGCGATCTACAAAGGCTCGCACGAGGGTAAAGTGACCGAAGCACTTTTTCTCTGCCACGCGGCGGGGCTGCCGGGGCGGGTCATCACCTACCAGGAGGTCATGCGCGGGCCTTTGCCTGTATCGATGAAAGCCATCCTGCTCGTAGGGCTGGATCAGCCCGATGAGAGCTGGAACTGGGGGCCGGGTCTGGAGCGGCCGCTGCAGCAGTTCCTGGATCAAGGCGGAAGGATCATCGCTGACGAGACTTCCTATTGTCCTGTTACTTGTGCCCATACGGCGATGCGTGTTGCGGCATATCAACCGGAGAGTGACCTCGATCCCACGCCGCTGCTCTTGGCGCGCAATCGCGACAATATCCGCTTGCTCCAGGCGGCCATGGAGGGAGTGAGTACCGGCCCCGTGGCAAGTGCGGACCCGACCGTGTGGGCCATCCCGGCGACGTGCGGCGATACGCAATATGTAACGGTGGTAAACCAAGGCTACGCCGAAGGAGATGGAGGCAAGGAAATGCTGCGTCCCGCTGACCCTAAAGCCAGCAAAACCGAAGTGTGGAAGACCAAAGCCAATGCCAGCCTTTATGTGAAGCCGCAGACTGCGAAGCTCAACTGGAAGACGGACCGGCCCATTTATGATGTGCGCCTGCGGCGAAAGCTATCATCGGAAGAAGCTGCCGCCGTCGATCTAGCCAAAGATGCTTTCCGCTGGTATGCACTGCCGCGAGCGGAGGTGAGCGAACCATCGCTGGCGGTGACCAAGGATTTTTCCGGATTTTATCAAGTAATGGTGACGATCGGTGGCGCGGATCCGATGAGCGGAATCCCCGTCGAAATCGTCGTCCGTCGTGGCGATCAATCCGCCGTGATTTCCGCGGCGTCTGGATACGCAGCCCGCCTGCCGATTCGTGAGCACGATGCCGCGGGTGAGTATCAAGTAACAGCGACGGAATTGCTGAGCGGAAAATCCGCGGCGGTTTCCGTGCCGATTGCGGAAGCCGGCGCAAAGCTGCCGGAGTTTCGCGGTAACGTGCAGGTGCACGATCCCTCGGTTGTGGCCAAATTCGCCGAGCGCAAGCATGTGGCTCTCACCATTGCGCTCACCCCCGCACAGCAGGGCAACGCGGAAATGGCCGAGCAGGCGCGTCTGCTTGAGGAATACTATCGCAAGCGGGGGCGCATCGTGTCCCACGGCTCCGTGAAGCCGGGCGGAGTAGTGGAAAGCTTGCAGCCGCTAGCCTCGCCAAATCGCTATCCGCAATGGAGGACCGTTTCCAGCGACCTCGTCCTTTTCGGCACCACCGCCGACAATGTGCTCGTGCTCGACCAGGCCCGCGGCCAGATCCTGCCGCCGGACGTGCCTCGCACGGGGCCGGGGATGGCCGATATCGTCGAAACACGCTCGCCCTTTGTAGGGGAGTACGATGTGCTGAATATCATCGCCGGAGACGCCGCCGGGATCAAAGCCTGCGTCCAGACACTGACGGCGCAAAAAGCCAAGGGGGAAGGGGGGACGTGAGGGATGCACCAAGGTATATCGGAAAAGCACAAAGACTTTTAGCGGAGCGGAAACGTTGCTATCGACGCAGCGCCTTCCAAGGAAGAAACTCTCAACAACCAGCAGCCAACTGCAACGTCCAAGAAGCCGTGGCGGGGCAAGACGGATTGTTGAAGGTTGCCTCCTGGAAAGAGCTTGCGCAATATCGGCGCTCTCTTCTCGCAACTAATATCTATCCCTCACTATCGACATATGCCTAATCCCTGGACCGGCAAAGGTAACCCTTACACAAGGCAGGAAGTTCGTGATCGCTTGCAGGCGACCTTGGACCGCGGCGAGCCCATCATCGCGGCCGGGGCCGGCACCGGCATTTCCGCAAAGTTTATCGAAAAAGGCGGTGCGGATCTGATCATCATTTACAATTCCGGGCGCTTCCGGATGAGCGGTCACGGTTCGACTGCAGGCATGATGGCTTATGGCGATGCCAATGCCGTGGCGATGGAGATTGGGGAGTACGAAGTGCTGCCGGTGGTGGAAGAAATTCCGGTCATCTGCGGCGTGCACGCCACCGATCCCCGGCGGCGCATGTGGCACTGGTTGCTGCAGGTGAAAGATATGGGCTTCTCCGGCGTGAATAATTTCCCCACGCATACCATCGTCGATGGACATTTTCGCAAGGTGCTGGAAGAGACGGGCATGAGCGTGAAGAAGGAATTTGAAATGGTAGCGATTGCCCGCAAGATGGATCTGTTTTCCATCGTGTATGTAGGATCTCCCGTGGAGGCCAAAGCCATGGCTGAAGCCGGCGCAGATGTGATTATCGCGCACGTAGGCACGACCGTGGGTGGCTCGATCGGTGTGACTGGCGCGACTTGCTCGATGGACGACGCCGTGCAACGCACGGAGGCGATCATCAAAGGCGGGAAATCGAGCGGCCGCAAAGATGTTTATTACTTGTGCCACGGCGGTCCACTAGCCTGGCCGGAAGATGCCCAACAGCTCATGGATCGCGTGCCGGAGTGCATCGGATTTGTGGGCGCGAGCTCTCTGGAGCGGCTCGGGGTGGAGCAACCGCTTATGGATATTACCAAGCGATTCAAGGCCATCCGCACGGAGGGATTGAAGCGCAAGTAGTCGCCGAAGTTGCCGGGATGGAGTAAGAGCAGGTGAAAGTGTAAGATTAAAGTAACGAATATGTCAGACCCACGCCGTTTCGTGCAGATCAGCGACGCGATTCGTGAGACGAATCCGTGGACGAATAATGAATGGTTGTGCCGCCCGGATGTGGTGGAGGCGGAGAAATTGTTACTTGTGCGCGCCAATATGGCGCCCGGGTATTGCCATCCGTTTCATTTTCATCCGCACCGGGAGGAGATCATTCACGTGGTGTACGGACGGGCGGAGCAATGGGTGGGCAACGAGTACCGAATCCTCGGCCCCGGTGAGATCGCGCACATCCCGCCGGGCACCATCCACGCCACCTTCAATCCGCACAACGAGCCGCTGGTTTTTCTGGCGATTCTTTCACCGGCCATGCTGCCGGAGAACCTGGCGAGCGATCCCGATCCGACGGATGTCGGCGCGCAAGAGCCGTGGGCTTCGCTGCGCAAAGCGCGTGGATTGGCCGAGTGCGTGTGGGGCGAGAATGGCCAATATCGCGCGTGAGGGAGGTCGGAGCGAGTTTTCAACCGACCGGCGCAAGCGCAGACTAATTTTGGAAGAACGTTCAACGTTCAACTTTCAACGGGAGTAAATGCGCTGGTTGCGCCGAGAGAAACCATGCGGAAGACAAGAAGCTATCGCTTGGAATTCACCATCCTGGTGAAATTTCCGTAGAGTCCGCAATTTCGTTGAAAGTTGAACGTTTTTCCCCGGGCAAGCGGTCTGCCATATGTTACTTGTTCGGTCGAACACCGAAACCTCGAAGCCCATTCTAGCCCGCCCTACGACCACGCCAGCAGCGCCGCGCAGATGTCGTGCACGAGGCCCGGACCTTCATAGATAAAGCCGGTGTAAAGCTGGAGAAGCGCCGCGCCGGCATCGGCTTTTTCCAGCGCATCATCCACGCTCATAATGCCGCCCGCGGCGATCACCGGAAGCTGTGTGCGCTCGGTGATGAAGCGGATCACTGCCGTTGAGCGCGCCTTGAGCGGCGCGCCGCTGAGCCCTCCCTGCTGGCGGCGGTGCGCGGGCACCCCCGAATGGTCCGTCGTGGTATTGGTGGCGATGATCCCACCGATCCCGTGCTCTTCCGCGAGGCCGACGATTTCCTCGATCTGTTCCCATTCCAAATCCGGCGCGATTTTGACGAGGATGGGCCGACCGGCATTGTTGCGCCGCTGCAAAGTGCCGAGCAATTCATCGAGAGCGCGCCGATCCTGGAGCGCCCGCAATCCCGGAGTATTGGGAGACGAGATGTTCAGCACAAAATAGTCACCGAAATGATGCAGCCGCTCGAACGAGAGCAGATAATCATTCGTGGCTTCGTCGAGTGGTGTTACTTTGGATTTGCCGATATTGATGCCGATGGGAATGCGCGCCCAGCGGCGGCGATCCACCATCCGCCGCATGCGGCTTGCGATCAGGTCCGCGCCGTCATTGTTAAAGCCGAGCCGATTGATGAGCGCTTGCTGCTCGGGAATTCGAAAAATGCGCGGCTTGGGGTTTCCCTCCTGCGCGCGGGAAGTAATCGTGCCCATCTCGGCAAAGCCAAATCCGAGCCCTTCCCACGCGCACAGGGCTGCGGCATTTTTGTCGAAGCCGGCAGCCAATCCGACGGGATTGGGAAAGCGAATGCCGAAATGGGTGCGCTCCAGGCGGGGATCGGGCCGGGGCGCCAGATATCGCAGCACTGGTGCCGTAACCGAAAGGCAATCGATGGCCAGATGATGCACCGCCTCAGGATCCATGGCGAAGAGCAACGGCCGTACGAAAGACTTGTAGAAAGAAAAACTCATTCGGCGCGAACGATATACGCGGGAATGCGGTGGGGGCAATGGGGGAGGAAGGACGAAAAAGCTTGGAGTGGGGGATGGATGAAGAATGGCTCTGCGTGGGGCCGACAGGACCGATGCAGCGCCTTTTTGAAAAAAATGCTCTGCAGAAATGATTGGCTGAGCGGTCCAAGAAGACACCGTTTTTTGCCCTCCTCCTCCGCGAGGCTCTGTGCCTCTGCGCCCCTGCGTTTCGTTCGGCCGGGCGTCGTACCTCCAGGTATACCGCATTAAATTTTTAGTTCTTTGCCGCGCGCTTCGCTGAGACCTATTCTGCGCCTGACCTCCTTGCGCGCCGAATACAAACATTATCCAAACGTTTGTGTCATACAAATTGGCGCGCTTCTTTTCATTTTTGGGGGTTGAATGAAAATTGGAATCGACGAGATTCGCCGGATTCCAAACGGACCCCCTGGGTCAATCCCCATGAACCTAAACCGCCTTATGTGCCGCGCGTACCTGCAAAATCTCCACTCCTGCTTAGCTTCATCTGTGCCAGCCTTGCGCCTTAGCCGTAAAATCAGCGGAGCCGTTTTGCGGACGTTGATCGTGACGGTCCTGGCAATCGCCAGTTTTGTTCTTTCCGGAGGGAGCGCTTTGGCGGATACGCCGGTGAATTTCCTCAGCTACCATTACAATCCGCAGCGCCAGGGATGGAACCCCAACGAAAAGGTGCTCAATCCGTCCATCGTGGCGACGCCGGCCTTCGGCGAACTTTGGAACTCGCCAAAATTCGACACGTTTTCGCTGAGCGGCACGCAACAACCGGTGCTCTACGCGGTGCCGCTTTATGTGGACAGCGTGACCCTTACGAATGCCGCGTATAGCGGAATTACCCTTAGCGTCATCTACGCGGGGACCACTAACGGCGACCTGTATGCCGTCTGTGCCCAGGGTTACCAGGACCCCTCCGGCTCTCCGAGCATCCCTGCCGGAACTATCCTCTGGCACGATCATCTGGGTGATCCCGAAGTTTCCTCGGACAATAGCATTCCCCGCGGCATTCTCGGCACGCCGGTCATTGATCTTAATCACAACCCTCCGCTCGTCTACGTGGCCTCCGACGTCGCCAATCTCGGCTGGCGGGTTTTCGCGATCGACATCACGAATGGCAATTTCCAGTCAGGTTGGCCTATCTCGGTAAATGACACGACCGTTTCGCCGGTTTTGCTCAATGGGCCTGCGCCGTTCGGAACGAGCGGCAAGGAGTGCCAGCGCGGCGGACTCAATCTCAGCGCCGATGGAACGATGCTGTACGTGCCGTTTGGTGATTACAGCGACAACAGCAACGGTTACATGCTGGTCGTCAACACGGTGACCCCTGGAATCACCGTCGCTTTTGCCGGCTGCCCTTCCGGCAATCCAACCCCTTCTGCTCCCTATGCGGGGATGTGGGCTGCGGCGGGACCTGCAATTGACAGCGCCGGGCACCTTTTCACGACGACGGGTAACTGCCCAGTCCCCAATCCGCCAAGTTCGGACCAAATCTCGGGCTTCTGGGGAATGTCGGTCCTCGAATTCAGCGGCATTGGCTCTCATCCGCTGAGTCTTATCGGCACTTACACGCCGTGGAACTATCCAGCGATGGACGTGAATGATACCGACTTGTGCGGCAGTTCAGCGATCGTTTTGCCTGACCTGCCCGGATTGACGCCTCACCTCGTTGCTGTTGGCGGCAAGCAAGGCAACGGCTACCTGCTCAATCGCGACAGCATGCCCGGCGGCCTCATCCAGCGGCCTGCTACCAATCTCACGTCCAATCAGGACCAGTCGCTTCTCAATCCCGCCCCTCAGTCATACTATAACAACCAGGTGGGACCGTTAAACGTCTTCGGCCCCTACTCGGAAAACAGCAACCAGACTGACTTTGCGAAGTCTCGTACCACGCCGGCCTTTTTCCAGGCTGCGGACGGATCTGCTTACCTGATCTTTACCGGCGCGACGAAACAAGCCATTGGCAACCGGACCCCCGTTCCGCCGGGAGTAGTGCGCGTCAAGATCAATACCTCGGCCTCCTCTCCCGCGTACCTAAGCATCGATAAGACGGAGAATACGCAGGCCTTCTTCAGTGCAGGGTCTCCGATCATTTCGAGCAATGGCAGCGCCAATCCCATCTCCTGGAACCTGGACGCCAATGTCTATCGCACGGACAATCTCCGGAATTCCAAGCCCTATCTCGTGGGTGTCGATGTGACGACGATGCAGACGGTCTTCAAATCGTCCATCGGAACACTTCACGCCGGCGCCAAATATAACGAACCGTCGGTGGCTCGCGGCATGGTGATCGTTGGCACGGACCGTCTCCAGGTATTCGGCGTGACCTCCAGCATTTACTCCATCAATTGCGGAGGCATCGCTACGGGAACTTATCAGGCAGATGCCTATTTCACCGGAGGCCAGACCACTTCGACTGTCGCCGCCATCGACGTTACCGGAGTTACTAATCCAGCTCCAGCGGCGGTCTACCAAACCGCTCGCACCGATAATACTGGAGCCGGCTTTACCTATACGTTCCCAGGGCTGACCCCCGGTGGTTCGTACCCCGTGCGTCTCCATTTTTCGGAGCCCGTTTTTTCTACTGCGAATGCCCGGAAATTCAATGTCGCGATCAATGGCAATCCCACGTTGATTAACTACGATATTTTCGCCACAGCCGGTGCCGCCAACAAGGCGGTTACGGAACCGTTTGAGGCGATTGCTGATAACAGCGGTACGATCACAATCAACTTCTCGGCCGGCACCGGCGGCACTTCTTCGAACAATCCTATCGTGAGCGGGATCCAGGTCCTGCAGATCCCGGGCACGAATCCCGTGCTGATCGCACCCGTTTCGGGGTCGAAAAACGGCACGCCGATGACCGTTACTTACTTCCTTCCCACGGGGGCCACTCCCGGCACGCTCAAGCTGAACTTTGACGATGGCACGACGGTTCGCACGCTGACGCTGGCCAATGCCTTGGGTGTGGCCGGCAGCAACACCATTATCTTCCCGCCGGGAAATCCGACAGGTTCCAACGCTATCGTTTCGGGCGTACCGATCCCTGATGGCACCTATACCCTTACGCTGGGTTACACGGATATCGGCAGCGGTTCGCCAGTCACTTCGGCACCGGTAGCTAGCGTGCTCATCGATACGACGCCGCCCACCATCAGCGCTCCTGTGGGTGGATTCACGCCGAACCCAATCTACAACACACCCGGCGGAAACGCCATTATGCCTGACTATACCGGCCAGGCTGTGGCGAGCGATAATAGCGGCACCGTGGTCGTGACGCAAAGCCCGGCACCGGGAACTTCCGAGATCATCGGACAATACACAGTGACGCTGACGGCCACGGATCCCTCCGGAAATACCGCTACCACCAGCTTTACCCTAGCCGTACTCGATTATCAGGGAGTGCTCCTCACCGATCCTACGACCGGATCGGATAAGAGCGGAACTCTTTCGGTAAGCTATTCGCTGCCGGGTGTGCCGAAGACGCACTCGGTCTTTCTCCGCTTCGATGACGGATCGACCTTGCGCGACGTCGTCTTTGCCAACGGTGTTTCAACTCCCGGGCCGCACACCGTCATATTCAGCACGGGAAATCCGGCGGCTTCCAATAGCGTTTTCTCGGGCCCACCCATTCCGGATGGCACGTACACGCTGACCATGTTCTTCCAGGATCAAGTCGGTGATGGACCAATCTCTTCCACTCCGGCGACCAACGTGATCATCGACTCCACGCCGCCGACCATCAGCGCGCCGGCGGGAGGGTTTGTGCCCAACCCGCTCGTCATCACCCAGAGTGGAACGGCTGCACTGCCCGATTACACCGGACAAGTCACGTCCGGCGATAACTTCGGGGCGCCGACTCTCACGCAGTCGCCAGCGCCCGGCACATTCGAATCCGTGCAGCAGCTTCAAGTAACAGTAACCGCGATGGATGGAGCGGGAAATACCTCCCACGTGAGCTTCCAGCTCAATGTGATCGACTACCGCGTGCTCCTCACGGCGCCCGCCACCGGGCCGCACAATGGCGGGCCGCTCACGCTCACCTATTCGATTCCGGCCAATGCAAAGCCGCAAGATCAGGGTGGACTGGTGCTCCGTTTTGATGATGGCACGAATCAGCACGACATCGTCGTTGCGAATGCCGCATCCAACGCGGGAGTGCACACCTTTGCCTTTACTCCCGGCAACCCGACCGGTTCCTCGAATATCTTTGCGGGCAGCGGCATTCCGGATGGAACCTATACTGTTACTTTACGGCTTCTCGATGCCGGTGGCGACCCGGTCCAGGTTTCGTCGCCGGTTACCGGTGTGATCGTCGATGCTACGCCGCCGTCGATTGGCGGACCGATCGATTTTACTCCACGTTCCGTGGTGGTCGATTCCAACGGCCACGCCACGGTGCCGAATTACCTCGCGCAAATCGCCCCCTTCGTCACTGACAACATTCACCTCAGCAGCGTGACCCAAGATCCCCCGGCTGGCACATCAGAGGTGATCGGACCGGTGACGATTACTTTCACCGCCACCGACGAAGCGGGCAATACAGCCACGACGGATTTCAGCCTTCAGGTCGTCTCCGGTGCAACCCAGTATTCCCAGGTTCTCAATGGCGGTGACGCGGTTCCTGGTGCGGGCACCGATCCGACGATTCCTGCCGGCTCTCTCTTCAAGACCTTCGGTGTTCCGGCGATCAACGACGCCGGGACGACCGCTGTGGCGGCCACCTGGGCTGCGGGCAAAGTCAAAGGCAGCGGCATCCTTGCGGGTTCGCCCCTTAAGGTCGTGGCCGATCTCCTTTCACCCGTGCCTGATACGCCGGGCGCGGTGTGGAAAACGTTTACCGATCCGGTGATCGATTCCGCGGGGCATATTGCTTTTCTCGCTACCATCGGCGGCAAAGGCATCCCCGCTTCGACCGTGCTGGTTTCCGACGCCTTCACTGGCGCCTTGAAAATCATTGCACAGACGGGAGGGATTTCGCCTTCACCCGATCAGGCGAAGTACAAGAGTTTCTTAGCCTACTCGCTGCGCAACGACAAAGCCACGGTGGTGGCCAATCTGGCCACCGGCACGGGCGCCAAAGTAACCGGCGCGAACAATCAGGGCGTCTTCCAGCTTACCTCCACGGGGGGCAGCCAGCTTGTCCGCAAAGGTGCGACCGCTACGCTGAGCGCTGGGTCCAGTGCTCTGAAGACACTTCGCTTGTTTGCCTCCGTGGCCGGAAGTCCGGCTCAAGGCCGTGACGAGGATGCCAGCGGAACCAGTGTTGCCTACATCGGCGGCTTCGTGAACAAGGCGACCGCGGTGATGGAGGGGGATTCTCCCCTCATTGAAGCGAAAACAAGTAACCTGCTCGATTCACCGGCCGGCGCGCAATGGGCTACCTTCGGCGCTTACTCGTTGGATGGGGATGCCTCGACCCGCGCTCTGCAGGCGACCATGACCGTGGGACCCGGCTCCATCACGAAGCTTACTTCGAGCGGCATTTTCCTGAATACCAGCGGTACCTTCTCCGCCATTGCCCAGACGAATTCCGAAGATGCTCCAGGCATGTCCGCGGGGGTGAAGTTCAGCAAGTTCAGCGATCCGGTCGTAGCCGATGACGGCTCCGGCGTGGCTTTCATCGCCACGGTGAAAGGCAGCTTCATTACTAGCGGCAATAACACCGGCATCTGGTGGAAACCGACCGGCCAGCCGCTGAAGCTGGTGGCCCGCACCGGCACGCCCGATGACTCCGTTCCCGGCGGCTCAAGCTGGAAGAAATTCACCTCGCTGGCCCTGCCCGGTGGAGGCGCGGGACCTCTCTTCACCGCGACCATCGCCACTGGCCATGGAGTGACGGCGGCAAGCGCCTTCGGCCTCTGGGGCGTCGATCCCATGGGAATCACCCGCTCGCTGCTGCGTGAGGAAGACGGCATTCAAAATCAGCCTGTGCGCACGCTCAGCGTTCTGCAACCGGTGAAGGCCAGCCCTGGCGTCACGCGCAACTTCAATAACACCGGCTCGACGCTCGTCCGTGTGACCTATACCAACGGAAACCAGGGCATCGTGGAAATCACCGTGCCGTAAAGCGCAGCCCGCGTCTCACTACTCCACCCTGATCCGAAGACGGCTTACATCCGTTTGTTACTTGATCGCGTTTTGCGCGTTCGTGAAAGCGAACGCGCAGGTGGTGACGACGCTTCATTCGTTCAAAAGCGAGGGGTTTAGCCCTGTGGGCTCATTGGTTCAGGACACGGACGGAACCCTATACGGGGCGACCCAGCGCGGAGGAATCATAGGCGGTGGGACGATCTTTAAAGTCGATTCCAGTGGGGCTCTGCAAACAGTCTACTACTTCCGCGCAAGCGGAGATGGGCAGATTCCGAAAGCGGGTCTGCTGGCGGGGTTCGATGGAAATTTTTACGGGACGACCTCTTCCGGAGGAAGCTATGGTTTCGGTACGATCTTCAAGCTTACGCATTTGGGTGCCGAGACCGTCCTGTACAGCTTTGGCCGTGACTTCACGGGAATCTCACCCACCTCTTCCTTAATCGAGGGGGGTGATGGGGGCATCTTCGGAACCGCGCCAGACGCCAGACACGAAGGCCCCGGTGCGCTTTTCAAAATCGATCTAAACGGAAATTTCACCGCGCTTCATCGTTTCCCCGGCGATTACCAGCCCGCAAACCAGGATTTGGCTGTGCAGCGGGGACGGGACGCCAATTTTTATGGAGCCACGTTCCATGATGGATCCAAACATCATGGGACCGCCTTCAAAATGACGCCCGCGGGTAAAGTAACGACGTTGCATACTTTTGATATCAACGAACTCGATCCCGTTGGGCCGCCGGTGCAGGGACTTGATGGAAACCTCTACGGAGTCACCTCGGGCGGAAGCTTTTACCGGCTTGCGCCCTCCGGGGTTGAAACGATCATCGGCGATTTTTTCAACTTTCCGTTGGCGTCTTTAAATCTCATCAAGCCGCAGTGCCCGCTGATTTGCGGTTCTGACGGCGATTTTTACGGAGTCACAGCATTCGGAGGCGCCAATGGATTTGGATCCATATACCGCATTAAATCGGATGGCACAGGCGCGGTGCTTTACGATTTTAAGTCGCCCTCCATCGATGGCGATAATTGCAGCGGGGCGCTGCTGGAGGGTCTCGATGGCAATTTCTACGGCGCGATGTCATCGGGCGGTCTTGCCCAAGATGCCGGAACCTTGTTTAGATTAAGGCCTGATGGATCTGAGACGACGTTTGCCCGATTTGGGGGAAGTAACGAAGGAGCGAATCCCACAGCCGGATTGGTGGAAGGCGCAGACGGCAATCTCTATGGGACGACTGAGAGTACCGTATTCAAAGTAACCCCCTCCGGAGCCTTGTCGATTTTCTACGACTTCGGTATGCCCGATTCTCGCACTTACGATCCTAATGGGCCGCTGGTTTTGGGAAGTGATGGAAACTTCTATGGAACGGCCGCTGAGGGTGGCTCTTTAGTGGGTGGTGGAACAGTTTTCAAGATTACGCCGTCCGGAGACGAATCCATTCTTCATGCATTTGGGGATCAAGTGGGGGATGGACGTTATCCACGCAGCGGCTTGATTCAAGCCAGCGATGGAAATTTCTATGGCACGACAACTTCCGATGGAGATCATGGGAAGGGAACGATTTTCAGGATTACACCGGCCGGGGACGAGACAACGTTATATGATTTCGAAGCGCCGTATTCCGGAACCACGACGCTCACTTTGGGGCCCGGTGGTAATCTTTATGGCACAATCGAAGGAAGTAGTGGTGGACTGGGAGCTGTGTTTAAGATCACCACGGCTGGGATGTTCACGATATTACATTCGTTCGTGGATTACCCCCAAGATGGTAATGCCCCCTTGGGTTCGCTGATCCTCGCGAGCGACGGCAATTTATATGGCACCACTAGCAAGGGAGGCGTTCATTACCAAGGCACCGTTTTCAAGATCACCCCTGCCGGAGAATTGACCACGCTTTATCATTTTGGAGCCCATCCCGGCGACGGCAGCCACCCAAACTCTGCCCTAGTCCAGATCGATGAAAACACATTTTGCGGTACCACCGATCAGGGCGGTGATCATGGCGCAGGGACGGTGTACAAAATCACTACATCCGGCGAAGAAACCGTGCTGTACCATTTCGGGGGAGCCATCATCGATGCCACTAACAGTGTCGGCGTCGGTGCGCTCGCGATGACTAAAGAAGGCGCTGTTTACGGTACGACCAGCGTAGGCGGAGAGTTCGCGAATGGGAGTGTTTTCAGGCTCTTTCCAAACGCCTCCCGGGCACTGGCCGCCCAGCCCGACGCTGCCGTGATGACGAGCGGCGGCGGCGACATCGATGTGTTGGCTAACGACGTCAATCCGACAAACGGCGCCTTAACGATTACTATTGCCTCGCCGCCATCCCTCGGGCGTGCCGGCGTCCATAATTTCGTCGATGGAAGTTCGAAAGTTAGTTATCACTCTTCCTCAAACTATGCTCGCTTTGACGGGATCGATTCATTCCAGTACACCATCAGCAATGCGGAGGGAGACACTTCCACTGCGGAAGTTTTCATCGGAAACCCATTCAGTCTTAAGAAAGGCACGTATTCGGGCAGCCTCGCCAATCCCAATGATGGCTCTCTCACTTTGACCCTATCCGGCACCGGTACATTTAGCGGTAAACTGCATGCAGGTGGAAAGACAATTCCATTCACGGGACAATTGTCGCTCAGTGGCAGTTTTACCGCCTTCATCCATGGAAGTGTGTTAACTCTCCATTTTGATGCGGCGAATCTCGGTGGCGATATTCACGGAAACTACGGAATCACGGGAACGTATGGTGATGCCGCATTCGAGTTGCATCACGCCATCTCCGCCTACTATTCACGGGCCAATCCTGCACCGGAAGCCGGTTACTATACGGTGTTGTTGCGTGCGGCGAATCCTGCGGACGAGAGCGCGCTCTCGGGAACTGGATTTGCGACCATGACCGTATCCGAAGCGGGCCGTGTGCGCGTGAACGGCAAGCTCGCCGACGGCGCTTCTTTCGCAATCGGTGCTTCACTCAACGCGGGAGACGACATCCGCAATTCTTTCGTGGTGGACGCAAAGATCCATAGCCGCGGAGCGACTCTTCGAGGTGAGATGACTTTTGAGGATATGCCGGGTGTGAGTGACTGCGACGGGCCGCTCACTTGGACAAAACCGTCATCCGCATTCGGAGACCCCGCGATTCACACCACCATGAATGTCATCGCTTCAAGGTACGCGCCAGCGACACGCACAACGCTCGATTCCTTCGCGCTCGATGTGCCGCTCGACGAGCATCTCTATTTCGCCTTGGATGGTTCAACTGGCAACAGCCTGAGCGAAGTGAGAGGAAATACGCTCACTTTTGGATTCATCGGGGAGGAAGTAGTAACGATTAATCCCAAGCTGGGTACCTTCCGCGGGAAATGGGTAGGGTTTTTAGATCCGCTCACATTTCGCGGGGTCTTGTTTCATAAACAATCCAAGGGTGGGGGATTCTATGTCAGCCCGCTTTTCTTTAATGGCAGTGTGTCCATTTATCGGATGCCGTAGCCCGCTCCTTCCAGAGTTCACCCATTCGCCGCCAAAAGAGTGCGCAGGTCCGATTCACTGCCGCCTTTGATGGCGAGCATGAAAGATTGGCCGCGGTCGCTCCAGCTCGCGGTGGTCCATTCGCCTTTTTGCACGAATTGCGGCTGATGCTCGGGTGGGGGCGAGGTGAGATCGTGCTGATCGACGGTGACGAGGTGCGCGATCTTCGTCGGCGAGGTGTGAAAGCAAATGATCGAGACGCGTTTATTTCCAAGGATAGCCGCTTTGCAGCCCAGGGTGGCCGCTTGCTGCAGGAGGGCGGGAAGATCGACCGGGTTGGGCGCGTGAATCTCGCGCAGCCAGTTGCGCAATTCCGTGGAGTTACTTGATTCCACATCGAATTTATGCTCGCCCGCCAGCATGGCATCCAATTCGGTGAGCGAGCTGCTCTGCCAAGGGGCCAGCGGGCCGCGATTTTCCGCGTGCATGTAAAAGGCGATGCCTGCACACAGAGCGATGACGGCGGCGATGCCGGCGATCCAGTAATGAAAACGGACACGTAGCTGCGCTTCGCTTTCAAGATAGAGATTGATCTGAGCGCCACGATGCTCCGGATCCGAAAGAATACGCCCTCGAAGATCGGCTGGCGGAGTCAACGCACCGAGCTTCGCCGCAATCGCTTTATCCCAGCCGGTTTCCTGTTCCAGCCAGTCACCTAGTTCAGAATCTTCGCCCGCCAGTTTCAGCGCTTCGGCAAAATGCGGGTTGAGTTGATTTTGCTCACTGGGGCGATATGCCCGGAGGATCTTTTTGGCTTCCTCCCGGTTCATGGTTTCCTCCCGCCGTAGCCAGCGCGGGCAGGGGTGTGATCCGTGCCGCGCACTTTTTTTCGTGATCCAACAAGTAACGTCGCAGCTCCGCCTTGCCCCGCGCCAGGCGCGACATCACCGTGCCGGGCGGCACTTCCAGAATGTCGGCGATTTGCCGATACGATAGATCCTGCAAGTAAAAGAGCGTGATTGGTGCGCGATAGATTGGGTCGAGCCGGCTGAGCCCTTCGAGAATGGCCTGGCTGTCGAGTTGATCCGGTGACGGCTGCTCGGCGGGCATTTCGACCTCCGCCTCGTCCAGCGTCGCTTGCGGAAAGCGTTCCTCGCGCCGGCGTCCCGCGAGAAATTCGCGGTAGAGCGTCGTGAAGAGCCATGTCTTCGCCTGTGCGCCATCGCGCAATTGGTGACCCTTCGCCGCCCAAAGGTAGAAGGTCTGTTGAGTCAAATCGGCCGCCTCGCTTTCGTTTCGCGACAAGCTGAGTCCAAAACGATAAAGCGCCGCGTAGTGAGCATCGACAAGGCGCTCGAAATCCGGGGCGACAGTCATCGCGGACTAGAAGACGGCGATGACGCTTCATGGTCAATCAGAATGAGCAGCGGATGCTGCTTCCTCCGCTGCGGTCTTCGCTTCCCCAAAATCGCAAAACCACCCCAAAGAGGCGGCCGTTTCAAACCAGGTACGCACTTTGCCGGAGAACTCCTCAGGCGACCCCTGCCAGGCATCCAGGGCCGATCCGCAGGCTTCTTCCAGGGTGGAACCTGAGTGCACGGCGTGCAAAAGCGCGAATTCCTCGGGAGCTAACCGCTTGAAGTAGATCATGTTATCGCAGCGATGGACCGCGAGACGCACCGCCTCGGGCTCGGGCAGGCGTACTCGCCGACGCCGGCCGGGACGGGGAGCCTCGGTCACGGTATTGCTGGCCTGATCGGTGATGGCATCCGAATCGTGCGCCTTCACGGCCAACGCGAAGCGATCCACCGGGTAGCGCACTTCCAGCAGCGTAAGATAGGGCTGAAGGCCCAGGCGGAGCGTCGTGGCTTGGCTGTCGAGCAGCGCATCCACCTGGATCGGTGGCAGTGCGGCTCCATCGAAAGCGACCACCTGCGCCCATTCAAAGCGCACCATATCCATGGACAGCTCACCGTGTGGCTCGATCCAATGCGGTTCATCTCGGAGGAAGCCCTCCAGGCGGCTGCCCAGATCGCGAAGAGTAAAGGAGGCCGAAGGATAACGCGCCAGATAGGCGGTGCTCAGTTTCTGGAATTTCCGGTAACCCAGAATGGCGCGCAGCCCGGGAAAATCTTCGTACAGGCAATCGAGCACACGAAACCAGTAGCAGCGATTGTAAATCTGCAGCCGCTCGAACGAAGTGAGGCGGTCGTTGGGCTTGATCCATTCCGCGGCGACCTTGCGCATCGGGCGGCCATCGGTCCAGCGCGTCTGCATGCGGTCGCCGGGAGCGAGCGGGCGAAAGAGCGCTTCGGAGACATTGCGCTGGAGCTCGCGAAGCTGGGCGAGGCCCGGATTGTCAGGCAAAGGCGGGAGCGGGGCTCGCATCGAGTGCGGTGATGAATTGGTTGGCTTTGAGGGCTTCGCCATGGACTTCGTCAAAGGAAGGAATGCGGTCGTCCCATTCCAGCAGCGTGGCCGTGCGACCCACCTGCTGCGTGGCGTGGGCGTATAGCTTCCACACCGGATCGAGCACCGGATGATCGTGGGTATCTAATATATATTTTTCGAATTTAGAATGCCCCGCGATGTGCATCTGCCCCACGCGATGGTGCGGAATGTTATTTAAGTACTCGTAGGGATCGAAGCCGTGATTCTGCGACGAAACATAGATATTGTTTACATCCAGCAAAATGCCGCAGTCCGCGGCCTCCACGACTTCGGAGAGAAATTCCCATTCGGTCATTTCCGAGACGTGATACTCGGCGTAAGAGCTCACATTTTCCACGCAGACGGGCACTTCAAGAAAATCACTGGCTTCACGAATCTTGCGCGCCGTGTGCTGCGCGGCGGCAAAGGTGTAGGGCATCGGGAGCAAGTCGTGCGTATAACGTCCGTCCGTACTGCCCCAGCAAAGATGATCCGAAACCCAGGGAGTTTGCGTGCGCTTGACCAGCGCCTTCAGCTTTTTGAGATGGGTGCGATTCAATTCATCCGCTGAGCCAAAGTAGATCGCCACACCATGCTGCACGACCTTGTACTGCTCGAGGATTTGATCAAGGATTTCGAGCGGACGCCCGGCATCCACCATATAGTTTTCCGAAATGATCTCAAACCAATCGACCACCGGCTTTTTCTCCAGGATATGGCGATAATGCGGCACGCGCAGGCCGATGCCGATGCCAAGGTCGGTGTGATTGTTAAAGGGATTCGCGGGCATGGAGGTCGGGGCGTCAGAGCCAAGGATCAAGCCCGAAACCAGAAGGGCGAATGACGAAACAAATCCGAAGCCCGAAGCCCAAAGCTGGGCACAGCGTGAAATCCACGCGAGCCGTTCCTTCGGATTTCGGATTTAGGGTTTCCTTTGTCATTCGTCATTCTGGTTTCGGGCTTAGCGCGTTCCAGGCTGGTTTTTGGTGACGTTGAAGGATCGTGCAAAGCCAAGCTTTATTTCGCCATGTGCTCACTTGGCACTGGGCATTTCCGCCGTGGCGCGCGCCCGGGATGGGACCGTGCGCGCGACAAGGTGTGATTGCCAAAATTGCCGGATAGGGATCGGAGCCACTTGGCTCTGAGCCCTTGGCATTTGGCACGAAGCGCGAAGCGCTTACTTCTTGCTGCCGTCGGTCGCGCAGCCGCCTTTGCCTTTGCAGGAGTTCTTGCCTTTGCAGCCGTTGTCGCCGGTCTTGCAGCCGCCCTTGCCTTTACAGGAATTCTGGCCCTTGCAGGAATTCGTGTCTTTCTTTTCCTTATCGGCGGCCAGGACGGTGCCAGCCTTGGTGATGCTGGAAACGCCGTTGGCGTTCGTGGCGGTGGTGGCAGCCTGGGTGGTGCCTGCGAAGAGCCCCGCCAGAGCGGCGCCCGCGATCATTGCTTTCGTTGGTTTGTTCATCCTATTGATGTGTCTGGTTTGTTTTCGGTTGCCCGCGCAACCAGCACGCGTCATGCGTCGCCGGGGGAGGGCAATGAATGAGAGGGCAGGGAAGGGTGGTTTATTCCCGAAAATTTTTTGGGGAGGAAAATAGTTGGTTCGAGGAGCGCGGCGGTGTCTCACGGCTTTTCCATCCATGCCTCAGCCCTCTGCGCATGTGCCTCTCCACCCGCCATGCACAAAATTTTCGAAATTACCCCAGGCTGTATAATCTGAACCCCGATGGCGCCACCAACCACGACCATGGAAAACTTGAACCGCTCTAACTTACCAGATTCGCATCGCGCGCCACGGCCCACTGGCCATCGGGCTTTTTACGGAGGACGGTGAGGGTGTATCCGGAGCGGTGCATAGGTTGACCGCCGGGAGGCGTGATCTTGACGTCGATGTAGTTGCGTATCCACGCCCAATCGCCGAGGAGCTGCAATTCGCGGAGGTAGCTGGTGCCCTCAAATTGGACGCCTTTCATCTGGCGCGAATTGGCGGCGAAAGCTTCCTTTCCAAATGGCTCGCGACCGGGCGTCATGAAGATCACATCGTCGGTCATCATTTCGAGCACGGCATCGATGTCGCCGGCTTTACTAGCAGTCATCCAGTTTTCCACCAGGTCACGGATCGCTTTTTCGTCGGGATTCATGGCTGGGAATTTTCACACTGAACGAGGGTAGGGCAACCTTTTGTCGTGAAAAAAGTCAGTCGCCGAAATCTACGCCGCGCCTGGTCGGGCCGCCTGTCCCAGGCGGCCGATGTGGGTTGATTTTACGAGAAACGCAGATGAAAAGATGCGCCTTTGCTCAAGTAACGGATACGCCTCTATTCACCTTAGCTGGCTTCGAGTTCAACCCGCTCTGGCTGGCTGCTCGCCCGTCCACCAGCCTCACGTGTCCCCTCCGCCTCCTCGGAGGACAGCCAGCCCCACCAGGTAACGCGCGTCCTATCCGCATCTTTGGTTAAAAGGTACGCCTTGGAAAACTCAAAAGGTCGCAATCGGATTGATTGGAGATCCGGTTGCACCAGGCACGGGCAATGGCGCCGTCGTAAGAAGAAACTCCCAGCGATGGCTCTTTTCCGCCTGCTCGGCCACGGCTTCAAAATCGCAGGCATCGAGGATCCATGCACCCATGGCCACCAGCACCAACTGGTGCACCGGCATGCTCGCTCCCTCTACGCGATTGGGCATGACGTCGCCGGCGGCATCATTGCCAAAGATGGCGATATCGTGCGAATGCAGCCAGGGCGCGCATGAGGCATGCAGACCCGCAAAGGAACCCGACCACGGTCCGTCCTTTTGTCTCTTTTTCCAGCGGCCCGTGCGAACAAGTAATGCATCCCCCGGTTTGATTTTGACCCCTTCCTTTTCTGCGCAAGCATCCAGATCCGCGGGAAATATCGGTGTGCCGGGTGTAAGGAAATCCACTCCCTTGAGCCGCGGAATATCCAGCAAGACCGCCCGAGTAAAGATGCCGTTTTTCACGTTATTTACCGCGAGTTTATTTGCGCCCGATTTTGTCACCTCGGAGCGCGGCACGCCGTTGTACATCTGCCCATGGTAAAACATGTGGCAGAGCGCATCGAGATGGGTAGTCACCATGTTGTGATATTCGGTCACAAAACGGTCGAAATAGAACGGCGAAGAATTATTGTTCTCGGCGTTCAGGATTTCGCGCGAAAATGGTTTCGGGTCGTCCTCTGCCGAGGTCGTTTCGCAATCGTGCGCCATGGAAATGGAGATGCCTTCTTTGACGAGCGCGGCCGCTTCCTTGCGCTTGGCCTCGGTGATCAGGTTAATCGCGCCGAGCTGATCGTCCTTGCCCCAGCGGCCCCAATTGGAAAGCTCGGTCATCCATTTTTCCACGTCGGCATTGGTGACCTTTGGATGATTGTCTTCAGCAAAGGCCACGACAGGCGAGAGCGTCAAACCAAGTAACAAGGAAACCAGCGCGGCAGGCCGCGTAAAGCGATGGTTGTTCATAAAGGGGGGAACAGAGGCAGCGACTTACTTACTGCGATTCATTGAAATAGACCTTCAGATTTTTCGTGGCGCGCCCGGCGGCGATGATGTCCAGGCGTCCATCGCCATTGATGTCCGCAAGGGCCAGCCTTTCGCAAGACATGCCATTCTCATCCACGGGGGTCTTGTGCCAGGTGTGATCGACCGTCGAATAGGTGTAAAGGTTCACGCCAAATTTACCGTCCGCATTGGCGATCCGCGATCCGGCGACGATCTGGTCGTAGCCCGCCTTCAACAAGTCACCGCTCACGAGGGCGTGACCGTCATTGAGCGTTTTATCGATGACATCGCGATTCCAGGAGTGATCCGGCTTCTCGGTGTAAACGACGACTTGGGTCCCGTGCATCGGCTCCACGGTAGCGATGAAGGGCTGCCCTCCCGGCAGCTTGCCCACGCCAATCTCACCCGCACCCTGCGCGCCGTCGCGTTCCTTGTTAATGAGCAGGTGAATCTCATTGTCCTGTGGCGTGAGCATCGCCACCCCTTCTTTGCACGCAACCAAGTAACGTGGCTTTGTATCCGTCAAGCCCTGATAGCGGATGAACCCGTGGCTCATGTGCAGCTCGGTAGGCAGCAGCGTCGTAGTCCATTCGCCGTCGGATGGCTTGCTTGCGCTGCAAAAAGCGATCTTCACGCCTTCGCCGACACCGTCTTTGCTATCGTTAAACCCGTGCAGCGGTATTTCCATAAGCGATAGCTTTCCCTCGGGACCGATGACCCAGCCGGAGCGATGGGCGGTGGTGGTGATGGGCAGCGGCTTGGCTGTCCAGGGCTGCGTGCGATCCGTGCCGGGCGTGAGGTAAAATGATGAGCCGCGCGCGCTGGTGGGGTCCCACGGCGCGCCATCCGTCACGGCCAGATATTCCAAAGGCCCTTCGGCTTTGCCATCCTTGCCCGCGGCCGAGATGGTGATGTGCTCGAAATCGCAAAGCTTTCCGGCGATGAGGATGCGCTTCCAATCGGGATTGTGGTACCAGACGAGCGATTGCTTATCGGCCACGAGCAAATCCGGCTTTCCGTCGCCATCCACGTCGGCAATGGCCAAATCGGAGCCGACGCCGAGGTGTCCGTCGATTTCCGCCGCGCGAAATTTGGGCGCGGATTCAGCATGAGCCGCGGTAAACGCGAGCGACAGGGAAAGCGTGAGCAGAGCAGGGGACTTCATAACCAGAGAATGAATTGCCGGGAAGCGGCGGTGTTACTTGAGCGACTGCAGGAAGGAAATAAGATCCGCGAAATCCTGCAGGGAGAGCGCGGCTTGCAAGCCCGGCGGCATGGGAGAGAGCTCGCTTTTCACGCGATTGACGATCTCCGACTTCACGATGGGATGTTTCTTGCCCTCCGCATCGACGATGACGAGCGAATCCGCCGTTTCATTGCGCACGGAGCCGAAAAACGTGTCCCCGTTTTTCATTTCCAGGGTGAATTGCTGGTAGTCGCCGAGGATTTTCTTCGAGGGATAAAGCACGGATTCGATCAGCTCGGCCCGTGTGTAGTTCGCGCCGATGTGGGTGAGATCCGGCCCCATGTCGCCGCCTTTTCCCTGGAGAAAATGGCAGCGAATGCAACCGATGCCATTGGCGTCGACAAATATTTCACGGCCGTGTTGAGGATTTCCCGTGTGCCCGGCGGCAAAGGCGTCGTAGCGCTCGGGAGATACATCGGCGGATTGCGCGATGAATTGGTTTCCGAAGATTTTGCGCAATTCGTCGGCCATGGCCGGTGGTACTTTGGCGACCTGAATGCGCTCACTCACGGGCGACTCGACCTGCGGCTTCAACGCGGAAATTGCTTTGGCGCAATTATCGCGAACCGCGGGATTTTTCTCCGCGAGCCCGTCGAGATATACATCGATGGCGCGGGCATCGGGCATGCGCACGAGGGCGGAGATAGCATCCATGCGCGTCTCCGGACGATGCTCCGCTTCGATCAACGCAGGAATAGCCGCCGTGGCCTTGAGGTTGCCCAGCGCGGCGATGGCCTTGCTGCGGATCTCTAACTCGGAATCTCCGAGAAACGCGGTGAGCGTCGGAACGGCTTCAGGCTTGGCCTCAGCCGCCAGTGCCGTTGCGACCGCGGAGCGGACCGGCGCTTTTTCGTCTTTGGCAAAGCTTGCTAGCAAAGTCGGCGCATCGGGCAGCTTGAGTTTACCTAGGGATTCCACGCACTTGGCGCGCAGTTCAGGAAAATTCGCGGCGAGTTTTAACAACAGATCTGCCGTACGATCATCGGCATTGCCGCTCGCGCCGGTGACGGCGGCTTCCACCAGTGCGGTGGGCTTGGTGGCGCGCTCCAGCGTATCATGGATAAAGGGCGCAGCGCTGCCTGTTGCCGCCAGTCGATTCAATACATTCACTCGCACGCTCACATCATCCGTCGATTTAAAAAGTGCCTGCAAACCCTGCGTGATTTGCGATCCTGGCCGATCCGGAATTTGAGAAACGGCGAACCCATTCAGCGCGGGATCATTTAGCGCATGGGCAAGTGCGAGTGCGATACCCGGCGTTCCCGCCCAATCTTCGGTCTTGGGCAGATACGGCGCCGTCTCATGCGATTCTTCCGTATAGCCGATCGGGCTGGTCCGCCAGTGGACGCCATTCCATGGCGCTGGTTGACGATAGAGCGAGGCCAGCACGCCGAGCGCGGCTTTGCGAGATGCGGCTTGTTTACTTGTGTCTTCCGCCAAGGCCGAGAGGGCGATAACTAATGCCGGATCATAGGTTTCACGAAAAGCGAATGACGCAGTATCGCGAACGGTGGGGGTGGCTGATTCGAGTCCAGCAGCGATTTGCCGCCAAGCATCAGGATGGCGTTTTCCGATGCGATTCAGCGCAGTAAATACGGCATTGCGGGCAAAGCGATCCTGCTCTCCCAAAGCGCCGAGGAGTGCCGGGACAGAAGAAGCCTCGCCAATGCGCCCCAGTGCGGTGGCTGCCCAGAATCTCACGCGCGGTTCACCATCCTTGAGGAGATTTTGCACCGGTTTGGCCGTGGAAGGCATGGCGCGCGTTCCCAATTCACGCAGCGCCTGCAGGCGCACGGTGGGATCGGCATCGTCCAGCATTTTCACAAACAAGTCACGGCTCGCTCCGCTTTCGGAGATAGCGTCGAGCGCCCAAATGGCGTGCCAGCGGGCGAAAGCGGGCGCGCTCGTGTCCATGAGCAACTTTTGCAGGGAAGTGACCGCGGGCGCACCATGCTCGACGAGCCGGCGCTGGGCAAACATCCGCACCGAACGCGCGGGATGCTTCAACCCCTGGACCAAGTCATCAATCGAAGTCTGGTATGCCTGCCCGCGTGCGCCGGCTTCATACCAGCCTGGCTTCGGCGTGGCGAAGTTTTTGCCCTGCCATGTTACTTTAAAAAGACGCCCTACAGTGCGATCCTGCCGCCAGCCACCGAAATTCCAGTCGCCCACGTAGATACTCAGCCCATCGGGCGAAACGGCGATGCCGGTGGGACGGAATTCACCCGTCTCGTCGTGCAGCAGCTTTTCCTCCTGCGCGACCTGATACGTACCGCCGGCGGGCGCAAGCGCGACGCGCAGCACTTCGCGGCGGCCCCAATCGCAAAGGAAAAGATTGTCGCGATATTCAGGCGGCAGCGCATCTTCCTGATACGCGAGCGCGCAAGTCGGCGCACCGCCCGCGTACGCCTTCATCATCGGCAGCGTGTACGGCTCCGGCGTCCGGTAATCGTAGGGATAGCCATAGTATCCACCATCCACCGCATGCCCGATCGCCGTCGGCCAGAGGTTGAGATGATCGCTATTATCATAGACAAACATCTCGTCCTGCGAAGTAGTGGCCACATCGAGCGTATTGCGGAAGCCGCTGCAAATCTGCTCGAGATGCGTGCCGTCGGGGCGCATCCGCATGACTCCTCCCATCCGCATCTCCAGCTTGCTGCCGTCCTTGCCGACTTCATTATATACTCCCTTGTCTCCGACGCTGATGTAAAAGTAACCGTCCATCGCCAGCTCGAAGCCGGACGGGATGTGATCGTTGATCTGATCTTTCCCGCGCGAACTCGCTCCCCACGGCGCGGGATTGTCCGAATCAATCAAGTCCACCCGGTCGCGCCCCACGCCGTCGTCATCTTTGAAGACGCTAAACTTCGGCGAATTGTGCACGTAGAGCTTCCCGTCAATATAACGCATTCCCCACGGCGAATAGAGATGCTCGGCAAAGACGGTGACGTGCCCATCCGGATGGAAGCAAAGGATGCGGCCCATCGGTTGATCCACGGGCGTACCCATTTCCATGGGATCTTCGCCGACGAAAAGCTTGCCGTCGGGCGCGCAGATCATCGACGCCGTGTGACGGATTTTGGGAGCGGAAGCGATGAGCTCCAGCTTCCATCCCTCCGCGACCGTGGGCAGCGCCGCCGGATCAGCGCCGATCGCGGGAAGGGCCGGCGAGAGAGCCAGCGCCGCAATGGCGAGGCTCTCTGGCCACAGCGCACGGGGAGAGGTGCGCATCATTACTTGTGCAGGACGAGGCGGATTCCTTCGACAAAATGTTTCAGCATCTTTTCATCATTCCACACATCGGGGTGATGTCCAAACGCGCTGTAGAAGACTTTGCCCTGGCCGAAATCCTTCGTCCACGAAAGCGGATAGTATTTGTCTTCGCGATGGCCCTTGGAGACATCGACGCTGGAGTTATCCAGGCTGATGAGCATGTGCACTTTGCTGCGGTCCCAATTTTTCACCTGATAGATTTCTTCCTTGATGGTGTAGCTAGCAGCGCCGAGCGGCTTGGTCGCGGGAGAATCCGTGTCTTCCACCTTCACGGTCACGACCTGATCCCAAGGATGCCCATCAAATTCCGCGCCGACCATTTCACCGTACGGCTTGTAAGTCATGAGCGTGGCGAGCGCATTGTGAATGCAGGCAAAGCCGCCGCCATTTTTCACATAGTCGATGAGCGCTTCTTTATCGATCGGCAGATCGCCGGAGGTATAGAAAGCGACCGCGGCGTATTGCTTCAGCTTTTCGGGCGACATCTCCGCCGGGTCTTGTGAGGCGACGAGCTCAAACGCGCCGGCGGCTTTCGCCGCTTCCGTGAGCTGCTTCTCGGCGAGCGAAAGTTGATCGGGGGCGACGCGCTTCGTTACTTCATGCTGATAAGCGGAAGCCTTGGTGAAAAAGAGCACCTTCGGGAGATCGGCCGCGCGCAAGAGCGAGCCGAATGACGCCACGCACAGCGCAGCGGCAAAGAGGGGAAAACGTTTCATGGAGAGAGAAATCATGGTGGTGGAGGAATTGTGCTGGGTTTCAGTAGATCGAACGCCAAGTTTGACGCAGAAGCAATCTCCGGCTACGCGCCGTGTGCCTGATGTTTATCTCTTCGTGTCGTTAATTGCGAAAAGACGCTGGTAGGGACGGCATTCCGTGCCGTCCGGGGTGTGTGGAACACACGGGAATCGAGACGCGGAGGTTCACAGAGAAAGAAGGTGAAGTGAGTATTCACTTGCATGTCACTGACATGCCGAGGGTTGGTGGCGTGCGTGGCACCGAGCCCACAACAGGAGGAAGCGACGAAAGATCGGAGAAATCTGGGTTTCGGAGACGCTCACTGCTGTGCAATCTGTGACTGTTTCTTTTCCCTTTGTGTCGTCCATGCGTCTCTTGCTTGACCTGCGGCCAAATCGTCGTTTCGTTACTGTCAAACCCCCGATCCGCATCGAATGAATCCCCCTGGATTTCCTTGCACTCTCCTCTGTGCCGCCGCCCTTTCCTGGCTCGCGACCGATTCCGCTTTTGGCGCGCGCGCCCAGGACCAAACCCAGGCCGACCTCGCGCAAAAGCGTGCGGGATGGGCCGAAATCACCGATCCCAAGGACGCGGAGCCCGGCTACATTTACGCTGCATTCGGCGCGGAGACGCCGATGGACCGCGGCAATGTCTATCAGGATATGGTGAGCCTTTTTGCCAGCAAAGGCGCGCATAAATACACCGCCGAGATCCAGAAGTGGGCCGACAAAGCGGAGGAGCAACCCTTTCAGCCCGCCGATATGGCGCAGATGTATGTGAACTGGGCCAATGGAATCATCGATGACTCGCCACGCAGCGCCGATGGCGCAGCCATGCTCAGTGCTGCGGATCGCGATGAAGCGGCAGAACATTACATGAAAGGCCTCAAGACGCTGCTCAACGACCTTAATCTCGGTGAGGCACAAGTCACGGCTCCCGAAGGCAGTGATGCCGATTCCGTCACTGCGCGTGAAAGAAACGACCGCATCGCGCAGCGCGATGCCTGCCTGGCCTCCATCAAAGATTTGTACGGCACAGATATCGATGAAGTGTTGAAGATGAAATCAGCGGTCACGAAAATCTTCGGGAAAAACGGCGACGCCGTCCGCGTGGCCGCCGTGGTTCAAGGCAAGCCCATTCCCGAAGATGCCGACAAAACCGCCGCCGCGGAGTTCTCCACCGCCACGCCGACGGTTCCTATGGTGAGCGCGGGCGCGAGCCAGAATGCGGTTACTTACTCGACGGTTGCGGCTGTGGTGCTGTTACTTGGTGGCGGGTACTGGAAATTCCGCAAGCACGTGGTGTGAGTTTTGGATCGCTGTGATTGGCTGCTCCAAATCTCTGCGAAGTGAAAACGATTTGGGTTGGTAACTGGTCGGCGGTGGCGGGATCAGGGAATAAACAAGTGAGATATCCGGTTTGTTAGAGAACCGTTTCATAGTTCCATCCACATTTAGAGCACGTTGTCTCGCCCGATGGAATTGTTCCCCTACATTTCAGGCACGGAGCATCAACCCTTTGTCCGCCAGCGAGAACCACGGTCCCGCAGGAATCGCAGCGAAATGCGTTTTTCCAGTGGAGCCTATCCATGATCAATATCCTCTGAAACCGAGAGCGAAAGAAGAGAGAGCGCTGCGGCCATCGCTCAAAAATGTTTTTCCACCAAGAGTTTTCCAACTTCGCTGTGCCCATCATCATCGGGCGCCCGCATTCAGGGCAGGGAAGCTCAGTGCGGCCTGTGGGTTGCGCTTCGGAAGCTAGTGTTTTCAGGCGGGAGGGAATCATTAGAAAGTCTGTGCTGAAGAAATTGTGCGAGAACTCATGTGGTGCGTTTCACACTGCCAAATCGTGTGAAATCAATCTGAACGAAAGTCGATAGCTTTTGTCGTATAGGCAAACCTTAATCTCACACTGATAGCATTCGTGCAAGCTGCTGAAACGTACGGACAGCGTTCGCACGGAAGTCAATCGGGCGCTGCCTCATCGCGAATCGGTTCGCATGAGCTGATGCTCCGTTCGCGCGGTGAGTCGCGACTCACATGCTGCTATTTACAAACACTAGCCTGTAACCAGTCGCATTCGTAAATCTATGGATTTATCCAATATGCAAAATCATGGTCATGGCCAGGGCGGTTTCACCCTTCTGGAAATCATGCTCGTGGTCATGATCATCGCCATTCTCGTAGGTGGTGCGGTGATCATGGTTGGTCCCACCCTCGGTGCTGCGCGAACGAGCAAGATCGGCGCAGATCTGCTCACTCTGAAGACCTCACTCACCATGTACGACGCAGATACCGGTGCTTTTCCCACGGCCGAGCAAGGACTGAAGGCGCTCGTCGAAAAGCCCATCAATCCGGGGTCGAAATGGCGGAAGCTGATGGACGAAGTCCCGGAAGATCCGTGGCATCGCCCCTATTATTACGAGTGCCCGGGTACTCATAATCCGGACAGCTATGATCTATATTCCGCTGGGCAGGATGGGAAACCCGGGACGGCAGATGATATAGGGAACTGGAAATCGCAGGTGCAGTAAGAGCGAATTGCTATTCCCGAGATCATCTCCAGCAAAAGCTAGATTGCTGGAAGCATGTACGAAAAAGCGTTGCTTACACTGTCACTTGTGAATGCGGCGCAATGCCTGGGAGCGCTGGCATCCTTGCCGGCGAGTTGGTGCGTGGTTGGGTGCATCGAAGCAGTTCGATGGTTGTTCATTATAACAAATCAAGATGAACGATATGAGAAACGCGCCGGCAAGGATGCCAGCGCTCCCAGGGCGCCTACTTCTTTACCGCAAAAATAAACCGCTGGCGGCCCTGGTAATCCGCTTCCACGCGGATTTCTTCGTATCCAGCTTTCGCCAGTTCATTACCCAAGCCGGTTGCTTGATCGTGGCCGATTTCCAAGGCGAGCACGCCTTTCAGATGCGCGGGAGCATCGGCGATGAGGCGGTGGAGGATCTCCAGACCGGATGAACCGCCGGCCAGCGCGGAAAGAGGGTCGCGCTGCACTTCGCGGGAAAGTGCGGGGATTTCGGCGTCGGGAATATAGGGAAGATTTGCCACGATCAGGTCAAACGCTCCGCTCACCTGGCTCAATAGATTGCTTTGGTAAATCTTCACGCGATTCGCGAGGCCGAGGCGCGTGGAGTTTTCGGTGGCGAGGACCAAGGCATCGTCGTGCAGGTCCACGGCTTCCACAGTGGCTTGTGGCCATTCTGAGGCCAGAGTCAGCGCGATCACGCCGCTGCCGGTGCCGACATCGAGCAAGCGTCCCTGAAAGGGCGTCTCTTTAAAACGCGCCACAAGTAACTCGCAAAGCTGCTCGGTCTCGGAGCGGGGGACCAGGGCTCGTTTGTCACAAGCAAAGGTCCGTCCGAGAAACTCCACCGTTCCCAGCAGATGTTGCAGCGGTTCGCCTCCCGCGCGGCGGCGTACCAAGTCGCGCAGCGGCTCCAAATCCTTGTCCGAAAGCGGGCGATCAAACTGCAGGTAGAGCTCCATTCGCTTCAGACCGAGCACGTGCGCCAGCAGATGCTCGATATTCAGCCGCGGGCTCTCCACGCCGTGCTTCGCGAAGTAAGCGGAGGTGGCCTGGATGACTTCGAGGACGGATTTCATGATAAGCTCGAAATCCGAATGACGAATGACGAAGGAAGCCCGAAGCCCGAATGACGAAGGCGCGTTCGGCCGAAACGCGTGCTACCTTCGGACTTCGGGCTTCGGGTTTCTTTCGTCATTCGTCATTCGGGCTTTTGCCTTACTTTCCTTCCGCCAGATTCGCCTCCGCCAGCCTCTCCTCCATATCTGCACTCTGCAGCGCGGCAATCATTCCCACGAGATCACCCTGCATATAACCATCCAAATTATAGACCGTGAGGTTGATCCGATGATCGGTGATCCGGTTTTCCTTGAAATTGTAGGTGCGGATTTTTTCGCTGCGATCGCCGGTGCCCACCTGGCTCTTGCGTTGCGCGGCGTATTTTTCCGCTTCTTCGCGCTGCTTTTTTTCAAGTAACCGAGAGCGCAGGATTTGCAGGGCCTTTTCCTTGTTTTTCTGCTGCGAACGCCCGTCCTGGCAGCGCACAATCATGCCCGTGGGAATGTGCAGCACCTGCACGGCGGAGTCGGTGGTATTCACGCCTTGTCCGCCCGGCCCACCCGCGCGGCACACTTCGATGCGGATTTCATCCGCCTTCAGTTCGAGATCCACTTCCTCGGCCTCCGGCAGTACGGCCACCGTCGCCGTACTCGTATGCACGCGGCCTTGCGCTTCGGTGGCCGGCACGCGCTGCACGCGATGCACGCCGCTCTCGTAGCGCAGTTTGCGGAAAGTGCCTTCGCCCGACACGCGAAAGATCATTTCGCGCAGGCCACCCAATTCATTCGGGCTGGCTTCGAGTGGCTCGATCTTCAAACCATTCGCCTCGGAATACCGCTGGTACATCCGATACAAATCCGAGGCGAAAAGCGCCGCTTCGTCTCCGCCTGTGCCGGCGCGGATTTCCACGATGGCGTCGCGGTCTTCATTGGGATCGGGTGGCAGCAAAGAATATTGCACGGCGCGATCCAGCTCGGCGATGCGCTTTTCCAGATCGGGGATTTCCGTCTGCGCCATTTCGGCAAGTTCATCGTTGCCCTTGGCCAGCTCCTGGTTTTCTGAAAGCTCGGATTGCGCTTTTTGCAACGCGGTCCAGTTGCTCAGCAATCCCTTGAGCTGATTGTGCTCACGCAAAATTTCCCGGGCGCGTCGTGGATCATCATAAATGCTGCCCGCAGCGATCTCAGCTTCGAGCTCGTGAAAGCGCTCGGTCTTCCTGGCGATGAGCGTGGAGAAATCCATGTGAGGGAGTTTGAGGAGATGATTTCAGCGAAGGCAGCAGGCAGGGAAAAGAAAACGGTGAAGATGCGGCTGCATCTTCACCGTCGAAAAATGGGAGAAATGGAGAGGCGCTAAGCCTTTTTGCGGCGCTGCGTACCGCCGACGCTGGCGTAGCGGCGGGAGAATTTTTCTATGCGGGCCGCCCTATCGACAAAATTCTGCTCACCGGG
>OUNM010543683.1_pt1 | contig 43296 bp, 58 predicted proteins | sample 1769961 | NCBI WGS metagenome assembly OUNM01 (sample SAMEA3914820, study PRJEB12502) | metagenome | biome: forest; material: soil | place: USA | collected 2012-03-12 | depth 0.3 m | reverse complement strand
TGGCACCAGGTCGTACGTTTCCCAACGCTGCCAAGGGGGTTGAAACCGACATGAACCGTGCTGCTCTCCTGTGGAACCACACATGCATTCACATCTCAATCTGCCCTCTGCAGGAGAGGTATAATACGACACTGACAAGTGCTGCTCGCCACCCCAAATGACGGGCAGAATCAAAAAGTTGTCGTGGCCGGTGAACTCCCGCCCAGTGCTGCACATCTGCATTGGATCAGGTCATCCGGCGCCGCCACTCGAGGTTCTCTCTCTACCACCGGCAGATCGCCACCATGTCGTCTCTTCCACAGCGGTCAAACACTTTTCCGCAACGCGGAAACTCAAGTAACCCACGCCCAGGGAGTTCGGCATTCCCACGAGCACCCAAAGGCGCCGATCCTCCCCCGCTGAGGTTACCTCCGAAGAGGGCGGCGACCACGGCGACCACAGGTGACCGGGCCCAAGACTCCAACACTAGCTCTCGCACGCGCGGCCGGCTCCACCACCACGGTCACCTCCAAGCAACGATGGTGCAACCAAAACCCAAATCAACCAGACCTTCGCCATCACCATGATGGCCGGCCCGGGCAACCCCTTGCCTTTCCCTCTGCCGATACCACTTGGCTTGTCCATGCTCCTCCTCCCGTCGGGCAAGGGGAGCGGCTTGCCTCCGAGGCGGTGATTGAGGGACACAATGCCAATCTCCATCAACGGGCCCGTGAGAGCCCCGGAGCGACCTGACATGACAGATGTGCGTGTCTTGGTTCGGGAGGGGGCTCGGCCCAGGAAGTTTCGGCGGTGTGCAACCGTTTGGTTATTCATGGGCATTCCTTTGCCATTATTTGCTAAGGGAGTTGCTTTGCTTGGGTGATATGTTTTCCAAGAGACCACCCGGAGAGTGGCCGAACATTCCGAGCTGGACTCGGGTCTCACATCGGGACGTGCCTTGGATTTTGATCAGCCTTGGATGGCAACGTCGCATTCCTACTTCCATAGCCAGTGCAAAATGCCATACTCTGCGAATTGATGTTCGTTCTCGTCGTGGTATGCTCCTGGCACCACAACAAACAGGCAACACATAAGCGTTGCTCCGTCCCACCTAGAAAGACGGCCTCGGCATTTGGATATCTACATCAACGCCATCTAAACCACCGGTGTCCGCCCCACGATACCCCTGATATTCCCTACGAGCAGTCAAGATGCGCTTCTCCATCCTCACCGCCCTCGCCGCCCTCTGCTCCGTGGCCGTGGCCCAGCTGAGCGTCAACATCGTGGTCACAAACGTCAACGCCCTCACAGACAAGTGCAAGGCTCTGGTCGTGCCAGCGCAGCAAATCTCCATCACGAACGCCCCTCTGCTCCTCCTTGGCCAAGGACCCTGGGGTGTCAGTCTCCATTTCATGCTCTTTCTTACCGCTCCTCTGGTCCGACAGTAGCTGATATGAACATGAAACACAGACGGTCGTCACCGGGTTTGCTGGAATCGTCGTCGACACCACGACCTTCGTGACCGTTCTGCGGGAACGCTCCCAGAGTACCAAGTATACGGGGTCAGATGCCACGGCTATTGCAGACGCGGTCCGTCTCTTTTTCGCCGCGCTTCACGATCTCTTGAGTGTCGTGATTGGGAAGGCCGGCTTCCTCACCAAGATCCCGTTCATTGGGCCCCCGATCACCTCGGTGCTGAGGTCCGTTGAGGGTGTTGTCGACGTCAGTGGCTGGTGCTCCCGGTTGTGTTCCCTCGCGGCTTGGACTAATCTGTTTTGCGGATAGGCATTTGTGCAGGTAATTATTGAGCTCCTCGAGGATACGGTTGGTGCTGCCGTGGAGTCCGGTTATAAAAGTCTGGAGACGACGATTCAGTCTGCCCTTACCTCGTACGCGCCAGTATGAGTTGGTACAGCGATTTGGAGGCGGTTCTGGAAGTCGAGCGCCGAGCCTGAGTTTACATGGGAAGGAAAGCAACCCGCTGCCAAACTTCTGGAACATCAGGGGGATTCTGATGCTGTTTCATTAAGCACACCTCAGGTACCTAAGTTAACCTATATTATCCACAATCAAACCCCTTCGGTTCTTACTCCTTTCCCTTTTCTTGATGCTGCTCTATTGCTGGACATCAGGCCTGTTGTTACACCAGGTCTGTTTGCCAGGCCAAACGCCAAAACCCCCTCACCATCTTTCTTCTCTTCGTGTAACGTTATGAGCAGGGTACGGCTTCTCCCACAGCCTCTCCCACAACACCACGAATACCATCACCACCTTCCCTCCCCTCGTAATTGTTATTCCTGGCCTTTAACTCACCGTTAGTGCATCAACCCTAGACACAACCCCCACGATAGAATGCTGGAAACTAGGTACCCTTGACCATAAGCATGCACAACCAAGCCATTGTCACACACACCCTAAGGTATTTTAGGTACCCCACAGAACCAACTTGCCCCTCACAACATCAAAAACCTCGCCCCCTCCTCCACCCCCGCCTCACCGCCAGTCCGAGACCGACACAGACACAAATCCACGACAAACCGCAGCCCCGACACCTCCACCACCCCGGCCCCCAAATCCCCTGCCATCGGCACTAGCCCCGTCTCGGTCCCCGATTCCAAACCCACTGCCGCATGCTGACGGTGCTGCGAATTCCACCGTCTCAGCGTCGGACTGATCTCCATCTCCGCCTCGGGCGCGACCTGCACTGCTTTGCGATTAATCTCGTCGCGACGGTTCACTTCGTCTGCGGCCCAGCTGCTGGGACTGACGGCCGTAGGGGTGGCCTTGACTGTGCTAGTAGTAGTGGTAGCTGGAAGAGGAGGCGTAGAAGTGACGGGGGGCCGCCAATCCTCCCCCGGCGCGAGCGCCGCGGCGGGGACGAACGGCGCAGGCTTCTCGTAGCGGTAGCCCAGGGCGCAGCGGGTATTGCGGCGTATCTCGATCTTTGGTAGCTTGTGGGATCTGCGCGTGCCGCCGGCCTCGGGTCTCCGTCCCTCTTCCACCGTCCCATCGCCGTCACCATCCCCAGAATAAGCAGCAGCAGCAGCAGCAGCAAGATCTGCTATCTTGGCCCCCACCGCCCTCTCCACCCGCATGCAAAAGTAGGCCACGTCTAGGCCCTGTAGGCGCACGTACGACCAGGGCGAGGGATGGTGCTCGCCCTGGTTGCCGTTGCGGAACTGGGCCCAATCGTGCGCGGACAGGGCGTAGTCACCTTTGGTTTGCGACTCCGATTCCGGCTCCGTTGGCAGTCTTGTTTCTATTTCCGTTTGGATGCAGTGAACCAAGTTAGGTCCAGCGGATTCGGTGATCCGGGCTTCGGAAGTTGGTGTCTGTGCCTTCTTCTTGCGTCGTGGGGGCGGCTCGGACGCCTTGCGCTTTGCGGCGCGGGCGGGTTGGATGCGGGTTGGCGCTACGGATTTGGCTTTATATTTCGGTCTGGCCGCCGTTGTTTGGGGCGTTGTTGTGTGCAACCGCTCAGGTGTTTCGTTCGAGATGGTGTTGTTCTTGGGCGCAGCCCCCTCGGGTTGGGTCTGAGATCGAGACTTCTGCTGCAGTAGCCAGGGGGTTAGTTTAGTAGAATGATTCCATCGTCTCCAGAGACACGCTCACCTCCTCCCTCTGCTTCAGATGCAGCAGCCGGTCGATCTCGGCCTTGTACCAGGCCTTTGCCCGCTTATAGAACTCATCTCTGCCGTAAATCTCGCCTCGTTTTAGGGCCGCAAGGTCGTGCCTCAGCGCCTCCTCTGTAAAGTAGTATTTTCCGATTGGCTTCTTAGCCCCGTACCGGTCTACGAGACTGGGTTGGGAGTTGTGACCCTCTTTGCATGGTAGAATCAGTTTGCAGGTTCTGATCTCAGATCCCATGATGATGCCGGGGGCGTTTGTGAGTCGCGTCAATGGGACTCTCAAGGTTTTCTACCGCCTTCCTTTTGGTTGAGTTTGAGAAAACTCGAGGGGCTTATCATCAAGCATGGTCACCAAAGGCATCTGATTGAGGCTGAAGGGTGCCGCCATCCGTTTTTTTGTCTGAATGTGACACCCATCCTTTGTCTCGATACTCCATCTCGGCGTCTTTGTGAACCCGACCCGGGCCAACCACAATTTTGGTCGTGGGCCTTCTTTCTTCAACCCGGGACGGCATCGTCTTTGAGAGACAGCGGAGACTAAGTAACTATTTACCTAGTTAGACGTTTGATGAACTGGCGCGATTGCCGCCACTCCCCATGGGTAGGTACTGTAACTTGGCCCATCCGGACCATCCTCGAGTCGGCGAACGATTTGGCCAGAACTGCCAGGAATCCCCGCGGGAGAGAGAAGTCCGCCCCATGCAATCCTCGATTCCTCCAACGCCGTGTTGTTCGTGTTATGGGAAACGGCCTCGTTCGACGGCACGGACAAGGGAAACAATACGAATTCGGATCCAAGGACAAGAAGTTCGAGCTCTGTCTTCCCACTCCACATATGACATCTCCTTGTGCCGCGAACGAGTGAGATGTCCACGAAGGCTGGGGTGAACCGTCGAGCAGGCCGAGGAAGAGCACACATGACCATGTCAATCAGGTATTTTGACTGAATCGGGCCCAACAGCTCTGCAGCGCAGACATAGCCAAGGCCGGTTAGACCATCGGAGACTCGCGTGATAGGCTGGACTACTGGCCCAGCGCGAGGATATTTTTGTCTGGCGGGAGGCGAAGCACCAACACAACGCGCTGAGAGGACACCGCTCCGGTCTAGCGGCTGGTGCCACCGCCGTCCCCCCTCTTTCTTCGCAACTAGGGGCAACCTTTGTTGGTGCGCGGGTTACAGCTCCAACGTATGTCACAACAGCTGTCGCACTGTGCCCGACCGAACGCTTTGGACCAACAAGCTGTTTCGGCTATTGGCAGCATTCCAGCTTTGCTGCCAGCCAGGTGATTATTGACGGATTGCGGGATTTTACCGCTGGAATTGCTCGACATGAGTCCTCCCTGGCTTGTCGCTATCTTGCCCCTATCTGGGCGGATGATCCATCCCATCCCTCACGCGGGGATTTTCATTCTCGTGTGGAAATTGTTTCAATGATCCCAGCGTCCAGATGTATAATTACTCATTACCTATTGCTTGTACTGGGTGGAGTCGCGTGTGTTATGAGCATGTGCCACAGTTGCAGTGCTAGTGCACCCGGCCCCGAGGATGAAACTAGAGCTGGGGCAGCGCATGATTGTCGAGTGGTAACGGCCGAAATCTAGGCAAAGGCAAAAAAAAAAAAGAGTCATCGGATCGCGGTGTGTGGCATCGTGGGCTGATGGGATTGGACTAGGTCCCGGCCGCGGCACCCTCCCGGACATGTGCGCTGCAATGCTGCAAGCTGGGACGATTGCAGCCATTCCATTCGGCGACAAGGTGGCAACCTGATACGGAACTGCCCACAACTTGGCTGCTGGCTGGACGGAGATGTTGCGGATTTAGTCGCCAGGTCGCGTGGCTCAGGAATCAGCCTGAGGAGGAGTTCAAGCTGGTCTGCGACTCGGGATGATGTCCATGATGCTGATACATCACGCTGGGTCCGGGTAGGTGGCGGTGCGCAGACATGATGCATGCCAGACCGACGCACAATTTTTTTCTTCCTTTCGTGAGTTTGAATTTGGAGACCGAAGACGGAACCGGACACAACGAGTAATCCAGCCAAGGCACCTCTGCATCTTATGTTCGATGGTGGAAATGAGTCAGCCATGACAAGCCCGGCTAGATACAGGGATGGAACCTGGATGACGATTCAGAATTTCCAGATACGGGGGCGCTGATTACGATCAACCTCTTGTTTCGGAAAAGACGGCGGCGGGGGTGCGCGACGACGACGGCGCATCTCCACGCACACCACGCACTCAGCGCTCGGCACACAACCTGATACACAGCACCCAGCACACACCGCTGCCTGGGCGCTGCACCTGGCATTTGGCACTTGTGGTGCTTTGTGCTCACTAAGACCGTCTAGAGGCGCGGCACTACGCCACTCGTCTGAAGGAAGGACGCACTAATTACGAAAGCGCCAGGTCTCGGCCAATGTGGACAGGGCGCCCATCACGGCTAGCTGAGAGAGGGATGCGCTCGATGCGTAAAAAGGGATTTCGGAGCTGAGGCGTGACCAGCCATGGCAGTGGGGGCGCAGAGTCGAGTCGGCCGGAACAGGACAGGGCTGCATTGCATGCAGATAACGTGTTGCTTTTTTCTTCAGTGTGAGTGCCCCTTCTCCTCCTGGTAATTCCCGGAGTCGAAGGATGGATGGATCATGGGGTGGGGGGGCAAACTTGTTCCGGATTCTGTATCCGCAGCGCAGGCACTTTCATGAGGGCATGACGAAGCTCGCAGCCAGGCGCCCCATCGGCGTACACTGTAAAAGGAGCAAGCCCGAAGGATTGTGATTATCCGAGGGTGCGTAGGCACGCACTAACGCGGATGGTGGATTCCCACTGGTCTCGGCAGCCACTGGGCATCGCCCGTGGATTGGATTAGGACCGCGATGCCACTCCGCTGCCAGGACATGATGGAGCGCAAAGTGCCTCCTCCCTCGTGTTCCCTGGAGCCGAGCGCGAGCAGCATGCAGAAGGAAAACATGCACCCGACAGATCACACGGCCGGGATGGCGCGCCGGGATTGCACGGCCGGGATTCCACGCCGGGGCTTGTCCCAGGACCGAGACGACCTCGCAAGAAGAAAATGATGGATCCATGTGAGAAGGGCCACAAGTTGCATGGCATGCGCGCGTGCGGGTGCGGGTGCTGGTGCGGGTGCGTGCTGTGACCGACCAGGAGCCAACTGCATTGCATTGGTTTTGGTTTCTGGCGAACGTGCACCCAGCTCCGTACGGATTCGCCCCGTACAGCCGGGCCCAGCGCTTTCTGTCCTGTCAGGGCGTGGCTCGGCGACTATTTGCTTCTGCTCCGTTACACCAATGCTAGGGGTGCCCGGTCTTGCTACACCCCTCTGCTAACACCGCCTTAGTGCTCATCTTATACCGCTGCCATGATCCCTGTCGGCCGTCTCGTTCCCTGGATCGCAGCCCCGGTGTTTTCTCGCTAGTGCGCGCCAACCCCTTCAGAATCGAGCCTAGCTGTGTGCCGTGCCCCGAGGCTGGGACTACCCCCCGGTCACTGTACAGAATACAGTGTGTGCGCGCGTCGACCTATTCCGTACCGCCCGATGGCTCGATGGCTGACTACCGCCCAGTGGATTTAGCGGCGTTGGGTAATCTGGGGGGGCGTACGGAATACACAGGTGACAGATAGAGCCAACCTCAGCAGCCCCCTACCTGGCCTGGCGCCATTTAGAAGCGAAAATTCTAATAATAATAAGCCAGGTGTAACTCTTTCTTGCACCCTGCCCTTCCCCCTTACAACCCACCAAACCTATACGCGTCTCGCATCACCATCCACACGTCCTCCCTCCGACACAGTTCGACTGCGTCGTCGTGGTTGACGGCTCTGTGCGCCTGATCATCCGAAATATCCATCATTAACGTGAGTTGTTGTTGCTGTTGTTGTTGATTTCTCATCATTTCTCCCTCCGCCACCGATCTGGTGCTCTGTGTCTGCAAGCGGCGGCGCGCGCACACCATTCCCCATTCCGTTCTTTCACCTGATCGTCGCCACGCAATGTGGCCAGCGAGCGACACGAACCATCGAAGCACCGTCGAGTTTGACCTTGTTTCTTCTGCCCGTCATCGTGTCAGGTTTGGGTTTCAGTCCAGCAAAACAATCCGGGACAACCAAAAGCCTTTCTTCGTTCGGTTCCTTCCCAACATAGAGTTTTCACCTCCCTTGCCTGTTTGTTTGCCTTTGGGTGCCTGCCCGACTTCCAGACTTCCCTGGGGCCTTTCCCTTCATTCGGTTTCTGAGCGCACTGCGCCAAACTGGGGCTGCCTGCAACGGCGCCCAGAACCAGATCGGTCTGACCGGCTGCTCCCCGCCCAAAAAGTCGGCATCCGTCCGGTCCATACAACTCCTCTGAAAGCGCCCTCAAGCAGGCAGGGGCGGCAAAGCCGAACGGCGCCGCAAACAGGCATTTCTGGTCGTGTGGAATACCCCGACTTCTGTCTCACCAGAGGGACTTTGGGTTTACCAACCTTGGGGCATAATTCTGGCCCCCATCGTATCCCCAGACAGCCATCTGGCGGTTTCCAGTGAACCCGGAGCCCGGCGCAGCCGCCCTTCCTATTTGCATCCTCTCATCCTCTCGAACGCCCCATTTTTTTTGTTCACTCAATTCTTTCTCTTTGCCTTCCATCCCTTGGCTCACCTTTGGCATCAATCAACCTCCTAATCAGACTCTCAGTCGGGACAGGGTTCTACGCCCTCTGCATTATTCTCAACTCGCTCGCTCGACGCTCGACGCGATCGCTGCCTGATTCGAGGACAACGCGCGCGCACAGCGCATGGTGACGTCGTCGGACTGTCCCAAGATGGCGGCGTCGCAAGCCCTGCGGCTCGAGACGGCGCAGGCAGAGGCCAACCACGCTGAGGTGCAGCGCAGGATTGCCGACTTGAGGCGCCAATATGAAGCCGATGATCTCGCTGCGCGCGCGGAGCTCGACGAGAGGTCGAGAGCCATCAGCGCAAGGTTCGAGAAGCAGATAGCCGAAGTGACTGCTCAACTACAGCCGTCGCTGCGAGAGTCCATCGAGGGGGCCTTGAGAGAAAAGAAGGACTTGGAGATCGGGCTCCTTCGGCGAACACACCACGAGCAGGCGTGCACACGACTCGAACACTACGAGGCGCAGAAGCGCAAAGACGACCATGAGCTCTTCATGGCGATCACAGCCTTGATGCAACCCGGGGTAAGCAAATCCCAATGCAGTGCCGTGGCCCGCCATGGCCTTGATCGCTGACCGCCGAGCAGCGTGCTTCGAACCTGGATCATCTTCCGGCGCTTTCATCGCGGCCGTCAGAAGCGACACATTCCCTTGCTGCCGCTGGCCGGGATACTTCCGCTGAAACTAACCCTGCGCCGCTTGCTGCAACCGAGGTTCCATCGCAGCCCCCGCAGGTTACATCTCCGCTACCAACACCAACACCAAGATCGGCTCCAAGGGAAACTGACAGGCAGCCTCTTGCGTCCCAAAACGGCGTCCCATTTCAAATCGACCTTCCGTCCCGAGCCGACCTTCCGCCCCAAGCCGACCCTTTTTCAAATGATGCACAGAGAATGTCGCCACAGAGCGTCCGCGACAGCCAAGCGCATTCAGCCGTGCCTTTCCAGCACCCGAGGGAAGCCGAGCAGGGGGTCGGACAACTCACGCCGCTTGCCCAATCCCCACCGCGCCCGGCTCAGCTCGTCGCTAGCCCAGGCCCTGTTCAGGCTGCTGCTGGACATGACGCTTCTTGGTCAGAGCCTATCATCTCTACCCCAAACCAAGATCATCGCCCCGTCCCAGCAAAGCTAGCTCCCAAGCTCGATCCCACGCATAAGCGCAAGGCGGAGAGCGAGTCATATGACCAGTCTCCCGCCTCTCCCCCGAGCCGCATTAAACGCTCCAAACTCGACAAGGCGGATCGTCCCGACGGCCCGGCCGTCCCTCCGCCGACAGCCCCTGTTCGCCAGGAGCCTTCTGGTTCGGAGCGGACCGTATCTTTCGACGATGTGTACGGCTCGCCCGCCAAGCCAGCACGTTTCAAGCATGTCATCGTCCAATATCCCAGCGCGACGGGACATTTCTTCATCCTCAGATGCGATGAGCACGGGGTGCATTTCGGCGAGCATCCGCTTCGTGGCGCGGCAAAGCATCTCGCAAGCGCACAGCACGGCTACATGTCTAAGGCACATGCGACTGCTATCGAGACGCTTGGACACCGAGTTCTCGGCTGTACCAAGCAGCTGGCCGACAGGAACAACCAAGACGTCTTGGCCGCGTTCAAAGGCGGCTACAAGGCGTTCAATGCCAACAACCTGAGCCAGTCGAAGCGCGCTGAGCTGGGCTTTCCTCCTCTTGACCCCGCGGGCTCTCAGAAAGCCCCCATCCAACGGAAACCGACCGTCGGCATCACTGACCCCATCACGTCCCGATTTTACGTCACGAGTGGGGAGCTGAGGTGCCCCGTCTTGATCCTGCCGTGGGGCGACACGTCGCCTGCTGGCCTGAGAGGCACCCTGGCTGAAACCGGCATCTTTTACGAGTTCACAAACGACGGAAGGCCGACTGGGATCCCCAAGCCACCCAAGTGTTATGTCTACGACGAGGACGCCAGCGGCATCACGGGTATCAGGGGTTGGGCGAAGGGCTATGAAAGCGGCGGTTCGCTAGAGAAGAAGCGAGAGTTCCCCGTTTTGTGTGTTGAGAGCAATGACTGGTGAGTTTGTTACGAATCCGCCGTGGATGCCGATTCTTGGGCTAACAACCAAACCAGCCAGAAGTGGACTCTCGGATGGGCCAAGGCGGCTCAGCTGTCCGCCCTCGACTTTGACGATCCAAGCTCCCGAAATGTCCCTTATGTGTACGCAGCCCGGGACTATTTCTACACTCGCGTCCTGCGCCAGCATGGACCCAGGAAAACCGAGATGGCAGAGTTGGATGGGGCTCGAAGCCATGGGGCTCGTGAGTTTTGAGAAACAGTTTTGCCTTTGTTGACTTTGACTGACGGAAGATGCATAGCCACACCACAGCACGCGGCTCATGGGCACTCTCACAGGCACTCTCACGAGCATGAGGATGTTGAAATGGAGGATGTCGGTGACCACCGAGGAGCCGAATCCGACCGAGATTCTGTCAGCAGGGCCATGACGGATTCCGAGAACGGCATTGGAAGGGCCGAAGCCGACAGCCGAAGGACCAGCATTTCAAACCGGGACTTTGCCAGCGAAACCAAATCTCGAGCAGACGTTGCCAAGTCCACGGCTCCTGGGCCCGCAGCGGCGCAGCTGATTGCGGCACAAGCGCTGAACGTACCGGCACCAGCGCGGAGCGGATTCACAGCGATCAATTCCTTCGCTGGCCCCGACAGCAGTACCTCTCGGAGCGCCCGTGCCAGTCTGGAACCACCCTCGAGAGCGGGTTCAGTGTCGAGCGCAGGGGGCAATCACCGGCGAGTGTTCAAGATTCACGCCCGCAGCAGCAACAAGCATCCTGTCCAGCATACCAATGCTTCGCCATCCATTGTGCTGCCTGAAAGGCCGGCAGATGGAGCCATGTCGCCAAGAGGCACACCCGGCCGCCCCCATGGCGACGACAGGAGACCAAGCCCTGCGAGTTTGCAGAATATTCTGCAGGACTTCCCGAGCCCGGCTCCTCGGCCGGAGTCCCAGTCACCCAAGCCGGTAAGTGCTCGGCGCCCGCTTCCCTCGGGGCCAATGCGGAGCGGTTCCCCTTCGCGGGTAGCGTTGTTGTCGGCAGTCAATGCCAAACTCGCAGAGTCACCGAGAGACAGCCGTGCGGGCTCAGCGCCAGTCCAGCCGCCCCAGCTGAGCGGCTGGTCCGAAGGAGTATTTCGGGCCTCTGGGAGCGCTTCAGGGGCTCCCGGGCCTAGCAGGCAGGCCACACCACCTCAACCACCACCGGCACCGGCCGCCGCACCGACCCTCGCACCCGGGCCAGGGCCAGAACCCACCCAGAGACGGGAGCCGCCGCCGCCGCCGATCCAGGTCCATCCGGCCTACGTGAGCAACCGGCAGTTCAAGACCACCCCGCTCGCCACGCCAACCACCAGCGTGCCCAACACCCGCGCCAACTCGCCGACCCTGTCTCAGCAGCCCAAAACGGACTCGCCCACAACTGCCAGCTTTCCCAAGCCCGAGACGCCCATCCTCACGCCGACCCTGGCCCAGCCGCCCGCCGCGTTTCTCCCGACCATGGACGTGTTCGACCTCGTCGGCTTCATGGACGGCGCCGTGGAGCGGTTCCGGTCGGCCGCGCCGGGCCAGTACCTGCGGCTCATCGACGACCACCAGAGTGGGGTGCTCGCGACGCCCTCGGACAGCGAGGCCGCAGTGCGGATCGACCCGGCCAAGATCAAGACGGTCGAGCGGGCGACGGTGCAGGGCGGGGCGGTCTGCGTGGTGACGATTACGTATCAGCAGCCGCTGCACGATGTTGGCGCGAACCCGCACACGCAGACGGTGGTGCTGGAGAAGGCGCGGTCGACGGCCAGCGGGATGCAGAACGGCACGGTGCATGCCCGCCGGCTGTGCCGCCGGCTGCATGAGTGGAATGAGAGTATTTTGTTTCCCACGCCGGGGGATGAGTAAGTACACCAGCCTACCTAAACGCTTTCCTTGTTCGTGTTCATTATGAAGGAGAAAGAACTCGATGCTGATGCTTTGGTAGCGGTCCTAGCATGGATTCCGTCCGATGGTGGCTCGGCAACAGCTCGACGCCTGAGATTGCGGCTACGCCGACGGCTCAGCAACAATCCGACTCTTGAGGCTGGGCTACGTCTATGGCTCATGGTATGGCTGGGCCTGGGGATGAGCTACAATACTGGCTCGTGCTTGGGTTTTGGTATCTTTTCCTTTTCTTTCTTGACGTTATGGCCGTCGTCTCTTTGATGCTTGGCTTTTTGCTGGGGCAAATCGCCTCCTTTTGTACAGTGTTTGTAATTTCTCTTTACTTTTGGCGGGCGCAGGGTTGCCGGTCATTTTTCGTTTTCTTTTCTTTGGGAGGGAACAAGGGGGGAGACAGCAGTTTGTGCGTGTGTGTGATACCCAGTGTCGATTAAACCCCGGTGGGGAGAGGAGAGAGGTCTTGCAGCTTTTGCTTTGGGCCTTGGTTTTTGCTTGTGTGCCGGCTCTTCTCGGTAATTGCCAGTGTTGTGCTGTGTGGGATTAGGTAGAATGACTGGAGAATAGTCTTTGCGCGAGCGATCAAAAGTGAGCAGTTTTGGGTTCCGTGTTGTTCATGTAATCTCATGACGACAGCACTTCGGGTGCTGTGCTGCCCGTGGCCGTGGCCTTGGCCTTGAATTTGCATGTGATTCTCCTTCGCGGCTTGGGCCCGAGCATGGCGGGGTCATCCTCCCAGATTGGGTGCTGTGGGCAGGCAGCTGTCCCCCCGGAGCGGCCCAGAAGCATCCCACGTGAGATGCGCTTGGGGTGTTCGGGTGCTCGGGTTTCTTTGACCTCATTCCTCTCCCCGACGACACCTTGGTTTTCTCTCTGCTGGCATATCATACCATACGTATTCCTAAACGTGCGTTGCATTTTATCGCCGTGCGGTTTCCCACTTCGTTTCCTCTCTTTTTTCTCTTTTGGCTCGTGCGCGCATCCAAGGCCCGCCCTGCCTGCATCTGTCAGCTGAACAGCGCCCGGGCGCAAAGCCTATGACGTGGGCAACCAGGGCGTTTTAAAGCCGTGTGCAGGCGCACATGCGCCTCGGCCAGCAACCTGAATGGCTGCTTTTGTGAGTTCACCTGCTTCTTTCCCTGTTCCGACTCGATCCCGACTCGACGCTCCGGTTGTGACGATCACCACTTCTGCCCATGCTATCTTTCGACGGAACTGAAAGCTGGCATCGTTGAGCATTTCGGACTTGACTCCAGACCCTGGACGCGCGTGTGCCTGTTGATCCTTGCCTGGCATTGATCGGCTTCGGCACTCGATTCCCTGCTCCCCCAACAAACACCCAGTTCCAACTTCCATCCAGTTCCAGATCCCGCCGTCATCAAGGCGCGCCCACTCTGCCGGGACCCGATAGCACACCTGCGCAAATTCAACATCACGCGCCGGCCTTTGAGCCTGCAATGAGCAGCCCAGACTAGACACAAGCTGACCAGTGTACTCTTCTTGCCCCCAACAGGAACCGTGGGAGCCGCACATGTCGACGCCGCGCAGCAACCACCGCGGCGACCCCTCGGACTCGTCCTCCATCCAACATCCCTCCACCCCTTCGCGCGACAATGGCCCCGCCCCGACCTACGCTGTCTTCTCTCCCACGACCCTGAGCTCGACCGCCCCGAGCGCCACATCGGCGGCCAAGAGGAGGAGCACCATCCTCGTGCACCAGAAGTCGCCGCTGCTGCTCGCCACGCCGCCTCAGGTGACGCGCGCCTTGGCCTACAGCCACCCGTTCCTGCTGCCCTTGAATAGGTTCGTCGGGCTTCTGACATGGACGACCGGCGATCCCTGGGAGAGCTTCTTGATGGTGTGCGCCTTCTGGGCCGCCGTGCTATACGGTGATAAGGTGGTGCGGTTCGCGGGACCGCTGGTTCTGGTGTTTGTCCTGATCGGTGGCATGTACGGCCGCCGCTTCAGTCCCTTGAGCAGCAGCGGATGGAGCGAGCCGGGGCTGGGCACCGCCGACGGGACGGCGCTCCCCACCGAGGCGAAGGCTGGCAAGGCCACCATACGGAGGAGTAAGAATCTCTCGGTGGATGGGCTGCCGGACAAGAACGGAAAGGCGCCCAACGGGAGCACAGCAGCAGGGACACCGGGCGGCCATACGAGGAACCAAAAGTCGGTCTCGGAGGCAACAAATACGCGGCACCAGAAGACGTTGGACGAGATTGTCGAGACGCTCAGGGAGTTCACGGCGAGGTGCAACATCTTACTGGAGCCGCTGCTCGAGTTGACCGACTTCCTCAGCACCCAGCTCACCCCGACGTCGGCAACCACCCGGCCAGCCCTTATAACCGTCTTCATCCGCATCCTGCTCTGCACACCGTTCTGGATCCTGCTCACACTCCCTCCTCTCCGCATCATCACGACCCGCCGCGTCATCCTCATCCTAGGCACCATACTCCTTACCTGGCACGCTCAGGTCATCCAGGTCACCCGCGTGATTCTCTGGCGGAGCGCCACCCTTCGAAAAACCCTCAGTCTCATTACCGGCTTGGAGTTTGAGGGCCCTGTTAAGCCGCCTTCTGCGACTCCCCCGACTGTGGGACTCAAGGCTGGGGATAACAATGGCGCGTCTTCAAAGGCCAAATCATCCTCGAGCCCAACTACCATCAACACTCCGCAGGAATCGGAGCTGACAAAGGCCCTCCGCCGCGCCCGCGGCCTCCGCGGGACCGGTGTGCGATTCACCTTTATTATCTACGAAAACCAGCGCCGTTGGATCGGGCTCGGGTGGACTTCCAGCCTGTTTGGTTACGAGCGGCCCTCCTGGACCGACGAGCACAACAATGCCGTGCCGCCCCGCGCCGAGTTTGAGCTGCCCGAGGTGGAGGACGGCGCCAACATGCAGTGGCAGTGGACCGACGGGTCGAAATGGCGGGTGGATGGCGTGCCGGACGATGCCGTCGTGTCTGGTGACGATAAGGGGGGCGAGTGGGATTATGACGGGCCGGGAGGCAAGAATGGGTGGGTTTATTATGATAACAAGGTCAGTTCACTTTTCTTGTTTCTCTTGTGGGAATCCTTCCGCGGCGAATGGGACTGACTCCCGGGCAGTGGCAGAACGGCCGCAGAGGCCAAGACGGCTGGAACCGCTGGACCCGGCGCAGGAAATGGTACCGCGACGCCGAGCTCGTCGAAACAGAGGACATCCCAGAACCACCACCCGTCGACGGCGCCGCCGACAAACCCCAAAATTCCACACCAAAACCCCGGCTCCCCGCAGGCCTGGCACCAACCCCTGCCGTTCCCACAGTCGACTTGAGCCCCAGCTCTCCTGATGCCGCCCTCTCCCCGCCCATCAACATCACCTCCCAAGAGGGACGGGACAAGGAGCGGGACGAGGAACTGGATTCGGCCTCGATGCTATCCTCGTCGAGCCGCTCGACGCGGTTCAGATCGCCCACCCTGAGGCGCCGCGCCACCGATGCATCGCACCGCAGCTCTCGTAGTAGGAGGACGAGTGTCGCGGCTAGCAGTGAGGACGATGCCGCTGTGTTGGGGACGCAGGCGAGGATGGCGATGCAGGAGGCTGGTGGCGAGGCTGGGAGCTGGGGGGTGGGGGATGAGGTTCGGATGGGGTTGGAGTAGACTCTGACCCAGAGGAGTGCTGGTTTGGGGGTGATGGTGTAGGATTGGTGTGGGTTTAGGGAGCATTGGGGTTTGTCATACAATGGTCCTTGGGGGAAGGTTTGCATCGGTTTGGGAGCGTTGGTTTTGACGGCTGGGTTGGGACACATACAAGTACTTGGGAGTCTACTACTGTATTGGATGATTCACCTACAGCAACTTGTATGCATGGCTCCTGTGTATGTGGGTGTGGTGGTTCTCGCTTCATGCAAACCTATCCAATCACGACATTTCTTTCACTCAGCCCAACAACCTCTACCTCAAACTGCAACCACTCCAGGAAGCTGACGCACCATACAGCACCCCGCACACTACACCCGGCCTTGCCTCGAAACCACTTGACGAAAGATCAACACTGGATCCGGCCCAGTCGACATGAAGACATGAGTTAACAACTCTCTCTCAACACAAAAATGGAGAGCGAGAGTGATTCGAGCCCAACGGCCGCCAGCTTGCCCCTCTCAGCCGCCACGCTGGTCCCAGCCGAAACACACCCACAACAGTCACCGAACCGTCGTGGGCCCCCTCCGCCCTGCCATGCGTTCGGCGTAGCCATCGTATGCGCCCTGCCAATCGAAGCCACCGCCGTGACCACCCTCTTTGAGGAAACATGGGACGACGCGGCCTTGGCCAAGGCGCCCACCGACACCAACGCCTACTCGGTCGGCGCCATCGGAGCCCACCATGTTGTCCTCGTTCATCTGCCTGGTATGGGGAAAGTGGCCAGTGCAACAGGGGCTGGGAACCTCCGCTCCAGCTTCCCGCGGCTGAGCCTTGTGCTCCTGGTGGGCATCTGCGGCGGCGCTCCCAAGGTTTCCGCGAAGAAGGCGGACGAGCTGCTTCTCGGAGATGTTGTTGTGAGCACCGGTGTGGTGCAGTATGATCTCGGGAGGCGGTTTCCCGGCCGCTTCGTGCGGAAAGACACGCCACACGATAACTTGTCGAGGCTGTCGCTCGAGGCCAGTGCTTTGCTGGCCAAGCTGCAGGCCGAACCTGGCAGGGGAAAACTGTCCAGCAGTGTTGCTGTGCATCTCGAAACTATCCAGCAGCGGCTTGGAGCTCAGGTCGCTTATCCTGGCCGGACAGAGGATAAGCTGTTCAAGCCCGGTTATCTCCACAAACACCGCGAGGCCGCGGAATGCCCGGTGTGCGCGGAAAAGATGGACGCCGTCTGCGACCAGACCTTCGAAAAGAGTTGTGATGAGCTCGGATGCGGCCAGCAAGAGTCGGCTTTGGAATCCCGCCTGCGGCCGGAACGAGTGTCTCGTCCTGTTGTTCACTTTGGGCTCGTTGCCTCAGGGGATACAGTCATGAGGTCCGGCAGTGATCGAGATGCCATCGCCGGCCGGGACGGTGTCATTGCCTTTGAGATGGAGGGCGCAGGCATGTGGGAGATACTGCGCTCCTGTTCATGCTTGATCGTCAAGAGTATCTGCGACTACGCGGACAGCCACAAAAATAAGAAATTCCAGGCCTATGCTGCGGCAGTCGCAGCGGCTACAGCCAAGGCGTTGCTGGAGAGTTGGGATGTGTGTACGTTGAGGGTGATTCTGGCTCGCTCCGTTTTAGAATATGCTGACATCTGGGCCAAGGCATACCGGATTCCCTGCTGCCTCGGGGTTCCAACCAACTTTCTCTCCGGAAGAAGCAGACGGCTCTGAGCGCCCGAGATATCGGGCTGTTGAGCCGGCTCAAGACAGTGCCGTACGCAGACCGAAAAGACCGAAACCCTCCCCGTGTCCTGGGCACTTGCGAGTGGTTTGTGGGACACAAACTCTTTCGTGACTGGCTCCAGGGCTCTGAAGGCAAACCCCTCTGGGTCTCGGCTGATCCTGGGTGCGGAAAATCGGTACTGGCTCGATATCTCGTCGAGGACGTCATCCAGACGACTGAGACGAGGACGACATGTTATTTCTTCTTCAAGGATGACTTCAAAGAACAAAAGAGTGCGGCCAGCGCCATAAGCTGCCTCCTCCACCAAATCTTCAGTCAACAACCCCAGCTCCTCTCCGCTGTCCGTGCCCGACTGGAGGCCGATGGCGAGACGCTTATCACATCATTCCGGGACCTTTGGGGCCTGCTCCTCGACGTGGCAGAGGACCAAGATACCGGGGAAATCGTGTGCGTGCTTGATGCCCTCGACGAGTGTGGGTTCGAGGACAGCGAGAAGCTCGCGAGGGCACTACTTGAGCAGCGCCGCAGGAGAAGGGCTCCAAACCTGAAGTTTCTTCTGACGAGCAGACCATTTGGGTCCATTCGGCGCAGTTTCCAACCTCCGGACATCGCAGAACTTGCCGTTGTTCACTTGAGCGGGGAGAGCCAGGCGGAGTCGGAGGAGATCTCCAGAGAGATTGACATTTTCATCCGAGCCAGGGTGCGCAGCATCAGCGCCAGGCTCTATCTCCAGGAGGACAAACAAGACCGGCTACTTTGCGGGCTGCTCAGCGTCCCGCATCGGACTTATCTCTGGGTATATCTCACCCTCGACTTGCTCGAAAGCGACGTCAACATCAACAAGGACAAGATTGAAATGGCCATCTCGAATCTGCCAATGTCTGTCGATCATGCGTACGAGAGGATTCTCTCCACAAGCCGCGATGCGAAAGAAGCGAAGAGGGCCCTGCATATCATCGTGATAGCGGAAACGCCATTGACCCTTCGCGAGATGAACTTTGCCATGGCTCTGCGGCCCGCACACAAGTATTACCAACACGTCAAACTGAAGTCTGACGAGTGGTTCCAAGAACGGCTTCGAGACATCTGTGGCCTTTTCGTTACAGTCGTGGACTCGAAAGTCTATCTCCTTCACCAAACCGCCAGAGAATTTCTCGTGAGAGTGGATCCAGTCGAGGAGCAGCTTTCCAAGGCTCTCAAGCTGGAGGACGACGAGCCGTCTCTGAAGTGGAAGTACTCTCTCGACCCACCCGAGTCGCACCGAATCCTTGGTGAAATATGTCTCTGGCACCTGCGGTTCCTTGAACTTGACCTTCAGAACGGCACTGGTCTCTAGATCGAGGAGATTCACGCTCGCATCAACAAGTACAGCTTTCTCCGATACTCTACCATGTTCTGGGCCGTCCACTTGCGTGCACCGCATGTAAAGCCGGACCGGCAGATGATAGAAGATATGGTGCAGGTCTGCCACAGTTGTCACCGCCACCGGCCACTCTGGTTTCGAGCAGCAGGGTACGCCGGTCAGCATATCGTATGGTCAATTCCCCGTCTGTCCAACGAGACATCTGCAACCCCCCTTATGATTGCTTCATTCTTCGGCCTCACTCTAGCTATTGCGGCACTCATGAACGCCGGAAACGATCTGCTCGCCCGAGACAGCAATGGCAGAACAGCCTTGCACTGGGCGGCGGAGTTTGGTCACCTTGATGCCGCCAATATGCTCATCGAGAGCCAAGGCGGAGTGTTCAAAGGCCTGGGATGGCTAGGAATCTGGAAACCGTCTATCATTGAAGCGGTTGACAACTCTGGGAGTACGCCGCTTATGTACGCCGTCTCAAGTGACTCGGCAAATGTTGCCAAACTCCTGCTTGACAAAGGCGCCGATTTGGAAGCAAGGAGTAACAACGGCGGGACAGCACTGTGGTGGAGCACCGGTCGGCCAGCCGTCATCCAGCTTCTCCTCGAGAAAGGCGCTGATATCGAGGCGAAGGATAGTCGAAGTGGAAAGACTCCCCTAGTGAGGGCGAGCGATTTGCCCACTGTAGATACAGTGAAGATTTTGCTCCACTACGGCGCCAACATTGACAGCAAGGATGGGTGGCGCGGCAACACAGCGCTGATGTGGGCGATCGAGGAGGACAGGGGTGAGACCGTCAAGGCCTTGGTCGAACACGGAGCCAACCTCGAGTTGACAAACAACAAGGGCCACACAGCATTCTTGATAGCCTGCGAGTTGGGCCTGCTGGACATCGCAAGGCTCTTGCTAGACAAGGGTGTTGATGTTGAATCAAGGGATCCGAACGGCAAGTCCGCCCTCCGAAAGGCTTGCATGGGCGGGTTTGACGGCGTGGTGAAACTTCTGCTCAAGCACGGCGCCGATGTCGAGTCCCAAGATTCATTGGGCATGACGCCATTGACAGAAGCGGCAGGCTCATGGGATGGTGGCCGAGCTGGACCCGTGGTACCTCAAGCGGTTGCCAAGGTCAACTCAACGAGTCAAGATGATAGGTCTCCATCACACTGGGTCCTGAGAGGCATGAATCCTGGAGGGCGAGGGGTTATCCCGCTGCTGCTGGAGCACGGCGCCGACATCGAGCACAAGGATATTGATGGGAGGACGCCGCTCTCGCACGCTGCTGACAGCCTGAAGGGCCCAGAGGTTGTCACGCTGCTGCTTGAGAAGGGCACCAATGTGCACGCGGCAGACAAGCGTGGCAGGACACCGCTGTTTTGGGCCACAGACAAAAAGGTTGACCCCGACATTGCCAAGGTGTTGATTCAACGTGGAGCTGATGTCAACGCGAGGGATGTGGAGGGCAGGACGCCGCTCTCGCTGGCTTGTGGCGAGACGGGAAACCCGCAAACAGCGGAACTGCTGCGTAAAATGGGTGCCCGAATGGAGTAGTGGGTGTCGATCACGCGGTTTTCCATAGAATCAATTCTAAGAGTCAAAGTTACGGGGTGAGAGCCGGCACGAACCACGGTTGTTCATCCTGAAACTGTAAATAACAAAGGACCTAAGGTACCTAGGTACCCGACTGTTGCTCACGGCGACTACCCTGAGCAAAGAACCACCGACATCGCTCGAAATTGCAGCACTTGAATGCTGTTAACAAAAACATCTCGCAGGCGTACTCCAGGAATGGCTAGGTGTTCACTTACAGCTCAAGTCCAGCTTTTTTGGCCATCAAATAATGGTACGTCGACCTTCCCAAGGCCCTAACTTTGCTTTCCCTTTCCCACCTGCTTCTCCCAGAACTTTCTATACCGCTCCACTGCACCGCGGCCATCCTCCCACCCGAGCCAGCCACCCCTCGTCCGCCACGTCCAGAGACCAGCAATTCGGCTCGGCCCCAGCCTCCGGCAGCACCTCAACTATGTCCCATACGTGCCGGCAGGGAGAGCCGGGTCTGCGCCGTGGGCAAGGAGGAAGTCGATCTTCTTGAGAACGTCCCACCTTTTGGTTGTGTGGAGCACCGCGTGTAGCGCTGTGAGCGTATGAAGCGTCTCCCCCTCTGCGTCGTTGATATCGACGCCGCGGTCGAGGAGAAGCCGCATGAGATCTTGCTAGTTGGAAAAGGGGGTGTGCGTGATCGCTGCGGCGTGCTACGCGCTTCCGAAGCGGCCGCCTTGGATGTGAACGTCGGCTCCATGGTCGAGCAAGAGGCGCACCACGTCCGTAATCCAGTCCATGCGAAGATAAACGAGCCGGCTCGTCCCGAGCGGATTGCGTATGTTCGTCACCGTAGGGAAACCTGAATGAGGTATGAGGCGCACAGGCGGCTTGAAGAGCAATCCCATACTCCCCTCCTTTGGCATTGACCTCGGCGCCGTGCTCAAGCAGCAGTTGAACACATGCCGCTTCGCAACTTGCTGCTGCTGCTTGAAGGGCACTCCCGTAGCTTCCGCCTTGCTGGTTACCTGTAACGTCGGCCCCTCGTTGCAGCAATAGATTCAGACACTCCATGTCGCCAAACCCATCCCAAGAGTCCCTTGCGCTGCCTGCTGCAGCCTAAAGTGCATTGCCGAACTCGCCCCCTGAGGCATTGATATCAGCTCCATGGTCAAAAAGCACACGCAAGACCTCCACGTCCAGGTACCTAGTTGGCGCAAGCCGCCTGTAAGACGTTGGCGTATCTCCCTCCTTGAGCATTCACGTCGACTCCTTGGTCCAGCAGCAATCTCATGACGGTCAACGGGTTGTCAGTAGTGCAGGCCGCCGCGTCCAGAGTGCTGCCCGATGTTCCTCCGAGTGCGTGGACGCTCGCGCCTTTTTCGAGGAAAAGCATGAAGAGGTCTAGTATGGAGCCGCCCCGACTGCAGACGTTGTGGAGAGGGTAGCCTAGGTTATCGCCCCCCCAAGCGTTGATGTCGGCGCCTCTATCCAGCAACATAGAAAGCGCGTTTGGAGCTACCATCCAACTCAAAGCGCGCCATTCTCCAACGAGTTCATGAAGCGCGGTAGGGTGTATGGGTTGAGGAGCACCTGAAGAACACCATCTGTCAGCCGCGATTGTATTTCAGTCATTTATTCACGTCCAACTTCGGGAAGAGCAAAACGTACTGGCAGCAGCAAGCTGACACCAAACCAGGCTATCGAGGCGTAGGGATTGCCGCTGACAGCATTGGCAACATAGTCGTTTGCCCAGTTGACCACACCGAGAACAGGCTCCGCGACATCTCGGACTGGCACTTCACTAGCGCCAAACTTCAACTTCCAGGTGTTACGGTTGACCTCGTCCATCTTGCGCTTGAGGATCACATCCATCTGCTCCCGTCTGCTGACCTTGGTCGCTAGGGTTGAGCCAAGCGCCGCCGCGACACTTCCGGGCAGCAGGTCACTTTCGTATTGCCGGACGAGCTCTCCGTCCTCCTCTCTCAGCTTCTCGTACGCTGTATTCCACAGCTCGCGGATGGGCACATCACCGATGTTTTGGGACGCAGATGGGGGCTCCTCACTACCTTTGTCCTGCCCGTCCGGTTCATCGTGATTGGCGGCCGACTCCCTCGATTCAGGCGCTTGCGGCTGGGTTTGAGTTGCAGAAGCGGCGTCGGGAGCAGCTGTCGGAGTTGTCGGCTCCTTGGACGGGCGGAGATGTAACTTCTCCTTCAGCCGCTGCCAAGACCTGCCATGGCTTGACGGGGAGCTAACAAATGTGATGGACTTGGTGGCCGAATTTGGGAACTGTGGGATAGTCAAACTGGACGTCGAGGGTTCCTACGCAACGAAAGAGCAGCAGCATAAGACCGGAGCCTGACACTCGATTTCCCCTCAGCTGCGCTTTGTTGTCATTGGGCCATGGTGGTGGCTGATTCGCCCAAATGGCGCAAGGGAACTCAGCCTCATTGTAACCGCCCGAGAGCGGAGTCTCTCGAAACCACGGTATTGTGTTTGATGGAAAGGATCGCAGTTCATAAACCTCGAGCGTACCTCGAGCGTCTCTCAAACACACATACATGTATCCTCACCACCCTCACTCCACAACCACCGTCCCCTCCACCCTCGAATCGCGACTACTCGCCCCCACCCAAACGCGATACACCCCCCTCCTGAGCCTCCACTCCTGCGCGACCACATCCCACACGCTCAAATCCCTCCTCGTCAACTCAAACACCGCCTCCCGCCCCTGGTCCGGCACCAACGGCCCAACCTTGACAAACCCCCGGAGCACCCTCACAGGCGAGTCTTCCCCGGCGCCCGGCACCCCCACATACAGCTGCGCGACCTCGGCCCCCTCCACGGCGCCCGTGTTGGTCACCAAGCACCGCACCACCGCAACAACCTCCCACAGCGCGGGATGCCCGCCCTGCACGACCCGCACCGCCGGATCCGGAAACTCGGCCAGCCGGCCGCCTTCTCCCTCCGCCACAATGGCGGTAGACAGCTCCGCGTACCCAAACTCGGTGTACGACAGCCCAAAGCCAAACTCGAACCGCGGCGCGACGCCGGCCCGGTCAAAGTAGCGGTAGTCGATGAACAGGCCCTCGGTGAAGTTGGCCTCGGGGAAGGGCTCGTCGCCGAGCGGCGCCGAGGCGTTGAGCAGGTGGCCGTAGTCGGCCTCGGCGCGCGCGACCGTGTAGGGCAGGCGGCCGGTTGGGTTGCGCTCGCCGTAGAGCAGGGACGTCAAAGAGTGGCCTGATTCTTGGCCTGGGAGGCCGGCGAGGAGGGTCGCGGTTATGTTGGGGTGGGTGATCCATGCGTCGACGGTGCGGATGCCTGTTTGAGTCACCAGGTGAGTGGGAGGGAGTTGGGTGCGGTGGGTTTGGGGGGAGGGGGACTTACCGGCTGAGTGGACGACTACGATGGTGTTGGCGCACCAGGAGGCGACGTTCAGGACGAGGCGGTCGCTGAACTCGTCGGTCAGGCTGGTCCGGTCGAAGCTCTCGGAGGCGTAGGCGTTGATAAACACCAGGCAGGCGTCGGCGTTGAGGTAGGGGGTGGGGTTGTCCGAGTAAAAGTCCCAGCGGAGAAGGCCCCTGTCCTTGGCGACGCGCTCCTGCAGGGCCTGGAAAGGGGAGACCACGTACGGGGGCGAGGTCGAGCCGGACCCGCCGGCGGTGATGAGCGTCCCGTTGAAGGTGTTCCAGCCAAAGTTGACATCGTAGCCGCCTCCGTACCGGTCGCGGTTTTCCCAGGGGCTGGCCTTGAGGGTGGCGTCGTACCCGTAGACGCAGAGAAACCTCGGCTTCTTGAAGGGCAGCGTGTTGTTGACGTTCTTGACCAGGACTGTGCCGGCGGCGCCAATCTCCTCGATCAGCTCGGCATGGTCTGCCTGGACATCCACCGGGAAGTGCTTCTCCAAGTTGGTGTAGATGGCCGGCGGCGGATAGGCGTTCTCTTGCTGTAGATAATACCACGGCGCGAGGATACGCGTCGCCATGTCGCTGATGCGGTCTTCGGTGACTGACCCGTTGCGCACTGCTTCTACGAGACTGTTGCCCCAGAAGCCGGCACCGGGCATGACGAGATCCAGGCCTGCGTTGGCAGAGGCCACGCCGGACATCTGGCCGTCCCAGTCGCTGACGACGAAACCCTCGAAGCCGAGCTCCGTCTTGAGGATGCCGTTGAGCAGCTTTGAGTTCTGGCAGGCGTACGAGTGGTTGGCCCGCTGATAGCTGCACATGACGGCGCCGGCGCCTTCGCGCAGGGCGTCCATGAAGGGGAAGGCATACAGCTCGTGCAGGGTCCGGTCGTCGACGTTGGCGCTGATGGCCTCGCCCATGGGGCTCCACCTCCGGCGGAACTCCTGCTCGTTCAGCAGCCAGTGCTTGGGGGTAGCAACGACGCCGGCGTCCTGGATGCCGCGGGTAATGGCACCCATGCCGGCACCAGCGAGGTAAGGATCGTTGCTGAGGCCCTCCCAGTTCCGGCCGCCCCTGACCACCCGGCCAAGCGGCCCGGCCACAGGGCCCAGGGCGACGTTGATACCCTTGCCGTGATACTCGTTCCCTAGTGCCCGTCCGTAGCGGTACATGAGATCCCGATCAAACGTGGCAGCCACGTGGATGCCGGCGGGAAAGGCCGAGACGAACTCCTGTCCGCGGATGCCATCGGGGCCGTCGGCGAAGCAGAGAGCCGGCAGTCCAAGACGGGGCACCTCGCCCGTGTTTCCCACACAGGCGCCAGGCCAGCCCCGCGTGACGTTGACTTTCTCCTCGATCGTCATCTGCTGGACCAGACTCCGTGCGTGGCCGACGGCGTTGGCCCAGCGGACATTGGTGGAGCCTTGGCCGAGTGCTTGGGAGCCGTGTTAGTGCTGGTCCGGTTCAGGGGACATGACGAGATGAGAGTGAGAAAAAAAAAAGTCTCACGGGGAGGATAAACCGGCGGACTAAGACCGTAGTAGGGAAGTTCGGATACTCCCGAACCCGTTTGCAGCGAGCAGGCGGCGCAGAGGAGCGACACGGCCGTCTTGGTGGTGCTGAGGCCGAGAACCGCCTGCTCCGATGGCGCCCCGGAGACCCCCGCGACCCGGGCCCGGAGTTTGCGGGGCAGCATTTCATATGCGTTTTTCAGGAAATCCATGGCGGCATGCCGTTGGAGCTGCAGAACTTGCAGAAGAGATGACTTGGCGAGACAAAACCCCAAAACCCAAGATTGGCGGTTTGCTGGTTTTGGGGGTTCCTGCTTGCCTGGATTTGACGTAACTGAACCGCCTGGCTGGGTTCTTTTGTCAGCCCCAGCTGCTGCTGCCCGCACCCAAATGCACCCAATTGCATGGTTGAGGTGGATTCCTCAGCTGTTGTTGGGGTTTGGTTGGGCGTTGGGGCCACTCGGCGCCCCTTGCCGAGACCAAGGCAAGCCAACAGCATCCATCGCTGCTCATTGCTCACGCTTCTCCAGATGTTCGTCCAAAGCTTGTTTCTAAGAAAGCTTGTTCTGAGCATTGGGACGAACCCGTGGATGCGTTGTTATGCGAGAACACGCAACAATGCAGCGGATGCTCCCGAGCCATGGCCGTGTCTGACTCGCCTCGAGCAGGGACGGAGCCTGCTCAAGTTGCGCTCGGATCAATGCAACTGGACCACCTCATGTTTTTTTTTTTTGTATTTTTTTTTTTGTAAATAGAGATGGCAATTTCTTCTGTTGTGTCTCACCAGCGAGCATCCAACTGTGTCACCGCCGTCCTGATCATGGCCGGCCACTGGGGTGCATTTCCTCGCTGCTTGGCCAATAAGACCAGGAACAACGTTGAGATCTCGGGAAATATTTTTGGCAGATGCGCTGCGCGGAACCACTGCGCGGGACGCTGTGCGTCGTGCGTGCGCCGTGCGCGTGCCGTGCGCCTCGTTTTCAGGGGGAGATTCCGGGGTCGTCTGGGGCTTGCTTTTCCTCGTCTCATATCAAGCCGCCTCGCCAATCCGGGCTGCCGGCAGGAACGAAAGTGCTTCTTTCGCTGGACGCGCTCTGAGACATGCTGCCTTCATATCAGCGTTACGAGGTTGGAACGGTTGCGCAGGAGAAATGACGGCCGAAAACCAGGTACACCGTTGATCGACAGCTGCAGGTCCACCATCTCCCGGCACCCGATGGCAGCGACACAACCAACCAACTCTCCCTTGCGTCTGCTGAATTCCATACCGCGTCGCGTTGTTATTTGGCACTGCCGCCCCCCGTCAAATTAGACATCCCCTTGCACAAAGCGCCGGGAGAAGAGGGAGGGGCCACAAGATAACGGAGCCTCATCAGTGCTCGGTGGTGGCAGCTCCGTAAGACGCGAGATCAACCTCGCTTCTCAAACCCGGCAGTCAACAAACTCTTGCGGCTCGCCAGGCTCGGGAGACGTCCAGGCCTCCCAAGAGCCGATGATCCATCCCGTTCCTGTTTTTTTCCTTGCCCATCGGCCCTGTCAGCCACCCCGCTAATTACCAGAAGGGCGGATTGCCACGAGGCAGGGATCCATTGCCAGGTTTCAGCCCTGAGATGAAGCCCCGTGAGTGTCCACCTCGACAACAACATCTTCCGGGGTGGCCTGGCGGTGACGCCGTCGCCATCTGATGGGGCCGGGGTGGCGACAAGCTGTTGACTGTGGAGATCTCAGTATTCTCATAGCACCGCGTAATAGCACGGATTGCATGAGTTGTGTCCCTTTTCCGCTGTGCACTGACTGTGTGACCGGCCGCATGCATGCTCTGCGGTGGACTGGCTGTCGCATTGGCTGCCCTGCTTTGCGTGCTCCTTGCTGAGCTGAGCTGCTGGGGAACGAACTCGAAAGCAAAAACTAGCACGAAAAAGAAAAGGAAATGGACCCAATTGGGATCTCGGGGACTCCACAGCGGGCCCTCTGCTGTTGGACGGGTCGGGTTGCCTCTGCCGAAGCCCGCGATCATCCCAGCGAGCGTTTGCCCGAACTCGAGTCAAACAAACGGGAGCTCGCCTCTGTGGGTGGTTCTTGTTGGCAACCCAATCCATGTTCTTGTTCCCTCTGAGTTGTCAGCGGCCTTCCTGCAGCTCGCTGCAGGCACACGACAGTGCGCGCCGTGGGGCAGCCCCGAAATTTTCAGGGGAGGTCAGATGCCCACCCGCCCTAATCCCGGAATGGTAAGCGTCAGGCACAGCCGTCTGATTGGCTCGCGGAACTCAAAAACGACCCGTCTGGGCGGGACGGCGAGACGACGTGACGGCGTGACTGCAGGGGAACTGCCCAGTGGGGCGGGGATTAGGCACTCTCGACACTGGAGGAGCATGAGAGCACTTCACTGTGAGCCTAACAAGGGCTTGCGAGGCAGGATTTGGACTCGAGTTGACAATGCACGTTCTCCAGAAGGAAAAGGGGAAGGAGAAGGAAAAGGAACAGCCTGACGATGCTTTTGCCTCTTTGCAAGCTTTCGTGCCTGACGTGGTCATTGTTTCCGCGCGTTTTGGCCTCCTCCGACCGCCGCCCCATAACGGTGAGGGCGAGGTGCTAAACAGATCTCGCTTCAGGGAGCCTATCGGAGCTGGGGACGCTGCCGGACTTGCAGCCCAATGCGAGCGAGGATCACCCTTTCTTGACAGTGCACAACTCGTGTGAGGCGCCAACGCCCAGATGATGAGATGCTACTGGCTGCAGACAAACCACTCACCTCGAGACTCTGGCAGCGTCGGGGCACCATTCGTTCGTTGTTGTGTGTCGAGCAGACGCAGCTGAATGCGGACGGACGGTTGGTCCCGGCCACCAGCTCTTCCCCAGGGGGAAACGCGCGGCGCGCCGACCCGATTACCTACCGTGCCTTATTCTTATTCACAGAAACCCGTTGCGTCTGCTCCGTACGTGGACTTAGTAATGGCAGGCCGACAAGACGAGTGTCGTACAATGACCCCGCGGCTGACCGAGTGGGGGCAACGATGCAGCCGGAGGGGGTCCATCAACGGGACGCTGGCTGTGATTTTCAAAAGCCGTGTAACGTCAACGGTCGCCCGGAAGAACTACCCAGGTACACAGTATGATGATACCGCGGAAAAGGGCTGCTTTCTTTGGCGGCAGAGCATCGAGCTCGGGAGTTCCGCGTGACCCTTGGCATTGATTCGCCTTCGATTCCGAGGCTCGGAAATGTCCACCGAGAGAGAGATCAAAGAGCAATGTCGCTCTGTGGGGAACAACGACTCGGCCTCGGAGCAGCGAACCGCGTCATGCGCCGTACCTGAATGCAGCATGCAGGGCGGGCGGGAAGCCGACTTCTGCACATTTACTGTGCAGTCAGCGAGACGCGCACATGCACGTTCGATTGCAGGCGCATTTCACGACTGCCGAGCACAACGACGGCAAAACTGCAATCTCCATCTCTGCGTGGTGTGCCTCTGCCTCTGCCTCTGTCTCTGTCTCTCACGGCATGACGTCCGAATCCGAAGCAAACTCAAGAGTGATTATTCTGGACCTGTAGATCTCCGAGCTACATCGAAACCGCCGGGCGATCGGTGATGCCGGGGGCATTGGCGGGAGCGATCACCACCCGACCCGTCTCTTCCGTTTCCAAAATTTCTTCTTTCTTCTTTCTGACCCCTTCCTCTCCCGCGGGAAGCCATGGGGATCCCATCCAAGGCATGCCCCCTGCTCCTTCTGCTCTGACCACGCCGTTTCATCACTCCCACTCCAGCGCCCGGGACGCCGTGAGGGGCCAATCGGCCAATCATCCAGGCCGGGAATTTCCTGGGTTCCAGGCATTGCAGGCAAGAGCCCAGACGCACGTTCCCCTGCCTGCTGGGAGTGGAGCGCAGGTCCCGGGCTGCCACCCCAAACAACCCGGCGTTATTGGACGCGACACTGGCCAATGATCGTTCCAGACCCGTTTTCGACCCCCCTGGATCCCAGTTTTGACCTTCGTCTCCCTGCTGCTCCTGGTCTCCTTGTCGGCAACCATCCGCTCTCCCCTCCCTTCCCCAGATCCCAAGGCGATTTCTCAAACCGTTTCCAACTTCACACCCAAGGCCGGCTTTCCTGATCCTCGGTTTTGCAGCGCAGCCTTCGAACCCAACCCGTCTCTCCTTCAGCTTTCGTCGGTTCCATAGCGTTACTTTTCTCTTCGTCCACTCCTTTTTGGGCCTCGGTCCCTCTCCGCTGGCACAGTATCGGCTGGAATCACGAAAAGCCAGGCACAGACTCGACGCGCACAAGTCTCGTCCAGCACACTCTCATTTCTCAGCAATCACCCGACCGACCGTCTCCCCAACAGACAAGGCATTCAGCACCGCCGCCAGCTCGAGGATCTCGCAGAAAACGCTTTGCGGAAGCCTGCAGCATCACGGTGTGACTCTGGCGGAGACCTGGATCGGTGTTCGAGCACCGTCCCTTTTCCACATCGACCGCCCTCCACCGGGCCATACGCGAGACGAACCCTTGGCCTCAGCTTGATGGGATAGAAGGGTGGATCCTGGTCACTGCGGGCCTCGAATCTGGGATTATCGACTTGTTGGGTAAGTGTTCCGCCTCTAACACCTCGCGCCCAGAGCTCGGCTGCCTGCTGGATCCGCGCCGCCTGTTGATATACACGGCATGGGGAAGCATGCAGGAGTCGGTTTGCGTTACGCCAAAGCGGCCGAGAGCTCGTGTTGAGGTCCATAGCCCGCTCGGCCTGTTGCACGACTCTTCGGCAGCCCGGCTCTGAGGCGCGCTCTGTGGCGTTTGAACCGTGTTTGATATGCTAACGGCTTGTGTAGACTTCCCAGCAGACAAGCTCGTGCTCATTGCCCTGTGTGCGTGGTGGTCGAGGTGCCTCGCGTGCAAACATCTCCCTCGGCACTCGATCTACATGAAATCGTCTACATCCTCTCCTAGACACCCAGCTCGTTAAACTTTGCGCCTCTTCCGGTCCTCTTTTCTCAAACCGACGACACCACCGCGCCCGAAAGGAGCTAGCAACAGTCAAGATGAATCGCTTCAGGACAAAGAAGCGGGCCAAGGATGACCTCTCCGCCGGCCGTTCCAGCGAAGATTCGGAGCAGTCTTCGCTCTCCTTTTTCCGCAAGGGGAAGAAAGCGCCGCAGGAGGAGGTCAAGAAGGAGTTTGACCTAACTAGCGCCCTACCCTCGAACGACGACTTCCGCACCAGCTTGTTGATGAACAACCTGTCGGCCCGCTTTTCCATGTTGAGGGAGCAGGATGACCCGCACACCAAAATCGGCAAGGCGAGTGACGACAGCGTTCTCTATCCCAAGCGGCAATCACGCATGGCCGATTTTGGGTACGGCGCTGGTGGCTTGGCGGATATCGCCGAAGTCGAGTCTATCAGAGGCGGAACCTTCCTCCGGACAGCCTCGGTGGCGTCTGATGACCCGGATCCGACGAACGGCGACAGTGTTCTGACCCGTGGCAGGCCGACCGAGGGGAATAACTTGTTCGGTGGTAGGCAAAAGATTTACAAGATCACGGCGGGCTCAGGCGCGGGAATGGGCGGTCGGGCGCTTTACGAGGACGACGTCGCCGTCTCCTCTTTTCAACGTTGGCGCCAGACGGAAAGGGAGAGGGCCTTGGCAGCTCAAAGCCTTGCCGGGACAGATGAACCGGACGATGAGATAGGCCACGCGCGATCGGGATCGCCGCCTCCCATTGGATACAACCGCAAGAGGGAGACAAACTCGACCACCTCCTCCGCGTCCCTCAAGGCTCGCAACTCGACCGCGGCAACGTCCATTACGTCGCAAGGCCCCATTGCTGCCAAGGATGGGCAGTCGTCGGCAGGAGCGGCAGCGTCGGCCGTTACATCACCCATTCCCGAGCGCAACTTCACCCGCACTCGGCGACTGTACGAACAAGGTTTCAACCAGGACTCGAATGAGCAGCCAGGTTCCGTAGCGTCGCGCATCGAGAACCTGACACGCCCACGTCCCTTCGGCTCCAGAACGCCTGACCCCTCCACAGCGCCTCCTGACGCTCCCGCCGATCGTTTCCCCAACAGCAGCCGGTCCCTGCTGGCAAAGACGAGTGCACCAAGTCTCCGGTCATTGAGTCCGCCCGCCGTGGGCCGGACATTTGGGGCGCTTGATCTGGGGATCAGGGTGCAAACAGACAACAAGCCGAGCACTGCGGTTGGTTTGCCTCCTCTGAGCCCGCCTGTCAGCGAGACTGGGGAGCAACCCATTCTTCCGATCCTTCCGAAGGAGCTGGGCAAGGCAACGGCAATGGACTTGTTTCAGAAGCCATCGCAGCCGTACGACGAGTCGCAGTACGTCCAGCGGCAACTCCAGCTTCAACAAGGCCGAGACACTCCGACTCAGAGGCTCAGGACGGAATCCAACGGCAGTAACACTACCCATGACTTGGGCACGAAACCGGCGGTCGCTGCGGCTCGACCAACAGTGCAGGATACTCGGCTGCCTCCTACTCCCGCTGCTGAAACTGAGGCCCCACAGCCGCCTGCCGTCAGCGTGCCAGGGCTCTCACTCCCGCTCGAAGTCAACATCGAACGCCCCTCTGACAAAGACCACCCGGCTTTCAGGCAATCTGCGTTGCCGACTCCGCTCTCCTTCTGGTCCAAGTTCGACCAAGAACCCTTGCCCAGCGCACAACCGGAGCCTTCGGGTCTCAACTCGCAGCAGTCATCGCCAGAGGACTCGCCGACCCTAGGGCCGGCTTCAGGCCTTAGCGGACTGGTGCGCCAGCACTTGCGCACAGAAAGTGTGGATTCGGAAGTGAGCGGTGCCGGCATCGATGTTTCTGGCCTTGGCTCCAGTTTCCTACTGGGCGGAAACACTGCTCCGGCAGTGGGCGAGTCCAACTCCAGGCTGACGACTTGGCCTTCTTCGGACCAGGAATGGGTCCCCTCGTCCGCGAGGAACGACCCTGAGCCCACATCGGCGACCGAGGAAGAGGAGGTTCCATCCAAACGGAACACCTCAGAATCCCAAACCGCCGATCGGACTAGCACTGCTACCGAGGAAGAAGAGACGGATGAGTTCGCCAACCAGCTCGCCAATGCTCGCCGCCGGGTCAGGGAGAAATTGACCTCGTATGTGGAATCGGACAGCAGCAGGGCTCCATCCCCGCTACTGGTGCCGTCGGAGGCGCCGAGCGTGCAGGGAACCTCTTCCAACCCGCTGGGTATACTCAAACCGAAGTCGAGCCGAGGGTCGCTGGTTGATCGCTCGCGCAACATGATCACAGGCCAGTCGAAAGGCCTCAAGATTTTGGGCCTCGGAGCAGGAACCACGAGCACGCCCCCGCAATCTGGGAAGCCATCGTTGGAGGAGAAGGAGTTTCCCGCACTGGAAACAATGACGGAAGAAGACGTAGCGCCGACGAGCCAGCCCATGTCGGACGCCGAGTTCTTTGGCGAATCGGCCCCGAAGGACGAGGACAGCAACGCTCATCCGGGCTTGAAGGCCTTCAGACAAGCCCGGCGAGAACTCCAACGCCGGAAGGAGCTTGAGACCCTTGCCCGGCACCAAGCGTCGCAAACCACACAGGCGCCGGATGAAGGCCCGGAGCAACGAAATGGCATGTATTCATCTGCCAGGGCGGACCGAGGGCCACGACAACGAACCCCAAGCAGGGAGAGAAGGCCGCCACCCGTCGCATACAGGCAGCGGCCCCCCAGCGACGAACAGAGCTACGGCTCACCAGTCGGCACGAATCCCTCGGGCGAGCGTTCGAGGAGCGGCTCGGAAGCCAGCGGCGGTCGTTCCAACAGTCGGCCGCCTCGTTTACGGACCAACACGAACACGGGACCGAATGACCAGCTTGGACCTCCGAATCCCGGCCGGCCAATGATGCGCTCTCCCGGCTTGCCCGGAACCGACATCAAAGGTTCCCCGATGATGCCGCCCTACCCATATCCCGCCCGCGGCGCGCCTTCCCCTGCTCCCTCGCCTCACCTTCACCAATCGAGGTCGGCAGCAAATCTCGCTCTGCATACCGGGCGGCCAGGACTGGACCCGCATTCCGGTCAGCCGTCCCCGATCTCACCGATGGGTTTGCCCTCCCCAGCTCCCTACTCAATGGGCCCGGCTGCCTCGCCCGTAGGCACACCCACGGGGTTTGGACCGCGCCCTCGGCTGGGCTCGGCCTCGCACTCGCCGGCATTGGGACCCGCGAGTGGCCCCATGCCAGGGCACATGAAGCGGCCTGTCGACAAGAGGGACATCTCGGATCCCACGTTTGTCATGTCGACGAGCCGAGTCCCGACGACGGCGCTGCCGCACCACTATGCGCAACAACAACAACAACAACAACAGCACCAGCAATACCCTCCTCCCATGGGTGACGGAGCGCGCTCGTACGGCGCACCCAGGTCCCGGTCAAACAGCCGAGCGGCCGGGCCCGCCCCACCCGTGCCGCCCATCAACCCCCGCCGCAGACGCGACGACGCACGCGCGCCCTACGAGGACGGCGGCGAGATGATGGGCTCCCGGCACCCGTACGCCAACCACAACGCGTCTAACCTCGACTATGGCGGCGCCAGTGAGGACGAGCGCGGCGATCATCGCCGCCGGCTGCGGAAAGCCCACCCTGATATGCAGGCGCCCGGGCCTCGGCCGTTCCCGGGAGGTGCCAGGGATAACAGCCCGCCGTTTGTGGCCAAGGGTCCGCCGGCTAGCCGGACCGTGGCCACGTCCAACATGGGCATGCATGGTGGTATGATCTGATAAGGATTTTTGAGGTGGCTTCTTTGCTCATACTGTGCTATTCACTTCTAATCTTGGCCTTCTTTACCATTCATGCATGTTCTTTCCTGGCTCGGCCTCTTTGGATTTTTATATATTTTTCTTTTTTTGTCCCCCTGTCCCCTGGCACCTTTTCGGGATGGAGGCATGGCCGGCGCCGCGGGGAGGGCAAGGCACGGTCATTGGTTGCGATATATGATGAGGCTTATGAACTGAGATACCTCGTTACACTAGACTCCTTGGCGCGGAGTGAAGGACGTCTTTATTTTTTCTTCCTCCTTGTTTGTACCTGCTGGTTTTTTACGAGGTGTTTTGGATTGGCTTTTGCTGCCGACTGGATGTCACTGCAGAAGTTCGGAGGATGATATCCCGTGGGGGGTTTTGGTTCTGGGGATTGGCTGAGCTCGGGGATGGGTTGTTTTACAGAGACGGACTCTTGCAAGAGATGAGGAGGAGAAGGGGTTGTTGTCGTTCGTGGCTCGCGGCTGAGCTGGCTGAGCTGGCTGTTTGCTTTTGCTTTTGCTTGGGTTTGCTGGATGTGACCGGGCGCACATACAACTTGGCATACCCTGGGAAGACTTGGTGTGATCTAGATGGATACATTAGCAGCTTCGGCGAGAATGAAGAGAGAAATCAACCCAGCCATGGCCGTCGTGTGGTTTCCCCGAGCTTACGTGTGGGTCAGAGGGGTCGGTCAGCGGTTGGCCGGGAAGCCCGGCCCGCAAGACCTGGGGAAGCCGAAGTTTTGCCAGATTGAAACGCTGTTGGGTGAGCAGCTGACGAGAGAGGGGAACGCCGCCTCCGCCAGGACAACACAAGGGACGGACGAGTGTGACTTTTGAACCCGGGCCGCAGACAAACTGGCAAACAGACGGACACAAAGACAGACAGAGGTGTAAGCGAGACGTTACGGCACGTGCCTAGAGGCTTGTTGGGTCGATATATTTAAGGAAGCCTGCTGCCCGTGTCCAGTCAGAGAGGGGCCGGCTGCTTGGTCGTGTGAACGAACATTCGTGTTGTTTCTGGACTGGACCTCGCGTCGACAACAGCTTCGGTCAAAACAACATCCACAACTACAACAAAGACAGGCACCATGGCCTTCATCCGTCCGTTCAAACCCGAAGATGCCGAAGCCGCAAAGCACATTGTAAGTGTTGCTGCTCAACCTCACCGAGCTTTCTCTCCTCACTCCCAACGCCGATTTCACTCCTCCAATCCCCTTGATACATTCCATAAAACCCTCTCGAACCTTGCTCCAATCAACCACTAACCCACCCCCCCTGCCAGTGCCGCGCAACCCTCCCCCCTTCCCTAACCTCCAACCCCGCGGCGGTGCGCATGGCCCCCTACCTTTGGACGCTGCAGTTCACGCACCTCTCGCCGCAGACCAGCCTCGTGCTGGACGACGGGACGGGCCGCGCCGTCGGCTACGTCATCGGCACGCCGGACGTCTTCGCGCTCGCTGCCGACTATCCGCGCTACGTCGCCGAGGTGCTGCGCTCCGAGCAGGGGCTGCGGGATGTCCCGCCGCCGGCGCAGCTGGAGACCAAGGAGCCGTGGCATGTTCCTGCTGCTGGGGGGGAGGGTGGAGAGCCGGTGGTGAATGGGGCGTGCCTGGCGCAGTTGGCGTATAGTGTTGATTGGTTGGTGTTGGAGGGGGTGGAGGGGAAGAGGGAGCTTGTGGAGGCGTATCGGGCCATGTTGCATATTGATTTGCTGGACGAGTGGCAGGGGAAGGGGTGGGGGCGGAAGATGATTGAGGAGTTTGTTGAGCGGGTGAGGGGGAGCGGGATGGAGTATGGCAAGGGGATCCAGTTGGGTGTTGCGGGGGAGAATACCAAGGTGGTCAAGTTTTATGAGAGGGTTGGGTTTCGGGTCTACCCCGGAGGCGAGAAGGAGGGGAATGTGTGGATGGTGAGGGATCTGTAGGGTTCTGGGTGCTAGAGCTTGAGCTTGGTAGGACGATTCGGTTGAGACTGGTCATATGGGAGATGGCAGTTCAGTCATTATTTTAGGGATGTTGTCTTCTTCTTGACTGTAAACAAAAGGAGTTGGAGAATTGCGTCAAGTATTAGCCGCATCTTTTTGACTATTACTACTATGTACTGCTTCTCCCATCCCTGGATGGGGGATATCGTCCGTCTGGCATGTACTACATGCTGCCGTATGTACTGCTTTGATGGCAGCTTGAAAAGGGGCGCCATGGTCCCCGACTGTGAGCCTCCTCTCTCGCGCTCGAAAGAGCCCTCAATATCAGTTCCATATCCCGTTCCGTCTATCCCCTTAAAACAGAGGCGACGACGCCAGCGACGCTGCAGCCGCCAGGTCCATCTCAGGAGACATCTGCGGCAAATACGACTTCAGAAAACAGTTCCCGTTATTCATGGGAAGACTGGTGGTGAGGTTGGCATTGAAGAAAACGCCAAGACAGGTGTTGTTGCGGGCAAAGTTGTTGAACATGGCGCAGGCCCGGATGCAGTCGCCAAAGGAATAAGCCGTCATGCCGGCGAGGTCGACGCCGGGACCAGCGTAGTCCATCATGCAGTTGACATCGAAACCCCACGACAACGTCCCCAATGTGACGAGCTGGCGGCTCATGGATATCTTGCCGCAGTCAAATTCGACGACGCCTTGTGTGGGTACTTTGATGATGGCATCTGCTGCCTTTCCTTGCACGTCAGCGGTCGAGGTTGAGCTTGACGTCGAAGTAGAATTTGGGCTTGACGTCGAGGTTGGAGTTGGGGTTGTCTTTGGGGTTGGCCCCGGGATCCCGGCTGTGGGCATCATCATCATGGTGATTGTTGTTGGCATCATCACGATCATTGGGCTCGGGTCGGACGCCCTGTTCCGCAACTTGTCAGGAACCTACTCGAAGCGCTTGCCAGTTGACTCTGGAAAATCAACTTACCTCCGCGCATTCGCTGCGAGCGAGCCCCCGATTCCTCCCCCAATGGCGGCGACGAGAATGACGATGATCAACGACAAGCCCACAATAATCCGTTTGCGGCGGCCAACCAATATCGTCGACCGCGGCCGAGTGGGCGTCTTCAATGGTTCTTTGTCGTCCTCGGTTTTGGACGTGTAGAACTCGTACACGCTCTCATCCCTTCCAGTTACTGGCGAGGAGTGCACTGGTGGCGGTATCTGCAGCTTTTGTTGGCGGCGAAGCATGTGCGATAGTGACCTCACTGGCCCTGACACAACCTCGGGGGCGTCCATGGTCAGTGTTGGTGGCAGGAGGCGACGGTTTCCGTCAACCTCCTGCGTTCGGGTGGTTCGATATCTCGGGCCTGCCGGGTTGGTGGTTGCGCACGCATACTCCACGGTCATGAAAGTCGTATGATGGGCATGGTGGTGGTCCGCTTGGGGTGTGCTGGGAAAATGGCAGAGTGGAGGCGAAGGAGGAGTCTTCTCGTGCCATCCACGGTAGATGTTGGACATGGTGCGAGTGCTCGGGAGAGACTGGACTGGACCCGGTAGTGAAGGATTGTTGATGCCGTGCATCTGGAACGAGGAGGTCATAGTTGAGCGTCCAGACAAGCTGTGATAGGCTCGTTTCCGGGCATGCTTGTTTGGAACTGACATCTTGGCGGCGCAGCATGAATCTTGCAGATCATCGTGTTTGATCGGAGGCGACCCGAGGACGCGGTTGGACTCGGTTATCGACACAACCAGGAAGCTGTATGACAGGGGGCGTTTTAATCCCTGCCCGTTCCAAAGTCTTCGTTCCCCTTTTGGCAACTTTGCTTGGACCGAGACCTCGGGCTCTGATGGCAAACCAAAAGATTCACAAGATGATGAATGTTGCGTCGAAAGGAGGCACCAAACGGACAAAAGCCTGATAAAGCGGTAATGATACCGGGTCAACGTCGTTTGCAACCGCTCCCCAATCCTGTATTAAAAGATCTACTGTAGTACGAGTGACGGGAGAACTCCTTCATGAAATAGCGATACAGCAGCCCCTGCCCCTTTTTCCTTTACGGCGACCGTCGCTCCTCCGCCGCCTGCTTACCCTCCATGGCCACATACCTCGCCAGCCAGCTAACCTCACGGCCCTTGCGGCCATCACAGCTTTTGCATCCCTTGCGTGCCATCTCCAAACCAAGCATGCCTGCACTTGTTCCATTCCGCTGTCCCGCCATGGTCGCAAGCCCAGTCCAGCTCAGGCGCTTGCCGCCCTTCTTGGGCTGCGAAGCGGCATGGTAGCTGCTCATGGCGGCAATCTCGCGCTTCTCGGCACAGTCTCTGTCAATGGTCATGACGCTGTCAAGGAAACTGCGCCTGCAAGCGGCATTGGTGTTGCTGCTCGTTGATATCATCTGGGCTGGGAAGAGGGCTTCGAGGTATTCCTCCATAGCCAACCCGGAGCAGGCCCGCATGGCTCTGTGCAGGCCTCCCATTCCGGAAGTCGGGCTGCAGTCGTTGTTGTCCTTGTCGTTGTCGTTCAGGATGAAGACGCTCCCGCAGAACCGACCCTGCATGTTTTGTCGTACGCTCTGGAGCACACCCATCTCGGCAAAGGGGTCACTTGCCATGGCGAAATGCTCGACATGGATTCCCTGATTCTCGGCCGGCCGGTCTCCAGGCTGGTGGGCTCGCTCCGATTCCATGCTGCCGGTATCCCCAAGCGGCATCATGAACTCGGAAGCGGCGGCACCGAAGGTGTAAACCTCCAGCTTGCAAATTTTGTCCGACGGTAAGTCGGCGCAGAGCTGCCCAACCGCCTGGGAGACAATGATAGCGCTATCATTGTGGCAAAGAATGACGCAGCGGTGGATGGAGTCGTCGAGGAGGGCACACCGCGTATGGGAATACAAGTTTCTCCGTGTTTGACTGGGCATGAGCATGCAGCGCTGAAGCATCATGGCCACCATGTCGAATGGCATGCCGTACGTAGGCGTGCAAATGCAAACCATTGACCGGCTGAAAAGACGTGACAGCGCCGGAAGGGTCTGCTTGTGGCAGTGCCGACAGCTAGAGCATTCATCCATCCCTGAGTCAGCTGGACCGCACAACACAAATGGACGGAAATGATTTCGTACCTCATCCCCATGCCCCCAAGAAACATCCACTTCTCATCTTCGGCCTCCTGGCCCATCATCCAGCTCTCAGACCCAGCATTACACTGATACATTTGCTCCTTTCCGTTGATCATCCAGCACATCGCCATGACCACCCCAGCGCAGACGCAACCCCACCCCGCAAACAAACCTCCAGGAAGGATGAACCAGAGCGGTATAGCCGCCAGCATCATGCCCATCTCGAGGCAGGCTAGCATGATCTGGAGCATCATCTCGGCTGTGTCGGGCCACGAGGCGGGCCGATGCCGGACGAGAAGACCCCAACAAAACATTGGCATCATACGCATCATCTGGGTCATCTCGTGCTGTATCATAGACCACAATGGCTGCTGCGAGCGCGGGGTGGTGCCGCATGCTCCGTCGCGAAGGGGATGGATGTACGTGACGGCGGATGGCGTTGTTGTTGAGGGCATCATGCCGGGTGTCTTGGTGTTGGCTGCGGGACGCATGTCTGGTATGGTCAGGGAGGGTGAGGGTGTTCTTGAAACCCGGGGCATGGCTTGGGTGGGGGATGTCGGTGAATGATGACGAAAATGGTGGGCAGAATCTCTAGGGAGAAAGGGCTAGCTTCAAATCGAGTTGATGAGGAACTCTATTATATTGTCAACAAAGGCGTTGGCCGTTATCTTCTTGTTTCGTGTCTCATTCCAATTTTCCTTGGATCGAACATCACACATTCCTCGGGACAATTCGGAACTTCAACACTGGCATGTAGTGATTTCCGCCAACGCGTCACTGTATTGCTTCAATCAACCAAGAAAGTCGTAGCTTCGAGCCGGGCTTTGAGGCTTGTCGTTATCTTTGCAAGGGAGACAGCCGTCGTCCGTTCCCCCACGCTGCGCGTGGTGAGGTACATTCCAACGATGCCGACCAAATCGGCATTCTTAAGCAGCCGGACGCCGGATCTGTCGTAAATCTCAGGAGTTTGCTGAGAGCTATCAGCAACGCGAGGACCCCCAAGAGATTGATCGCCAAGCTATTGATCACCGCTTCTGATCTGGATGTGCCGCCTTACCTACCTAGGCAGCTAAGTAGGTAGGCTTGTTTTCCGCTACGCCCTGCCTACCAGTTGATTGATGTTTTCTGAGGGCGATCGAGATTCTTGAGCCGAAGACTATGAGTAATTGGAGCACCTGCTACCAGGTACTGGTTAATTAAACCCCAACTCCAACTTCACGACTCTGACCACACTCCCCAGACCTTCACGAAGCAGCAAACACCCACGTTCTGGGCTCATCACCGAGCCTTTTTTGACTCGCCAGGTGGCTGATCAGGTCTTCTTGCTGTTGTGATTCCGGTCAAGGACTCAAGAGTCCGGTGGAACTTGTTTGCGGCGAAGTGGGCGTTTCAGGGGCTAGGCTTGATTGGGGCCGAGAGCACCTGTGTAGATACGGTGAATTATGAACCTTTTTCCACGTCACGAACAGGAACTCACTTGTCTTCTCGATTCCTACAATATGGTGGGTACAGTTGACGTTGCTGCATGACATGGGGCAAGCTCCTCGTCGGGCTAATGTGCAGGGGTTCCAAGATCCAACAAGGCACAGCGGAAGTCCAACCTCCTGGCTCCTGCTGCCACCCATGGCATCACCACGACCATCCCCGCAAAGAACGCGTCGGAGATTTGCAATGAACTTGGCTATGCAGACATGGGAGTCGTGGATTTGGCTAAGACTGGCGGAGTAACCCTCCCAAGTCACGCCAAAGTTCACCCGAAGCTCGGGGCGGAGCGGTCCGCTTCCGAATTGGGACATAAATACAACCGTCGATCGGTTTGGGTTGCTTGTGAACCATACTCTACTCACTTGCGTATATAAACCCATTTAAGAACCTGCAAAATGAAGTACAAGAATTCAGAGCCCACTTCATTAAACCGAACACATTCTCTTGCCCGCGCTCGCTGGGGAATAATGGCGGCTGCTGTGGTATCTCTTGCTCTGGGATTCCTCTACGCCACCGGCGCTACAGCGCTGGACAATGGCGTAGGGAAGCTCCCTGCACTTGGGTTCAACAGTAAGTTCCATCAGTTGTGCTCGAATTCAGACACTGACAAGTTCAAAAGCGTGGAATCTGTACCAGTGTGACTTTACCGCGGATGTGTTGCTTGCACAAGCTCAGGCCATGGTCGACCATGGCCTTCTCAAAGCTGGATACAATGTATGTTGTATAGCTGGAGGCTACCGCGGATCGGTCAATTGCTAACCAGCGAGCGCTCAGAACTTCATGCTGGATGACTGCTACAGCTTGAAGGAGCGGGATAAGAAGGGAAACATTGTTGAAGGTGACAGCAGTGGCTTTCCGGCTCTCTAATTCCCTGTTTTCTAACGCGATCCAGATCCCGCGAAGTTTCCCAAGGGCATGAAGGCCTTCACCAAATCTCTCAAGAAACTTGGGTTCCGCGCGGGCATCTACAGTGATGCCGGGTACCGGACATGCGGTGGTTTCCCGGGTTCCTTCGGCCACGAGACCGAGGACCTTGAGACGTTTGCCGACTGGGGCTTTGAGTATCTGAAATATGACAACTGCTACATCCCCTTCGACAACGTGACGCAGGAGAACGTTTACGGGCGATATGTGCGCATGTCGGACGCCATCGAAGCCCGCGCCAAAAAGCACAAATCGGAGAAGCCCTTCCAACTTGCCCTCTGCGAATGGGGCTGGCAGCAACCGTGGATTTGGGCAGGCCGGCTGGGTCAGTCTTGGAGAGTGGGCGGCGACATCCGGCCGTGGTGGTCTGCCCTCTCCAGTATCATCAACCAGGCCAGTTTCATCGCATCCGAGACGCGGTTCTACGCCCGCAACGACTTGGACATGCTCGAAGTTGGCAACACCGAACGGGGCACGCCACCCGGCAACTTGACATATGACGAGGCAAAGTCACACTTCACTGCCTGGGCGTTGCTTAAGTCGCCTCTTCTCATCGGTTCCGACATGGAGTCCGCGACGAAAGAGACGATCGAGATTCTTGAGAACAAGGACATCCTGAAGATCAACCAGGATCCCAACGTGGGCGAGTCCATCGTTCCGTTTCGCTGGGGCTTCAACCCGGATTACACCTGGGATCCAAACCACCCCGCCGAGTTTTGGACTGGCAACTCGTCGTACGGCGTTGTGTTTATGGTTTTGAACCCGCAAGACACGCCGCAGCAGATGTCGTTCAACCTGACCGAGAGCTGGGCGATCCGGGCTGGCCGTGTCTACTCGGTCTATGACATGTGGTCACACACCAACAACGGGACTGCGTACCGCAGCATCTCGCTGACACTGCCACCCCACGGCGTCGCTGCTCTATTGCTCAATGACGCTGGCCCCGAGCCGGTGGGTGTTGAGCCGTATTGTGCTGGCTACTGGCAGTGCAGCTTCCCCAACGGTAAGTTTTATGTGCGCCGTCAGCCCGTTCCGCCGGGACTTGTTCCAAAACTGGGACGCCCCCGATGCACGACAAAATTAGAAATATGACTGACTTCGGTGATTAGGAACCTACTACAGCAACTAAAGCCACGGCTGCTCTAGGCGATGGATCCAAGACCCAAGCTGTCTTGCACTGATGTCCGAGGCTGGTACGGCATCACCTTTGTGTGGAAGTGACAATCCATCACGATTCCGGCTCTACCAGAAAGACAATCTTATGAGGCGGAGGGCAAGACAATGTATTTCAGAGCTTTATTAGAGACGTGCGAAGTTCCAATGCTATCTGGGTTCCTGGCCGAACCTTTATTACCCCTGAGCACTTGACACCATATTCTGGGAGGCTAAGTACATTCAGTCCTATGCTGCATCTATCAAACACGGTCTACATTCGATCAGTTTTATGGCAAGACATCCACGATCTTTTCAAATCAAACACTGCTTCTACAAATGGCCGGGGCTTCCTCAAATTCCTCTCATTCTGTCGGAGGGAAGAACAAGAAGTGGAGCTCCATGCCCTCATAGCTTGCAGCTCCGCTGAGCAATTCCAACCAATCGGAAACCACACACGATTCAAATCGGGTATGGTGTAGCGGTAACATCGATGACTCTCACTTCTCAGGAGTGACAAGATTCTCATCAGCC
>OUNM010720931.1_pt1 | contig 43354 bp, 36 predicted proteins | sample 1769961 | NCBI WGS metagenome assembly OUNM01 (sample SAMEA3914820, study PRJEB12502) | metagenome | biome: forest; material: soil | place: USA | collected 2012-03-12 | depth 0.3 m | reverse complement strand
CCTACGATCGGCGCCATTTCCGCGGTTCGAGCAGGATACGGGCGCGTCCGCACTTCACCTGCGGAGTCAACAAAGGTTCCGGTCAGGCGGGCGGGCTCTTCGAGGTCGCGAATGCCCTCGCCGTCGTGGGGATGAATGAGCGTGTTCCGGCCCAGCACCCAGTTTCCTTCGTTTTCGATGACCTTTCCGAAATAGTCCGAGTATGCCTCGTTGAGCGCGCCCGACTCGCCGATCGAAATCAGGTGGGCCGTGCTCTGGGTAACGGCATGCGTGAGCTCGTGGGCGCCGATATCCTTTGCCCGAGTGTAGTCGCCCGTGGTTTCGCCGTCTCCGTCGCCGTAAGCCATGTAGTGGCCGTTCAGGGACCAGAAGGCGTTATCGAAGGCGTCGCCGGCGTGGACGACTGTCACGAGGGTGGAGCCTTGGCCGTCAAATCCGTCGCGGCCATGCACGTCGTGGAAATAATCAAGCGCGGCCTGGCCGATGGCGCGAGCGCGCTCGGCGGCCTCGTCGCCCGAGCCGGCCTCCAGGCACGAAGCCAGAACCATCGCACTCGGGCGCCCGTGCTCGCCCACGGACTGGCAGCTCGTCCTGACGAGCTCGCGACAGGCGGGGCCGTCAACCTGGCTCGGGGCCGAGCCTCGCAGATCCTGAATCCGGCAGCTGAGCAGAGTCTTGCCGGCGCCCGAGTCGTCGTCTGAGTAATGCGGCTCGACTTTAAATCCCTGGGCCCGCGCGGAGCGCACCTGAACGGGGACATTCGAGACGCTCAGTCGGCTCGGCAGCGTCGCCAAGTGAGCGCCACTCAGGGCGTCGAGCCAGACTTCGACGCTGTCTTCATCTCGAAGCGAATCGGCCTCCGCGACCTGGACCGTGTAGATGAGGCGAGCCGAGCGGCGCGAAGGCCCAGGCAGGATCTTGAGCACCGGGCTTCCGAGCGCTCGCGTGCCGTCCGAGTAGGAGAGCGCTAGGCGCTGGGCGGTGCGCGCGCTCAGGCGCGGGGTTGCGGCGAGATCGAAGCGCGCGAGCAGATCACGGACCGGACCATCGACGTGCTCGCCCACATGAAAGAAAACCTGAGAGCCGATCACCTCGAGGCCGCGGTAGAAATGCTTGAACTTGAGGGTGCGAAGCTTTTGCCCGTTCACGTCGAGCTCGGGCTGAAGCGTGTTGAGTCCCGATGCGGCCAGGAGGGCGCGAAAAGCGGGAGTCTGCTGAATCAAGCCAAGCGCCGAGACGAACGTCGGCTGGTCGCGCGAGGGGCCGCGCAGGTGCAGGAGCTCGAGGAAGCCTTCCCAAGGGCCTGCGTGCGAGACCGACGGGGCGGCCAAGGCCGCCAGTGCGGAGATCGCGATCCAGGCATTTTGGAGAGTGCGTCTGCGCATAAATAAAAAGCCCGGGCTTTATGGCCCGGGCCCATTCATCGGTCAGCTTACTGTTCGAGGACTTGGACCACGACGTTGGATTTCTGCGCCTTATCGAAGGCAAAGAGGAGCTTGGCGTTGTCGGGGTGCATGCGCACGCAGCCGTGGGAGGCCTTGTGGCCGAGGAGCTTGAACTCGTCGGGGGTCGCGCCGTGAAGGGCGATCCCGCCGTTGAAGAACTCGCTCCACGGCATCGGCGCGTTGTTATAGGCGCTCGAGTAGTGCATGGTTTCCATCGAGTCGAGAGTGAAATTGCCGGCCGGAGTCACGTAGACCTTGCCGCTGTAGGTGCCGGCAGTCGAGACGAGAGCGCGGTTGGACGTGCCCTTGTCGAAGAGGTTCTGCGGCTCGAGGTCGTTCGGGTCCGAGGATTTCTGCTTGAAGACTTCGAGGTACTCGGGCTTCTTGGTGGTGTTGGCGCTCTTGTGCACGCGGATGAGAATCTTGCCCGCGGCCTTGGAGGGATCGAACTTGCCGATGCGGGCATCGTTCTGCTCGTCACCGAAAAGCGGGTCCTTTTGCATGTCTTGCATGTCGCGCTCGACCTGGTCGACGGTCAGGTCGATCAGCTCGTTGCCCTGCTCGTCTTTCTTAACGGGGAGCGAATCGAGGCTCGGAACCGGAGCCGAACCGTCGAACTGGTCGACCGGCACGGGAGCCGGGAGCTCGCCTGCGAAGGAGGCGGTGGTGGAAGCGAGGATAAGAGCCGCGAGGCTCAGGGAAACAGTGAAATTGAGTTTCATGGCGTCTGACCTTCTTGTCATAGGTTACCTGTAGGAGTGGATTCTCCCTTCAACAGGCACGATCGCCCCACGGGTCAGGTATTATAACGCCCGGTGTTAATTAGCAAGTGGAAAAGCATCCTTGAAAAGCTCGACAATGGCTTTCAGGGACTCGGTCCGATCGTCCTGGGGGCCTTCAAGGGTTGCTCCTTCCTTGGTCAATGCACTAGAATGAACTACCGCCGACCCAAAACCCCTCCACCGCACACCAAGGCTAGATCCATGTCCATCTCCGACTACTCAATCCGCAAACCCGTCTTCGCCTGGATGCTCATGATCGGGCTCATCGTCTTCGGCGCCATCAGCTTCCTCGGCATGGGCATCAGCAAGCTGCCTGACGTCGACTTCCCGGTCGTGAACATCTCGGTGACCTGGACCGGTGCTTCGCCTGAAACGATGGAATCGGCGGTCTCCGACGTGATCGAGAACGCCGTGATGAGCACCGAAGGGATCCGCTCGGTGACCTCCACGGTGCAGGAAGGGCTCTCCAATACCAGCATCGAGTTCGAGCTGAGCCGCAACATCGACGTGGCTCTCCAGGAAGTGCAAACCAAGCTCGCGCAGGCGCAAAAAACGCTGCCGACCGACATCGATCCTCCGGTGGTGACCAAGACCAACCCCGAGGATCAGCCGATCCTCTGGGGTGCGCTCACTGGCCCGAACAGCTTGCGCGAGAAGGTGCTCTACGCCCGCGATCACCTCAAGGACGCGATGACCACGTCAAGCGGCGTCGGCGACGTGCGGCTGGGCGGCTACGTCGATCCCAATATGCGCATCTGGCTGGACAGCGAGAAGATGCGCCGGAACGAGATCTCGGTCGACGACATCAGCGCCGCCATCAGCGGAGGCACCGTGCTCGCGCCGGCCGGTTTCATGGACAACGGTAGCAAGGAGAAGAACGTCCGCGTTCTCGGCGAGGCCGCGACCCCCGAGGATTTCGCCGCGCTCCCGATCACGACCCGAAGCGGCGTGCCGATCTGGACGCCGCTGACCGTCGGCAAAGTCGCGCGAGTGGAGGAGGGGTTGGCCGACGTCCGTCGCCTCTCGCGCCTCAACGGCGATCCGGCGCTCGGCCTGGGCATCATCAAGCAGCGCGGCTCCAACGCCGTCTCCGTCGCCGACGGCGTCAAGGCCAAGATCAAGGAGATCTCAGCCGCGCTCCCCAAGGCGATGAAGCTCCAACCCGTCATCGATACCACCAAGTTCATCAAGGACTCCACGCACGAGCTGCTTTTCACCCTCGGGCTCTCCGCGCTTCTGACCTCGATCGTCTGCTACGTCTTCCTCGGCTCCTGGGGCTCGGCGTTCAACGTCATTCTCGCCATCCCGACCTCGCTCATCGGCGCCTTCATCGCGCTCAAGGCCTTCGGATTCACGATCAATACCTTCACGCTGCTCGCGCTCTCGCTTTCGATCGGGATCGTCGTCGACGACGCGATCATGGTCCTCGAGAACATCTCGCGCTACTTCGAGCACGGGATGTCGCGCGTGCGCGCCTCGTTCGTCGGCGCGCGCGAGATCACCGGCGCCGCCGTCGCGGCTTCGCTGGCGATCCTGGCGATCTTCCTGCCGGTCGTGTTCATGAAGGGCATCATCGGCAAGTTCTTCTTCCAGTTCGGCGTGGCGATGTCGGTCGCCGTCTCGCTTTCGCTGCTCGAAGCGCTGACGCTCGCGCCGATGCGCTGCTCGCAGTTCCTGACCGCCGGCCACGACACCTGGCTCGGCAAACGGGTCAACCACTTCATGGACTGGCTGGCGGATCTCTATCGCCGAGGCCTGGAGCTCTGCCTCCGCAACCGATTGAAGGTGATGCTGGGATCGGTCGCGCTATTCTTGGGCTCGCTCTTCCTTTTGGGCGGCGTCAACAAGGAGTTCGTGCCGCCTCAGGACCAGAGCCAGTTCCTCGTCACCATTTACACGCCGCTCGGCTCGTCGATGGGCTTCACCGACCAGGCGTTCCGCAAAGCCGAGGAGATCCTCAAGGCGCGGCCCGAAGTCGAAAACTTCTACGTCGCGCTCGGTGGGTTTCAAGGGGGCCTCGTCAACACGGGCAATATGTTCGTCACGCTCAAGGATCCGGACGAGCGCGGCGTCCAGGCGCCGTTCAAGCACCGGCCCTCGCAGCAGGAGTTCATGGGCTACGTGCGCGAGCAGTTCAACAAGATCGAAGGCGTGAACCGCGCGACGCTTCTCGATCTTTCGCTTTCGGGCTTCTCGTCGGGGCGCGGTTATCCCATCACGTTCGCCGTCCAGGGCCCCGATTGGGAAAAGCTCGCCGACTCGACCCGCAAGATCATGGCCAAGATGAAGGAATCGGGCCTGATGACCGACGTCGACAGCGACTACAACCCCAACATGCCCGAGATCAAGATCTACCCGGACCGCGCCAAGGCCCAGGCGCGCGGCGTGACCATCACGAGCATCGCCAACACCGTGAGCGCCGCCGTCGGAAGCCTGCGCGTGGCCAAGTACACCGACGAGACCGGCCACCGCGACGACGTCCGTATCAAGCTCGAGGACTCCTTCAATCGGGAGTCGCATGACATCCAGCGGATCTGGATGCGAAACGTCCACGGCGAGATGGTGCCGCTCTCCGAGCTCGTCAAGATGGAGGAGAAGTCGGGCCTCCTCACGATCGGCCGTTACAACCGCGAACGCGCGATCAACGTGTTCGCCAACATCAAGCCGGGCGTCTCGCAGTCAATCGCTCAGGACAGGGCATTGGCCGCAGCCAAGGAGATTTTGCCGGATGGTTACCATACGGTCCTTTCGGGCGGCTCGCAGGCATTCAAGGAGTCCTTCGAGAGCCTGGCTGTTGCGCTCGTGCTCGGCATCTTCGTCGCTTACATGGTGCTCGGCGCCCAGTTCAATAGCTTCATCCATCCGGTCACGGTCCTGCTGGCGTTGCCATTCAGCGTGACGGGGGCGTTTCTCGCGCTCCGCCTGACCGGCATCTCGCTCAATATCTACTCGATGATCGGCCTGCTGCTTCTCATGGGGATCGTCAAAAAGAACTCCATCCTTCTTGTCGATTTCACCAACCAGCGGCGCTCCGAAGGGCTGGGGGTCTATGATGCCCTCATCGAAGCTTGCCCGCTGCGCCTGCGGCCGATTCTCATGACGTCGGTCGCGACGATCGCGGCGGCCATCCCGTCGGCCATCGCCCTCGGGCCGGGAGCGGAGACGACGCGTCCGATGTCCGTCGTCGTCATCGGCGGCGTGACGCTGTCGACGATCCTGACTCTCTTCGTGGTACCGTGCGCGTACAGTCTTTTCTCGCGCTTTGAGAACCGCAAGCAGCAGGCGCTGATCGATGAGGCGATCCGAGGGCTCGAGAGCGAATCAGCGAACGCCGCGAAGGCAGCCGGTCACGCCCGCGAGCCTGCGCTTACCGTTTAGGATTGAGTGCGGGGGGCCCGGCGGAAGTCGTCGTCGTGGATCCGGAAGATGCGGATCCGCCGCTCCCGACTTTCCTGGCCCAGAAATCGTTTAAGGCCTTGCTCTGGTCCGCCGTGAGAGTCTTCGGATCTTTGGCTGCCAAATCGGCCATTTTTTCATCGCCGCCGGCTTCATACACGAGATATTGGGCGCGTTGAGCATCGTCGAGTTTTCCCTCCGCAAATTCTCTCGCCAGCCACGCGTAGGTCTTGTTTCCGCCCTTCTCGTAAACTTTGAGCGCGGCCTCTTCGCCAGGGGTGAGCGCTTTCTTGCCATCTGCTTTCTCGGCCGCCAGGTATGCATAGACCGAATCGGCGTTACTCTTGGACGTGTAAACCTTCCATTTCGCTAGATTGTATTCGCTGAGGCCCCGGGGTCTGTCGTGTTCTTTGCCGTGCCGTTCAATGCACGGTCGCGAGCCAGCAACGCGTAGTCCGTGTTGCCGCCTTTTTGGTAGATATTCCACATCGCGATTTCAGGTTTGCTGAGTGTCTCGCCGCTGTTGACCTTATTCTTAAGGACTTGGTAAATTTCGTCGCCATCCTTGAAGTTCGGGGCGTCTGGTTCTGACTGGCGCGCGTATGCACGCCCAGGTCCGCCCAAAATGATCAGTGCGCCCAAGAAAATGGCGATGTACCGGCTAATGTGCTTCATCCTTATAGGATGTGCGCTCTCAACGGATTTTAGCAATGCGCCGAAAGCGCTGGGTCCCGTGCGACTCATCCGGCTTGGGGGCTATGGGCACACCGGTCTCCTTGGTTTTTCAGAAGGGCAGGAAGTCAAAATAGATTCAAGACTTTAGGGAAGAGCCGGTTAGTCGATCGGCTGCGCCCCGTACATCGGGCAGCCTAGCAATCATTTTGTGATTGATTTGATGACGTTTGCCCACGCGTCTCCGGGTGCTTGCGGAGGGGGCGACGCCTTGTCGATAAGCCCGTGAAGCTTGGTTTCCTCGAAGAAGTGGAAGGCGCGGTAACATCCCGTGTGATGTGGGTCCACGAAATCGCCCATGTGGATAAAAACGGGCTTACCGAACGAGTCCTTCCAGTCATTTTCACGAAGCGCCGTGCACTCTTGAGATGAAAGCGCGGGAGGATAGGGATGCCCGCTTTTTGCTTCGAGCAGCGCCGCTAAAGTTAACACCGCGTCCACTGCCTTGGAGGTCGGAATGCCGATGAGAGACAGGATCTCGTTTCCAACTTCGTCCGCCTCTTGCTCGAAAGAGTACATCCCGAGCGTGAGTTGTTCCGATTTCTGATAGTTCTGCTGAAGCTGGGCGTCAGCATTTTTTGTAAAGTCGTTATAAAACTCAAGAGCATCGTCCAGGGTCTTTACCGTCAGGTTGCCTTTGGTATCCCGGGGAAGATCACCGAATTGGGATACCACGCGCGAAGCGGTAGTAATAGCCTGCAGGGTTTCGAATGAACCCAAGCCCTTCCCGGGCTGACTCATTCCATCGATTACGGGAACATTCTGTGCGCAAGTGCGTACTGCGGCTTCAAACGTCTTTAGCTTGGAAAGAGTGTCTCCGCTTGCGGGGGAATGGGGAAACGTGGTTTGAAAGTAGCCGTTGTTATCGTGGGTGCCCAAGTCAGCTAGTGCAGCCGAGCACGCCTTCGAGCAATCTGAATTGGGAGCGCAAGCTTGAGACTCGTCAATCGCCTCAATTGCGTTCACAATCGAATCAAAGACGGCCGGATGATAGTGCTCCACCGGGTCGGGCTTGGCGTATCCGCGAAAGCCCGCCGCGGTTTTCGCTATGAACGTTCCCGTGTCGCTGAGAAGTTTGGCGTCGACTGGGTCGACCGGGCGCTTAGGTCTTGTATCGTTGCCCGGCATGACCGTCGACTGGCGATAGTAGTATTGGTAATCGGAGGCAGGCGCCACCATATGAGCGCGGTAATAATGCCCCATCTCGTGCGCTAAGATGGAAACCATCTGTTCTTCGTCGGTGTAGTCTTTGATCAAGCCGGTGAGCGCCATGATCCAGTTAGATGAGGCAGTGATCATCAGTCGCTGGGCACTCGAGTACTTCGGGCCCTTCCCGAGGTTAGCGCATGAGGGAGAAATCGAGAGCTGTGGCAGATTTCCCGTTGTTCCGGGCGTGGCTTTTAGTTTGCACGAGGAGTAGTTGGAATTAAACCACTGGACAAAGCTCTGCGCCTCATCCAGCGTCTTGAGCGTTCGAGAAATACAGGACCTCGCATCGAATTTTTCGAGCGGTATGAATCCGGTCTGCGTCATCCTCGGGTCCAGGTGAAAGCTATTGGTCAAGTCCGCGGAAATGGAAATAGCCGGAGCTGCCGAAGCATTCGCAGCGGATTTCGGTAGCGCGATCGGGTTTTCGTAACAGACGCTCACTGCCCCTTGGAACGCATTGACGTTCTTACTGTCGATGACAAAGGCCTTGGGCCTCGGAACCGGCGCAAGCGCATTGGGATGGCGACTCCGCATCGTCTGATCGATGAGATCGATCCAGAACTGAAGGCGCTGGTTCATTGGATGCCCCTGGGGTAGTGGTGTTCCATACCGGGGTCCGTAGGTCGCAGCCTGAATCTCCCAAGTTGCGTCAATCCATTGCCAGGGCGCAGTGCTTCGAGTTGGCTCGTCCAGAACATGTGCAGGAACGCGCCTCCCCAAATGCGATGTGGAGCACGAAGCCGTCAGGACTACCATGAGATTGAGCGCGAAAATGGGATGAAACATTTTCATTCCAGTCGTTTCGGCATTTAGCATGCTCAGCTTAAGAACGGGGTGGTTGAGATTTTTGAATGCTGGCCGAGGCCGGGATCGGTCACAACTCCTCGGCCTAGATCGGCCTCGGGTCGCGACCCCGCCCTTAGGGTACGGAACGCTCGCGCGTTACGCCTTTATATCGCCACCATTCTTCTTCTCATGCTTGAGCAAAGGTTGGACGCAGAAGAGGCTCGGGGAGTGGTATGGCCGCTCCCGGTCTCAGATGAGCAAGATCTTGTCGGAAATGCTATGAGGATGATACGACCATCCAGGCCTGGTTCACGGGACTGAACCCGATGCTGGAGGACCGCTCGCCGGCCACGCTCCTGCACGAGGACCATGAAGCCCATCTTCAGGCCGTGCTCAAGGCAGCGAAGAAGTTCCTCCAGACCGGGGTCGGCGTGCCCCTTAGTTGAATGTCTCTTGAAAGAGATCGGCGATCGCTTTCAAGGATTCGCTCTTTTCGGCAGCGGCATTATTGAGCTTGGCAAGAGTGTCAGGTTAAATGCCTTCGGTTTAATGTCGGTTTTGGCGGTGCCCGCGATTTTCTTGTCACCCGTGAGTGCAAATAGCCAAACATGGGGCTTCGTTCCGTTGGATGCGAGGAGGTTTGCGAGAAGGCTTTGTACATTGCTGCTCTTAAAAAAGTTCTTATCACCGTCCCGGACTTGCTCGAGAGTCCATTGAGTATCTTGTGTGATGAGCTTGGGCTTCGCATCCAGAACTCCTCGCACGGTGTCTCGAGGGGCGGCCGGGACGACTACCGGGGGCGTTGAATCCGCGGGTGCCTCATCGGTGACGATGTCCGTAATTTCCCACCATTCGTTTCCCTTTTCCGTGTCGTAGGCTTCCAGGAAAGCGACTCTCTGCGCCTCGCTAGCAAATTCGATTTCGAATGGTCCCACCATCTGAAGTGGCTCAAGCCCGTCGCTTGGGAGGCTCATTTTTGTGTCGAGCTCCATCAGACGCCTTCGAGCCGCTACAAATTTGTCGAGAGGCAAATATTTGAGGTTGCCCTTGATTGTGCGCGCGCTATTTAGTTTTGCACGGATGTCCCCTGGCACGGCGGAAGCGGTCGCGCGAGACGGATGCTTTGGAGCCGTCGTGCAGCTCCAGATGGTCAGGGCGGACAGTACGGCGGCAACCAGTATCTTTTGCATGGGGCTTCTCCGGGCACCGGCCCTGGCAGCGTTGGCTTACCGAAGCGAAGACCGCGATCCGGCGAGTCGTGGGCCCTCTGCTTGCTCTTGCGGGAAAGCTTCGGGGACCTCACTTCTTGTCTTTCTTCACGTCATTCAGATCGACTGAGTGCTCGACGTTCGGGGTGATTGGCTTGACGAGCATGTTCTCGAGGACGGTGCGAAACGTTTCCCAGAGACTAGTATCGGGATTATCGAGCCGGCCTTCGAATGGGATTCGCGCTGCCTGTTGGTCCTTCTTGTGGTTCTTGAAGATGCCGCCGATGGCGCCCACGATTCCTTGCCAGGCCGCGTGCAAGATGCCGCCTTTCTTTACGTCCTTCTTGAGGTCCGCCACCTCGAGGTCCTTGATGATCGGCTTGACGTAGCCTTTGATCCGGTTGTCGGCGACGGCCATCTCGGAGGTGATGCCCAAGGTCCCTTTCTTGACGTCGAAATCGCCGTAGGCCGAGAAAAAGTCGTTGAGCTGAGTCAGTTCCAGCGACTCGAGCTCGGTCGTGGCCTTAAGTTCGATCGGCTCGGCCAGGGGATCTGCGTGAAGCGTGACATGCAGCTTGCCGCTCTCCATGAGCCTTCCGCGGACCTCGACGTCGCCATAGAGGCTCTTGGACATTCTCTCGCTGTTGGTGAGGTTCTTGCCATCCACGCTCAGCTGGTCGATGAACACATTGACCTTGGGCTCGGAGGTAATGTCGCGAAAATGGATCGAGTCGCCGCGGACGATCAGGCGCTCGACATCGATCGGAACCAGATTCTTGAACACGCTCTGCCAGGTTTGGGCTTCCTTCTCCTTGCCTTCGTGGCTCTCTTGACCTACTGGCACTTTCTTTTCGCCTTCTTCATGTTCGCGCACGACGTTGATCTTCAAACCGTGGATTTCGAGCTTCATCCGCAGGGCGGCATGAAGCAGATCTTTCCAGCTGATGCCAACGTCCACGCGGTCGGCCGCGAGGAGCGGAAAGGTCTTTTGCCCCTGCACGCGCTCGAGCTTGAGCTGATGTGCGCTATAGGCGCCCCGCCAGAGGTGAATGCCGACTTTCTGAATCTCGCCGCGGTAAAGCGGGTCGCGGTTGAGCTGCCGATTGGCGTAGTTTCTCGCGAATGTGGGCAGAGCCAGTCGAAGCGCAACTAGCAGCACGAAGACAGTGAGGAGAATAAGGCGTGTGCGTGTCGACCACCCGTGCCGAGGGGGGAGAGTCATAGCGCCGGTTCTGGATGCAAAGCAGGGGCCGAAGAACCCCTTTATATCGCCACCATTCTTCTCCTCATGCTTGAGCAAAGGAGTAGGTAGTCAAGCAATTGCTTGACCGGTTGAAAATATGGGCTTCGGATCGGGGAGGAGAATAATGGTGGCTGAGGGCGGGATCGGTCACAACTCCTCGGCCTAGATCGGCCTCGGGTCGCGACCCCGCCTCGCCGCGCGCCCGTGCTCCTCGCGTTCTTCGAACGCTGCGGGGCTACGGGCTCCCGCGCGGCTCCGGCATTCGCCACTCGGCCATCCCGGCCTCGCTATCCCGCCCTTAGGGTACGGAACGCTCGCGCGTTCCGCCTTTATATCGCCACCATTTCAAATGGGCTTACGGTGTCATGAGGTGGTGGAACCATAAGGATTGAAATCTAGCGGCTGAAAGAGCAGGGGTGATTGAGATTTTTGAAATGGTGGCTGAGGGCGGGATCGAACCGCCGACCTGCGGGTTATGAATCCGCCGCTCTCACCATCTGAGCTACCCAGCCATCCTTTTTACAGCCGGCATCGCAACGGTCCCGTGCGGGGCCTGCGACACCTAACCATGTTGGTGAAGAGACGAACTTCTTAACTTGCTTCGGAGCGTCGGGCAAGCCCTCTTGCATTCGGACCCCATTCTTTGAAATGCTGGGTGACCCTGTATGTACTCAAAACCCAAAGACACCGGCGGAAAGCTCATTCGTGAAGTCATCGGCTTTTGCCGATCGCAAGGCCTGAAATTTCCATTTAATTCGCATATCCTTATCGCAGCCTCCGGCGGCGCCGACTCCGTCGCCCTGGCACACCTCCTCGCCCGCTACGGCAGGCGCGTTGCGTCACCACAGAATATCACCCTCCTTCATATCAACCACGGTTGGAGAGGTCAGGAGTCCAAGGAAGATGAGAGGTTCGTGCGCAAGCTCGCCAAGGAGCTAGGCGTCCGCTTCATCGCCAGGCGCCTGGATCCCAAGAAGATCCAGCCCGGCGAATCCTGGGAAGAGCATGCACGCAAAGCGCGGAAGCGGATCTTCGCACAAGAAGCCGAGCGGCTCGGCGCCGTCGTGCTCACCGCCCATCACGCCGATGATCTGGCTGAGACGCTGCTCTGGCGAATCTTCACAGGCACGGCGCGCACTCACGGCGGCGGCATTTTGTTTCAGAACGAAGCCGAAATCAGGCCCTTTCTCAGGGTCCGCAAGCGAACGCTCAAGCAGTACTTGAAGGAAGAAGGGCAGGTCTGGCGCGAGGACCGCACCAACTCCGAAGGTCGCTTCTTGCGCTCCAAGATGCGGGCGCATCTTCTGCCGGCGCTCGAAGAGATTTTTCCGAAGGCGATCCAGCATCTCGTTGAGCTCGCGCTTGACGCGCAAGCCCGCGGGCGGGTGACCGAAGCGGGCGAGGCCCAGGCGCAGCCGCTCGAGCAGCTCTTTGATGTGGCGGGTCTGAGTCTGCGCAAGGCCCATCTCGACCGGCTGCATGAGGCCTGGAGCGCGCCCGCCGACTGGACCGGGGAGCTTCATCTGCCGCAGGGCTGGAAAATTAAAAGACCGACCAAAAAGCATTGGATTTTAGAGAAGGGGTAAGCACTTGATATCCCGTTGAATGCTTGGCGTGCTGCATTGATTTCTTTGAGTTTGTGATGCTAGTTTGATCTACTAGATCTGAGAGGTCCCCTGACTATGAAGCCGTCTCAAAAGACAGTAGCCCTATGGTTGGTCCTGATTCTTCTTTTCGTATTCCTGTTTAAGGCATTCGATCAGGGCAATCGGCATCGCCGCGAGATGAAGTTCAGCGAGTTCATCTCCGTCGTCAAAGAGGGCAAGGTCCAGGATGTCACTTTCAAGCAGGACAACCTGATCGTCGGTACGCTCAAGGAGACGGGGCCGGACGGGCGCCGCCTCACGTTTGAGACCGTCGGCGACACCGAGAACGGCAAAGTCTTCGAGATCCTCGAGAAGAACAACATCATCCCGAATTATGAGCGCTCCGAGAAGACGCCGCTCTGGCAGCAGGTCCTGATCAGCTGGTTCCCGATGTTGCTTCTCTTCGTGTTCTTCTTTCTATTCATGCGCCAGATCCAGGTGGGCGGCGGCAAGGCCATGTCCTTCGGAAAGTCGAAAGCACGACTGCTGACGGAATCCTCCAACCGCGTGACGTTCAAGGACGTCGCCGGTGCCGAAGAAGCCAAGCAGGAGCTCGAAGAGGTCATCGACTTCCTCAAGGACCCCAAGAAGTTCACCCGCCTCGGCGGCCGTATTCCCAAGGGGCTTCTGCTCATGGGGCCTCCCGGCACGGGTAAGACGCTTCTCGCTAAGGCAGTTGCCGGCGAAGCGGGCGTCCCGTTCTTCTCGATCTCGGGCTCGGACTTCGTCGAGATGTTCGTCGGCGTCGGCGCTTCGCGCGTCCGCGACCTCTTTGAGCAGGGCAAGAAACATGCTCCCTGCATCATCTTCATCGACGAAATCGACGCCGTCGGACGTCACCGCGGGGCAGGCTTGGGCGGCGGTCACGACGAGCGCGAACAGACGCTCAACCAGCTGCTCGTCGAGATGGACGGCTTCGAGAGCAACGAAGGCGTGATCCTGATCGCGGCCACGAACCGCCCCGACGTTCTCGATCCCGCGCTCCTTCGTCCGGGACGCTTTGACCGTAGGGTTGTGGTCTCCGCGCCCGATCTCAAGGGCCGCGACGCGATCCTCAAGGTTCACACCCGCAAGACGCCGCTCGCGCAGAACGTCGACCTCACGGTCATCGCTCGCGGGACGCCGGGTTTCTCGGGCGCGGATCTCGAGAACCTGGTCAACGAAGCGGCGCTGCTCGCCGCCCGCAGCAACAAGAAGTTTCTCGAGCTCGCCGACTTCGAGCACGCCAAGGACAAGGTCCTCATGGGCGTGGAGCGCAAGAGCATGGTGATCTCCGAGACCGAGAAGCGTACCACTGCGTACCACGAAGCGGGTCACACGCTCGTGGGCAAGTTCATGCCGGGCACCGATCCGATCCACAAGGTCACGATCATCCCGCGCGGCATGGCTCTGGGCGTGACTCAGACTCTTCCCAACGAAGACCGCATGAGCCTCACCAAGGAGAAGGCCGAGAACTCGATCGCCTTCCTCATGGGCGGACGGATCGCCGAGGAGCTCGTGCTTTCGCAGAAGACGACGGGCGCCGGCAACGACATCGAACGTGCCACCGAGCTCGCTCGCCGCATGGTTTGCGAGTGGGGGATGAGCGACATCCTCGGGCCTCTGACCTTCGGCAAGAAGGAACAGGAGATCTTCCTGGGCCGCGAGATCGGACAGACCCGCGATTACTCCGAGCAGACCGCGCAGACGATCGATCGCGAGATCCGCGATATCGTCGAGCGCAATTACCGCCGCGCCAAGGACATCCTCTCGACCAAGCTCCATCTCCTGCACGATCTCGCGCAGGCGCTGCTGGAGTACGAGACGATCGACGGCAACGAAGTCGAGCGCATCGTTCAGGGCCTCAAGATCGAGCGCCCTGTGGTGGTGGCTCAAGCCGAAGCTCCTGCGACGTCCGAAACGCGCACTGAACCCAAAGGAGGCGGGGCCGCCCCGGTTCCAGCGCCCGCGTGAGTTCGCCGCAGCCCTGAATCCGGCTAGCCCAGAGCGACGTTGAGAGATCTTTTAGCGAACCTCCAATCCAGCCTTCGGCTGATCGATTTGCTGGATGTGGGCATCGTCGCGTTCATCGTCTACCGCATCCTGCTGCTGATCAAAGGCACGCGAGCGATGCAGATGCTGACGGGGCTCGGCATCCTGGGCATCGGCTTTTTCATGAGCTCGACCTTCGAGCTCTTCACGACGCATTGGCTGCTATCGTACTTCTTCGATTACCTGATCCTGATCGTGATCGTGCTCTTCCAAGACGATCTCCGTCGCGCGCTCACGCACGTCGGTAAGAACCCGTTCTTCGCCACCTCCTCGGCCGAAGAAGAGCGCGAGATGGTCGATGAGATCGCCCGCGCGGCGACCCGGCTCGCCCGCGAGCGCATCGGGGGGCTCATCGTCATCGAGCGCGAGACGGGGCTCAAGAACTTCATCGACACGGGCTCGCAGCTCGACTCGAGGGTCAAGTCGGAGCTCATCTACTCGATCTTCGTGCCGACGTCCCCGATCCACGACGGCGCCGTGATCGTCACCGGGGGCCGAATCGCGGCTGCCGGCTGCTTCCTTCCGCTCTCCAAAGATCCGAACATCGACAAGCGCTACGGGACGCGCCACCGCGCCGCGCTCGGCCTCACCGAGGACTCGGACGCGATCGTCGTGCTGATCTCCGAAGAAGCCGGCGAGGCCCATCTCGTCAAGAACGGCAAGATCACGACTAACCTCAACGAGCAGGAGCTCCGGCAGAGCCTCGCGGCCCTTCTTGATATCTCGCGCGGACAGGTTCGCATACCCAAACGCATGAAGGGCTGGATGCAGGCCGCTGGCAGAGGCGGAAAACGCGGAGGCGTCGAATGATCTTCGAAAACGCCTGGTATTCGATCACCAATAACATCGGCACCAAGGCCATCTCCGTCGTGATCGCGATCGTGCTTTGGATCGTCGTCCTCGGCTCGCGAAACGTTGAAGTGACCAAGGAGATTCCGCTCGAGGTCATCACCTCAGGCGAGCTCACGCCGGCCAATGAAGTGCCCGAGAAGATCGCATTTCGGCTTGCGGGCCCCAAAGCCTTCTTGCGCGCGGTGCTCGATCGCCGCGAAGACCCGATTCGGGTCAATCTCGCGGGGGCCAAGCCGGGTTTCATCACTTATCGTTTTTTCTCGGATAATATCCGCCTGCCCATTGGCGTGAAGGTGCTTTCGATCAACCCCACGGCGATTCTCATCAAGCTTGAGCCAGTGAAGAAGCGCGACGTGCCCGTGCGCGTGGAGCTCAAGGGCCAGCCTGCCGATGGCTATCGCGTGAGTCGCGCCGAAGCCCGGCCGCCCGTGGTCCGCATCAAAGGCGCCGAGACCAAGGTCGATGCCGTGACCGAGGTGGGGACCGTGCCGATCGACGTCTCCAGTCTCAAGCAGGCCCAGGAGCGCGAGGCGGCGCTGGATCTGACTCGCTACGGGCTTCAGATCGACGGGGCCTTGCCCAAAGTCCTGATCGATGTCGAGCCGCTTTCAGCCAATCTCAAGATCAAGAACATCGAAGTCCGCGTGCTCTCGAACCTCAAGGCCCGGCTCGACGAGTCCGCGGCTACCGTCTACGTTCGAGCCGATCCCGCCAACGCGAAACTCCTCGACCGAAGCCATGTCTATGCGGTAGTTGATTTAAGGGGAAAGCCTAAAGGGAATTACCCGAATCAGGCTCTGCGCGTGAGCCTTCCTCCGGATGCCGGCCTTGTCAAAGTGACGCCGGATCATGTGAACGTGACTCTGTACTGAGGTGCACCCGTGACTAAAAAGTTATTTGGAACCGACGGAATCCGTGGCCTCGCCAACCAGTTTCCGATGACGGGCGAAACCGCGATGGCAGTCGGCCGCGCGGTGGCTTACGTCCTTCGTAACCGCACTCTTTCGAGCACGCAAAGCTCCGTGCCGGTCGGGCTTAAGCCGCTGGAGAGCGCCAAGCCGGTTCGCCGCGCCCGCATCGTCATAGGTAAGGATACGCGACTTTCGGGTTATATGATCGAGCATGCGATCACTTCGGGCATCTGCTCGATGGGCGCCGACGTGATTCTCATCGGCCCGCTCTCGACCCCGGGCGTGGCCTTCGTCACGCAGAGCATGCGCGCGGACGCGGGCATCATGATCTCGGCTTCGCATAATCCGTATCATGACAACGGCATCAAGATCTTCTCGGCTGACGGTTACAAGCTTCCCGACGAGATGGAGGCCGAGATCGAGAAGCTCGTCGCCGCGGGTCCGGATTCGGCGATCGCCAAGGAGCGCCCCACGGGTGACCTCGTCGGAAAGGCCAGGCGCCTCGAAGACATTCACTATCGTTATCTCGAGTTCCTGAAGGCGCTCTATCCGAAGGACCTCGACCTGCTCGGCGTGCGCATCGCGCTCGACTGCGCCAACGGCGCGGCTTACAAGGTCGCGCCGCTGGTCTTCGAGGAGCTCGGCGCCGAAGTCATCAAGCGCGGCATCTCGCCGAACGGCGTGAACATCAACGAAGCGTGCGGCGCGCTCCACCCGGATCACGTCGCCGATGCCGTCGTCAAGTATCGCGCCGATATCGGCATCTCGCTCGACGGCGACGGCGACCGCTGCATCCTCTCGGACGAGAACGGTGAGATCGTCGACGGCGACCAGATCATCGGGCTCTGCGCGCTGCAGATGGCGGCCGAAGGCAAGCTCAAGGGTAATACCGTCGTCACCACGCCGATGTCCAACGTGGGCCTCGAGGTGACGCTCAAGCAGCACGGCATCAACATGATCCGCGCGCAGGTCGGCGACCGTTACGTCGTCGATACGATGCGGAAGGGCGGCTTCAACTTGGGCGGCGAGCAATCGGGGCACATCGTGTTTCTCGATCAGTCGACGACGGGCGATGGCATCGTCGCCGCGCTCAAAGTGCTCGAAGCCATGCGCCGGACCAAGAAGCCGCTCTCGGAGCTCAAAAAGGCCGTGAAGCTCTATCCTCAAGTCCGCGACGACGTCAAAGTCTCGCGCAAGGAGCCGCTCGAGAGCCACAAGGAGATCGCGGCAGCCATCAAGACGGCTGAGACCACGCTCAAGGATAAGGGCCGTGTCTTCGTTCGCTACTCGGGTACGGAGCCGCTCTGCCGCGTGATGGTGGAGGGCGAGGATCATCAGCAGATCGTCACGCTCTCGCGCAACATCGCCCAGAGCATTCAACGAATTCTCGGATAAGACGGATTATGGCCAACGGCATGCTTCCCCGGCTCGGTGTCAATATCGACCACGTCGCGACGCTCAGGCAGCTTCGCGGAACGCCCTATCCGGATCTGATCGAAGCTGCGCGGCTCTGCGAGCGCGCGGGCGCCGAGCAGATCACCGTGCATCTGCGCGAGGATCGCAGGCATATTCAGGACGAAGACGTCAAAAAGCTCCGCTCGAGCCTCAAGGTGCCGCTCAATCTCGAGATGGCCGTGGCTCCCGCGATCGTGCGCTTCGCGACCAAGATCAAGCCGGATTGGGCCTGCCTCGTGCCCGAGAAGCGCAAAGAGGTGACGACCGAAGGCGGGCTCGCCGTCGCCAAGAACAAGCGCGCGATCGCGCAGACGATCAAGGCGCTTCACAAGTCCAAGATCCAGGTCAGTCTCTTCATCGAGCCCGATGCCAAGGCGATCACGCTCGCGCACGAGCTCGGTGCCGACGCCGTCGAGTTGCATACCGGCCAGTACTGCATGGCGACCCAGGGCGCCTTCGGAAAGTCATCGCCCGCGCGCGCCAAGAAGGAGTTCGAGCGCATCAAGAAGGCAGCCGAGCACGGCCGAAAAATCGGCATCCATGTCCACGCAGGGCATGGCTTCGACTACGAGAACGTGCGCCCGGTCGCCGCGCTCGAGACCGAGGGCCGCGCGCCGCTCATCGAAGAATACAATATCGGTCACGCGATCGTCTGCCGCGCGGCCTTAGTCGGCATGGAGCGAGCGGTCCGCGAGATGATCGCTTCGATCCAGGCACCGTGAAACCAGCGATTCGCCCGAGAAAACTACTCAGAAAACTCGTCACAAAACGGGTCGCGGTTTTGGCGTTGTGCGCGCCCACCGCGGTTCTCGCGCTGACTGGCTGCTCGACCATCCGAAACATGGTCGCCGAGGACAAGGCCGGAATGGCGCTTCGGAAAAACATGTACGAGGTCGTCTACGCCAAACCCCGTCTTGATCTCGCCAAAGCCATCGAGCAGGACGCCGAGGAGAGCCGGGCCTGGTATGCCGAGCATGCGCCGCTTTTTCGCGAGCTGAGTCCTCTCGAGGAAATCAAGAATCCCTACGGTCCCCAGTGGACCCAAGGCGCCCAGGGGCCTGAGTTTCACGGCGTGTCCGAAATCTACGTGATGCAGCCGGTTACAGGAGATGCCGAAGCCTGGCGTGTTTGGATTCTCAACTCGGCCGATCGGAAGCGCAAGATCCTACGCGAGTTCCAGTTCTACTCGCGCATAGAACCCCAGCGCGCTGCCGAGATTCGCAGCGCGCTTCTCAAAGAAAACCCGGATCTGAACTTCAATCCCTGGGGGGATTGAGGATTTTCGCCAGTCTGTCATCCTATCCTCATACGGCGAGCTCTATCGCTCGCTCGGAGAGAAGACTGAAGGGCTCGCCGGTTCTCAGGGCGCTCTTACGCAGCGGAGGTCAAACTCCTCGATCGCGTTTCCTTTGCTGAATCTCAGCTTCACGATCTGCGTATCGCTCGCATCGTACCCCAGGTAGCCCAAGGTCACGCGGGTCTCCAACCGGCCGGAATCGGTGTAATCTCCGAGCGCCGTCCGATACCCGCCGTCGATTGGCTGGAAAAACATCCCCGGGACAAAGCCAAGCTGGTGGCTGAATACGTTATGGTAGTTATTCCAGGTGGCTTCGGATTCGAAATAGAGCCAGCTCGCGGTTCCTTGCATGATGAATTCGAGCTTGCCGTTATACGCACGGAGCTCAGGAGCTCCAGGCACACGCGCGGTGCCTTCGCAACGAAGGCTAACGACCTTTGGATCTGCTAAGGCCTGTGCGGAGAAAACGAGAGACGAAAATAGAACGAAGAATGCGAAACGCATTTGAGACTCCTGCTCGGGATGTAGTCTTCTTCAGTAGACCGGGCTTACGAGAGCATCTCGATTACCGTTGCGGCACAGCGCTGGATTCTCACCAGCTTCCTTCTGAAGGGACTTAGGTTTATTCGCGGGGTTTACCGACGGATTAGCTTAGTGTCAAGTGCGTGACGGCGGAGCCAGTTTGAAATTTTGGAAATTCAGCGTTTATCCTGCCATGATTAACGACTGGAGAACCCTATGAAAAGCCTTCGGAGAAGAATGGCATTGTCAGTGAGCGCCGCGATGATCGCCGTTTTGACTGCCTGCTCAACTCCCAGCGCGCCTCGCGCTCCTGCGAGCGCCGATCCCGCGAAGAAGCGCATCAAGCCCTACATCGTGGGAAAAAAGAGCAGCGCTTTCAAAATAGTCGATTATCGAATCAACTGGAATCATAGCTCAGCCCAGATGGCCTATTTCGGCGCGGTCATACGCGGCGAGGATGCCACGAAGTACGACAAGCACGCGTCTTATCTCGAATTCGGCAAATCAGAGGCAAGTGCGGAGCGTAATAGCTTCTTTGCGCAGCTCATGGCCTACGAGGGCGGATATCGAAGCGCAGTCATGGTTCTGAGGAAGGTCGCGCTCAATACGAATCGCAGCCAGGAGCCGATTCAGCGAGCGACCATCGACGAGCTTCAAAGGGGCGTGGATTTCCTCAATTCGCATCGAATGGAGGAGGAGGAGTTCAACGCTCTAGTAGTGAAGAATGCGGACGATCGCTCGGCCCAGGCTTCCGCAGGCGAAGTCGATCCTGCCGCAAAAGTCGTCACTGGATATAAGTTAGCTGAGCAATGGCGCATGGAGGTCGAGAGGTTGATTCTAGATCTCAGACAGAGACAGGCCCCGGAGTCGGAATAAGAGAGGTTACTTCAGGGTAAGCGAAATGCTACCGTCCGCGGCTCTGAAAAGTCGGTCCGTTGAGTCCGCGTACGTGAAGCCGGTTTCGTAGCGGGAGTAGACCTCAGTCAAGAGCGGGTCCTTAAAAAAGAGGATCGCGTTCGTTCGCGAGTAAAGCGGGCGGCGCTTGAAGAAAGAGAAGGATCTTTTGACGACCTTACGCCTGAGAACTACGGCGCTAAATTGTTTTCCGACGGAGTAAGTGACGCCAGGAACGACTTCGAATTGGCCCGATTTGAGTTCTTCCAGGCTCAATGCGCCATTGGCGATCACGCTAGCGACCTGACTTCCGAGCTCGGTAATCAGCTGATTGAGGCCGGGTACCTGCGAGGACGCCGCGAGCTGATCGAGAGCGCTCAATAGCTCCACGCCGGGCTCGGAGGCGCCGATTGAGTAAGCTGCGTCTCCACCCTCCAGTTTTTCTTGCGCGGCTCCGACTGCTCGACGTGCCAAATCTTCAGCGCGACGGGAGAAATCGAGATTGAATCCGGCATAAGCGGACGAAGACAAAAGCGCGGCCAAAACAAGGATCAGGGGTTTCATAGGGCACCTTTTTGCGGTTAAATATAACTCACTGCGTTAAAACACAAGTCTTACTTTCAAGCCGTTGGCATCCGCACCTAACCCAGCTAAACTCCAAGCATTCACCACGGCTGGCTTGAGCCAGCCTGCCCCGGAGGCCCCCATGCGGATCACGACCAGCCACGAAATGCGCGAACTCGATCGCATCGCCGATCAGGAGTTTGGTCTCGATGCCGAGATCCTGATGGAGAACGCCGGCCGCGCGGCCGCGCAGCTTCTGCTCGAGCATTATCCTCAGGCGGGGCGCGACTCTGAGATTCTCGTTTTCGCCGGCAAAGGCAATAACGCCGGCGACGCGTTCGTCGTCGCGCGCCGCCTGCTTTGCTATGAGCGCAGGGTCCGCGTTTTCCACCTTCATGAAGAAGGCGGATACAAAGGCGCCTCGCTCAAGAACTTCCAGATCCTGAGCCGCATGAAAGCCAAGATGACCTACCTCGAGACGATCGGGGATCTGCAGGCTTTCTTCGCGAGCTCGCCCGGGCCATTCACGATCGTCGACGGCATCCTGGGCACGGGGCTCAAGGGCGACCTGGCCGGAATCTTTTACGACGTCGTGCACGCGATCAACGAGCTCGACGCTCCCGAGGTCGTCTCGCTCGACATCCCTTCGGGCGTGAACGGCGACACGGGTGCGATCCACGGGGCTTCGATCCAGGCCTCGCTGACGATTTCCTTCGGCTTCCCCAAGCTCGGCCATTTCCTGCCTCCGGGCGCGGGCCGCAGAGGCGAGCTCGTTAACGTCGATATCTCGCTTCCGCCTCGCTTCAAGAAGGAAGGCGATAAGTACCTGCTCACGCGCGGGCCTCTGGGCGCGATGCTCAAGGAGCGCGATCGTTACGGCCACAAAAACTCCTTCGGCCACACGGTTCTGCTCGGCGGAAGCCCTGGCCGCATCGGAGCGATCACGATGGCCGCGCGCGCCTGCCATCGCATGGGTACGGGACTCGTGACCGTCGGTACCTGGCAGGATTCGTTTGATCCGCTTTTGATCAAGCTGCCCAACGAGACGATGGCGTTTCCGATCGTGGCCTCGGCTGCGAGCTTCGATGACTACGCCAAGACCATTGCGCAGTACTCGAGCGTCGTGGTTGGCCCGGGGCTCGGCCTCCGGCCCGAAGGCAAGGAGATGTTGACGGTGCTGCTCTCGCGCTATGACGGCCCGATCGTCATCGATGCCGACGCGCTCAACATCATCGCCGATCACAAGCTCCACGATTTTCTCGTCAGGCGCCGAGGCGCGACCGTTCTGACGCCGCATCCGGGCGAGATGGCGCGACTGCTTGGAGTCGAAAAGGAAGCCGTCACGCGCGATCCGGTCTGGGCCGTGCGCGAGGCCGTCAAGCGAACTCACGCGATCGTGCTTCTCAAGGGCGCCTCGACCCTGGTGGCGTCGCCTGACGAAGTGCTCTACCTCAATCACTATCCCAACGACGGGATGGCCACTGCCGGAAGCGGCGACGTGCTCGCCGGAATGATCGGCGGCCTGCTCGGGCAGCGCATGGATCCTTTCCGCGCGACGCTCGCGGGGATCTACCTGCACAGCCTGGCTGGCGACTTCGCCGCCCAAGAGTACGGACATCGCAGCATGACTGCGCCGGATATCATCGAGAACATCAGCAATGCCTTCAAAGAAATCAAGAACGTCACCGAGTCGGTTCCGCCCGTGGAAGGAAGCGAAAGACTTCTCTGAGGACGAGCTCGTCCTCTTCGCCTCGGGCCAGCTCGCGCGCGAGATCGAGCCCGGTGACCGTATTTTGCTCGAGGGCGAGCTCGGCGCCGGCAAGACGACTCTCGCTCGTGCGCTCCTGCTGGGATTAGGAGTCGATCAGCCGCCCGAGGGCAGTCCGACCTTCGCGATCGCTCACGAGTATCACTCGCGCAAGAAGGGTGCAGTCGCGCATCTGGATCTCTACCGGCTCAAGCACGAGTCCGAGCTCGAGGAGGCGGGGATCCTCGAGTACTTCTGGGGGCGCGCGATGATCGTGATCGCCGAGTGGGTCTCGCTCGCGCCCGAGCTCGAGCGCGCGCTCGAAGAGGACGCTCAAAAAAGAGGGGCGAGGACCTGGAAGATCAAGCTCGTGACGGCGGATCTCGCGGCGCTTCGCAACGTCGAGATCGTCAGAAACTTCTAGCGGGCGAAATTTTCATGCAGCCGGCGTCTTCGATGCCTGCGCGAAAATGCTGAGCACCGTCTTCGAAAACGCATTGATGCTCTTGGGGCCGATGACTACGAGGCATTCGTCGGAGCTGATCTTGAAGAGCGAGAGATAGTCGGTCGGCTGAGCGCCAAAAAGCCGACGCATCGAGCTCCAGTCGCCCTTTAAGCTCGGAGAGATCTCGTAAAACCCGGTGTTCGAGAGTGTGGCCCAGAGTCCGCGTTGCGGCGTCGGATCCCAGCTGAAGCCGCTCCAGAGCGATCGGAGCTCGCGAGGCCCCCAGGCCCTGACTGACTGCCAGATCGAGGCCTCAGGAGCGCTCTCTGCGCATCTCAGATGAAGGATGGCCATGGCTCCGTTTTCGACCAAGGCCCAGGCCGCTTGCGAATGCGCATCCCCGGTGCCTTGGATCTCCTCGAGCTTCCATGACGGGATTCGCTGCTTTGGAGCGCCCTTTGAGCGCCTGCTTGCGGGCTGGATCTTCGACATCTGCGACGGGTCAGAGGGAAGGGCTTGAGTCACGTTCGTTCGAAGCTGATTGGTTTCGAGGACAAACTCGCTCTCTTCGGAACCCTTCGGATTTGAAGCCTTTTTTCTTCTCAAGAGACTCGTGATCGTCGGCATCTCTCGGATGGAGTTTGAGGTCTTGTCCTGACCTGGCTCGGGCAGTAATTGACCCACCTTTTTAGTCGGTGGTTTGTTTGATGATGAATCGCCCATATTTCCGGAAAATAGTCCCTTCAGGAGCGTTTCGGTATCGCTCGGACAAAACTTCAATGCCCGAAACCTGAACTAAAAAGAGCGGGAATAGTAGTTGACGCGTCTGATACAGCATGGTACGACCTGTATAGATCTTCGACAGAGGATCTGAAATCTCATTGCGCTCAGTTGATTTGGCGATGCGGGAGGGATACCCAAAGGTATCTAGGTTATTGAGTTCGCTTCGTATTGGGATGCGAGAGGGAAAGGGAGAAAATAGAAAATGCGGTTAACTTCAAAAGGACGTTATGCGGTCCGTGCCATTCTGGACCTGACGTTCAACTCGAACGGTCGCCCCGTTCGTCTTCAGGAAATTTCGGAACGCCAAAAGATTTCTTTGCACTATCTTGAGCAGCTCTTTCGCCGCCTCCGCAAGGGCAGCGTCGTCAAGAGCGTGCGCGGTCCCGGCGGCGGCTACGTGCTCGCGCGCTCGATGGATGAGATCTCGATCAAGGACGTGCTCGTCAGCGTCGGCGAGAACATCAACCCGGCGCGCGACCTCATCGGCACCGGCGACACCAAGAGCGACACCGTCGAGTTCGTTCTCACCAAGAGCTACTTCGAGAACCTCGGCCTGATCATGCAGGAATACCTCACGACGACGTCGGTAGGCGACCTGATCCGCAAGGCGCGTGGAACGCAGGAGCTGCCTAAGGGCGCTAACGCGGACCTCGGCGGCTTCGCGATTCCGGCTGCTAAAGATGTCGGCAAGGGCCGCGATCTATCTTGATTCGAACGCCGGAGCGCCTCTCAAGCCAGAGGCGCTCGAGGCGATTCGGCTGCTGACTGCCGATTGGGTTCCCAATCCGTCCAGCGTTCACGCGCATGGGCGAAAGGCGAAGAGGATTTTGGCTGAAGCTCGTGAACGGATCGCCCACTCCCTGGGCCCTCGCACCGATCCCGAGCAGCTGATCTTCACCTCTTCCGGAACCGAGTCCAATCAGCAGGCCATCCGTTCGGCGCTCTTGCCCGCGCTCAAGCAGGGCAGGAAGCCGCATTGGATCACCACGCCCATCGAGCACGACTCCGTCGGGCAGCTCGTCTCCTGGCTCACGAGCCAGGGAGGGGAGGTCAGCGAGCTCCCGGTCAACTCAAAGGGAGAGCTCGAGCTCGATCTCCTTGAGTCGCTCGTACGGCCGGAAACAGCGCTGATCAGCGTCGTCTGGGTCAATAACGAGACGGGCGTCATCGCCGATATCGCACGCGTCTCTCGGCTTGCACGCGAGAAGAAAATCCCACTGCACGTGGACGCCGCCCAGGCTTGGGGCAAGCTGCCCATTGATGTATCCGAGCTCGGCGCGGCCTACGTCGCCTTGTCGGGCCATAAGATCGGCGGTCCGGCCGGCACCGGCGTTTTACACATTGGGCGTGGAGTGCCCGTCGAGGCGGTTTTGCCGGGCAAGCAGGAGAAGGGCCGCCGGGGCGGCACCGAAAACCTGCTCGGCATCACGGCCCTCGGCGCGGCGGCGGGCAGCCTGGATCCTCAAGCATGGGCCGAGCGCGTTCAGCCGCTCCGGGATCGTCTGGAGGCCGAGATTCAGGCCCGAATCCCGGGGACTCAGAGCAATGGCCAGGGCGCGCCTCGGGTCGCCAATACGCTCAATCTGACGTTTGCCGGGGTCGAAGGCGACGGGATGGTCATGGCCTTGGATCTGGCCGGCTATTCGGTCAGCTCAGGCTCCGCCTGCGCGAGCGGCGTTTTGGAGCCTTCCCACGTCCTGACGGCCATGGGAAGAAAACCGGGCGAAGCCATGGCCGCGATCCGAGTTTCGTTGTATGACGTGCTACCTTGGGATGAGCTGGAAGGTTTTATCGAGGCTCTGGAGTCGGTCGTCGGCCGGATCCGCAAGAGCCGCCAGTCGGCATAACGCCGATCTGAGGCAACGGGAGTTCGAACTTGGCGAAAGAGAAGTCGAAAAAAGTTCTGGTGGCGATGAGCGGCGGCGTGGACAGTTCCGTCACCGCGGCGCTGCTCAAGCAGCAGGGATACCAGGTCATCGGCGTCCACATGCAGCTCTGGGATCACGGCCAGGCCAACGTCGAGCGTTTCGGCGGGCGCTGCTGCTCGCTCGTGGACTCGAACGACGCTCGGCGCGTCTGCGACAAGCTCGAGATCCCGTACTACGTGATCAACGCGCAGGAAGTCTTCAAGGACAAGGTCGTGGATTACTTCGTCCACGAGTACCTCGAGAACCGGACTCCCAACCCCTGCGCCGAGTGCAATAACGCAATCAAGTTCAATTACCTCTACCAGAAGGCCGATGAACTCGGTTGTGAGCTCGTCGCCACGGGCCACTATTCGCAGGTCTTCCAGGATCTGGTGACCGGCGAGGCGCGCCTCCTCAAGGCGATCGATCCGCAGAAGGATCAGACGTACTTTCTTTTCGGTCTCACGCAGAACGCGCTCAAGCGCACGCTCATGCCTCTTGGCGGTCTCTCCAAGATGATGGTCCGCAAGCTCGCCGAGCAGTTCGGCCTGGTCGTCGCCAACAAGCCCGACAGCATGGAGATCTGCTTCATCGGCGAAGAAGGCTACAAGAAGTTCATCGAGGATCGTGTGGCTCCGAGCTTCAGGCCGGTCGGCCCGATCAAAACACTGGATGGAAGCGTCGTGGGCGAGCACGATGGCCTGCATCGGTACACGATCGGCCAGCGCAAGGCGATACCGGCGCGCACCAAGGATGCGGAAGCCGTTTTCGTTCTCGGGTTTGACCGTGCTCAGCGCGCGTTGATCGTCGGCCCCGAGGAGATGCTTTTTCACAAGGAGCTCACCGCCTCCAAGATCAACTGGATTCATCCCGTTAACGGGCTCAAGGGCCTGCGCTGTAAAGCCCGTATCCGCTCGCGCCACCAGGAGGCCGATTGCCTGGTCACGGTTTTCGAGAACGAGCAGGTCCACGTGCAGTTCGACGAAGCCCAGCGCGCGATCACGCCGGGTCAGGCGATCGTCTTCTACGACGGAGACGAAGTCCTGGGCGGAGGCTACATCGATCAAGTCGTCACGCAGACGCGGATGTGAGTCCGGTGTCGAGCGGGCGCTATGTCCTCAAGACACTGGGCTGCAAGGCCAATCTGGTCGACAGCCAGAGGCTCGAGGCTGAGCTGCTCAACCGCGGCTGGAAGCCCGCGCTAGAAGCAGGGGAGGCCGCTCTCTGCATCATCAACAGCTGCACGGTGACGGACGAGGCGGATCTGCAAAGCCGCAAGCTCGCCTCTCGCTTGAAAAGGGAGAACCCCGAGGCCTCTGTCGTCATCACGGGCTGCGCGGCCGAGGTCGACCCCGAGAGGTTAGCGGCGACCAAAGGAGTGAGCTACGTCGTGGGCAACCAGGACAAGCCCATACTCGTGGACTTGGTCCTCAAGCGCATCACACAAAGGAGCGAGCTCGAGCCTGCGCCTGAGGCCGGCGAGGTCCTAGGTTCGGTTACAATATATTCGCATATCCTTTCGCGCCATCCGCTTGATCGGGAGTGGCCCTCCGTTGAACCTGATTCACCTCACACGCCCGCACTTCTACGCGCCGAGGGGGGTCGGTTTTCGGCTAAAACTCGCGCTTTCATCAAGATTCAGGAGGGATGCAACACCTTCTGCACCTATTGCATCATCCCTTACGGCCGCGGCCCGAGCCGAAGCCTCGGCATGAACCAAGTCGTAGAGCAAATTCGCGGGCTCGTCGAACAAGGGACGACCGAGGTCGTGATCACGGGCACCAATATCGGGCATTACGGCAGCGATTTCGGCGAGACTCCGCCGGGTTCCGAGCCGCCGCTCACGGAGCTCTTTGAGCGCATTCTGGGCGAAACGGCGCTCCGGCGCCTCCGCGTCAGCTCGCTGGATCCGACGGAGATCACGCCCGGCCTTCTGCGTTTGATGGCGCGCGAGCCGCGCTTTTGTCCGCACTTTCATGTGTCAGTCCAAAGCGTCTCAGACAAGATCCTCAGGCTCATGAAGCGCCGGTACGCGGCCGTGGACGTGAGCCGCTGCCTTCAAGCTTTGGATGAGCTCTCGGATAGGCCGGGCGGAGTCTACGTGGGCATGGACCTGATCACGGGGTTCCCGGGCGAGACCCAGGAGGACTTCGAGCAGGGGATCGAATTTCTCCGTAAGCATCGCTGGACGAGGCTTCATGTGTTTCCTTACAGCGAGCGCAGCGGTACGCCGGCGACTCGTTTGCCGGGCTCCGTCCCGCAGCACGAGCGCGTGGCGCGCTCCCGTCGGCTCAATGCCTTGAGTCTCGAGCGCTTGAGCGGAGTCTATCAAGGGATTCTGGACTCCGGTGTCTCATTGGAGGGAGCGCTGCTTGAGCGAGGTTCGGCCGTCACGATCGATGGCACCGCGTATCGCGCAGGCTATACGCCAGGGTATCTGCGGGTGCTCGTGCCGGACTCGTCCGGGGCGGGGGGAGCAGAACCTGGGGCAGAAGTTCGCGTCAATCCGCGCGCCCTGCACGTGCAGGCATCGTCGGGCGAGGTCTCATTGATCTGCGAGACTTCAATGTGACTGGAATGGTTCCATCCGGAAACCAGTCCCTTTCCTATTATTCGATCCTCGCAGGTGAACCAGGGTGCTATGGACCTGAACATGGTCCGCCGCGATATCCACATTAGACCGGCAAGTCACGAACACGGACAAAGCGAGCTTAAGGCAATCCTCCGGATTCTCACCGAAGCTGCGGATCTCATGGCTGCAAAGGGCGAAACCCGTTGGGAGTCGGATCAGCTCACGCTGGATCATCTTTCGACGCTGGTATCGGCGCAGGAGCTTTACGCAGTAATCTCGGATGATCGAATCGTCGGCACGTTCAAGCTCCAAACCGAAGACTCGCTCTTCTGGCCAGAGGCGCCGCGGGACCAGGCCATTTATCTCCATAAGATCGCCGTCGAAGAGTCGATGCGCGGCCAAGGCCTTACTCAGGAGGTCATTCGTTGGGCCAAATCCTACGCGGCCCAAAGGAGAATCAAGTACATTCGCTTAGATACGGATCGAGCCCGACCAAGCCTCTGCCGGCTTTACGCGAGCCTCGGGTTCTCGTTCCACAGCTTCAAGAAGCTCGACTGGATCGAGGTTATGAAGTTCCAGATGGAGACATGATTCGGCCTCGGCCTACTTGAAGAATCGAGTCTGCTCGGCAACCGGGACGCCCTCGGAGTCAATCACCCGAACGGTCACCGTCTCCAAGTTCGTGCCCGTTCGCATCGGCCTGGCACCCGGGAACGCAAGGACCACCGTAGCGAGCGGCGCGACTTCCGGCAGAATCTGCGCATGCGCAAGCTCCGTCCACTCGGCGTCACGGGTCAGATCCGTCGCCAAGCGGTTGGCGAGCAGCTCCACGCGCCCCGGCTTCGAAGGCGCGGAACCGAAGTTGCGGATCTTGACCGAGATGCCCTCGGCCGAAGCTTGAATATCGTCATAGTAGAGCCCCAGATCCGCGCCCGCACTCCGGATACGATTACCCGTCTGGACCTTGTCGAGCGTGAGCGGCGAAAGCGCGGCCACGCGGTCCGAGATCACGCGCCAGGCTTCGAGCCCGGTGTCTTGGATCTCGTCGAGGGGGATCGTGCCCGGCATGATGAGATCCACGAACTCAAGCGCCGAGCGCACGCCTCCGCTCATGGCAAAGCGATAGGTCTTGTTCGGGTCGAGCGGCTTGCCGCCAACCGTAATCTCCTGCACGCCACTCCCGCCGAACTCAACGAAGGGTGCGATCTCCATACCACGCGCGCCGAGCGCGAATCGGCTGAGCGCCGAAAAGGGGAGGCCCGTCCCGCCCGGCCCCGTGCTTCCGCCGATTTCGCCGCTGTCCACGGGGGGCGTGGCTTGCGCGTCCGCGTAGACCATCTCGAGGCCGGACGCACTGAGCCCGCTCACGCCGGCGGCTTTTCCGGCGGTGACGACAAAGTTCAGGAGCCACTGGAGCTTTTTGCCCTGGATCGGAAGCACGCTGACCGTCCAGGCCTTTCCCGTCTTCGGGCTATAGACCCCGGGATTGGAGCGGAAAACATCGACCGAACGAAGCGCGCCAGGGTGGATCTCGCCATAGACAAAGCCGCGGCTCTCGATCGCAAAGTCCGCGCCGCTCGCTTTGAGATATGCATCCGCGTTCAGAGTCCCGAGTGGGTCCTGCGAGCCCGTCGGCCAGAGCACTTCGACTTCGCTATCGCCGACGTGGTCGTGAAACACGGGACCGACCTTCTTCTCCACCATCGCTTCAAGTTTTTCGACCTGCTTCGCGGTCTCGGCGTCTTCTTTCAAGGAGCCATCGATCTGAATGAGCTCGTACTTCTCAAGCTTCACTTGAGGTTTTCCGAGGGACTCAAGCTTTGGCGTGATGGTGAGAGTGACCTTGCCCAGGTGCTGGCCCCACTTGCCGGCTTCGACCACCCACGCTTCGGGAAGGCCGGGGAGGCGATCCGCTACCTGCGGCTTGGTCCAGAGCACATGGTCATGCGCGCCCACGACGAGGTCGATCTCGGGCACGTCCCGAAGAAGCTCGAGGTTTCGGTCCGTGGCATTGTGCGAGATCGCGATGACGGCGTCCGCGCCTTCTGCCCGGGCCGCAAGCGCGGCGGCCTGAGCCGCTTCCTTAAGAGGAAGAATCCGAACCGGTTGAAAGAAGCTGTCGTAGATGAACTCGTAAGTCACGAGGCCGACGAAGGCGATTTTGACGCCGCCCACCTGCTTGATCGTGTAGGGGGCGATGTTTCGCTTGAACTCCTCGACGCGAGCGAAGGCATCGGGCGCGATGTTGGCGGCCACGAGCTTGAGCTTCGCATCCGATGCTTGATAGGCATCCAGCAAAGCATCGGGACCATTGAGCCAATCGTGATTGCCGACGACCGCGACGTCGTAGCCCATGCGATCCATCATCTTGAGGGTCTCGCTGCCCGCGCCCGCGATGTAGTAGGCATCGCCTTCGGACCAATCGCCCCCGTCCACCAAGAGGGTGTTCTTCGCTGCCGCGCGCTCGCGGGCGATCGCAGTCTTGAGGCGGGCGATTCCGCCCAGGCCGAGCGCTCCGCCGTCAGGCCTGAAGTGCGAATGGAGATCATTGGTATGAAGGAGGGTGAGGGTGACCGGCTCGGCGTGAGCGGTGAACGTGGAAAAAAGCAGAACCCAGCCCAGAACTTTGAACATAGAATTAGCCCCTTGGTTCGCAGCCATACCAGAAGGCCCTCAATAGCGGAATTTGACAGTTTTTGACGCCTATTGTAAGACCGTCATTGGCCAGTGCGTATGCTCAAACCGACGGCTCCAACAGTTCTGCTGATCTCAGGACCCGCCGTTTTAACCATGCACATCAGCCGGAAGTATTAATCTCAGGGTCCGCCGTAACTGGCGGATTTGATTACCTTACAGGTGCATTTGCGTGGCTTATTCTGCCATTCCTCCGGATCCCTTCGAGCTTCTCCAGGATCGCCTGGGGTATCGCTTCGGGGATCGCGCGATCTTGATCCAGTCCATGACCCATACCTCGTACGGGCATGAATTCATGCAGGAGAAGCCCATCGCTCTCCGCGATAACGAGCGCCTGGAGTTTCTGGGCGATGCGATCTTGGACGTCGTCGTCTCGGATATTCTGCTTGAGTCGTATCCCAACGCCAACGAAGGTCAGCTCTCCAAAATGCGCGCGGCGGTCGTCAACGAAAAGACCCTAGCCGAGCTCGCTCGCACGATCCAGCTCTACACCTGCATCCGCCTGGGCAAAGGCGAAGCGCAGACGGGCGGGGGGCAAAAGCCCTCGATTCTCTCCAGCGCGTTCGAAGCCCTGGTCGCCGCGATTTACCTCGACGGCGGCTTTCACGCCATTTATCCGGTCGTGCGCCACCTCTTCGCGCCGTTCTTCACGGACGACCAGGAGCTCGTGACGTTCTACGACCACAAGACTCAGCTTCAGGAGCTCATCCAGGCGCGATTCAAAGTCACGCCGACTTACCATCTGATCGGGACCTCGGGCCCCGATCACGCCAAGATCTTCAACGTCGAGGTCAAGATGTCCGGCAAAACGCTGGCCGTCGCCACCGGCAATTCAAAGAAAGAAGCCGAGCAGAACGCGGCCCGATCCGCGCTCTCCGAGGCCACCCAATGACCCAGACTCACGCAGGTTTCGTAGCCATCATCGGCCGCCCGAACGTCGGAAAATCCACGATCCTCAACGCGCTCCTCGACGCCAAAGTCTCGATCGTCACGCCCAAGGCGCAGACCACGCGCGAGCGCGTGCTCGGCATCCTCACCGAGCCTCGCGGGCAGATCGTCTTCGTCGACACGCCCGGCATCCACAAGGCGCGCGAAGGCGGCATCAACGAGTTCATGGTCGACGAGGCCAAGCAGGCGCTCGATGCGCCGAACGCCGTCTGGTACCTGCTCGACCCGCGCACCGCGCTCACGCACGAGCAGGAAGTGCTCTCCAAGCTTAAGGGCGTCAAGTCCCCGGTCTTCCTGATCCTCAACAAGCTCGACGTGCTTCGCGACGAACAGACCCTGGCCAAGGGCGCGGCGACGCTCGACGCGATCACTCATGCCGCGCGCGAAGCCGGAGTCAATGTCCACAGCTCGCGCATGGTCTCGGCTTACAAGAAGCGCGGTCTACAGGAACTCCTCGAAGAAACCTGGAAGCTCATTCCCGAGTCGCCGCTTTTCTTCCCGCCTGACGAGAACGGCGACGAGCAGATCTCCGATCGCCCGATGCGCTTTTTCGTCGCCGAGAAGATCCGCGAGCAGCTCTATCTCCACCTAGGCGAGGAGCTTCCGTACTCCTGCGCCGTCGAGATCGACAGCTTCGACGAGAACAGCAAGCCACCCCGGATCGAAGCCACGATCCACGTCGAGCGCGACTCCCAAAAAGGGATGGTCGTGGGCAAGGGCGGCAGCAAGATCAAGGACATCGGCACCAGCGCGCGAAAAGAAGTCGAGAGCTTCGTGGGCTCAAAGGTCTTTCTCGGCCTGCGAGTCAAGCTGCTGAAGGATTGGACGCGAGACGCCCAGGCGCTCAAGCGCTTCGGGTACAAGTCTGAGAAGAAGGGCGCGCGCAGGTAATCCGATGAGCAAGAAACTGACTGTCGTCATCGTCGGCCGACCCAACGTCGGCAAGAGCACTCTTTTCAACCGCCTCTTCGGCAAGAAGCGCGCGCTCGTGCACAATCTCCCCGGCGTCACTCGCGACCGACTGGAAGAAGACGCCGAGTGGTGGGTCAAAGCCAAGCCCTACCAAGTCTCCGTGATCGACACGGGCGGCCTCGGACACGCGCTCTTTGGCGAGGAGATTCGCAAGCAGGTTTCGATCGCGCTCGACGAGGCCGACGTCGTGCTCTTTGTCCTGGATGGCCAATCCGGACTTGTCCCGGATGATCGCGAGCTCGCGCGCGAATTCCAGCGCCGCAGCCGGGAGCGCCACTTTCCGATCCTGGGCGTGGTCAACAAGGTCGACGCCGATCAGCACGAAGGCTTCGCTAACGATTTCTATGAACTCGGACTGGACGATATCCTAACGGTTTCCGCCGAACACGGGCGGGGGATTGATGACCTGAAAGAAGCGATTATTCTTGCGACGGGTGTGAAATCCGAAGCAGCAGCCGAATCCGAATCCGAAGCCGAAGCCGTTGAGTTTTCAGAAACTGAAACTGAAACGGATACAGATTCAGCCACCGCCCCCCGCGAAAGAGGCCCTTACCGCATCGCCGTCGTCGGCCGCCCGAACGTCGGCAAAAGCACGATCATCAACGCGCTCCTAGGTGAGGAACGCATGATCACGAGCCCGATCGCCGGCACGACCGTCGACTCGATCGACTCCTTGGCGACGCTCAGTAACGGCAAGCAGTACCAGCTCATCGACACTGCCGGCATCCGCCGCAAGAGCAAGACCGAGCAAGGAGTCGAAGTCCTGAGCGTCGTTCAGACCAAGAAGGCGCTCGAGCGCTGCGACGTCGCGATCCTGGTCATCGACGGCGAGGGCGGCCTCACCGACCAAGACGAAAAAATCAGCTCGCTCATCGAAGAGGTCGGCTGCGGAGTGATCCTGGCCATCAACAAGTGGGACACGCAACGCAAGGACCCCAAGTTCACGCGCGAGATCGCCGCGCAGATTCTCCGCGACGAGATGGGGCATCTCAAATACGCGCCCATCATGTTTCTCTCCGCAAAAGAAGGCAAAGGCTTCGATGATCTCGGCGACCTGATCGACGACATCATGCACCAACGCGATTTCAAGCTCGCCACGCATGAGTTCACCGAGTGGATCCGCAAAGAATCGACGATCCACAATCCGGCCAACGCCAAGTTTTATCTCTGCCATCAGACGAGCCGCAATCCGCCCACCTTCGTCGTGCATACCAACGACCCCGACAAGGTGCACTTCAGCCTGCGGCGCCACTTGCTCAACGCGCTCCGCGAGCGCTGGGGCTACATGGGCAATCCGGTCCGCCTGATCTTTACCGAAGCCAAGAACCGCAAGAGCCTGCCTCGCTAAGAGGTCAAGCGCATAGAGTGCCCTTGAGTCAGCAGCAGCGAGGGGGCTAAGGCGCGTCTCTCAGCAAGCCAACTCTACCAGGTGAAAAGAAAGTTTCCGGTCAGCGTGTAAAACCGCCCGTCGAGCGACTCGATGCCTTGGTCCTGAAAGTTGGTCGTGCTCGTGTCCTTGAAGTTGACGAAGTTGGCTTTGCCCTCGATCTCGAAGTAGGCCTTCTTGGGCTTGATCGCGAACTCGAGCCCCGCTCCGAGCGTGAAGCAGAAGGCATTTTCGTTTTCGGTCACGTTGATCGATTCGGAGTGCTGTGACTTGCTCATCTGGCCGCCCCCCGCCAAAACGTAGGGGTTGGCGAAGCTGATCGGCGCCGAGAGATCTTTTGTGTCGAAGTAGTATTTGAGATCGACGCCGATGCGGAACAGATTGACGTCCCAGTGAGTGCCTAACTTCTCAGTCGTCTCAAAATAGTGCGTAGCCGTGTTGAACCCCAGATCCAGCGCGAGGTTGAAGTCGAACCAGTAGTGAACCTTGAAGTCGACGACCGGAAAGCCCCCCTGGTAGAGCTGCCCGCGTCCGCCGTCGACGAAGTCGAAGCCCAGGCCCAGGCTCACCCCAAAGAAACGCCCCGTCTGAAAGAAGCGCGTATCGGCTTCCTCGTCCGCGTCCTCGTTGAACGCGCCGTACTCAGTGAAAGGCGTGTTGCTGAAGTCTTCTTCTTCGGGCTGCAGAGTCTTGTCTTTGCTGTTGTCGGCGGCCCACGCAGGCGAGGACACGCCAAGCAGCAAGAGGAGCGGCGCCACCCAGGAAAGTTTCTTAGAAATAGAAGTGCATGCCGGCATTCAGGAAGCTCACGCCCAGGGTTTTGAGTACGAAACTTCCGCTCAGGTTATCGAAGGATCCGCCCGTCTCCATGGCCAATCCCAGGCTTTCGATGCCGGGAATGAAGAACTCGACTCCGAAGCCGCCGATGAACTGCCCGCCCGAGTGGGTGGGAACAGTCACGACCGCGCCGCCGATCATGGCGTAGAAGTTGAGGTTCGTTTCGAAGAAGATGTTCTGGTAGAGCTTGGCGCCCGCGACCGAATTTTTGTTAGTGGAGGAGGTGGTCGTCCCGAAGACGCCCTCGATACCGAAGGCGCGCGTCATTCCGTACTTGATGCTGATTGCGGGCACTCCGCCGTCGACATAGAAGTTCTCGAACTCGGCATTGTAACCAAGCCCGAGGCGCCCTTGCAGCTCCTTCGCGTGCGCGGAAGTGCCAACGAGCAAGGGAAGCATGAGCAAAGTCACCAGCAACAAGCCGCGTCGCACAACGGTCTCCTTCCTTGGAGTGCGCGGCAACGACCCTCCCGGGCCTGCCGCACAATAGAAACCTGAACCTGTAATTTCAGGGTATCATGGCCTTTCTTTTTGACAACCCCCGGCGGGTGCTCTAGACCCTTCTTATGGCTACTGCAACAACCGAAAACCCCACGGGATTTGCCCTTCAGTCCAATACCCGACAGATCGCGGCGACCGCCGCCGTCGTCGTCGCTGTCATCGGCGTCGCGAGCTTCGTGATGAGCCGAAACGACTCGAAGTCAGAAGCAGCCCGAAGCGCCTTGTTCCTTGCGGAGAAGAGCCTCGAGACCGAAACCAAAGCTTTAACTCCCGCGCCCCCCGCACCGGCTCCCGTGACGAAGGACGCGAAAGGGAAGGAAGCAAAAGCCCCGCCCCCGGCGCCCGTTGAAGACGTCACTTTCAAGCGTCTGGATGTTGACGCCAAGTTTCCGGATTCGATCAAGAAGCTCAACGGCGTCATCGCGGACTTCGCGGGCACGCGCTCGGCTTTCGACGCACGCATGCAGCTCGGCGAGCTCTATTTCAATCACGGCGAAGCCACCAAGGCGCTGCCTGTTTTCCAGGCCGCAGTCGAAAACGCCCCGAACGCGCTTGAGAAGTCGCTTGCACTCTCGGCCGTCGCCTCCACTCTCGAGAATCAATCGCAGTTCAAGGAAGCGCGCGAAGCCTACGAAAAGGCGATCAATCTCGGCGAGGCCTCCGTCAAGGGCGACCTCCTCCTCGGCGTAGCTCGCACCTCGGTCTCGCTCAAGGACACGGCCAAGGCCAAGCAGACCTACGACCAGATCCTCACTCAGCTTCCCAACACGGAAACCTCTCGCAATGCCGAAGCTCTTAAAGCTCAGCTCGAATAACGGCGTCTTTCTTTCGATGTCCTGCATGGCCGCGGCGGCTGCCGTCGCGCTCGTGCTCCTGAGCGGCTGCTCTGGCCGCAACATCCATAAAGACCTCAAGCCCGATCCCAAGGTGATGGTCCGCAAATGGACCCTCGCGACTCATGGGCAGTTCGCTGCCGGTGACCATGGCGTCGAGTTCTCCAACCCTGTTCTCGTCGATAACACGCTCGTTTTCGGTACGATGACCACGGGCCTGATATCCATCTATCCGCAGCTCAATCAGCAGCGCTGGGTTCTTCCGCTTAAGGGCGGAGTCACGAGCGAAATCGCGGTCTCCGGCGGCAACGCGTACTTCGGAGCGGGGGATGGCCACCTCTACTCGGTCAATCTCGAGAACGGCCGGGTCAACTGGCGCTATGACGTTCGCAATCCCTACATCTCGCGCCCGACCATCGACGGCGGACGGCTATTCGTCACGACGTCGGACGACACGGTTTACGCCTTCGACGCCGGGACCGGCAAATGGCTCTGGCACTACCGCCGCCGCTCTTCGCCCACGGCCACGATCTACGGCGCGTCCTCGCCGCTGGTCGAAAACAACGAAGTTCTCGCGGGTTTGAGCGACGGCTTCATCGTTTCCCTGAGCGTCGCCGAAGGCCAGCTCAAATGGGAGCGCAAGCTTCACACGGGCGCCAAGTTCACGGACGTCGACGCCCATCCTGTCCTCGATGACGGCGTCGTTTACATCCCGTCCTACGATGGCGCGCTCTACGCGCTCAAGCGCCAGGGCGGGGACGTCCTCTGGCGCTTTGACGCCGGCGGAAGCAAGTCCGTCATCCTCGACGGCCCCAAGGTCTACCTGCCTTCGAGCGAAGGCGCGATCTATGCCCTTCAGAAGAGCAACGCCAAGGTGCTCTGGAAGTTCGAGCTCGACAAGGGAACGCCGACCAACATCGTGATGACGGATCGCTACATCATCGCAGGATCGAGCTACCAGTATCTCTACGTCATCGACAAAGAGACGGGCAAGGGCGTCTATCGCTTCAACGCGGGCTTCGACAGCGGATTCGGCGGATCGCCCACCTACGATGCAAGCGCTCGAAGGCTCTACATCCTCTCGCACGCCGGCAACCTCTACTCCTTCATGATCCGCAAAGGGGACGCCAAGGTCATGCCGCACGGCCAGACGGACGGTTACATCTTCTAATGATCGGCTGACTTAGAGAGGCGCCCGTCTATGGCCATCGGGATTATGAGCGCCATGACCGAGGAAATCGCACTCCTCGTGTCCGAGCTTCAAGATCGCCAGAGTCGGACCGAGGGGATGCGCGAATACCATCAAGGAACCCTTTGGGGCGTTCCAGCCGTGCTCGCGTTTTCTCGCTGGGGCAAAGTCGCGGCAGCAACGACCGCGACTCACCTCATCTGTCGCTTTAAGGTCGATGCGTTGATCTTCACCGGAGTAGCCGGCGGTATCGCCCCCGGCCTCAGGCAAGGTGACGTGGTGGTCGGCTCTGAGCTCTTCCAGCACGATATGGATGCGCGGCCGGTTTTTGACCGCCACATGATCCCGCTCTTAGGGCGAAGCTCGTTTCACACGGACGAAGAGCTGCGTGATCGGCTCGAGGCCGCGGCCGCCCGCTTCTTGAAGGAGAAGCTTGGCTTGCAGGTTTCGCAGCAACTCCGCGATGAGCTTGGGTTAGTTCATGAGCCTGCGCTTCGAGTCGGCGCGATCGCGAGCGGGGATCAGTTCTTTGCCTGCTCCGAAAAGGTCGCCGACCTTCGCACGCGCCTACCCGATACGCTCTGCGTGGAGATGGAAGGCGGCGCCGTCGCCCAGGTCTGTCACGAGTACGATATCCCGTTCGGCATCGTGCGCACGATCTCGGACTCGGCCGACGAGCAAGCTCCGGTCACGTTTCCCCGCTTTGTAAATGAGGTCGCGCGCGTTTACTCGCATGGAATCTTGCGGGAGATGCTCGGGTCGGTGGCAGGCGAGCGGAAGGCGGAGTAGGGGCGCAGGACAGAGTAGGGGCGAAGGACAGAGTAGGGGCGAGCGGGCGAGAGCAAGTCGCGGCGCTGCCTAGAAAATCGGGGCGGGCTGTCCGGTCTTCACGCTGCGATAATCCGTACGCCACGCGCCAGTCGCCGGATCGAAAATGATCTCGTACACGACACCGTTCGGAATCGGCACAGGCTCAGAGCCCTCGGGCAAGAGATGTTGCATCACCCGGCGGATCACGCCGCCGTGGCAAGCGACACCGATCTTGCGATGGTGAGGATTGAACTTGAGATACCGCTCAAGCGCACCGAAGACCCGCTCGCGGATCACAATGCCCGTCTCGCCGCCTGGGTAGCTGACATCCGCGTCGGTCGCTTTCCAGGAGCGCCAGCGCTCAGCCAGATTCAATCCGAAGCGCGCCTCGATCTCCGCGCGAGTGAGACCCTGCGCCTCACCCAGGTGCGCTTCTCTCAGACCTGGGTCATGGGTGATCGGGTGGGCGAGCTCGAGACCCTCCGCCACTATTTTGGCGGTCTCCGCCGCGCGCGACAGATCGCTGCTCAGGATGGCTTCGATGCCTGTGTCCTTGAGGCGATCCGCCAGCGCCCGAGCCTGCGCGCGGCCGTTGTCGTTCAACGGGACATCGATGTGGCCCTGGAAGCGCTCCTGGGCATTCCAGTCGGTCTCGCCGTGGCGGAAAAGGAGGATGTGGTGGGGCATGGTCTGTAACCTAACAAATTTCGCAGCATGAACGAATCGTCAAATCTTCAACATAGCCGCTCGTTGCTAATAGATTAACCGATCTTGTCGATAAGCATTACGACAGCACTCTATGGATAAGCGGCAACTTCAACGAATTGAAAGATCGCAGATTGATGCGCCAGTCTCACTCAAGTTTCGAGTGGGCGACCATCACGTCGTTGGAGAGGTCGTAAATTATCACTTTAAGGGCGCGTGTATCCGCATTCCGCTTTCCACGCTGACCGCCAAAGAGAGGGCGCTCATCCGCAGCGACGCACTTCTTGACTTCTACTTTGGCGAAAAATGCATAGCTCCGCAAATTCCATTTCGTATTTGCTGGGAATCCGAAGACTCAACATGGACCTTTGGAATCGAATTCCAAAAATCAGTCCAAGACTGGATCGAGCGAGATCTTAGAATCCCAGTACATCCTCAAATCACGCCAACACTATCCGCAAAGGATCCTCTCGACCCCAACCGCACGATATTCTTTCAAGTGCGGAATGTCTCAAAGGGCGGGATGCTGATAACGACATCTCTGACGAACAAACACATTTTCCCAGGGATGAGACTGAAAAATGCTCAGCTTTCAATTCCAGGGCAAGCAACAGTTGACCTTGACGAACTGGTTGTTGCGACAACCTTGCCACCGAATGAGGAGAGCTCTAATCAGTTCTATCTCGGAATCTCAATTCGCAATCCTTCTAACCAATATCACAATGCACTTCGCGAATATCTCGCGGCACTCTCATCTAAAACAGACGCTCCATTCGAGTCTGACTTAGAAAAGGCCGGATTTGGACTCAAGGGCATCGCGAAAGGACTCACGTTTCGGACGATCACAACTCAATCCGAGTACGACAAAATCCTTCGACTTCGGTATCGAGGCTACTCCAAGCACGGAAAAGTGAAAACCGGTGCAACATGGCGCGACATGGGCGACGGCCTAGATAACGAAGGAGTCATCGTCGGCGGATATCTCGGCGGAAAATTGATAGCATCCGCCGAATACCGATTTGGCGCGGACACCAAAGGCCTTCGATACATCAAGGAGGATACACAAGTTCCAGAGATCAACCTGATCCGCGCAATGGAAGTGAACAAGCTCGTAATCGACCCAGCATATCAAGGCTCAGACATAATAGTCGGCTTAGCTCAAAAATCTCACTCAGTGGCACTTTCAAAAGGAGCACTCGACGTCTTATTAACAGCAACTGACAAACTAGCTCCTCTCTACGAGCGAATGGGTTTCGATCGTCTTAATATTAAGATTCCCCACCCAACGCTGAGCGGCGAACACTTGAACATTCTCCTTGGCAAGAGTGAGAAATACACCAAATCCGGCGATGTAAATCCGTACATCTGGAATGCACTCTACAAAAATGTCCATGAGTGGCTCGTAGAAGCAAATATCGCAGCGCCAGTTAAGCCCACACTATGGGCAAAGAGCAGATCCACGCTTCAGATCTTAACGAAACAGATATCGAAACAATTTAAGACCATAAAGACCACCCGACACCATAAGAGCTCGGTCGAAACCGGCACGCAATCGTCTGAAAGCAGTACTTTCATTACCCCCAAGTGGACCAAACAAGACTTTGCCGCCCACCTCATGGCTCCGTATTTGACTGAAGCAGACAAAGTGATTGGCCCAGCCCAAGTCGACGCAATACTAAAGGAAATAGGAATTACTCGTAACTACATCCACAAGAAAAGCAATTGGTTGAGCATCGAGTTTTTTGATGAATTCCATGATAAATACGCAATGCTCGCAGACCTCGAGGTCCTCTCTCGAAAAGCCGGCAAAAGAGCACTCTCAAAAGAAGTCCTTGGACTAGATCATTTCGTTCTCAAACATCTTCTTACGCCCGAAGCCGGATTTCGTGCGCATGCGCGAATTGGTCCGAAATTCAATCGAACGAGAACTTACCGAATTTTGGATGCGGGTCATGGCCGTATTCGCCTCGCCGTTGGATTAGCTCAAAATGCTAAACTTCCGAAATACAGGGTCGCCTGTGAAAACTTCTGCGCAATTTTTGAGGCATTTGTAGAGCTAATGACCGGGAAGGCAGGACGTGTCGAACATACATCCTGCATGTTCGATGGAGCCCATCACTGCATTTTTGACGTTAAGTGGACTCCAAAAAATCAAAATAAAATTAACAATATTCTGTTAGCAGTATTAGCTTCAAGCAGCCTCTTATTCTTTAATTTTTTGAAAAACAGACAGATTGATACATCCGCGTGGCTCACCACCTGTTTTGCGGGACTCCTCACGATTCTGTACCTCTATTTCAGACTTCGAAACAAACACAATGAAGCGAGCGCCATCACCAAAGCGTTTGACGAATATCAAACAGAAAGCTCTGAGAGATATTCCGAACTTCAATCCGCAAAGCAGAATTTAGATCGCAGATATCAAGAGGCGCTCCTGATAGAGCGCACATCCCAAGAAATTCAATTATCAGCTGACCTTCAAAAGATACTAAAAGTATCTCTTGAAGCGGCCTGCACCATGCTCGGATTCTCTAGAGCCTTCGTAATGCTCGTCGACGAGTCAGGAAAGAAGCTTCAGACCGCCGCAGTAGTCGGCGCCACTGATAATATCCCGTTAGTTTGGCAGTATTCCGTGGACGTATCTGCAGAACGAAACAATCCTCTTCTTCTATCTTCTGTATATAAGAGTGGAACTCCCGTCATAGTTGACAACGTCGCTGCACACCTCTTTCAGTTAAATGAAAGTTCTCAGCAGTTGATCAAAACTTTGAAGTCAACTGGATTTGTAATGGTAGCAGTGCCTTCAGCCTCGAAAAACTGGGGCGTAATTATAGCTGACAAGACGGGCCGAACAGCAAACCTGACCGATCACGATTTAGTGCTTCTGCAACGTGTTGCTCAGCAGCTCGGACTGACTTTGGATAAGGTCAGTCAACTTGAACGAGAGAAGAATATTCGCAGACTCTTTGAGACCTATGTTCCTTCCGCTATCAAGGCACAATCCGAAACAGCAAAGCCGGCTCTCGGCGGTCAACAACGTGAAATTGTCTGTCTATTTCTTGATATTCGGGACTTTACGAAACACGCTGACTCACTGCCTCCGCAAGGAATCATAAAGCTTCTAAATTCACTCTTTAGCTTCATCGACGAAATTGTTGTCAGGCACGGGGGAGTGATTGAGAAGTTTTTGGGCGACGGATTACTGGCCGTTTGGGGTCTCTTGGGTGAAACGGAATCCACTTCCGATAGACCGGTTAATGCAGCCCTCGAGCTACTTCACCGGCTCCCTGAACTTAATCAGACACTTTCGGATGCGGGACTACCTAAAATACGAGTTGGAATTGGCTTAAACCGCGGAGTTGCAACTGTCGGGAATATCGGCAGCGACAAACGAATGGACTTTACCTGCATCGGCACTATGGTGAACGTCGCATCACGTCTTGAAGGGCTGTGCAAACAATACGGAACCGACCTGGTCGTATCGGAAGCAATTTTGAATTCAACTTCGATCAATCTATTGAAGCGGTTTCAAAATCTCAATAACGTTACCATTCGAGGCATTGAACATCCTATGAAAATAGGTGTCTATATTATGCCGGATCAAAACACTGATATTTGCCAAGAAGCAACCGAAGCGAGGACTGACGATGGCGCAGCATAAGATCGAACTCTCTGATGTAAAAAATGTTGTCGAACACTCGTCGCTCGCACTTAAGAAAATACTTAGCGGCATGATTGCAAGAAAGGAACGATTTACTAAGGAACAATATGTTCGATATTTGCAAATGCAATATCACATGACCAATGGTGTTCAGCGCCATTTTATGACATGTGCGAGTCATCGCGCCTTTGCTGGTAGAAGAAAGTTTCGAGAATTTCTGTTTCGATTCGCACTTGAAGAGGAATCCCACTATCTACTTGCTGAAATGGACCTAAAGGAGCTTGGTGCTACCGCTGAAAAGGAACCGATCGATGTATCGATTTGGTTAGCCTACTTTAGATCCGTGCTCGAAGAGCGCCCCCTGGTAAGACTAGGCGCAACTTGCATCCT
>OUNM010283224.1_pt1 | contig 43552 bp, 41 predicted proteins | sample 1769961 | NCBI WGS metagenome assembly OUNM01 (sample SAMEA3914820, study PRJEB12502) | metagenome | biome: forest; material: soil | place: USA | collected 2012-03-12 | depth 0.3 m | reverse complement strand
CTCCAGCACCTTCTGGTGACGGCGCTGCAAGGAGCAGTCGCGTTCGCCGAGGTGGCAGACATTGCCGTGGCTGTCGGCGATGACCTGGATTTCGATGTGGCGCGGCTTCTGGAGGTAGCGCTCCATGTAGACCGCGCCGTTGCCGAAGGCGGCCAGGGCCTCGGCCTGGGCGGTCGAAACGGCCTCGGCGAGATCGTCGCGCGTCTTCGCGACCTTCATGCCGCGCCCGCCGCCGCCGGCCGCGGCCTTGAGGATCACGGGGTAGCCGATCTTCTGCGCTTCTTCGAGCGCGGCTTCCATCCCCGGCACGGCCGAGGTGGTGCCCGGAAGCATCGGCACGCCAGCGGCCTTGGCGATCGCGCGCGCGTTGGTCTTTTCGCCCATCGCGCGGATGTTCGCGGTGGTCGGGCCGATGAAGGTGATCTTGCACTCCCCGCAAAGGCGCGCGAACTCGGCGTTCTCCGAAAGAAACCCGTAGCCCGGATGGATCGCGTCGGCTTCGGTGATGTCGGCGGCCGTCAGGATGGCGGCGATGTTGAGGTAGCTCAGTTTGGACTGCGGAGGCCCGATGCAGACCGCCTCGTCGGCAAGCTTGACGTGGAGCGAGTGGACGTCGGCCGTCGAATACACGGCCACCGTCGAGATCCCCAGCTCGCGGCACGCGCGAATCACGCGAAGCGCGATCTCCCCGCGGTTTGCGATGAGGACTTTCCTGAACATGGTCAGGCCGGCTCAATGAGGAAGAGCGGTTCGCCGAACTCGACGGGCTGTCCATTCTCAACCAGGCAAGTCACGACCTTGCCGGCGAACTCAGCCTCGATCTCGTTCATGAGCTTCATCGCTTCGATGATGCAGAGGGTGTCGCCGCGCTTGACGCTCGAGCCCTCGCGAACGTACGGGTCGGAGTCGGGCGATGGCGAACGATAGAAAGTGCCGACGAAGGGCGAAACGACTTGCTTGCCCTTGCCTTCGGCCGCGGCGGGCGCGGCAGCGGCCGAAGCTGCCGCCGGAGCGGGGCCGGCAGCATGAGCCGCGGCAGCCGGAGCGTGATGCACGACCGGAGCGGGAGCGTAAGCCGGAACGGCGACCGCGCCGTGAATCGTCTTCACGCGGATCTTCTCGCCGCCCTTCTCCCATTCGAGCTCGGCCACCTCATGGCGCGCCATGAGCTCGAAGATTTTCTCTAAACGATCAGCTTCAGAGCCTGAACCAGCACTCGGACGGGGAGCGTTGCCGTTGCCGCCAGTCTTCTTCTTAGCCACGTTATTTGTTCGCCTTCTCCGAATAGGAATAATCGCGGGTGTCGACCTTGATGGAGTCGCCTTCCTTGATGTGGAAGGGGACCTGAACGACGGCGCCCGTCTCCAAAGTTGCAGGCTTGGTGCCACCGACGGTGTCACCCTTGAACGAGCCAGTCGTTTCGGTGATCTTGAGCACGACGAAGGTCGGCAGCTCGACGCCGATCGGACGCTCGTCGAAATACATGATCTGGATGACGAGGTTCTCGACCAGGAAGTCCTTGCCGTCGCCGAGCTGTTCGCCGCTCAGGACGACCTGCTCGTAGTTGGCGTTGTTCATGAAATGGTACCCCTCGGCGTCGCGATAGAGGTACTGCATTTCCTTTTCTTCGGTGTTCGCGCGGTCCAGCTTGTCGCCGGAGGTGATCGTACGCTCGATCACGTTCTGGTTGAGCATGTTCTTGAGCTTGGTGCGGGTGAAGGCGCGGCCCTTGCCGGGGCTCACATGCTGGAAGTCCACGATTTCGTAAGGAACTCCTTCGATCTGGACCTTCAAACCTTTGCGAAACTGGTTAGTTGCGTACATGGCTCAAAGTCGTAACTGAGGGGTGTCAGAGTGTCAATTACGAAGGAAATTCGCGCGATAGCCGAAGATCAGATTTCTTATATGAATCATAATGCAACGAATCAATTTCCATCTTGAATTACGACTCGGTGCACTGTAAAAACAGCTTCACTAACCTAATGGAGTAGAAAATGAAAAAGACCGTATTGTTTGCCTTCGCCGCCCTCAGCCTCTCTCTCAGTGCTCATGCCGAGCTTGTTTGCATCGGCGAGTCCACCCACTTCACCGCCGAGTACGCCGGCTTCACGGATCTCAGCCAAATCCAGATGGATGGCGAGTTCCACGTCAGCGAACCCAAGCTCGTGACGAACAGCCCCAAGTCCGCTCGTGCCAAAATGGACGAGTACGCCTTTGAACTCCAAGACGAAGACACGAACTGCTCGCTCTACCTGCCCAAGAACCTCGCCGACTTCCAGGCCGACGGCCCGTTCAAGGCCGTGCTGGACTGTTCGGATCCCGGCAAGGACTTCGGCGACGAAGAGCTGAACTGCGAACTGAACTAAGTCTTCCGAATTCAGTCCGTTCAGAGTCTGAACACTCGATCATGCCGGTGGGTGGGCCCAAGCTGACATACCCCTGAAACATGGGGGTTTTTTGGCCCATCCACTGGCATAATCCTTTCATTTCAAGGGACATGCGGTCCCGTCTCCTCACCCCGCTCCTCTTCCTGGCCATCGCGCTGAACGGCGTTTCCGCGACCGCGGGCTCCCTCTTCCCTTGCGACCTCTCGAAGCTCGCGAAGCTCCCGCCGATCGTGATCAACGGTGAAGATCACGGAAAAGATGATCTGGCCTGCCGTAAGAACGAGAGGGACCTCCGCTCGCTCGCCGACAGGCACAAGATCGGCCTGGTGCTCGAAGGTCGCGCCACCGACGATCCGAAGCGCTCGGAGTACGCGATGGAAACCCGCGGCGTGAACGGCTTAACCGCGTTAGTACACGTCTCCTACGTCAGCTCGATAGCGGCATGGGACGCCGCCCTCTACCCCGCTTCCGACGTCCGCAAAGTCACCGATTACGCGATGACCGAGCTCTCCGAAGCCTTCACGATGAACCCCGACGTGCAAAGAGCCTGGCAAAGCGCGCTCCAGAAGCTTCGCGCGCGCGATCCGGCGATGTCGGCTGCCGAAACAAAAATCGTCGACACCTTATCTTCCACGCGCAAAACAAGCTTGTCTGCGCTCAAGACCATCGCCGCGCGCCCTAGCTCGGCGTCGCAGCTGAGCGAGATTCTGAACCAAACGATCTCGGCTTACTTGGATCTCGTCAAGGCAGATCAAATCGATCTCGGCACCCCGGTAGACCTGACCGCTCTCGAAAAGGATCTGAAGGACGGGAGAGTCAGCCGCAAGACCGTAATGGACATCATGGATACAGCGCGAAGCCGGCTCTTCGCGGCTAAGATCGCGAAAGCTTACTGCGACTACGCGGCCAAGAAAAACGCTAAAGCGCTCCACGCCCTAATGGGCTCCGACCACGTCGACGAAGTCTGGAAGCTCCTGTCGGAGGACGAGTCGCCAATCAAGCCCCCGCTCCAGTATCGCAACCCTTGGCTCTATGGGATGGCCGCGCCTCCGGCGTCCGGCCAGCTCAACCAGTTCTGCTCGGATCGGAAAATCTAGGGACCCTATCAACGCTTGGCTTCCGGGGCTGCCGGCTCGTCTTTCCTATTCGCAGCTTGGGTGCGGGTATCTTCGGTCGAGGTGCCTGAGCCGCAGCACCGCTCATCGAATTAGGGGATCAGACGCGACTTGGGTGGCCCGACCGATAGCGTTCCACCTTCTGCAACATTCCCTGCAGAAGCTCGACCTTGCGGATCCATTGCCCGCGCTTGAGCTCAGGATCCTCGTCGATGGCACCGTCGACTCCGCGGACGGAGTACTCGCCGATGTCTTCATCGGCGACGCCCGCGTCGTTTCGCAGCACGAGCGTGCCCTTCTGGTAAGCCTGCGCCTCGAGCTCGGTCACGATCTTGGCCGTCTCAGCGTCCTGCGGCGTGAAAAAGAGCAGCATCTTGTAAGCACCGAGCGCCTCGGCCACGCGCCCGAGCATCAGGCAGGACTCGGCGAGAAGCCGCTGCGCGACCAGGTTGTCGGGCACGTCGTTGACCACGCTCTGCAGCTCGTCGATGACCTCGTTGAACTCACCCTTGTCGAAGAGCGCGCGGGCCAGCGCCACTCGCCCGCCGACGAACGTCGGATGAAGCTGCAACCCCTCGCGCGCGATATCGATCGCCTCGTCGACCAACCCGGCTTTGCGATAGGCTTCGGCGAGCGGCGCGAAGACGCGCGAGGCCGGCTCTTCCTGGAACTTCTTGAGGTAGGAAAAGATCAGCGGATTTCCCGCGGCGGCCTTGCGGTAGCGATCGTAGGTCTCGCGCTTCATCCGGCGAGGCCCGCCTCTTTGGGATTGAGGATCCGGGGCGTGATGAAGAAGAAAAGCTCGTTGCGCGAGTCGGACTTGGTCTCGTTGCCGAAGAACCAGCCGATGATCGGGATCTTGCGCAGGATCGGGAAGCCGGAGCTGATGTCCTGCTTGTCGAGCGTGTAGATCCCGCCGATCACGAGCGTCGTGCCGCTGTCGACGAGAACCCGCGTCGTGAGGTTGCGATTGCTGACCGCGAATGTCCCGTCCTGGGTCGCCTCGGGAACGTCGCGCGAGAGATTGAGGTTCATCAGCACGGCGCCCTCGTTGGTGACGGTGGGGACTGCTTCGAGGCTCAAGTTAGCCTGGCTGATATTTTGGGTGATCGTCTGCGAGCCGTTCGCGATGACCGTGGAGGTGTTGATCACGGGGAAGGACTGAACGATCTTGGCGGTCTCCTTGTTGAGGACGACGACCTTGGGCGAGGAGATCAGCTTGATCTTCTGCTCGCTCTCTCCCATCGTCAGGAGCGCGTTGAGCTTGAACTCGTTGCCGAAGAGGCTGATGCCGGGCGGATGGTAGCCCATCGTGCCCTTGCCGGACGCGGAGGTGATGCCGGTCAGATCCGTGAAGCTCCCGACCGAGCCCAGCAGCGGGTTGAGCGGCGTCGCTCCGTTGAAGGACGCGAAACCCGGTCCGTTGGCTCCGGCCGTGCCGAGACCGAGGTTGCCGTTGATGTCGCGGCTGAAGCTCTCCTTCGCCTCGATCACCTTGGCCGTGATCATCACCTGCGGCGTCTGGGTATCGAGTTCGGCGATCAGCTTCTTGATGCGCTCGAGATTATCGGGGATGTCGCGCACGATCAGCTGGTTGGTCCGGCGGTCCGAGGTGACGAACGCGCTCTGGCCCGCTCCCGCGCCGCCCGTGGCCGAGGCTCCGGTCGAGGTCGAGCCGGCGAACTTGGAGATCGTTGTCGTCAGCTCGTCGAGATTGGCGTAGTTGATCGAGAACGTGCGGGTCACGCGCGGCGCCGCGCTTTCGGCCGCGATCTTTGCCTGAAGCTCCTGGGTCTTTTCTTCGGTGAGGTTCTTGAGCGTGACGATGCGAAGCACGTTGCCGCTGCGCTCGGCTCCGAGATGCTGCGTCCTCAGGACCACGTCGAGCGCCTGATCCCAGGGCGTGTCGACCAGCGAGAGCGTGATCTTGCCTTTGACGTCGTCGCCCAAAATGATGTTGAATCCGCTGGCTTCGCCGATCAGGCGGAAAACGTCCGAAAGATCCGAGTCCCGAAGCTGAAGGGTGACCGGCCTGCCCGAGAAAGTCCGGGTGGCCTGGCTCTGCGCGATCTGATCGAGAGCGCCGTTCGGGGCGGACTCGGCCGACGGCGCGAGTTCCTGAGCAGGAGGAGGTGGCGCCGCATCCGCGGGCGCAGCCTCGTTGGAGGGCGGCGCTTGAGGAGGGGGAGGAGGAGCCGCTTCGGCCTGCGCGCCGTTGGGAAGGCGGATCCGGATCACGTTTCCGTCCTGGCTCACGTCCGCGGCGGCGCTCTCTTTGAGCTGGATCACGATGCGTGAGTCATCCGCCTGCCCTTCGACGGCGTAGGGACTGATCAGCGAAACGGGACTGTTGAACGAAGAAGTGTCGAGCTTGCGCGACGCGCTCTTGGAGAGCTTCGCGCCTTTGAGCTCCAAGACGACCTGCTTGTCCTGGGCATTTTCCTGCTTCTCAAAGCTCACGGGCCCGTCGGCCTTGATCTCGATCTGGCTCGCGCCGGGAGCGTTCTTGAAATCGATGGAGGTGATCTGCGAAGCCGAAGCGACTCCGGCGCCGAAACAGATTCCGACTCCGATACAGATGCCGATTCCGATACCGCTTCTGCTTCCGTTCATGCTTCCCCCATTACCAGGCCGTCCCGAGCTTCGGTCCCGATGTTTTGCCGTCGCCGGCGAGCTTGAGCTCGATGTCCAGGTTCTCTTCCTTGCCGATGACGTTGACGAACTTCTCCCGGACGATCAGCGAGGTTTCGGTGATCTTGCGGATCAAGCCTTTGCGATTACCCATGCGCTGGTTCTCTGAAACGAAAAAGGTGTGGCCGTTGGGCCCCGAGAGCATCGCGCGCGGGCGGTCCAGGCCGCGCAGCACGCCGATGAGCTTGAACTGATCTATGGGATAGGCCTCGAGATCCGTCCGCGGCGCCTCGGCCATCTTGGGAGTGACCATTCGCTTGAATGGATCGCGCAGGCGCGTGAGCTCATCCTTGGAGATCGCGCTGAGGTCGTCGATGACCACGGGTTTGTTGGCGCTCTCGCGCGGAGGCGAGAGCGTGATCGCCTGCGAAGGAGGCGCTTGCGGCGACGGCGCCTGGGCGGCCGGAGGCGCGTCCGACGGAGTTTGCGGCTGCGCGGGTCGCGCCGCTGTCGGCTGGGACGGCGCCTGCGCCGCGGCTGCGGCTGGCGCGGCGTCTGCCGGCGCGGCCGCCGGCGGGCTTTCGGTGGCGGCGCCGGTGCGCATACTCACGGCGGCGAACATCACGAAGGTCGCGAGCGTCGCGATCAGGAGGCTGGTTTTCACTGGCCGTCCCCCCTGGCCTTCGCATCGGCGTTCGAAGTGACGTAGCGATAGGCTTTGAGCTGGAGCGTCCCGGCGACCTCGACGTAAGCCGCTGAGCTCGGGCCGACGCGCGTGATGTCGAAGCCGTCGACGCGGATGATCCGCTCGAGATGGGCGAGCCGATCCAGGAACACGAGGAGCTGGACGTAGACGCCTTGGAACTTCATCTCGAAGGCCTGCTCCGCGTAGAGCTCGCCCACTTTCAGCTCCGTCGGCTTGATGCTGAGAACCCGAAGCCCGACCTTGGACGCTTCGGTCACGGCCATCTTGACGAAGCCCGGGATATCGATCTCGTTCGAGAGCGTCGCCTTCATGCTCTCGAGCTCCTGGTTGGTCGTGCGGAGCTCGGCCTTCTTTGAGTCGAGCGTCGCGTAGAAATCCTTCGCGCGCCTCACCTTGTCCCGAAGCGCCTCGATCGCCTGCTTCTGGCCGTTGACCTGCTGGATCTTGAGCCCGAGAGGGGAGTCCGCTTGGTACGCGAACTGGTAGTACTGGAAGCCCAGGTAAAGGAGGAAGACCCCCAGGAGCATCGGAAACGGAATTTTCTCGATCGTATCTTTCATCGCCGTTTCGTCCTATTTCCTCTTCGCCGATAGCTCAAAGGAGGCGACCTCGAAACCGCCTTCGTCCTTGTCCTTCTGGGTTCCCACGAGCTTCACATCGTTGAAGTACGCGCTCTGGTTGAGCGTCTGCATGAAATCCGTGATCTGGTCGTAGCCGGTGCCTTCGGTGGCGTAGGAGAGCCCCTGAAGGCGGACATCGCCTTCGGTCAGACGGATCGAGTTGAGCCAAAGCTCGCGCGGGATGCCGGTCGCGACCACAAGCAAGACCTTGGACATGGCCTGCCGGTTGGAGACGAGCGCCCGGATCGCGTCGAGCTTGGTGGTCAGGAGCACGCGATCGGCCTCGAGGGACTTGAGCTGCGCCTCGAAGCCGGCGGTCTTGCCCGCCTCGGCCGTAAGCTGGCTCAGCTCCGCCTCGTTCTTCTTGGACACGGACTCCCATTTGGCGAGCTCGTCGGTCTGATAGCTCTCGAGCAGGTAGAAAGCCGCGACCGCCGCGACGAGATTCATCCCGATCCGCGCGAGCGGCAGCTCCTTGAGGCTGTCGGCATCGAGCCTGGGCAACGACAGGCCGGCGCGGCCGCTGGACGCGCTGGCGGTGGCGACGGGCCGCTTCTTGCCGGCGAGGTTGATCTTGATCATTTGGTGCCTGCCCTCAGCGCCAATCCAAGGGGAATGGCCGCCGTCGGAGCGATCGAAGCGATGTACTCGGGCGTGAAAACGGCCGGATCATACGAGATCGCGTTGAAGGGATTGAGCATCTGAGCGGGGACGCCCACCGTTTCCTCCACGAGGCGCGAGAGCTCCGGCAGCCGCGCCGCCCCGCCCGCGAGCAGGATGTAGGAGACCGGAGCGCCGACCGAGGACGCGTTGTAGAAGTCGAGCGAGCGCTTGATCTCGGTGGCGAGGTTCTCGGCCATCACGTGCACGAGCTCGCTCACTTCCTGCGGCATTCCCGCTTCCTGCCCTCCGAGCTTGAGCGCTTCGGCGTCGGCGTACGAGAGGTTGAGGTTCTTCTGGATATCGAGAGTGAGGTTCTTGCCGCCCATCACCGTATCCTTGGTGAAGATCGGGACGCCGCCCTGGACGACGACGATCTTCATCGCCGACGCGCCGATGTCCGCGAGCAGCACGGCCTCGCCCGCATTGGCCGGGTAGTTGGCCTCGAAGATGTTCTGGAGCGCGAAGAAGTCGACGTCCACGACCTTGGGCTTGAGGCCCGCGTCCTCGATGGAGGAAGTGTAAGAATCGAGCACCGACTTCTTGACCGCCACGAGCATCACGTCCGTGCGGTTGTCCTTGGCGCGCGAGAGCATCTGGAAATCCATCACGACCTCGGAGGGGTCGAACGGGAGATACTGCTCGGCTTCCCAGAAAACCTGGTCCTGGAGATCCTTGACGTTGGGGACCTCGAGGTTCATCCGCTTGATGATCAGCGAGGAGCCGGAGAGGGAGGTGCAAACGGACTTGGTCTTGACGCGAAGTTGCGCCGCGAGCGTCTTGATCGCGTCGACGACCGCGATCGAGTTGACGATCTCGCGGTTGACCACGGCGTCCTCAGGAAGCTGCACGGTGCCGAAGTGCAGCAGCTTCCACGTCTTGCCGGTCTTTTTCAATTCGGCCAGTTTAATCGACGAGGTGCCGACGCTCAGGCCGATAGCCGTGCCCCCGCCCAAGCTAAAGCTCGAAAGGCTTTGAAAAGCATCGGCTAAAGACGATTTCCCCATCCTATAAATTGTACAAGCCGCCGCGGATTATTCAAATGAAGCTTCAGCGATCTCGCTCTTGAGCAGTACGATCGACACGCGGTCGGCGCGATGATCCGTCAAATCGTTGGCGGGAATCACGCCGAACGCGCGCAGCGCTCCCTCGGACTCCGGGGAGTCGGAAAGCGGATCGTAGCAGAGCTCGGTCACGAGCCCCGGGATGTCGAGCTTAGAGCCCTGCTCGGCGTCCAGGAGCCGCACTCCCTCGGCCGGCGTCGCGATGATGCCCTCGCGCACGATCGTGGAAGCCTCGCCGGGCTTGCAGCTCGCGGCCCGCTCGACGCGATAGTCGAAGTCGCCGCCGGCGACGAATCGGATGCGATACGCCTGGTGAGCGAGGCTCGCCTCGCCTTTGAGGTGGTTGATCTCCTGGGCGAGCTGACGGGCGACGGAAAGCGTACGCCACTTGGGCTTTCGGTCCCAGACGATTGGGATCGAGGAGAGCGACATGAAAAGGACGACCGTCCCGAGGATCCAGAGCAGCTTGCGCCGGCGAAGGCGGACCTCGACCTTCTCCCAGAGCTCGAAGCGCTCCCACTCGGCTTTGGACCATCTTTCTTCGGCTACGTCGGTATCATGAATTGGAACCATAGCAAGTCACCGAGGAGATAATAGTACAGACCCCCGACCACGAGGAAGGGGCCATATGGGATCGAGACCTTCATGACGCTCTTTTTGCGGGTAGCGAGCGCCCAACCGATCCCGACCAGGCTCCCGAAGATCGAGCTGATGAAAATCGAGCAGAACACCCCGGAAGGCCCCAGGAACGCCCCGAGCATGGCGAGGAGCTTGACGTCGCCTCCGCCCAGGCCGGCGCGGCCGGTCGAGCGCTCGTAAAGCCAGGCGAAAAGGTAAAAGACGCCGAAGCCCAGCACCGCGCCCATGATCGAGAGCTGCCAGTCCATGCGCGTATCGAGCGGCGTCGTCGCCAGCCCCAGGATGATGCCCGGGAGGCTGATCACGTCGGGGATGATCCGATGATCGAGGTCGATGAACGTGATCGTGACGAGCGCGGCCATGAGCGGCCAGTCGCGGATGAAGAGATGCCAGCCCCAACCCGTGACGTGAGTGGCGGCCATGAAAAGCACCGCCGTGAGCAGCTCGACCACCGGGTACCGGATCGAGATCTTCGCGCGGCAATGCCGGCACTTGCCTCCAAGCAGCAGGAAGCTGAGCAACGGTAAGTTGTCGTACCAGCGGATCGGCGCCTGGCAGGAGGGGCAAGAGCTTCCCGGCCGAACGATGGATCGCCCGTGAGGGATGCGGGCGACCACGACATTGACGAAACTCCCGATCACGAGACCGAATGCGGCCGAAGCGAAGAGCTCGAAGCGGATCAAAACTCCCTCCTTTTGAGAAGCAAGCCACCGGCGACGATCGCTACCGCGATCCACGCCGCCGCATAGGCGAACGCGACCGCGACGAAGGTCCAGGGCACTGGAAGGGCGTACGTCGCCTTGAAGCCGATATTGAAGTGCTCCAGGTTCGGAAGGATCCGGGAGAGTAATTTCAGCGAGACTCCGAAAGCCGAATGAGGATCTCGGGACGCGATGAACCGGAGCTGCGAGATGTTGTTGCCGATCATGTAAATACCCGCGCCGATGGTCGCCGAAAGCGCCGCCGTCGAAAGGGTCGAGAAGAGCATGGCGATCGCGCCGAGTACCCAGGCCTGAAGCAAAGCCAGAAGCAGCGCGAGCAGCAGCGGCCCGCTGATGCCAATCGCGGGCGGCGCCGTGAAGGCGAAAATCAGGAGAAAGGCCGCGCTGAGCGCCGCCCAGTTGACCGCGAGCAGCAGCGCGAGCCCCGCGAACTTGCCGAGCAGGAACTGCAGGCGCGAGACCGGATGCGAGAGGGCCACGAGGATCGTGCGCCGCTCGATCTCGCGCGGGAGCAGGGTCCCGCCCAGGAGCACGGAGACCGCCGCCGTTCCCAGCGCGACAGCCGAGACTCCGAAGTCGAGAACGATCCGGTCGGGCCGGGTGAAAGAGAGGCGCGAAGCCAGGAGCGCGGCGCCGAAGACCAGGATCGCCAGAAGAAGGGCGTTATAAAGGATCTTGTCGCGCAGGATCTCGCGGAAAGTCACCCAGCCCACCGAGCTCGCGATCTTCCAAGTCCTGTTGGCGCTCAAGGTAACCCTCCCCCAGCGCCGGAAGCGAGCAGGCTCTCGAGCGACGGACGCTGCGGAGTGACCCAGAGGACGCGCGCCTTGCGCTTAAGCAGCGCATCGAGGCCTTTCTGCAGGGACTCCTGGTCGGCGACCATCGCGCGAAGGCCGTCCTGCATCTCGATGATATCGTCCAGAAAACCGATTTTCCGCGCCTCTTCGAGCGCGATGCCGGCGAGCCCGATCTCGACCCTGGTCTCGCCGAGCGAGAGCAGGTCGCCGATCCGCCCGCGATGCGTGATGCGCCCCTTTTCGATGAAGGCGACCTGGCTGCAGACGGCCTCGACGTCCGGGATGACGTGCGAGCTGAAGAAAATCGTGCGCCCCTGCGAGGCGAGCGAGCGGATCAGCTCGCGGATCTCGCGGCGGCCGAACGGGTCCAGGCCGCTCATCGGCTCGTCGAGCACGAGCAGCTCCGGATCGTGCAGGATCGCCTGCGCGATACCGATGCGCTGGAGCATTCCTTTGGAGTACTTGCGCAGCTCGAGCTTGCGCGCGCGCTCCATCCCGACCACGGCGAGAACCTCGGGAATCCGCTTCTCGATCTTGGAACGCTCCATGCCGGCGAGCGCGCCGTAGTACCGAAGAAGCCCCTCGCCCGTCAGATGCTCCTGAAAGTACGGGCGCTCCGGAAGGTAACCGATGCGAGAGCGCGCCTCGAAGGACTCAGCCGCGAAGCCCGCGACCCGGATCGAGCCGCGCTTGGGAGTGCGCAGGCCGACGAGAAGCTGGATGAGCGTCGTCTTGCCGGCGCCGTTGGCGCCGAGAAAACCGAAAACCGCGCCCTGGGTCACCTCCATGGAAACGTCATGAAGCACCTGTACGGGTCTGAGCCAGAAGCCCGAGTAGTAAATCTGATCGACGTTTTGGATTTGGACGATCGCCTCAGTCAAGTCCGAACACCCTCTCGTGCGGCGTTGTAGTCGCCACCTGGCCACTCTTTGAATCGAGCGAGAGCGTCCCCCCGAAGGGATCCTTCGCGCCCACGTCCGCCTTCCGGCGGAACGCGGACCAGAATCGCTCCATCTGGTCGGGCGTCACTGACACCTGCGCTCGATATTCGGGTATTTTAGACAGAAACTCGCGAAAATCGCGATTTAAATTGAAGAGGTACTGGCTCACGTAGAGCTGAAATCTCCTGGACTCGAGCTCCCTGCGAAGATCGCTGCCCTCGGGCTGCGCGTTGATCTGGCCGTTGAGGAGCCTGAGTCCGAGCTGATAAGCGCCGTCGGGCTCGGAGACTCGCTGCGCGATCATGCCGAGGTACTCGGGCGCGCCCGGCTGCCGCGACGCCTCGAGCAGGACTCTCGAGGCGCTCGCGGCATCGTCGAGCTCGTAGAGATAGTTGTAGCCGAGCTGCGCGAGAAGATCCCAGGATCGCGACCATTCGCGCGCTCGAAAGGACGCGGGGAGCTTGGGGAGCTCGGTTCGGATCACGCGCTCGCCTTTCTCCAGCAGCGATACCGCCGCGGGCGGATCGCGCCGAATGACCGAGAGGAAGATCGAGCCCGCGATGTACGCGGTCTGATAGAGAGGATCGAGATCCGTGATGAGATCGAACTCCTGGTAAAATGGATCGCGCGGATCCGTTTTCTTACGCTTGGGGCCGTTGACGATATCCGTCCGGGGCACCGCGCGAATCCAGAGTCCGTCAACCACCGCAGGAAGGTTGCCGAAGCTCACCGCCTGGACGAGCAATCTAGGGACCCGGTCGGCGACCGCCGCTTCTTCCTGGATTTGAGGCTTGTTGCGATCGATCCATTTCCCGATCTCGGCCTGCGCGGCGAGGAGCATCGAGATCGACCCAAGAGAAATGAGCGCGCCTTTCATCGACGCCTCGCGATCGGCCCCAGGCAGCTGCTCTCCAGCCCACCGACGTCGCTCCACCCTCGTTCGTCGGCGAGCGCGGGCGAGGCCGCGTACTTCTTGCGCTTGCAGGTCTCGGCGAGCTCGCCATCCGTCCAGAACGAAAGCGCGAGCCCCATGTACGAAGACGCGGCCTGCGAGCACACGATGGCCTCGAGGCGATCATCCGCCCGAAGTGGCCGTTTCAGCCGGACCAGCTCCGAGACAAGGCGCGGCCCGGGCAACGCAACCTGCGAGGAGTAAAGCGGCTTTCCGTTGAGCCAGAGCCTGACATTGCGGCCTCCGCCGACGCCGATCAGCACGCGGCCGGCTTGGAGCGCGGCCTGATCCTTAGCGGGCCGGACGGCAAAGCAGGAAACCTGAGTCGGAGCCTTCTCGGCGCGATCCTGCGACACCTTCTTAAGCTCTTTGCGCAAATCCAGAAAAACGGCTTGGGTCGCAAGCTGCGCCTCGCCTACCGTCGGCAGCTCGAGCTTGCGCCAAGGCAGGCCGGGCGAGGGCGCCTGAGTCGCGAAACCCGCCATGCTCGACGCATCGAGACTCTCGAGTGGCACGCCTTCATAGGCTTCGACGAAGCGTGGATCGCGCCGGGGCACGACGGCGTAAAGCGCGTTCCCGCCGTTATGACCCGAGATATCGCCCGACTTCTCCGGAAAAATCCGCACGAAGTTCGGATCCCGCTCGAGCTGCGCGATCGCGTCGGGCGCGCGGCATAGCACGTGGTCGTAGCCCGCCGCACGGATCAGCGCATAAGGATCGACGATCCTGCCCTCGCGCAAGGACTCGCGCTGTGTATGCAGATCGCGATTTGCCATATAAAGGAAGCTCGGATCGAGGATATCGACGAAGCTGAACTTAGGACGCGAATCCAAGATGTAAGGCGTCACATCCCACTCGCAATTGAAAATCTTCGCGCTCTTCGCTGGAACCTTGGCGAGCGACTCCATCAACTCGTCTTGAGGAAGAGGAAGAGAAGATCCACTCCACGTCTTGGCGTAATCAGCCCAGGCGCCCGGAACTCGAGCCAGGACGAGCGTCGCCAAACCGGCCGCGACAAACGCGCGCCTCGGAGTCCTGGGCAAAATGGAGAGCAGGCAAGCGGCCGCGCAGGCTAGCGCGGGCGTCCCAAACTCGATCGCGCGCGGATTCTTGGTCGCGAGCGCGAAGAAGACCAACGCGACCGCCGAAAGCCACGCGAGATCCGGAGTCTTTTCCAGAACCCTGGAGAGCGGCTCGCGATACGCGAGCACGATCCATCCCGCGACGAGCAAGGCCGCCGCCATGCCGTAGATGCCGAAGAATTGCGGCGACGCCATGGGCAGAAGCTCGTGTCCGAAACTGAGGGGCGCCGACCCGACTTCGAAGAGGGCGATCTGCGCGTGCCTGATCCCCATCAGAACGTTGCCTGGAAAAAATGGATTGAGCATGACCCCGGCCAGGACTCCGAGCGATCCGAAAAGAAGAAAGCGCGAGCGCCTGGGCTCGGCGCGCCCTGTAAGCCATGCGAACGCCGCAAGCGCGAACAACGGGACGTAGATCGCATGATACGCCATCGCGAACAGAAATCCGAATGCCGCGACCCAGGACAGCCGCCGATAGATCAGGCTCGCCAGCAACCCGACGAAGAAAGTGACCGCGAGGAGATGCGGCCTGAGCATCGCCACGCGGTGAACGAACCTCGAATCGGTGAATACCACCGCGACCAGCACTCCGAGCGCGGCGAGAGGCGAGATCCAGCGGGCGCATGCCGCGAGAAGCATCGAAAATAGCGCCAGCATCAGAATCGGAATCAGCCCTTCGACCCCTTTTGGGCCGGCGACGCGATAGGCCTGCGTGGTCAGGACGTGAAAGAGAAATTCCTTCTCAGGAAACGCTTCGCCCCAGCCGATGCCCTGAACCTGCGGGACAGCCTGCGGGAAAAGGTTTCTCCCCTGGACCGCTTGTCGGGAGACGGCGAGATGATAGTGACGATCGGGATCGACACTCCCGGCTCCGATGATCTTCGGCCACGCCAGGAGCGTCGCCGACAGCAGGACACCCAGAGCCAACGCGAGTCCGAGGGCTCTGCTTCGCAAGCGCGATTAGAATCCGGTGACGATATTGTTGAACTGGCCGTTCTGGTCCAGCTCCCAGTCGTCGTTGCCGACCGCACTGAGCTTGCCGCGGGCGCCGATCGCAAGCTTCGACGCGTTCGCGTAGACGGAGGTGGCCGGAAGAGACGTCGCATTGCTGCCGCCAATGGAAGACGTCCCTTCGAAGTAAGAAACGTCTTTGCCCAAGGAGCAGTTCAGAGACGTCGTGCCCGTGACCGCGTTGGCGACCTCGGTGCCGGCCGTGAAGCCGATGGCGTAGTAGCGTCCCGGCTGAGACGTATCAGGCGCCGGCGAATAACCGATCTTGGAGAGGCAACCGATGTACGTTCCGGCCTCGGCGAAGAACGTGCGCTCCGCGGTGAGCGCGCCTCCGAGCTGCACCTTGGCTTCAGCCTGGCGAGCCCTGGATTGGAACTTGGAATACTGAGGAACCGCGAGCGCAGAGAGAATTCCGATGATGGCGACGACGACCATCAGCTCGATCAAAGTAAAACCCATCTTGTCCGTGAGCAGGTGTTTCCGCATAACGCTCCTCTTTTTATAGAAATTCTAAGCTATGATTCGACCGATGGCAACCTTCTCCCGTACGCTTGCCGCGTGGATTTTCTTTCTCGCGATCGGGTTGGCACTGACCCATTCGGGCACTACGACTTGGGATAGCCTCGAGCATCTGGCGCGCTCGGATTGGCTACTTGCCCGCTTCCATCTTCCGACCAACGGGCATGAGGACATGATCAATCCGATCCTCATGGCTTACGGCCCGCTCTGGGCCCTGCTGCTCGGTTTGTTCGCTCTGCCGCTTCAACCTCTCCACGACCCGAGTTGGTTCCAAAATGGGTTCAACTTCACGCTCTTTCCACTTACGCTTCTTTACTGCTTCTGTTTTCTTAGGAGGGCCGGATACGAAAGAGCTACCTGCGCGCTCGCCGCGGCCACCCTCCTCTCGATCATACGATTGGGCGGGCACTCGCTCTCGAACGTCGTGGATTTTCCGCTCGCCTGCCTCTTTCTGATCTCGGCGCTGCTCAACTGGCGAGTCGTCGAGCGCGACGCGGATCGGCCAGTCGAAAGGGCCGTCGCCGCGTTCGTCGCGATCGCCGTCTTCCTGGTTCGACCCCCGATGCTCCTTCCGCTCGCGATCTTGAACGCATCGACGCTCTTCCTTCTGAAGCGGCTTTCGCTCCGAAGGCGCATCGCCGAGACGCTCGCGTCCTGGATCGCCCTGATCGCGATTTCCTACGCCATCTGGCCGATGATCTGGGATCAGGGGCTCGCGGGCTTCATCAAGATCGGCGGCCTCTTCTCCCGCTTTCCGATCTCCTACGGCGTGCGGCTCTACGGGAGCGACTTCGTCTCCGACAAGCTTCCGTTCTACTACACGCTCGTCTGGTTCCCGCTCGTCGTGACACCGGCCGCACTGGCGACGATCATCATCGGGCTCTGGGGACACGCCAAGCGCGGCCTGAGCCGGCGCTCGCTCCCGACGTGGCTCTGCGGGACTTCGCTTGCGGCCTGGGCCGCGATCCTCGTCCTGCATCCATCATTATATGATGAGGACAGGCACTTTCTGTTTCTGTTCCCTCCGCTCGTGCTCGCGGCGGCGCTGGGGTGCGATCTACTGTCAAAGAAATGGCGCTGGGGCCTGGCCGCCGCCTGCGCGGCGACCGCGCTCGCCGCCTACGCGCAGTGGGGAAGATACTCCTACGTCTACCGCAATCCGCTCGCGGGCCCGACGACGAGCCAGGACTTCATGGGCGATTACTGGGGAAGCTGCGTTTCGCCCGCCGTTCGCGGGGCGCTCGCGTCGACGCCCGAATCGGGAGGACTGCTCATCGTGCCCGGCCCAGCGCTGAACGCCAAGCTCGCGCTCAGCCGCCTTCCAGGTGGCGAGCGCCTGCTCGTCGGATCGCGGGCGCCCGGGCCTCCGACCCAGGAGCAACCGCTCTTCGTCCTGGTGACGAACCGCCTCGGCGGGCACCACGTCGTGCTTCATGACATCGAGCGCGGCCTCGCCGATCGCGTGGATATCCAAACCATGCCCGGTGGAGAAATCGCCTGCGTGGTGGCGAGGTATCCGGCAAAGCACTGAAGGACAAGCATTTGACGTCGGGACGCTCTCACCGAGACATCAGAGCAGCAGATGAGGGTTTCTCTCAGAGTCCATGAGGGATCCTCGCGAGCCAGGAAGGCGAGAGCGAGAAAAGGCACGAAGCCTGCTCCCGAAATGGACTCTGAGAGAAACCCTCATCTGCTGCGCCGCCCTTGACAATATTTGTCACTGCCCCGACAATTTAAACAAAGCCGAATGAATCGGCCGCAGTACCGCCTTATCCGTTACCCCTAACCAAGGATTGGACCAGGGAAATGTCGCGTCAGCTCGCGGAGCTTTTAGTCCGAGAACGAATCGTCACGCAGAATCAGGTGAACGACGCCATCGCCGCGCTCAAGAACGACGGCGGCCCGGCCAAGAGCATCGTCCGCAAGCTCATTGAAGACAAGCACGTCTCCGAGACCAAGCTGCTTTACTTCCTCAGCCAGAAGTTCGGGCTGCCCAGCATCAACCTCGAGAAGTTCGAGGTCAGCCCGGACGTGATTCGTCTCGTCCCGATGGATCTCGCGCGCAAGCACCAGGCGATCCCGATCCAATCAAACAACCGCGGCACGATCGTCGTCGCGCTTGCCGACCCGACCCAGCTCGCGCAGGTCGAGAACCTCAAGTTCGCCCTCAAGATGAACATCGAGGCCGTCCTGACCTCCTACACCGCGTTCGACGCCGCCTTCACGCGCTATTACGGCGCGGCCAACTACGTCACCGAGGCGATCGAAACCTTCCAGAAAGGCGAGAAAAAGCGCAAGGAAGACGACAGCACCAACAGCGTCGGCATCGAGCTCGCGCAGATCCACGAGATCGACAACTCGCCCATGGACCAGGACCAGCCGGTGATCACGCTGGTCAACGGGATCCTGGCCGACGCGATCCGCAGGCGCGCGAGCGACATCCACGTCGAGCCCTACGAGAAGCGCTTCCGCGTGCGCCTGCGCATCGACGGCACGCTCTTCGACGCCCACCAGATCCCCGCCGAGATGAGGCGCGCCGTGGTTGCCCGCCTGAAGATCATGGCCCGCATGGACATCGGCGAGTCGCGCATCCCGCAGGACGGCCGTATCAAGCTCAAGTACGGCAACCAGGACATCGACTTCCGCGTGAACACGCTTCCCACGCTCTTCGGCGAGAAGGTCGTGCTCCGCCTTCTCGATAAATCCTCGCTCAAGCTCGACCTGGAGAAGCTGGGATTCGAGCCGGAGCAGCTCGAGATCTTCAAGAAGGGCATAGCCGCGTCGAGCGGGATGGTTCTCGTCACCGGCCCCACCGGCTCCGGCAAGACCACATCGCTCTACTCGGCGCTCATCGAGCTCAACAAAACCACCGACAACATCTCCACGGCCGAGGATCCGGTCGAATACAACTTCGAAGGCATCAATCAGGTGCAGGTGAACAAGGACCTGGGAATGACCTTCGCCAACATCCTGCGCGCGCTCCTGCGCCAGGACCCCGACACGATCCTGGTCGGCGAAATCCGCGATTACGAAACGGCCGAAGTCGCGGTCCAAGCGGCGCTGACCGGCCACCTGGTCCTCTCGACCCTTCACACCAACGACGCCCCGAGCACGATCGTCCGCCTGTCGAACATGGGCATCGAGCCGTTCCTGGTCACCGCGGCCGTCAACACGATCGTCGCGCAGCGGCTCCTTCGCATGGTCTGCCCCAAGTGCAAAGTCGAAGCGCCCATTCCCACCACCAAGCTCATGGAGCTCGGCTTCAGCTCGGACGAGGCCGCGAGGGTCCGCCCCGTCCGCGGCCAGGGCTGCGCGAACTGCAACAAGACGGGCTACAAGGGCCGCGTCGCCATCTACGAGGTCATGGACTTCTCGCAGAACCTCAAGGAGATGGTCCTCCGGGGCTCGACGATCATCGAGATCCGCAAGCAAGCGATCAAGGAAGGCCTCAAAACGCTGCGGATGTCGGCGCTCACCAAGGTCGCCATCGGAACGACCACGCTCGAGGAAGCCCTGGCCTCAACCATGGAAAACTAAGGATGGAGAACTGATATGGCGAAAGTCAGCCTCGCAGCCTTGCTCAAGACGATGGTCGAACAGGACGCATCCGACCTTCACATCAGCGTGGGCGTGCCGCCCGAGTTCCGCATCCAGGGCAAGATCGTGCGGGTCAAGACGGACAATCTCTCCAACCAGGACACCAAGGAGCTTTGCTACTCGGTCCTCACGGACGCGCAGAAGTCGGACTTCGAGAAGGGACTCGAGCTCGACTTCTCCTTCGGCATCAAGGATCTCTCGCGCTTCCGCGGCAGCATCTTCTTCCAGCGCGGAAGCGTCGGCGGCGTCTTCCGCCGCGTTCCGCTCCACGTCCCCGACTTCGAGAGCCTGGGCCTGCCGCCGATTCTCCGCAATATCATCCGCCGCCCCAACGGGTTGATCCTGGTCACGGGCTCCACCGGCAGCGGCAAGTCCACCTCGCTCGCGGCCATGCTCGACGTCCTCAACCGCGAGGAATACGGCCACATCATGACGATCGAGGACCCGATCGAGTTCGTCCACCCCCACAAGAACTGCATCGTCAACCAACGCGAAGTGGGCGTCGACACCAAGAGCTTCTCCTCGGCGATGAAGCGCGTGCTGCGGCAGGACCCCGACTACATCCTCATAGGCGAGCTTCGCGACGCGGAGACGATCGAGATGGCGCTGACCATGGCCGAGACGGGCCACCTGGTTTTCGCCACCCTCCACACCAACAGCGCGATCCAGTCGATCAACCGCCTGATCAACGTGTTTCCGCCTCACCAGCAGCCGCAGATCCGGCAGCTGCTCTCGTTCACCCTGCAGGCGGTGATGTCCCAGCAGCTGATCCCCAAAAGCTTCGAAGCGGGTCGGGCGTTGGCCTGCGAAGTGCTCATTCCCAACACCGCCATCCGCAACCTGATCCGCGAAGACAAGCTCCACCAGGTCTACTCCTCGATGCAGACGGGCCAGGGCGACACGGGGATGGAAACGATGAACCAGGCGCTCGTCAGGCTCGTCGGCGCGCGGGTGATCTCCAAGGACGACGCGCTCGCCTACAGCAACATCCCCGATGAGCTCGGAAAACTCCTGGGGGCCAAGTAAAACGAAATGCCTGAGTTCCAATACCAAGGCGTCGATCGCGCCGGAAAAAAAGTCACTGGAAACCTGAACGTCGAAACCGAGGCGGCGCTCCGCATGGCGCTGCGCGGGCAGGGCATCCGTCCCGTGAAGATCGCCAAGCTCGGGGCGATGAATACCGATATCGGCGCGCTCTTCAAGCGCACCGGAAGCTCGCTCACTCCCGAACAGCTTGTCATCTTCACCCGGCAACTCCAGGTGCTGATCAGCTCCTCCGTCCCCCTCGTCCAGGCGCTTGACGTCCTGGCCGACCAGGCGATCGACCGCGGCGTCCGCGCGGTCCTGTCGGCGCTCAAAGACAAGGTCTCGGGCGGGTCGTATCTCTGGGAAGCGCTCTTGCTCTTCCCGAAAGCCTTTCCGCGCCTCTACGTCGCGCTCATCCGCGCCGGCGAGGCGTCGGGCTCGACCGACCAGATGCTCAAGCGGCTGAGCCGCTATCTCGAGGACTCCGCGCGCCTGAAGAAGGCGATCAAGCGCGCCTCGATGTACCCGATCGTCGTCTCCGTGATCGGCTTTGCCGTGGTCATCGTCATGCTCGCGGTCGTCATCCCCAAGTTCGAAAGCCTGCTGATCCAGCAGAACCAGAAGCTCCCGGCGCCGACCCAGATCCTCGTCAATCTCTCTCACTTCATCCAGAACAACATCTTGGCGCTCATGATCGGGATTGGCGCCTTCTGCTACGCTCTTTACCGTTACGTAAGCTCGCCCGAGGGCCGCGCCTCCCTCGACAAGTGGCTCTTTACCGTCCCTGTCCTGGGCCAGGTCATGCAGAAGGCCGCGCTGGCCCGCTTCTCCCGAACGATGCAGACGCTGCTCTCCTCCGGGGTCAACCTGATTGACGCCATCGACATCTGCCGCGGCACGATCGACAACGCGGTAATCGAGGACGCGATCTCCCGGATCCGCGGCGAGATCGAGTCGGGCAAGACGCTTGGCCAGGTCGTGGCGCGAATCCCCGCCTTTCCGAAGATGACCGTCCAGATGATCATGGTCGGCGAGAACACGGGTAACCTCGACAAGATGCTCGACAAGATCGCCGACTTCTACGAAGAGGACGTCGACGGCGCGGTAGACACGCTCGCCCGCCTCATCGAGCCCGTGATGCTCGTCGTGCTCGGTACCATCGTCGGCGGCATGCTCATCGCGATGTATCTGCCAGTATTCCAACAAGCCGGAGGTGTAGGTTGAGCTCGAGACCCATTATCGGATCTTCATCCGAAATCAAATCCCTTCACGCCCTCATCGAGCGCGTCTCGGCGACCAAAACCAACGTCCTCATCACCGGGGAGAGCGGCACGGGCAAAGAGCTCGTCGCGCGCCTCATCCACGAGTCCGGCCCGCTCAAGGGCAAGGCTTTCATTCCGGTCAACTGCGGCGCGATCCCCGAGAACCTGATCGAGAGCGAGATGTTCGGCCACAAGAAGGGCAGCTTCACTGGAGCCGTCTCCGAGAAGACGGGCCTCTTCGAGGCGGCCAACGGCGGAACGATCTTCCTCGACGAGGTAGGCGAGCTTCCGCTCAACATGCAGGTCAAGCTGCTCCGCGCGCTTCAGGAGCGCACGATACGCAAAGTCGGCGGCAACGACGACATCCGCTGCGACGCGCGCGTGATCGCCGCGACCAACCGGGACCTCGAGACGGCGTCCGCGGCCGGCACGTTTCGCGAGGATCTCTTCTACCGGCTCAACGTGATCATGATCAAGACGCCCGCGCTTCGCGATCGCAAGAGCGACATACCTGTGCTCGCGGAGCACTTCCTCAAGAAGTTCCAGTCCAAGCAGACCAAGCCGCTCGATGGTTTCGACGCCGCCGCGATGGCCGCCATGCAGGCTTACGCCTGGCCCGGCAACGTGCGCGAGCTCGAAAACACGATCGAGCGCGCCTGCATCCTCGAGAACGGAACCCGGGTCTCGCTCGATGCGCTCCCGCCCCAAATCAAGGCCGCGGCGCGCGCCGCAGGAGTCTCGGCCGCGTCCTCCGGCTCGGTCGCGGTCACGGAGAAGCCGTCCGGCATCGCGGGAGGCCTGGCGACCGCGCAGGAGATCCGGATCCCCGCGCCTGATTTCAGCCGTGGGCCGATCAATCTGGACGAGATCCTGGGCGACGTCGAGAAGGTCTTCCTCAAGCGCGCGCTCGAGCACACCAGCGGCGTGAAGAAATCCGCCGCCGAGGCGCTGGGCATCACCTTCCGCAGCATCCGTTACCGGCTCAAGAAGCTCGGGCTCGACACCAAGGACGCCGATGCGGGCGACGACGACAGCGACTGATCGCCGCGCTCAGCGCTTCTTTCCGTAAAGCGCCCAATACTCGCTCTGGCCTTTGAGCGCGAACGACTCCTCGAGCCTGGGTTTGTACGCGCGCATGAAGGCAGCGACCGAGTCGTTGATCTGAGGGCACTTGGGGACGGCGATCCAGTCCGTTCCGTCCCGGATCCCTTCCCAAGGCGGAAGGTGCTCGAGATCGAAGCTATAACGATACTCCCAACCCCAAAGATCTCCGGTGGGCGGGTTGGATTCGAGGTAGAGCGGGAAGAGATTGACGTAATCGGGCACCATGACCCGCTCGCCCTTCGCCGCGAGCCCGGAAATCAGCTTGAATCCGTCATGCTGCCTTTCCTCGAAGGTCCCCTTGGGGCAGTTGGCCGCATCACTGAAGATCGTGACGTCGTCGATCAATCGCGGCAGGAGCTGGCGCCGCTGAGCCCAGTCCGCGGAGTGGAGACTCATCCACTGCCAGCTCTCCAAGACGGACGCGACGGACTTCACCGGCGCCTGGACCGCGACGACGGCCAATACCCAGAGCGCGATCCAGCCCGCGCCTCTTTGAAGATCCGGGAGATCGCGCTCGGCTTCGGGCGCCGTCAACGCGGCCAACGCCAGAACGGCCGCCAGATTGACGTAGAGAACCTCGCCCCACTGCCAGCAGATCAGGCTCATGCCGAGGCCCAGGCCGATCGTCCCGAGCGAGAAGAAGAGCCGCCGCCGCGTCGCCGGAGCCGACTGACGGATCAGGACCGCGATCGGAACGCCGATCAGGCAGATCCTCCAGAACTCGTTGGCGAGCGTCGCGGCGAACTTGGCGAGGCCGATATTCATCGACGAGCGGAACGAGACCCTCTCGATGAAAGTAAGCCCTGCGAGATTGGAGGTCTCAGCCCGGAGCGTATCCGAGAGCACCGCCGAGTACCTGGCCAGCTCGCGGAGATAGCCCGGCAAACTGATTTGTCCCTGCGCCACGACCGCGCCGACGGCGGCCGCGAAGCCGACCAGATACAGCGCCAACGGTCGCTTTCGCCTGTTTCCGAGAAGGAGCCATCCGACCCCGAAAACCGCGAAGCTCGAAGCGGCGAACCCTACCTTATAAAGAGCGAGAAAGCCCGAGACGATGCCCGCAACAAGCCCGATGGACCCTTGATCCGAAGCTTCGCGCGAACCCGCGCTCAAACCTTGGAGAATCAGCTGAATGGAGAGCAGCGCGAACGCGATGCGATTGAAGATCGAGCCGTAGTTGGCCTCCGTCACCTCATGGCTGAGCGGATGGCGGCCCAGGACGGCGCCGGCGATCCAGACGCAAAACAGCAGCCTCACCCAGGTCTTCGTACCGACGCCGCTCGCCCACCAAGCCAGCCAGAACAGAAACGTGAAGGCGATCAGGTTGAGCTGCCACGCCAGGCTGCCGGACATGCCGAAGAGCTTGGCCGTCCATCCGTACAGAAGCGCCGACATCGGCACGGCCTGATAGAAGTCGGCGTCGACGACTTGTCCCTGGTGGATTCGCCAAGCCTGCGAGAGCAGGTTGGCGACATCGTGGCCGTACCTCAGGATCGGGCCCGGTCCGGCCAGGAACTCGAACGCGAGAAAGCCGAAATAAAGAGCGAGAACGGCGACGAAAGACCTGCTGATCCCGCTCCCTTGCCGAGTCAGCACGTCGCCAACGCCGCTTTCGCGGCGGCCGCGTCCAGCGCGATCTGCTTCTTGAGCTCCTCGATGCCGCCGAACTTGCGCTCTTCGCGCAAGCGCTTGGCGAAGCGGACTTCGAGCGTCAGCCCGTAGAGATCCTGGGTCACGTCGAGAAGATGCGTCTCGATCAGCGCCGGAAGCTCGGACCCGTCCGGCGCGGTGAAGGTCGGCCGCACGCCGACGTTGGTGACGCTCGCATAGGTGACGCCGCCGATGGCCGCATGCGTGGCATAGACGCCGTAAGGCAGCGTGAGCTTGCTCTCGAGCTTGAGGTTGGCCGTCGGATAACCGATCTTGCGGCCGCGCCCCTCGCCCTTGATGACGACGCCGCGATAGAAAAACTCGCGCCCGAGAAGCTTTGCGGCCATCTCCACCTCGCCCGACTGAAGATACTGGCGGATCCGCGAGCTCGAGACGATCTCGCTGTCCAGGCGCTGCGGCTGCACGACTTCGAGCTCGACGCCCGCCTCGCGGCAGAGCGACTCGAGCTTCTCGAGATGGCCCGCGCGCTCTTTGCCGAACGAGAAATCATAACCCACGACGATCGACTCGGCGCTGAGTCGCCTCAGCAGGATATTGCGGAAAAACTCCTCGGGGGCGATCACCGAGAACTCGCGCGAGAAGGGCTCCTCGACGACCAGGTCCAATCCCAGCTTGCCCATGAGCTCGAGCTTCTCGTCGTAAGTCGTCAGCAACGAGAGGTGGGTCCCCGGCCTCAAGGCGACCTGAGGATGCGGCCTGAACGTATAGGCCACCGCCGTGCCCCCGCGCGCCCGGGCTTTCTCGACAGCCCGGCCGATGATGCGCTGATGGCCGCGATGTACCCCATCGAAGTTGCCGATCGTGACGACGGCGCGAGTAAGCGTGCGATTGAGGGTTTCGACCCCGCGGATGACTTCCATAAGAATTAAACCGACTTCTTGAACTTGAACCCGCAGGTATCGACTTCGGAGTCGATCGCGTCAAATGGGTAGTTTCGGCAGTTGGCGGGCCTCAGATCACCGTAAATCCGGCAATAAGGCAAGTTCTGGCTGTCGCGGCCCAGGAAGGCGCATTTATAGATGAGCTCGCAGCATAAACCGCAACGGTGGCAATCCCCCGTCCGGGTCGCGGCGATCGCCTTGTCGATATACTCCGGATAAAAGGTCCCGATGATGAAACGGCGCCCTTTTCGCAGGAATTGGCCAAGAAGGTTGCGTTTGACCACTGTTTTCGAGTACCAACTCCGCAGACTCATAATCAGAGTCTAGCCGGAAATCCGTTTTATGAAAACCACGCCGTTTCTCATTCGCGTCGCGATCTGCTGCCTGCTGGCCATGATCCCGCTGACGGACCTCGAGAACCGGATATACTCGGCGCGGATGGAGCTTCGGGGACACACGACCTCGCCCGGAGAGGTCGTGATCTTCGACCTGGATCCTTCCCTCCTCTATAATCCTTCGACCTACCAGACACTGATCGGAAGGCTTCGCGAGAAGAAGCCGGCAGCTGTCCTCGTCGCCCCATCCGTCAATCCGAGCGCTCGCCACGGCATGTCGGGCTATGTCCCCGACTCGGATGGCGAAATCCGCCGCGCCACTCTCTTCCCGCAGGGGACGGAAGGCCGCGAGCCCTCCCTCACCTACTTCGCGCTTCTCCAGGCGGAACCGGAAGCCAGCCTCCGGGGCGCCGCCACCCCTCATTTTATCAACTTCGCCGGCCCTGCCGGCACCATTCCCCGCGCGCGCCTGACCCGGGCTCTGGAGATCCCGCTCGGCGCCACGCTGGATATCGAGAACAAGACAGTCATCTTGACGGACGAGACTGACGAAAGCCCCACCTATCGGACACCTCATGGACCAATGAGTTTCTCGGAGGTTCTGGCCAACGACGTTCGGACCGTCGTCGGGGGTCGAGGGATCCACTACGCCTCGTGGGTCGAAGTCTCCTGCATCGTGGCCCTGATGGTCCTACTCGGCGCCTTTGTCATCATCTCTTACCCGGTCCTGATCAGCGCCCTCGTCCTTTCCGGTACCGCGATCGTCACCACTTTCGTCATCTTTCAGGTCATCTTTCAGTTCACGGCGATCTATCTGCCCGTATCCAATGTCTGGGTCGCGCTTTTCATCACCTACCTGGTCTTTACGGGCTATCGCCTGGCGTTCCAGGACAGCCTTCAGTGGAGGCTTCGCGAGCTGGATCGGATGAAGTCCAACTTCCTCTCGCTGATGAGCCACGACCTCAAGACTCCGCTGGCCAAGATCCAGGCGGTGGCCGAGCGAATGCGCCGGGAAGGCGGCTTCACCCCCGATCTCGTCGACTCGATCGAGAACAGCAATAACGAGCTCAAGCACTCGATCACGAGCATCCTCACGCTCTCCAAGATCGAGAGCCAGAAGGTCGTGCTCAACAAGCGCTCCAACGACATCAATCAGCTCATCCTCCATGCGCTCAAGCGCCTGGAACCGCTGGCGTCTCAAAAATGCATAAAAGTCGAAGAGTCGCTCGAGCCGCTCTTCTCGGTCGAATGCGACGAGGATCTCATGAAGCAGGTCCTGACCAACCTAATCGATAATGCGGTCAAATACAGCCCCGCCGGATCCCGCGTGATCGTGCGATCCCGTGAGGAAGAAGGCTACGTCCGCGTCGAGGTCGAGGATTTCGGGCCGGGCATCCCCAAAGCGCAGCTCCCGCTCATGTTCCGCAAGTTCGGGCGCCAGCTTCATCGGGGCAGCGAGGTCAAAGGAACCGGGCTGGGACTTTATCTATCCAAATACTTTATCGAGCTTCACGGCGGGACCATCGGACTCCGCACGGTCGAAAATCAGGGCTCCATTTTCACTGTGAAATTACCGGTCAGTGATCTATAGATCCCTTCGTGCTCTCCCCCCTCAACGTCCTCGTAGTCGATGACGAACGTGAGCTCCGCGAGTCGCTGACCCAAATTCTCAACTCGATGCATCATCGAGTATTTGCGGCGGCCTCAGGCGAAGACGCTCTAACCCTCCTGCGCGAGCGCGGAACGGACTCGCCGGCGTCCATCCACATGGTCCTGCTCGATGTGAACCTTCCGGGCATGACCGGAATCGAAGCCATGCGCGAGATCCGCGCCTTCGATCCGACGATCTCGGTTCTCATCATCACGGCACACGGAAACATCCGCGACGCCGTCGAGGCCATGCGCTACGGCGCCTACAATTACATCGAAAAGCCCGTGCAACAGGCGGATATCGAGAAGCTCGTCAAGAAAGCCAGCGAGGCCCATGCCCTCGTCCACCAGACCAGCCTGTCCTCTCCGCGAATCACTCTCGACGACGGCGAGCAGTTCATCGGCGACTCACAACAGATGCGCTCGGTCTTCCAAATCATCCAGCGCGTCGGCCAGGTCAATACGAGCGTCCTGATCCGCGGCGAGAACGGCACCGGCAAGGAGCTCGTCGCCCGCGCGATCCACTACAATTCGCCCCGCAAGGACAAACCCTTTGTCGCCGTCAACTGCAGCGCGATCCCCGAAAACCTGATCGAGAGCGAGTTCTTCGGCCACGAGAAGGGCGCGTTCACCGGCGCCGACCAGCGGCACATCGGCAAGTTCCAGTACGCCGAGGGCGGCACCCTCTTTCTCGACGAGATCGGCGACATCTCGCAGGCCATGCAGGTCAAGCTCCTGCGCGTGCTGCAGGAGCGCAAGTTCACGCCGGTCGGCTCCAACCGCGAGATCCGCTGCGACGTCCGCATCGTGGCAGCCACCAACCGCAACCTCGAGGAGATGATCCGCACGCGCGCGTTCCGCGAGGATTTCTTCTACCGGCTCAATGTCATGCCGATCGAGCTGCCTCCGCTGCGCGAGCGCCTGAGCGACATCCCCGTGCTGGTCGAGCATTTCATCGAGAAGTTCAATCTTCTCCACGGCCGCCGTACGACCGGCAACGAGATCCGCGGGATCCGCGAAGACGCGCTTAACGCACTGCGCTCGTACAAGTGGCCAGGCAATATCCGCGAGCTCGAGAACGTGATCGAGCGAGCGTTCGTGCTGGAGAATACCAACTACATCCATCTCGCCGCGCTCCCCGAAAAAATCCGCCCTCAAAGCGACCGACTCGCGGCCGCGTCAAGCGTGACAGTCACGGCCGCTATCGACTTCCACAACCAGAAGGAGCAGTTCGAGCGTGACTTCATCGTCCACGCGCTTCGCCGCTTCAACGGGCGGATCAACCAGACGGTAGCCCACGCGGGTATCCCCAAGAACACCCTTCTCCGCAAAATTCGAAAGTATCAGATCAATCCCGGCGATTACGGACCTGTTGACCAAGACGGCGAAGAGAGGCGATGATCGCCCGCATGGCGGTCATCATTACTGTAGCGAACCAAAAAGGCGGCGTCGGTAAAACGACCTCCACGATGAATCTGGGCGTGGCCCTCGCCAAGAGAGGCAAGCGGGTATTGCTGGTCGACGGCGATCCCCAGGCCAACCTGACGAGCTACCTCGGCGTCACTCCGGGCGAAGGGCTCTTCGAGAATCTCCGCACGCTCGACGAGATCTACCTCTCCAAGCGGCCGATCGACGGCGACGCGCTCTCGAGCTGCATCGCTCGAACCGAGGCCGGCGTCGAGCTCATCGCATCCGACCGCAACCTTTCCGGCGTCGAGCACTATCTTTTCACCAAGCCGGATCGAGAGATGATTTTGTCGCGCTTTTTCGACGCGATTCGGGCTCATTACGACTTCATCTTCATCGACACTCCGCCGAGCCTCAATCTCCTGACCCTCAACGCGCTTTGCGCGAGCGACTACGTGCTGATCCCGGTGCAGCCCGAGTTCTTCAGCCTCGAGGGGATCGTCAAGATCCGCGAGAGCATCGAAAGCGTCGCCGCGCGCTTCAACGAGAAACTCAAGATCCTGGGCGTTCTGCCCACGCAGGTCTCGCATCGCCGCAAGCTCACGCAAGAAGTGCTCGACACGCTTCAAGGCGGGCTAGGCGAGCTTTTGATGAGCTCGATGATTCACGATAGCGCGGCCGTGACCGAAAGCTCGGGCCACGCCCGCTCCGTCCTGGATTACGATCGCGCCTCTCGAGGTGCCAAAGACTACGTCGCCGCTGCCGACGAACTGATGGGGAGAATCACCGTATGAGCAAACTGGGCCGCAATCCGTTTGAAAAGAAAGCCACGACCTCCTCAGCCTCTATGTCCAAGCGGACACAGTCCAAGCGCTGGCCCGAGCAGTTGGAAGAAGTCGCCACGACCGCACTCGCAGTCGCCTATCTCGTCGGTGTTCGAACTCACGCTCAATCGCGAAAACTTATTAACTATCTTCTGAATAAAAATTCAGAGTCCAATCGCAAGTTCGCGTAATTACTGACACATTTAGACTCACCGCGCCAAAGAGTTTATCCTCAGAAGTATGGAAAGACCTCGGTTCGGGGACTACTTCGTACTCGCGGAAGTCGCGCAGGGCGGGATGGGCACGGTTTTCAAAGCCAAGCTCGGTGCCCACGACGCTTCCGCGGGGTCGACCTCGCACGAGCTCTTTGCCATCAAGTGCATGCACCGCTTTTTGAACCACGGGCAATTCGATGCCCTCAAGGCCTTTCAAACCGAAGCTTCGCTCGCGCTCCAGCTCCAACACTCCAACATCGTCCGTACCTTCGAAGCCGGCGATAGCCTCCGCGGTCCCTACATGGTCATGGAGTGGCTCAGTGGAAAGACTCTTCGCGAGGTCATCAAGCGGGCACAGGCCATGAAGACCGGTTTTCCGGCCGCGTTCTGCGCGAACGTGGCGATGAAAGCGGCAGCCGCACTGGCTTACACCCACGGTCGCGGCGTGCTCCACCGCGACGTGAGCCCGCAGAACATCATGATCACCTATGACGGCAGAGTGAAGGTCATCGATTTCGGCATCGCCAAGCTCCGCGGCCAGGAGTCGACCCGCTCGGGCGTGATCAAGGGCAAGCCGAGCTACCTGAGTCCCGAGCAGGTCGAGGGCTCCAAGGTCGATGAGCGCTCGGACATCTTCAATATCGGCATCGTCCTCTGGGAGATGCTCACCCAGCGCAAGCTCTTCCAGGGCAAGACTGTCGTCGAGATCATCCGCAAGATCTCGGACTGCGACACCTGGATCCGCAGGCCTTCGCACTACAACCCCAGCGTCTCGGCCGAGCTTGACCAGGTCGTGATGAAGGCACTCGCACAGAAGCCCGAAAACCGCTTCCGCAGCGCCGATGAGCTGCGGGCGGCGCTCGAGCGCTTCGCGATGCAGGAGAGCATGGCCGCCGAGAGCCAGGCCGCCTTCATGAACCATCTCTTCGCCGAAGAAGTTCGTTCGCTCAGCGAACCCGACCTCGAGATCGATATCTCGCTTCTCGTGCAGCCACGGGAGCCTCAAGCCCAGCCCGCGGAAGCAGCTCCGGCGGAAGCGCCGATCGCTGTCGCGCTGCCAGCCTCGGCTGCGGCAGCCACGCCGCCGCCCGCGCCGGCCGCGCTCTCGGCGCCCACGCCCTCGGCGGTGCCTGCTCGACCGTCGGCGCCCCGGCGTTACACCTCCTCCGCCGCGAGCGGCCTGCAACTCGAGTGGATGCCGGCGCCGAGTCAGGCTCCGTCTCGTCGGGCGATGTCCGCCGAGCCCTACAAGAGCGCCCCACAGAGACCGCTTCCCGCCGCGCGCGCGCCAGACAAGCATGGACGACAGCAGCTGATGCGCGAGCTTCCCGCTTTTCGCCAAACCGGCCCTTCAAGTTTCGCGATTCTCGGCATCGCGGCAGCCGTGCTCTTCTTCATGGCGCATTCGCGGATGCTTCAGGCCCCCTCTCCCGAGCAGGCCGAACCGCAGAGATCCCTGGCGTCGGTCAACCCTTGAAGATTAATACGCTTTTAGCTTTTTCTCTCTAGCGGGAACCTTTTGGACGCCCCTCCGGTATAACGAGCAGGAGAATCCTATGAAATCCTGGCTCAAGACCGTGGTCATGATTGTCGGCTTGCTCGCGTTCCGTTCCAGCGTCGCTGAACCCTACGTAGTGCCGACCTCGTCGATGGAACCCGCTATCGTACCGGGCGACCGCCTCCTGGTCCTCAAAGGTTCCTACGACCTGAGAGTTCCTTTCACGAGGCACTCGCTTTTGAAGACGGGCGAGCCCCAGCGAGGAGACGTCATCGTCTTTCGATATCCTCCCGATCCGTCGATTCATTACGTCAAACGGCTGGTCGGCCTGCCTGGCGAAGACCTCGAGATCGTCGATGGTCACGTCCGCGTGAATGGCGAACCGCTCGCCGAGGGCCGCTACGGCCACGCTCCCTACGAAGTCCGGCGCCTGCCTCACCTGGAGGACCCGCGAGTCTTGCGCGTTCATGTTCCCGAGGGGCATTATTTCTTCATGGGAGACAACCGCGACAACAGCAACGACAGCAGGGCATGGGGCTTCGTTCCCCGCGAGAACATCGAGGGTCGTGCCCTCGGTATTTGGGCATCCTTGGAGCTCCATCTCGAGAGGTTCGGCAAGGCGCTGTGAACGACGAGTTCATCTGCCAGCAGGTGCTGGCGGGCAACACGCAAGCTTACCGCATCCTGGTCCTCCGGCACCAACGCCCGCTGTTTCGTTTTCTGATGGGATTTAAATTTCCCGAACAGGCGGTCGAGGACCTGGCGCAAGAAGCCTTCGTGCGCGCCTACAAGAACTTGAGCAAATACGACAGCAGCCGGGCGGCGTTCCAGACCTGGCTCTTCACGATCGCGCGCAATCTCGCGCTCAATGAGATCGAGAAGCAGCGAACGCGTGGCGAACCGGATCTCGGCCTGGAACTGGATGTGGCTGCGGCAGACATGACCGGGGCTCTGGAAACTCATCTCGACCTCGAGCGCGCGCTGGGCCGGATTCCGGCCGCATTCAGGACAGCACTCGTACTTTCCTACGTGCAGGACTTGCCGGTCGAAGCGGCTGCCTCAATCGAGGGCTGCTCGATCGGCACGATCAAATCCCGCGTGTTTCGGGCCAAAGCGCTGCTGAGATCGCTCATGAACGACGAAAAGGAGAAAGGATGAAGCACGAATGCCAAACTGTTCAGGAAGAGATCGCCTGGGGAAAACCACTGGACGAAGCGCACCGGCTTCACGCTCTTTCCTGCGCCGCATGTTCGGAAGCGCTCGCGCGATTCTCCGAGCTGGACTCGCTCTTTCAGGATCCGCGTCCCATCGAGATTCCGCACGGCTTCGTGGATGGCGTGATGAAACGAATCCTCGCCGACGAACGCGCAGCGCGACCGCTCGTTTGGGCGCTGAGGCTAAGGCTGTCCGCCGCCTACGCCGGCATCACGATCGGGCTCGGCCTGATCTTCGGGGCGGAACTACACTAAAGCCCACAAATAAAAACCCCGGGCCGTGAACCACGACCCGGGGAATTCAATCTATGACGCAGCCCTCGGCCAAAGGTTGGGGGCCAGCTTTTAGCTCAAGAACAGCATCTCGCGATACTTCGGCAGCGGCCAGTAGTCGTCGGCGACCACGGACTCGAGCTCGTCGCAGATCGCGCGAACGTCGGCCATGACCGTCGAGACGTCAGTCGCCAGAAGCTTGGCCTTGTCGTCTTCGCTTCCGAGCGTCTCGACCTTGTGGAGGCCGGTGCCGAGCGCCTGGCGCTTGGTCTGCAGGCTCGTGAGGAGCGTGCCGACCTTGTTCAGCATCTCGCCCTGAGGCGCGACAGTTCCCGCCTGTTTGGCCTGGGTCACGCACTGAGCGAGGAACCCGTGGTACGCGTAGGCCGCCGGCAGGATCTGCGTGTCGATCATCGACTTGAGCGTGTCGACTTCGATGAGCAGGTTCTTGACGTAACGCTCGACGCGGACGTGATGGCGGGAGACCACTTCGGCTTCCGAGAGGATGCCGAGGCTCGTGAGCAGCTTCTTGGACTTGTCGGTCACGAGCTGCGCGAGCGCTTCGGGAGTCTTGCGCAGGTTCAGCAGGCCGCGCTTCTCGGCTTCCTTGACCCACTCTTCCGAGTAGCCGTTGCCTTCGAAGCGGACGTTCTTGGTCTCCTTGATCGCGTCGCGGACGACCTCGAGGATCGCCGTGTCCGGGCTCTTGGCCGTCTTGAGCTTGGCCTTGAGCGCTTCGGTCACTTCGCCGATCCCTTCGGCCACGGCTGCGTTGAGCAGCGTGATCGGAAAGGCCGTCGAAGCGCTCGAACCCACGGCGCGGAACTCGAACTTATTGCCCGTGAACGCGAACGGCGACGTGCGGTTGCGGTCGGTGTTGTCCTTCATCACTTCCGGAATCTTGGCGACTCCGAGCTTGATGACGGCGGCTTCACCGCTGGTTCCGCCGGCGCCCGCCTCGATCTCGTTGCAGATCTTGGTCAGCATGTCGCCCAGGAACACCGAGATGATCGCCGGAGGCGCTTCATTGGCGCCGAAGCGATGGTCGTTGCCCGAGGACGCGATGCCGGCGCGGAGCAGGCCCGCGTGCTTGTACACGCCCTTGAGGGTCGCGGCCAAGAAGAGCAGGAAGCGCAGGTTCTGGTGCGGCGTCGTGCCCGGATCGAGCAGATTGTCGCCGTCCAGGTCGGACCCGCTGGCCGCGATCGACATGGACCAGTTGTTATGCTTGCCGCTGCCGTTGATGCCGGCGAAAGGCTTTTCATGCAAAAGCACCGCGAAGTTATGGCGCGTGGCCACCTTGCGCAGCACTTCCATCGTGATCTGGTTATGGTCCGTCGCGATGTTGGCTTCTTCGAAGATCGGCGCCGTCTCGAACTGGCTCGGGGCCACTTCGTTGTGCCGGGTCTTGACCGGGACGCCGAGCTTGTAGAGCTCGTATTCGATCTCGCTCATGTACGACTGCACGCGCGGCGGGATCGAGCCGAAGTAATGGTCTTCGAGCTGCTGGCCCTTGGGCGGCTGGCCGCCGATGAGCGTGCGGCCCGACATCGTGAGGTCGGGACGAAGCGAGGTGAACGCGCGGTCGATCAGGAAATATTCCTGCTCGACGCCGAGGTTCGGCACGACGCGCTTGGCGCCGGTCTGGCCGATCGTGTGCAACAGCTCGCAAGCCTGCTTGGAGAGTACTTCCATCGAACGAAGGAGCGCCGTCTTTTCGTCGAGCGCGTCGCCATGATAGCTGATGAAGACCGAGGGAATGCAAAGCGTCTTGCCGTTGGTATGCTCGACGATGAACACCGGGCTCGAAGGGTCCCAGGCCGTGTAGCCGCGGGCTTCGAAGGTGGTGCGCATGCCGCCCGACGGAAACGAAGACGCGTCCGGCTCGCTCTGGATGAGCTGCGCGCCCGAGAACTTCTCGACCGTCTTGCCGTTGTCTTCAAAGGAGAGGAACGCGTCGTGCTTCTCGGCGGTCGAACCCGTCTGCGGCTGGAACCAGTGGCAGAAGTGGGTGACACCGCGGCCGAGCGCCCATTCCTTGATCGCGTGAGCGACCGTGTTGGCGATCGCGGGATCGAGGGTTTTGCCTGTTTCGATGGTGGAGACCAGCTTCGTGTAAACGTCCTTCGGGAGCTTTTCTTTCATCTTGTGGATGTCGAAGGTGTTCACGCCGTAAAAGTCGGAGACTCGCAGGCGCTTGCCCTGCTCGTCGCGAGGAGGATCAAACTTCCTCGGGGTGTGCGAATGGACTTCGCGGATAGCGTCAAAGCGCGACTTCGCGCCCGTTCCGATGCTCATAGTGGTCTCCTTTTTTTCAAATGAGGACAAAAACACAATGCTTGTCCTGGTGACCTAGATATAGCTGAACGGGCGCGAATTCGGCAGAAGAAAAATCCGTAGCTGTTTTCTCCGTTATTGAGGCTGCTTGAAACCGTAGCGGCAAGAATAGGACAGCACGCCCGATTCCAACTTGCGGAAGCTGCAGTCGATCGCGCGAGTTTTGTAAGCAGTATCGCCCGTCTTCGCGTCGAAGCTGCCCTTCACTCCCATTATTTTCAGGGCGTTAACAATAGCCTCGGCGTCATCGCCCCGAATGGCGATCGCCTGTCCGGCAGGATAGCTCTTGGCTTGGCATTCGGCCGGCGAAGCCACGGGGCCTCCCCCGTAAATCACGTCAGCGGCGTTGTCATCGCAGCTCACTTCTTCGACGCGAACTTTGGAAACGCCGCTCTCTTCGCGGACTGGGGTGTACTTCGCGAGCGTATCGTAAGCCTGCGAAATGAATGGGCTACCCGACACGGTTGTCAGGTCGGCGGAGGCCGAGATCGAAACGAGGGCGAGAAGGGCGGTCAGAACAATGGACTTTTTCATGGGGTCATTCCTTTTTAAACAAGGTTAGCGGTCCCGCTCGAAATACCTCGATTTATAACGCAATGCAACAAAATAGTTGATATCGAGCATTTTATTACTTTAATTCGACTAATAATATCGCAAGCGTTCGATTAAACTGTTCTTAATGAAAAACAAGGACAGGGCATTCGCTGACTCCCTCAGATCCATCGAGTTTCCCCTCCGAAAAGGAGAGCGACGACGAATCGAGATCCTGCGCGAAACGATGAGATCCATCGTCACAGACGGCCTCCATCGCACGAACCTCGAATCCGTGGCGGCGCGCTTGGATGTCTTCCGCTCTCAAGTCGTCTACTACTTCAAGTCCGGCGACGAGCTCCTGCTCAGTCTTCTGGCTCACATCTCGTTCACGGCCCAGTCCATGCTAGCCGAAGACATGGGCGCGGCCGCCACGCCGCCGGAGAAGCTCATCGCCTTGATACGGTCCACCTTCCGCTGGGCGCGCGAGGAACCATCGCAGGTGAAAGTCCGCTTCGCCTTGTTCAACCTCTATACGTCGGCGCCGAAGTTCAAGAAGCGGCACTCGGAGATCTATTCGACCGCCGTGGAACGCATCGAAGTCCTGCTCAAGGAGATGGGTGTGAAGGATGCCCGGCCAGTCTCCGAGGGGATCGTGGCGATTTTTACCGGACGACTCATGTACCATTTCTCGACGAACGCTCAGGGCGGGCTGGATCGGATCGAGGAGGATACTCTTTTACTCTCGAACGCGCTCGTCCGAGGCAGGCTCAACGCCTGGGTACCGACCCGTTGCGCTTGGGTGGCCCAGGCCTGAGGCGGGTGTTGTCGAGCCGTTGAAGCCCTTTCAGCAGCTGGTTTCTGAGGGGGCTTTCGAGTTTGTCGTGCAGCTTTTCTGAGTGAATCCAGGCTTCGGATTCGAGCGACCTGAGCATCTGCCCTTCCAGATCATCGCCAAGCAAGACATTCGTCGACTGAGCCCAGATCACGCTCGCATCCCAGAATGCCCGACCCGACTCCCGCTGAGGAAAACGCTCGGCGATCCGCCGGACGTAATCTTCACGGCTGATCTCCATGATCGCCGTCGTCCGGTGCCAGTACCGCGCCGATGCCGACGCGCCGGGTTTGAGGACCGGTTCGATTTCTTTGAAGCCAATCTCCCGCTCGTAATACTTTATGAGCGTCTCGTTGCGAGCGCATTGGATGCGATAGCGCGCTGGCGCGACCGACTGCGGGACTTCGCCGGGGAGTAGGAAGGTGGGAGTCCCTTGCCCGGCGGGCGAGAATCCGCCTTTGAAATTCCTCAGCGAGGCGCTTTCCAGAACGAGCGGGATGTTCAGGCGGCTGCCCTTGCGCGCGGCGAGCTTGTTGATTTCCATTGTCTCGCCCGTCAATACGGGATCTGACGAAAAAGCCAGTTTAGGGCGGCCGTCCTCGCCGGCTTCCAAGATGGGATACGGTTCCTCGCGGATCTCCCGCGGCGGAGGCTCCAGCTCGAGTGCCGACTCATAGGGCAGCAAATCCGCCGGAGTCGAGCGTGCCGTGAATTCGAGCATCCCCTCGACCTGCCCGAAGCCCAGACCTTTGAAGAGCACCAGGACGTAAGAGCGCCGTCGCGTCTTCGCGTCGGCTTCCTTCAGTTTTTTGACATAACCCTTGGGGAAAAGCCGCTCTTCTTCGATCTTCTTCCTGCGGTAATAAAACCGATAGGCTTTGCTCCTGACCCGCTCGCTCAAAAGAGCTTTCGACCAGATCCCGCCGCGATTCTCCCACTCGTTCCCGGGAGGCCTGACCACCGCGAGCGTGTAAGGTTCGCCTCCGATGATCAGCCCGCGCACGACCAGATCAGGCGGGCCGCGGTTCTCTGCGGCGCCGCAGATCCCCCGCAAGCCCGCCAAGACAATCGCTGTTACGATCGCGAAACGCACCTTTCCAGGATAATCCTTTTTCACTGGGTGGGCACGGCCATTTCCTGGATCCCCGACAAAGTATTGGCGAGCAGGCCGCCCTCAAAAGCAATCAATGACCTCCTCGGGTTAATCTTTCATAATAGGAAATAATGAAAATCCAGGATCTCGGCATCTGGGAAGCGTTCTACCGCGTGGCGACCGAAGGCAATTTCACGCGCGCGGCCCAGAAGATGAGGATCGGCCTCCCTCTCCTGAGCAAGCGCATCGCTCGCCTCGAAGAGGAGCTCGGAGTGAGGCTCTTTCTGCGCTCCACTCGCAAAGTGAGCCTGACGGACGAAGGGCGCGGCCTCCTGCCCCATCTGTCCTCCGTGCTCGAGGACCTCAAAGGCCTCGAAGACCGATTCGAGAAGAAGGAAACGCTCGAAGGCACGATCCGCCTAACCAGCCTCGAGTCCCTGACCCATCGGTTGCTGTCGCCGATCCTCCAGGAGTTCCACGAGCTGCATCCCAAAGTCCATTTCGAGCTCGACCTCACCGACCAAGTTGTCGGCCTGGTCGAAAACCAGTTCGACCTGGCCATCCGGATCGACGAACCCACGGACTCCACTCTGGTCTACCGACGTCTCGCCCCCAATCGCCTGGTCTTCTGCGCGTCGCCCGAGTACCTCAAGCGCAACAAAGCGCCGATCCGCAAGCCCGAGGACCTGCGCAACCACGTGTTCCTGGATCTGCGAGTCCACGACTGGTGCCGCTTCAAGGACTCCCAATACAAGCTTGGGGATTTTTCGCAGCGCCAATGGATCAAGTGCGAAAGCGGCGTCTTTCTCACCGAGCTCGCCCGGCGCGGTTTCGGGATCACGGCACGATCCATCTGGGACGTCGGCGATATGCTCAAGAGCGGCGAACTGGTCCAATTGCTCAAGAACCACCCGCTCGAGGATTACGGCGAGGTCTACGCGGTCATCCCGAGCCGCCGCTACCTCGCGCATCGGGTCCGCGCGTTCATCGATTTCCTCACGGAGAAGATGAAGGGACGCGGTTAACGATCGAGACCCGAGATCGGAAACGAAGGGTAGCCGAACCGCGGTTGAAGCCCGATCGAGTTTCCGAAAACGACCCAGTCCGGATGCGGGCCCGAGTAGGCCTGAGGTCGAGCCAAGGTCTTCCAAGTCGGATCGAGAATCTCGCCCGAAGGAAGCTCGATCCACGCGTGTCCGCTGGATTGGCCCTCGTTGCCCACGCTTACGATCGCGCCGAATACGACTCGGTGAGGGACGCCGAAGCGCTCAAGCAGGAACGAGTCGAGCAGAACCATGTCGAGACAGACTCCGCGCCCTTCGGCGAGCGAAGCGCTGAAATCGCGCACGGGATGGCGGTACCCTTGGATCGATTTCGAAGTCGACCCAATCGGCGCATTGGCGAGCGACTTCATGAGGCGGGTCTGCGAGGCCCAGATGCCGGGCGAGAGTCCCGGCGAAGGATCAGGCAAGCTGCCCGACTCGGGATACGCGAGATAATCCTGCGTCTGCGCGGCCAGAAACGCCGTGATCGTCGCAGGCCAGAGCTCGGAGGGCTCGTCGAGCCCGTACAGGCCGAGAATCTGGATCACGAGCTCATCCAGAATCCGCGCGAGACGCGTGCCCGGACGACGGTCGACAGCCAGGATCCGGCCATCGAGCGCGCCGTCGCCGATCTGAAATCGCTGCGGCAAAAAACTTACCGCAAAAGCCGAATCGCGAGCGACGCGAGTCTGAGCCGCTACCGGATAGGCGTTCACGATCTCGAGCGTTCCGCCTGAGTGAGTGTAGCGATAAGCGAGCTCTTCGCGGACGGGGGCCGGAAAGAAATCTTCTTCTTCGGACACCGCGTGCGCGGCTTCAGCGACTCGGGCTTGGCGCTCCTCGAGCGAAAGGAATGGGTAGCGGCTCGCATGCGCGAGCGCCGGTCCCAGAACAAAGCCAATCATGAAAAGCGCCACCGCGGCGCCGGCTCTCAATCGAATCAATTTCCCCCCCTTGATTTCGATGAGAGGACATTTACTTCAGGGAGCTATGCGCCGCAACAAAACAAAACCAGCCCCTTGAGCGTGGCCGATGCCGGAGTAAACCCTCGCCATCCTTCAAGAATTCAGCGCAGCGGTCGCTTCTTCGGCATCAGCGACCCAGCGCGTAGCCTCGCCTCGGGCCGCGCTCTCGGCGACCGCGCCCGCCGAGCTGGCGTATCGCACGGCCTCCGCGAACTCGAGCACCCGCTCGAGCCGAGCCCAGGTCGCTTCGGCGACGCCGCGCTCGTCGACCAGGAGTCTTCGCAGCTCCGAGCGCGGCAACGAGCGCGCGCCGACTCCGGCAGCGCGCCCGATGACCCGATCGATGGCATCAAAGACCGCTCCCGTCAGCGACTCGTAGAACGCGGTGACGTCGTTCCAGGGCGCGCCCTGGCTAGCGGCAGCGGCGCGCGCACGGAGCGCCTGCCAACTCTTGGCGTCCGCGCTTCGGCCGTCGCGACCGCCGCCGGATTCGCGCGCGCGCTTGCGGCCCTTCTGGAGCACGTCGCGGAGAACCACGCCGACGAAGGCCACGAAGACGACGGCGCAGAGCCAGTAGAACCAGCGCCAGATCGGATGCCCCTGCACGGTGAGCGACCCGCCGCCCGGGTCAGGCGGCAGGAGATAAGCCAGATCCTCTTTCGGGGACTGGGGCTTTTGAGCCTGGCCCGCATCGGCGGGGGCGCCCGGCCGAGCGGGCGGCGGCTGCGATCCTGGCGCGCCTTCGGTCACGGTGAGCGCGACGGGTTCGGTCCCGCGCGTGACGTAGACCTTCTTGATCGGGTCGAAAAAGCTGAACTCGAGCGAAGGCAACGTGATCTTGCCCGGGGCGCGCGGAATCAGCAGGAACTCGAAGACCTTGGTGCCCACGCCCGCCTTGGTCGGCTTCGCCTGGCCTTTGGAATCGTAGAGCTCGACATTGGGCGGCCAGACCGCCTTGGGCGTGCCGATAGCGGCGACATTCCCGCGCCCTTCGACTTTGACCGTGAGCGTGACCGGCTCGTTAGCCCGCACCTCCGTCTTGTCGACGGCCGAGACGATATTGAAATCGCCGACACCGCCCGTGAACGTCGGCGGCTTTCCATCTTCCGGGAGCGGGAGCACCGTCACGTCGATGCCTTCGCTCTGCTCGAGCGCCACGCGAGGCGTGAGCTGGCGGAAGAACTGCATGAACGGGTCTTCTTCGTCCGAAAGCCCCCCGTTGACCTGCGCGAAGTAAGTCGTCTTGACCGTCAGCGGGTCGATGCGCAGCTTTCCTTCCTGAAGGGGGTAGGCCGCGTATCTCAGCAGAAGCGTGCGATAGTACGCGACGCCATCGAGCACCTCGCGCTTCCACTCGAGCCGGTTCTGCAGATAGGGCATGTCGAGCTCTTCGCGGAGAAACCCCTTGAGCTCCGGAAACTTCTCCACGCTGATGTTGTTGAGCTGGGCTCGGCGATAAAGGTAGTAGCTGACGACGATCTGCTCTCCTTTATAGGCCTTTTCGCGGTCCACTTCGGCGCGGATCATGACTGGCTTGCCGTTGGACTGCTTGAGCGAACCGCGAAGCCCGGTGCCCCCGCCGCCATAGCCGCGAGGAGGCGGCGAACCCGCGCCGGAGGGCGTGACCTGGACGACGAGATCGGCCGCCGTGTAGAGCTGGCCATCGGCCTTGATCTGGATCTTGCTGATGCGCAATCCGCCGGTCTTGAGAGGGCGCAACACCTTGGTCACGTTCTGCGTGTTCTTGACTTGAAACTGGCCGTTCTCGTAGATCGAGCGCGTGAAGCTGTCGGAGTATTGATTGACGAGCTCGAAGTCCCGCGCGTCGTAGGTCGGCTCGCTGAAGCTGCTGTCCCCGTCGGACTCGACGCTGAGCTTAAGCGAGACCGACTCGTCCATTCCGATCTGCTCGCGATCGACCAATGCGGTGAACTTGACGTTTCCGGCCTGCGCGGCCGAAATCGAGAGCGCGGCGGCCGCTAACGCGGCAAAGAACATCTTACCAATCCCTGTCATTATTCTGCGGCTTTCCGTTGCGGTTGAGCTTCATGCGAAGCTCGTTTTCCTTGTCCTTGAGCTCGGACATCACGCGATCCGCGTCTTCCTTATTGAGCTTGGACGATTTGAAACCCTGTTTCTGGTTGGACTTGTAATTCTTCTGCTGCTCTTTCTTGTCCTGGCCGTCCTTGTTCTTGTCCTGATCTCGGTCCTTGTCCTTGTCCTTGTCCTTGGGCTGCCCTTCGCCGGACTGGTCCTTCTTGTTCTTTTCCTTCTCGTCCTGCTTCTGATCCTGTTTCTGGTCCTGATTCTGCTGTTGTTGCTGCTGCTGTTTCTGCTTCTCGCGCTCCTGCTGCAAGAGCTCCAGGTTCTTGCGGATGTCGTTTTGGAGCGCTTCGTCGCCGCCTTTTCGCGCGGCGGAAAGGGCGCCCAGATAGGCTCGCGCGGCGCCGTCGACGTCGCCCTTCTGCGCCAGCGCCCCGCCCAGGTTGAAGAGCGACTGCGAAGCGGTCGAGGGGCTGCCGCCTTTGATCCCGTCCTTGGCCGCCTGGCGGAAGGATTCGGCCGCCTCGTCGACCTTGCCCTCGCCCATCTCGGCGATGCCTTGGTTGAACCGAAGCTCCGGAAGCGAGGGATCCTGCGCCTGTGCCGAGCCGAAGCGGCGCTTGGCTTCCTCGAGCTTTCCGTCCTTGAAAGCTTTGAGCCCTTTCTCGTTATCGAGATAAGCCCCGATCGGAGGCTCCTTGGCGCTTGCCCGCGGCGACGCGACCGAGAGAAGCGCGATCGCGGCCAACGCCGCCATCGCGCGCGCAGGGATCGCGAGCTCGATCAGCAGAAGCAGGATGGCGATCGCCAGCGGATATTGGAATCGATCTTCGTAGACGAGAAAGCTCCGTTCGGCGAACTCGGAGCGGTTGGCCGATCCGAGCTCCGTCAGGATCGTCAGGGCCTCGTCCTCGCCCTCGGTGATATTGAAGTATTTGCCGCCGCCGGCGGCCGCGAGCTTGGTGAGCTCCTCGGGATTGTAGCGGCTGATGATCGGCTGGCCCGAATGGTCGCGCTTGAACCCGCGCTGAGTCCCCTGGTCGTCTCGAACGGGGATCGGTCCGCCCTTCTCGGTCCCGACTCCGAGCACGAAAAGCTTGATGCCCGCGTCCCGAAGCTTCTGCGCTTCGGCGAGCGCCGGCTCCTCCTGGTTCTCTCCGTCGGTGATCAGCAGGATCGCCTGCGTCGCGGCGTCGCGCGAACCCGTCTTGTTGGGGTCGCCGCCCGTGTCCTCGGCTGCGCGCTCGAGCGAGCGTCGCGCGGTCTCGAGCGCGGCCTTGAGATCGGTGCCCTGATTGAGGATCATCTTGGGACTCATGATCTCGAGCGTCGCCAGGACGTAATCGATATCGGTCGTCAGCGGGCAGGCGACGTAGGCGCTCGCGGCGAAGGCGACGAGGCCGAGGCGATCTCCGCGCAATTGCTCGGCGAAGCCGCGGACCCAGTGCTTGGCCTTCTTGAGGCGGCTTGGGATGACGTCCTCGACCTCCATGCTGTTGGAGACGTCGAGCGCGAGCATGATGTCCATGCCGCTCACCTTGACCGTCTCCTCGTGAGTCCCCCACTGAGGGCGCGCCATCGCGATGAAAACGAAAACCATCGCCGCTACCCAGACTCGTGCCTTCCGGAGACGATTGGCGGGACGCGCTTGAGGGGCGATCGCGCTCCAGAGCGAGTGGCTGGCGAACCTCTCGAAGCGACGCGCGCGGACCCGCTCGTCCCAGAGCGCGAACCCGTAGGCCAGGATCGCGGCCGCCACTCCCCATAGCCAGGCCGGCGCCAGGAATCTCATGGGACGAACCTCCACCAGAGGCGCCCGAGAAGCTGCTCGAGCGCCAGGCAGATGATCGCGAGCCTGAGGAAGCGCTGGAAGATCTCGTCGTACTGGATGCGCTCCTGCGT
>OUNM010135790.1_pt1 | contig 43699 bp, 43 predicted proteins | sample 1769961 | NCBI WGS metagenome assembly OUNM01 (sample SAMEA3914820, study PRJEB12502) | metagenome | biome: forest; material: soil | place: USA | collected 2012-03-12 | depth 0.3 m | reverse complement strand
TACGAGCCGCCGCAGGAAAGCTCGCTCGGCGCCCGCGCGCGCCGCGAAGGCCGCGATCCGCGCGAGGTCGTGTACGACTATATGATCGAAGGCGAGGGCACGAACTTCATCTTCGCGCCATTCGCCAACTACGCCGCCTACAATCTCGATTGCTGCAGCGAGATGATGCAGAGCCCGCACACGCTGATCGGGCTGGGCGATGGCGGCGCGCATGTCGGGCTGATCTCGGATGGTTCCTATCCGACGTACTTGCTCGCCCATTGGGGCCGCGACCGCAAGACCGGCCGGCTCGACGTGTCGTGGCTGGTCAAGCGCCACACCAGCGACAATGCGAACGCCGTCGGGCTCGGCGACCGCGGCGTCGTGGCGCCGGGCTACAGGGCCGACCTCAACGTGATCGATTTCGACAGGCTCCGGGTCGAGGCGCCGGTCATGAAGTGGGACCTGCCGGCCGGCGGCAAGCGCCTGTTGCAGCGCGCGTCGGGCTATCGCGCCACCATCGTGTCGGGCGCCGTCACCTATCGCGACGGCGAGGCCACCGGCGCGCTGCCGGGCAGGCTGGTGCGGGGGCCGCAGAGAGCCTGAAGGGGCGAGCGGCCGCTACTTCAGCCGCTTGATCAGCCTGTCGCGAACGGCAGGATCGTTCTGCGCCGTGCGCATGATCGAGGCGTACTCGTCGATCGACAGGCCTTCGTCGGAAACCGCCTTGATCGTGGCCTGCTTTGCTTCGCCGGAGAGACGCTGCTTGTCGGCTTCAGGCGCCTTGGCGATTTTCTGCTCGTACTCGTCACTGAGCGCGACGACCTTTTTCGCGGCGGCCGCGGCGGCGTCGAGTTTCTTGTCCGGGATGTCGGACGACGGGCCGGGTTTCGTGGTCGACGGTGCAGCGGGAGAAGGTGTCTGGGCATTCGCGATCGGTGCGAACATCAGGCCGGCCGCGACGAGTGCCGATGCGACGGCGGGCAGTGCGAAGAATCCGGTCTTCGAAGTCATGAATAAAATCCCATACTGAATGGTTCTTTGGCGATGGGCGTCGAATCGCGCGCGGCCGATCTCAAACAGAACCGGCCGCCTCTGTCCTGTGATGGTCGTGTGACCGCAGTGGATGTTCAGCGGTGAATCGTCAGCGGTGGGCCGTCAGTGCGGACGGCCCTCAAGGTCGACCACGATCTCCGTCACCTCGGGCGCATGAGGCTGAAGGCTCGAGGCCGCGGAATTGGTCCAGTTGGCCAGGTTCACCACCACGCAGCGGCGGCCGTCGAACAGGTCCGCGTCGACGGGCTCGACGATGTTGAGCCCCTTGCCGTCGAGGAAATAGGTGTGGTCGCCGTAGAGCCGTTCGAGTTGCGGCACCACGGGATGTTCGGCCGGGATGGCTTCGCCTTCCAGTTGGTGCAAGGTCTGTTCGATCTGGGCTTCATTGAGTTTCATTGCGCACTCCTCTCGGTTGGAAAATCCATTCGGGTGGTTGCGGGCCTTCCACAGGGCGTGGTCACGAACAGACGTGTTCGGCGGCTCGGCTGTGCCGCTACGGTTTAGGTAGACCGGCCCAGGGCACGATCAACCCGTCGATGAAAAATAGTTTGAGAAGAAACTTGCGCGTAGGGTGACGCTAGCCTGGGCGGCGTTTCTGGCCTCAGTCGCCCTTGATGTCGTTGTCCTTGATGACCTTGAACCAGCGGTCGTGCTCGCTCGTCTGGAAAGCCGCGAATTCCTCGGGCGTGCTGGCCACGATCTCCATGTCGATCTGCTCGGCGAATTTCTGGGCGACGTCGGGTGCACGGGCGGCCTTGGCGAGCTCGGCGTTCAGGCGATCGACGATCGGGCGCGGCGTGCCGGTCGGCACATAGACACCCCACCACGAGTAGGTCGGGTAGGTCTTCAGACCTTGCTCTCCCACGGTGGGAACGTCGGGCAGGCTGGGCGCGCGCTTCTCGCCGGTGGTCGCAAGCGCGCGCAGCTTGCCCGCGCGAAAGTGCGGCTGCAGCGCGCCGAGCGTGGTGACGGTGATGTCGGTGACGCCGGCCAGCACGTCCTGCACCGTCGGGCCGCCGCCCTTGTAGTAGATCTGGTTGAGCTCGAAGCGGTTGGCCTTCTGCAGGTAGGAGGCGAGCAGCAGCGCGCCGCTTGCCGACAGCAGGCCGACGCTGACCTTGCCGGGGCGCGCCTTCGCGTCGGCCATGACGTCGTTCATCGTCTTGTAGGGACGGTCGGGATGGCAGGCGATGGCCAGCGGCGCGCGGCCGACCAGCATTACGTTCAGCAGCTCGGAGTCCTTGTAGGGCAGGTTCGGCGTGAAAGCGGGACTGAGGATGTGGCTGTCGAAGGTGATCATCCAGGTCATGCCGTCGGGCGGCGCCTTGGCCGCGATCGCCGCACCGATCGCACCGGCGGCGCCCGGCTTGTTGTCGATCACCGTGGCCCAGCCGGTGTTGTCACTCACCTTGGCGGCGAGCAGGCGGGCCACCGGATCGGTCGTGCCGCCGGGCGGGAAGGGCACGACGACGCGAATCGGGCCCTTGGGCCAGTCGCTTCCTTGCGCACGCGCTGCAATGGAGAAAAAAGGGGTGGGCGCTATCAGCAGCGGCAGCAAGGTACGGCGACGAAGTTTGTTCATTGTTCCTCCCGGCCACGTCAGTATGGCAGCACCTCGTGTCACAATCACCGTGCGGATGACGCCATGAGAACACTTCTTGCCGCGGTCCTGGTCTTCCTGCTTGCGCCCCTGACGGCGCGGGCCGAGGAATGGCCGACGAGTTCGCCCGAAGCGCAGGGCATGAGCTCGCAGGAGTTGACCAAGCTCATCGACTTCGGGATCGGCAACGGCATGGACAGCGTGCTGGTCACGCGCCACGGCACGATCGTCGCCGAGGCCTATTACGCGCCGTTCGCGCCGGCCACAAAGCATCGCATCAACTCCGCGACCAAGTCGGTCATCGGCAGCCTGGTCGCGATCGCGCTCGACGAAGGGCTGATCAATAGCCTCGACCAGCCGGTGCTCGACTTCTTTCCCGGACGCACCTTTGCCAATACGGACGGCCGCAAGAAGGCGATGACCTTACGGCATCTGCTCGACATGACCTCGGGCCTCGACTGGCAGGAGCCGCTGAACAACACCCTGCCGGTCTCGTTCCTCGAGATGGAACGCAGCCGCGACTGGGTCCAGTTCATCCTCGACCGGCCGATGGCTCACGATCCGGGGACGACGTTCGACTACAACAGCGGCAATCCGCATCTCCTGTCGGCGATCCTCTCGAAGGTCGCGCGCCGCAGCGCGCAGGACTATGCCGAGGAGAAGCTGTTCGGGCCGCTCGGCATCGACGACGTGCAGTGGCGCAGCGATCCGCAGCACGTGTCGGCGGGCGGCGCGGGTCTCTACCTGCAGCCGCGCGACATGGCATGGCTCGGCCGGCTGTGGCTGCAGGACGGCGTGTGGCAGGGCAGGCGGTTGTTGCCGGCGGGCTGGATCGACCAGGCGCGCCACGCCAAGGTCGAGATGGGACTGGGACCTGACCTGCGCTACGGCAATCTCTTCTGGTCGATCCCGGCGCGCGACATGTTCATGGCGGTGGGCTTCGACCGCCAGCTCATCGTCGTCATGCCGAAGATCGACGTGGTCGCGGTGTTCACCGGCGCCGTCCGCTACAGCAACGCCCTCGGCAAGCCCAGCAAGCCCGGCTATCGCTTCGGGCTGGTGATCGATCGCCTGTACGCGGCGGCCCAGTCGGCCTCGCCATTGCCCGAGGATCCGGCGGCGCTCGCGGCCCTTGCCGACAAGACCAAGCAGGTGGCGATCGAGGCGCGCACAGAGAGCGCTGGGTCCTCACCGCTGGCGCCGGCGATCTCCGGCAAGGTCTATCGCATACAGCCCAACAGATTGAGGCTCGACGCCTTTTCGCTGACCTTCAAGAACGGCGCGGCGAGTTATGCCTACGAATCAGACCGCCGGCACTTCGGCGGTCCGATCGGCCTCGACGGCCATTACGCCATCGGCGGGCGCCGCCTCTACGGTCAGAGCGCCGCCAAGGGCCGATGGCTCGACGACAAGACTTTCCAGCTCGAGATCCAGACCGTGGGCAACGACGATGCGGGCCTCTTTGCCTTCACCTTCGACGGCAAGGATGTCGCCATCCATGGCGCGCTTCTCGTGGGCTTCGAAGCGGATCTGAAGGGCACGCAGGACGAGTGAGCGCGCTCTAGATGGCGCGAACGATCGCCCCGCCGAGTGCCGCCAACAGGGCGGCGATGAACCCCGGCGGCACCAGCGGGTGGATGTTGTTGAGGCGCCGGAAGAGATTGCACAACAGCCCGACCGCGAATTGCGGCGGCGTGCGCGGGCTCTTGGAATATTCCATCGCCGATTTGACGACATAGAATACGGCAGTGTTGGCGGCGAGCGCGGCACGGCTCGTCAGGGCGGCGTTCGGCGGGGTGATCAGATAGTTGCACTTCAGCAGGATGCGCTGGCGATCGGCCGGATTGTACTCGCCTTCGACCCAATGCAGCTCGCGATGGAAATCCAGAAGGCCGAACTCGTAGCTCGCGAAGGATTTCTCGACCTGGCTGTCGTGGAAAACGACTTTGTAGGTGGCATCGGACTGCAGATAGATCAGCGCGCGCACGACTACGCTCGACGACAGGAAGCGCAGGTTGCCGTCGTAGTGCTTGTCGAAGAGCCCCTGGTCGCCCCCGTGGTCCTTGTTGTAGTTCGAAATATAGAGCTCGTCGGTGTGCTTCATCGGCGCGATGACACTGCGCGCCTGGACCTGCCGCGCGATCAGGGAACGGATGATCGGGCTGTCGCGCAACCGGTCGATCTGCTCGATCGCCGGCGCGGGGAGCGTGCTGACATAGACATGCTTGGAGGAGCGCTCGAGCAGGTCCGCGCGATAGCGATCTTCCACCCATCGCGTCAGCCCATCGATGACGGCCCGGTCGGAAGGATCGTCGAACCGGCCGACCGTCGCCGGAAAACGCTGCGACGGACCGGCCATCGGCTCGGCCAGGAGGGTGCTCATGAGGGACTCCGTGAGATCTGTCGGGACGCCGTATAGCAACGGTATAGCGCTCCGGCGCACGCCAACGCCGCCGCGACCAGAAGTAGGTCGGGCAGCCAGAACAGCGCGGCGAGCAGGATTCCCGCCGTGACGAGGCCGCCGGCGATCCGCACGCCACGGCGGCGCCCGGGACCGGCCAGCTCCATGGCGAGGAGCCCGATGTTGAGAGCCACATGCAGGCCCGCCAACGGCCACCACTGCTCCCGGAAATCGGCGTTGATCAGCGTGCCGCCGAAGGCTGCCACGTTGCCCAGGATCATCGGATGCGCCGTCAGCGAATAGGGAAAGGCGGTCATGCGGTGCGGCGGCAGGCCGGCCACCTCGCGACCGTAGTAGGTCCGGTCCAGGCCCAGGATCGCGGCGGCCCGGACATTCAACAGGATGCCGCCGGCAATCACGGCCAGCGAGGCTGGGTCAAGCGGGGCACGTAGATAGACGATCGCCAGGGCCGCGACCGAGACGGTCTTCATGGCGATGGCGTCGCGCTTGAAGACGTCGAAATCGATCGCGCCGAAGGTGAAGGCCAGCCAATACAGATAGTAGTGCCAAAAGCTGAGAAGGTAGATTCCGGGCTGGAGGTCCTGATCGCGATAAATGACCAGCAAGACCATCAGGACGAACAGAGCGCACGACAGCGTCGAGCCGCTCCGTCCAATGGCCGAGAAAGGCGAACGAGGACCCACCACAACTCGGAAGCCAATAACGCACTTCCGTGTCGACGGCGTGAACGATCGATGTAAGATTCGTGTTGGCCGGCGAACCCGCTGACCTAGTCGCCCTTGATGTCGTTGTCCTTGATGACCTTGAACCAGCGCTCCTGCTCGCTCTTCTGATAGGCGGCGAAGTTCTCGGGCGTGCTGGTCAGGATCTCCATGTTGAACTGCTCGACGAACTTCTGCGTGACGTCGGGCGAGCGCACGGCCTTGGTGATGGCCTCATGCATCTTGTCGACGATCGGCCGCGGCGTGCCTGAAGGCGCATAGACGCCCCACCAGGAATAGGACGGGAAGCCCTTGATCTTCTGCTCGATGAGGGTCGGCGTTTCGGGCAGGGCGGGCGTGCGCGCCTCGCCGGTGACGCCGATCGGGCGGACCTTCTTGGCCACGATGTGCGGGCTGAGCGAGGTGAGGCTGCCGATCGCCACGTCCGTGACGCCGGCCAGGATGTCCTGGTTGAGCGGCCCGCCGCCCTTGTAGGGAATGAGGTTCAGGTCGACGTCGTTCTCCTTCTTGATCAGCGTCATCAGCACCAGCGCCTGGCTGGCGCCCAGCACGCCGATGCTGACCTTGCCCGGCCGCTTCTTCGCGTCCTCGACGACTTCGGCGAAGGATTTGTAGGGCCGGTCGGGATGCGCCACGAGAGCCTGCGGCGTGCGGCCGATCTCCATGACGTTGAACAGGTCGGAGTCCTTGTAGGGCAGGCCCGAAGCGAACGCCGGATTGAGGATGTGGCTGTCGAAGGTGATCATCCAGGTCTGGCCGTCGGGCGCCGACTTGGCCGCGACTGCGGAGCCCACCGCGCCGGTGCCGCCCGGCTTGTTGTCGATCAGCACATTCCAGCCCGTCATGTCGATCAGCTTGGCCTGGATGATGCGCGCCACCGGATCGGTCGAGCCGCCGGGCGGGAAGGGCACGATGATCTTGACCTGGCCCTTGGGCCACTCGGCGGCGCTCTGCGCGCGGGCGACGGCCGGGAGGAGGGCCGGGCCGGCAACAGGCGCGGCGAGAAGCGAGACGCCCGCGAGCAACGCGCGGCGGCGTAGGATCGTCACTGGTAGTCCTCCCTGGCTTTTTTCAATCAGTCTTGCTTGTTGGCCGGGAGACTACTTCAGCGCCTTGCTCATGGGAAAGCCCGACGACGTGCCGAACTGCCCGCCTGGCTGGCCGGTTTCGACATAGCCATTGGCAAGATAGAAGCGCCGCGCCGTGGCCGTGCTGGCCAGGCGGCACCGATGGCTGCCGCGCTCGATTGCGCGCCGCTCGAGCGCCGCCAGCAGCGTGCGGCTCACGCCCCTGAAGCGGGCGTCGGGCGAGACGTAGTTCAAGGTGATCTCGCCGCTGTCGCGCACTGCGCCGACGGCCAGGATACGGCCGTCCTCGACGGCGACCAGCATCGAATTGTCCGGCTCGGCGAGCCAGCTCCTGAAGATTTCCGGCTTCTTGTTGGCCAGCCAGGCCTCGAGGATCGCGGGATGGCCGCGGTGATCGGCCTCACAGAGCTCGGCGATCGAGCGGCGCATGACCTCGCAGGCGGCCTCCGCGTCGGCCGGTCTGGCATCCCGTATTTCCATGACGGGAGAAGGGCATAGCGCGATCTTTTTGCAAAGAGCCACCCGAGTCGCTATTTACCCCTTATGTCACTGATCAAAGGCGAAACCGGCGATTGGGAGATCGTGCTTGGGCTGGAAGTCCATGCCCAGGTCATCTCCGACGCCAAACTTTTCTCCGGTGCCCCGACCACGTTCGGCGCCGATCCCAACACCCAGGTGTCGCTGGTCGACGCCGCCATGCCCGGCATGCTGCCCGTGATCAACGAGCGCTGCGTGGAGCAGGCCGTGCGCACCGGTCTTGGCCTCAATGCCAAGATCAACCTGCGCTCGGTGTTCGACCGCAAGAACTACTTCTACGCCGATCTGCCGCAGGGCTATCAGATCTCGCAGTTCAAGGATCCGATCGTGGGCGAGGGCGTGGTCGAGATCGATCTGGACGGCGGCGTCACCAAGAAGATCGGCATCGAGCGGCTGCATCTCGAGCAGGATGCGGCAAAGACCCTGCACGACCAGCATCCCAGCCAGAGCTATGTCGACCTGAACCGCTCGGGCGTGGCGTTGATGGAGATCGTGAGCCGGCCTGACATGCGCACGGCCGACGAGGCGGCGGCGTACCTCACCAAGCTGCGCTCGATCGTGCGCTATCTCGGCACCTGCGACGGCAACATGGACGAGGGCTCCATGCGTTGCGACGTCAACGTGTCGGTGCGCAAGCCGGGCGGCGAGCTGGGCACGCGCTGCGAGATCAAGAACGTGAACTCGATCCGTTTCGTGAAGCAGGCGATCGAGTTCGAGGCGCGTCGCCAGGTCGAGGTGATCGAAGGCGGCGGCAAGATCGTGCAGGAGACGCGCCAGTTCGAGCCGGCCAAGGGCGAGACGCGCTCGCTGCGCTCCAAGGAAGACGCGCACGACTACCGCTACTTTCCCGATCCCGACTTGCTGCCGCTGGTGCTGACGCAGGAATTCGTCGACGGCATCAAGGCCACGCTGCCGGAGCTGCCGGACGCCCGGAAGGCGCGCTTCATCAAGGAGTACGGCCTGACGCCCTATGACGCGGGCGTGCTGGTCCTGGAAAAAGAGACCGCGGCGTTCTTCGACAGCGTGGCCAAGGGCCGCGACGCCAAGGAGGCCGTGAAGCTCGTCACCGGCGACTTCTTCGCCATGCTGAACCGGCGCGGCGTCTCGATCGCGGAGTCGCCGATCAAGGCGGAGCATCTCGGCAAGCTGCTCGACCTGCAGAAGGACGGCACTATTTCCGGTCGCATCGCCAAGGACCTGTTCGTGATCATGGAGGAGACCGGCAAGGATCCGGCGGCGCTCGTCGAAGAGCGCGGCATGAAGCAGGTCACCGACACCGGCGCGATCGAGGCGGCGATCAAGGAGATCGTCGCGGCGAACCCCAAGCAGGTCGAGGCCTATCGGGCCAAGCCCACGATGCTGGGTTGGTTCGTCGGTCAGGTCATGAAGTCGACGGGCGGCAAGGCCAACCCGAAGATCGTCAACGATCTGCTGAAGAAGGCTCTGGACGCCTGACCTCCGCGCCGGCCTTCAGGCCTTTCTCGCCGTCGGCGCGCTGCTCGGCGGGCTTGGTGCCGCGGGTCAGGTTGAAGGCGGTGTTGATCACGCCGACGTGAGAGAAGGCCTGCGGGAAGTTGCCCTGGTGGCGTTTCCCGCGCGGCTCGTACTCCTCCGCGAGCAGGCCGAGATCGTTGCGGATGGCGAGCAGGCGCTCGAACAGTTCCTCGGCGTCGCCGTGCCGGCCGATCGACTTGTAGGCGTCGCATAGCCAGAAGCTGCAGGCGAGGAACGCGCCTTCGCCGGGCTTGAGACCGTCGTCGGTGCGGTGCGTGTTGTAGCGCATCACGAAGCCGTCGCGGAGCAGCTCCTTCTCGATCGCCTGGACGGTGCCCACGAAGCGCGGATCGTCGGGTGTGACGAAGCCGGTCTGTGCGAGCAGCAACAGGCTCGCATCGAGGTCGTTGCCGTCGTAGGCCGCCTTGAAGCTGTTGCGCTCGGTGTCGAAGCCCAGGGCGCAGATGTCGGCATGGATCTGGCCGCGGAGGCGGCGCCAGTCCTCGACCGGCCCCTTGAGGCCGTAGTTCTCGACGGCCTTGATGCCGCGGTCGAAGCACACCCAGGCCATCGCCTTGGAATACACGTAGTGGCGCGTCGGGCCGCGGCTCTCCCAGATGCCGCTGTCGGGATCGTCCCAGATCTCGGCGACATGCCTGAGCAGGGTGCGCTGCATCTCCCAGCCGCCGTCGGTCGAGGCGATGCCGCCCTTGCGCGCCTGCTCGAAGGAATCCATCAGCTCGCCGTAGACGTCGAGCTGGAACTGCTCGTGCGCGGCATTGCCGATGCGCACCGGCTTCGAGTCGGCGTAGCCCGGCAGCCAGTCGACTTCCCATTCGGTGAGCCGCCGCTCGCCGTGCAGGCCGTACATGATCTGCATCTCGTCGGGCGAACCCGCGACGGCACGCTGCAGCCAGTCGCGCCAGGCGGCCGCCTCGTCGTAGATGCCGGCGTTCATCATGGCCAGGAGCGTGAGCGTGGAATCGCGCAGCCAGCACAGGCGATAGTCCCAATTGCGCTCGCTGCCGAACTGCTCGGGCAGGGAGGTCGTGGGAGCGGCCACGATGCCGCCGCTCGGCCGGTAGACAAGGCTCTTGAGCGTGATCAGCGAGCGCACGATGGCGTCCCTGTAGGGACCCTCGGCCTTGGTGGTGGCCGTCCAGTCGCGCCAGAACGTCTCGCACTGTTCGAGCGCTTCATGCGCATCGACCGGCGGCGGCAGATCGAGATGCGATGGGCCATAGCTCAGCACGAAGGGCATGCTGCGGCCCTTGGTGAGGGCGAACATCGCCATCGTCTTGAAGTTCTCGCCGAGGAGCCGCGCGGGCGTGCGCAAGGTAGCCATGTCGGGCCCGGCGACCGCGCGCAATGTGCCGTCGTCCAGCCGCGTCACCCAGGGCGTCGTGGCGCCATAACCGAAGCGCAGCATCAGCTCCATGCACATCGGCACCTCGCCTTCGTCGCAGCGCGCGATGCGGATCAGGTGCGAGACGCTGCCGTTCGTCGGCATGAAGTCGATCAGGGTGACCTGGCCGCCTGCGGTCACGAACGTGGTTTCCAGGATCAGGGTGTCGGGCCGGTAGCGCCGCTTGACCGACTTGATCTCCTCGCTGGGGGTGATCAGCCAGAAGCCGTTGCTCTGGCCGCCGAGCAGGGAAGCGAAGCAGGCGTCGGAGTCGAAGGTTGGCCAGCACAGCCAGTCGACCGAGCCGTTCTTTCCGACCAGCGCGGCCGTATGGCCGTCGCCGATCATGCCGTAATCCTCGATCGGAGTGCGCATCACGGTTTCAGCAACGCCCTTCTTGCCGTTTCGGTTCCATGGGCAGCCTGTGCTAACCTCGTGGCATGACCGCAAAGCTCTATGCAATGACCTGCGGCCACTTGTCGGGCCCGCTGGGACACCTGATGGAAGGCGCTGGCGACCATAACGTCGCCCTGCCCATCCCGTCATTCCTGATCGAGCATCCCAAGGGCCGTGCCCTCTATGACACGGGAATGCATCCCGACTTGCGCACCAAGCCCGAGACGCGGATCAGCGAGCGCGCGTTGAAGCTGTTCGATCTCAGCGGCTTTGGGCCAACGGACGACGTGAAGTCCAAGCTCGAATCGATTGGTCGAGATCCGACCAAGATCGACTTCATCATCGTCTCGCACATGCATTTCGATCATTCCGGCGGCAACGGGCTGATCCCTAACGCGACACTGATCGTGCAGAAGCCGGAATGGCAGGCCGTCAGCGATCCCGAGACCGCGGGCAAGCTGGGCTTCAACAAGGGCGACGTCGACTACGGCCATCCGGTGAAAGTGGTCGAAGGCGAGCATGACCTGTTCGGCGACGGCAGCGTCGTGACCTTCCCGACGTACGGCCATACGCCGGGACATCAATCGCTGAAGGTGCGCACGGAGAAGGGCACGGTCGTGCTCACCGGAGATTCCTGCTACTTCTGCCAGACACTGCGCGAACGCCGCCTGCCGCGTTTCGTCTTCGACCGCGAGGCGATGCTGAAGTCGCTCGACCATCTCGAGGCCCTGGAGAAGGGTGGAGCGAGGCTGATCTTCGGCCACGACCTCGAGTTCTGGAAAGGCGTGCCGCAGGCACCAACGCCTCTCTTCTGATGCGGATCTGCTTCGTCGGCGACAGCATGACCAACGGCACGGGCGACCATGCCCATCTCGGCTGGGTCGGCCGCGTGCTGCAGGACGAGCGCAAGCGACATCCGGAGCTCACCGGCTACAATCTCGGCGTCCGCCGCGACCGTTCCGACCAGATCCGGGCGCATTGGAAGAGTGAAGTCGAACGCCGCCTGCCGGCCGAGTACGAGGGCCGCGTCGTTTTCTCGTTTGGCGTGAACGATGCCGCGCAGGAGCGTGATCCGGCGCTGACCATGGCCGATGCCGAGGCGATGCTGACGGAAGCCAAGGCGCGCTGGCCGATCTTCATGATCGGCGCGGTGCCGATGCCGGACGAGGGCATTCGCGTCCGGTCGCGTGCGCTCGACCAGGCCTATGGGCCACTCTGCGCACGGCTCGGCGTGCCGTTCCTGTCGGTGTTCGACCAGCTGATGGCGACGCCGCTGTGGCTCGACGAGGCGCGGGCGGGCGACGGCGCGCATCCAGGCGCGGGCGGCTACTCGCGGATGAGCGAACTCATCCTGGCGAGCCCGGTCTGGCGGAAGTGGATGGCCGCCTCTTAATTCTGGGGCATGAACTCGATCAGCAGGCCGCCTGTCGTCTCCGGCGACACCAGCACGCGATCGCCTTCGGTGACGGCAAACGGCACGTTGTTGGAGCGCAGCAGCGCCTGAAGCGGCCGGGCACGTTCGACGGCGACAGCGATGCCCACGATCGAGGGCTTGCGCACCGGCTCCATCACCTCGATCGCCTTGTACTCTTTCAGCCACGCCGCCGGCGACCAGATCAGAAGTTCCACCATGCCGGTCCGCACCAGCACGCAGCCGTCGAATATCTCCTCGGTTTCGCCGCCCCACGTTGCCTTGAGCTGCTTGGCGGTGTCCTTGGGATCATCCGACACGGCATGGACGCAAATGAAGGCGAGGGCGCCGTTAGGATGGACGACCAGTTCGGGCTCGACGAAAGCATCCGGATTGAGCTGCTGCACCGGCAACCAGGGCACGGGCCCGCCACCTTCGCCCACGATCAGGCCGCCCTCGATGTCGCCTTCCTCGCCTTCCCACTTGAAAGTGCGCTTATCGCCTTTGAGCTCCTCGACGTTCATCGCCACGTTCATGAAGTCGACCGGGCTTTCGGCTATTTCGACGTAGTTGGGAATGTCCTCGTCGGCAGGCACGAAGCAGATGCAGCGCGGCCAGACGCCGTCCGGCGTCAGGGTGAAACCGAGCTGTTCCAGCTTGGCGGCGACGGCGCCAGGCTCGGTGGAATTGAGGGTGAGATGGTCGATGTCGCGGGCGGAAATCTTCATGGCCCGCGTCTTACAGGGACGGGCCCTAGCCTTCCAGCGTCTTCTTCATGGAGGTCCGGGCACGGTCCATCATGCCGGCGACGGCCGGCGCCATCTCGTCCGGCAGCAGGTCGATAGTCCAGACCAGCCTGCATTTTCCCGGCCCTTCGGGAAAGACCTGCACCGCGGCGTTGTAGTGCGAGGCGGCTCCCTCGACGATCGTATAGACGAGCCGCTTGTCGGCATCGTCCAGAGTGACCAGCCGCTCGCGCGCGACCAGCCCGTTGAAGAAGGTCACGATGCGGTCGCCCCGGTCCATCCAGAGACCGGTGAGGAAGCCCGGCGCCACCTTCGTGTGCACCTGTTCGAAATCCCGCAGAGCCGCCCAGACCTTGTCGGCGGGTGCGTCGAGCGGCAGTTCGCGGCGATTGGTGGCCATGTCCAAGACTCCTCAGGGGCTGGTGGGCTATTTAGGAGGGGCCTTGCGCCTGGTCTGGCGGTTTTCGGACACGGTCGCCTGATACGAAGAAAATTGGAGGGAGTATGACGATTTTTCGAGCCATTGGACTTGCCGCGCTGACGCTCTCGATCGCCGCATCGGCCGGCGCGCAGGGGTTGCCCAAGGCGCAGTCGCCGGAAGAGGTGGGCTTCTCTAGCACGCGCCTGAAGCATCTGGCGGACCGCATCAATGAGGGCGTCAAGGCGGGCGAGCTGCCGGGCGCCGTGGTGCTGATCGCACGCAACGGCAAGATCGTGATGTTCGACGCCTTCGGCTATCGCGACAAGGAAACCAAGGCGCCGATGAAGACCGACACGATCTTCCGCATCGCCTCGATGACCAAGCCGATCGTGGCCGTCGCCGCCATGATCCTGGCGGAGGAAGGCAAGCTCTCGCTGGCCGATCCGGTCTCGAAATACATCCCGGCCTTCGCCGACACCAAGGTTGCGGTGAAGAAGGAGAACGCCGACGGCACCGTCGAGATCACGACCGAGCCGCAGTTCCGGCCGATGACCGTGCAGGACCTGCTGCGCCACACTTCGGGCCTCACCTACGGCGCCGCGGGCAGCAACAAGGTGAAGCAGGCCTACATGGAGATGAAGGTCATGGTCCCGGACCAGACCAACGCGGAGATGGTCGAGAAGCTCGCCAAGCTGCCGCTGCTCTACCAGCCCGGTACGCACTGGGAGTATTCGATGTCGATGGACGTGCTGGGCCGCGTCATCGAAGTCGCCTCGGGCACGACACTCGACAAGTTCATCGAGGAGCGCATCACCAAGCCGCTCAAGATGGGCGAGACGGCGTTCGAAGCGTCGCCCGACAAGAAGGACCGCGGTGCGCGGCCGCAGAAGGAAGGGCCGAAGAACGAAATGCCGGTCATTCCGGACATCACCCTGAAGACGGCGTGGAAGTCGGGCGGCGGCGGCATGGTATCGACGGCCGCCGACTATGCGCGCTTCCTGCAGATGTTCGCCGGCGGCGGCCAACTCGACGGCGTGCGCATCATCTCGCGCAAGACGATCGACCTGATGACGGCGAACCATCTGCCGCCGGATATCGTGATGGGCGAGGACATGTATCGCTTCGAGGCGCTCGAACCCAGCGCCCAGATGGGGCAGGGCTTCGGCCTGGGCTTCGCCGTCCGCACCGAGCAGGGTCGCAATCCGCTGCCGGGCTCGCCCAACGACTACTACTGGGGCGGCGCCTACGGCACCTACTTCTGGCACGATCCGCGCGAACGGATGTACGTGGTCTTCATGATGCAATCGCAGACCGCCCGTCTTCCGTACCGATATCTGATGCGCGACCTAGTGTACCAGGCCCTGACGGGGAACTGATCGGGAACCTACTTCGTATCTTCGGCGTTGGGGGCTCGAAGTGTGGAGTAGGTATGTCCTCCCGGTGGATGCGGAAGCTCGGATCATGGTCCCGGGCCGGGGTTATGGTCCTGGGCGTGCTGGTGATTGCGGGCGGAGGATACTTCGCCTGGCACCATTGGCATGCGCTGGAGGCTGAAAAACAGGCCAAAAGCAAGCCGCCGGCCGCCATCCCCGTGACCGTCGCGGCGGTCGAGAAGGCCGATTTCCCGATCTTCCTGAAGGGCCTCGGCGTGGTGCAGCCGTTCAACACAGTCACGGTGAGGAGCCGGGTTGACGGCGAAGTGATCAAGATCGGCTTCCGGCAGGGTCAGATGGTCAAGGAAGGCGACATCATCGCCGAGATCGACCCGCGCCCGTATCAGGCCGCGCTCGACCAGGCGGAGGCGAAGAAGAAGCAGGACGAGTTCGATCTCGAGAACGCCCGCCTCGATCTCACGCGCTTCACCGACCTGGCCAAGCAGAATTTCGCGACCCGCCAGCAGCTCGACACCCAGCGCGCCAAGGTCAGCGGGCTGGAGTCGCAGATCAAGGGAGACCAGGGCGCGATCGACAACGCGCGCACGCAGGTCGCCTACACCACCATTCGCGCGCCGATATCCGGCCGCACCGGGTTTCGTCTCGTCGACCAGGGCAACAACGTCCATGCCGCCGACACCACCGGCATCGTGACGATCGTCCAGCTGCAGCCGATCTCGGTCGTGCTGACGGCGCCCGAAGAGCAGGTCGTCGGGATCAACAAGGCGCTGGCGGACGGAGATGTCGAGGTGATCGCCCAGACGTCCGACGGGCTCAAGACCCTGTCCAAGGGCAAGCTCGCGCTGGTGAACAACGAGGTCGACCAGGCTGCCGGCACGATCCGCATGAAGGCGAGCTTCGACAACAAGGACAACGCGCTCTGGCCGGGGCTATCGGTCTCGACCCTGTTGCTGGTCGAGACCCTGAAGGACGTGGCGGTGGTGCCTCAGGACGCCGTGCAGCACGGACCCAACGGGCTGTTCGTCTACCTCGTGGGCGAGGACAACAAGGTCGACGTGAAGCCGGTCAAGGTGAGCCAACGGGGCAACGGCAAGGCCGTCGTCACGGACGGACTTGCCGCCGGCCAGAAGGTCGTCGTGTCGGGACAGTCGCGGCTGCAGAAGGGCACTTTGATCCAGCCAAAGAACGCAGGAGTTTCAACGCCCAATCCGCGCCAGATCGCGCGCGGTCCGGCCGCAGCGGCGATGCAAGAAAATGGCGACTAACGTCTCCGCGCCGTTCATCCGGCAACCGATCGCCACCTCGCTGCTGATGGTGGGCATCCTCTTTTGTGGCCTGGTCGCCTATCCGAAGCTGCCGGTGGCGCCGCTGCCGCAGGTCGATTTTCCGACCATCCAGGTCTCGGCCTCCTTGCCCGGCGCCAGTCCCGAGACGATGGCCTCGTCCGTGGCACAGCCGATCGAGAGCCAGCTGTCGCAGGTCCCCGGCGTGGCGCAGCTCACCTCGATCAGCACCGCCGGCTCGACCGCCATCACGATCCAGTTCGATCTCGACCGCAACATCGACGGCGCGGCCAACGACGTGCAGGCCGCGATCAATGCCGCGGGCGGCCAGCTTCCGAAGAACCTTCCCAGTCCGCCGACCTATCGCAAGGTGAACCCTGCCGATTCGCCGATCCTGCTGCTCGGCGCGACGTCCGACACGATGCCGCTCACCGACGTCGACGACGAGGTCGAGACCAAGCTGTCGCAGCAGATCAGCCAGATCTCGGGAGTGGCCCAGGTGCTCGTGGGCGGCCAGCAGAAGCGGTCGGTTCGCATCCAGCTCGATCCGGCCAAGCTGGTGGCCAAGGGCCTGTCGCTCGAGGACGTCCGCGGGCCTCTGTCGGTCGCGACCGTCGACAGTCCGAAGGGCACCGTAGACGGGCCGACCCGCGCCTACGCGATCTATGCCAACGACCAGATACTGGAGGCCGAGCCCTGGAACGACGTCATCGTGGCCTATCGCAACGGCGGCGCGCTGCGGGTGCGCGATCTCGGCGCCGCGGTGGCGGGCCCCGAAGACATAAGGTCGGCGGGCTGGGCGGACGGCAAGCGCGGCATCTTCCTGGTGATCTTCCAGCAGCCCGGCGCCAACGTCATCAACACCGTCGGGCGCATCCAGGCGGCACTGCCGCGGCTGACCGCCACCATGTCGCCCGCGATCCACGTCTTTACGCTCAGCGACCGGACCCAGACCATTCGCGCCGCCGTCCACGACGTCCAGTTCACCCTGCTGCTCACCATCGCGCTCGTGGTGATGGTGATCTTCATCTTCCTGCGCAGCGTCTGGGCCACGCTCATTCCCACGGTCACGGTGCCATTGGCATTGCTGGGCGCGTCTGCCCTGATGTGGGTGGCGGGCTACACGCTCGACAATCTCTCGTTGATGGCGCTCACGATCTCGGTCGGCTTCGTGGTCGACGACGCGATCGTGATGCTGGAAAATATCACGCGCTACCTCGAAGAGGGCGACGATCCGCTCGAGGCCGCGCTGAAGGGCTCGGGCGAGATCGCCTTCACGATCGTGTCGATCAGCATCTCGCTGGTCGCCGTGCTGATCCCGCTGCTGCTGATGAGCGGCATTATCGGCCGCCTGTTCCGCGAGTTCGCCGTCACCCTGTCGATGACGATCTTCGTCTCGGCGATCGTGTCGCTGACGCTCACCCCGATGATGGCCTCGCGCTTCCTCAAGCACGAGAAGAAGGAGAGTCACGGCAAGCTCTATCAATGGAGCGAGCGCGGCTTCGACAAGTTACTCAAGGGCTACGAGCGCGGACTCGATCTCGTGCTCGACCACCAGTTCATCACCCTGCTGGTCTTCTTCGCCACGCTTGCCTTGTCCGTGGTGCTGTTCATCGCCATTCCGAAGGGCTTCTTCCCGCAGCAGGATACCGGCCTGCTCACCGGCATCAGCGAAGTCGGACAGGATGCGTCTTTCGGCGCAATGGCCGAGCACCAGCGCGAGCTGGGCGACCTGGTGATGAAGGATCCGGCGGTCGACCATGTCGCGATGGCGGTGGGCGGCGCGGGCAATCCGCTCAACACGGGCCGCATGTTCATCACCCTGAAGCCGCGCGACCAGCGCACCGCGAGCGCGGACCAGGTCATCGCGCGGCTAAGCGCCCAGGCGCAGGAGATCGAGGGGGCGAGGCTCTTCCTGCAGGCCGCGCAGGACGTGCGGGTCGGCGGCCGCGCCTCGCGCACCCAGTATCAATACACGCTCCAGGGACCCGACACCGGGCAACTCAACGAATGGGCGCCCAAGATTCTCGACAAGCTCAAGACCCTGCCGCAGCTGCGCGACGTGGCGACCGACCAGCAGGCGAACGGCACCACCCTGACCCTGACCGTCGACCGCGACGCCGCCGCGCGCTACGGCATCTCCCTGCAGATGATCGACGACACGCTGTACGACGCCTTCGGGCAGCGCCAGATCGCCCAGTACTTCACCCAGCTGCTGAGCTATCACGTGATCATGGAAGTGCTGCCGGCGCTGCAGGGCGACGTGGCCACCCTCGATCGCATCTTCCTCAAGTCGCCGACGACCAACGGCGAGGTGCCGCTCTCGGCCGTCGCCAAATGGACGACCGAACCCATCCAGCCGCTGTCGATCAGTCACCAGGGTCAGTTCCCCGCGATCACCATCAGCTTCAACCTCGCCGCGGGTGTGGCGCTCGGGCAGGCGACCGATGCGGTGAACCAGGCGGTCCAGCAGATCGAAGTGCCGCCTACGATCACCCGGACCTTCCAGGGCAACGCCCAGGCCTTCCAGGACTCATTGTCGACGGTGCCGATGCTGATCCTGGGAGCGCTGGTCGTGGTCTATCTCGTGCTGGGTATCCTCTACGAAAGCTACATCCACCCGCTCACGATCCTGTCGACCCTGCCGTCGGCGGGCGTCGGCGCGCTCGCGATGCTGATGCTGTTCGGCTTCGACTTCAGCCTGATCGCGCTGATCGGCCTGATCCTGCTGATCGGCATCGTGAAGAAGAACGGCATCATGCTGGTCGACTTCGCCATCGTGGCCGAGCGCACCGAGCACCTGTCGGCGCACGACGCGGTGCGCAAGGCAGCGCTCCTGCGCTTCCGCCCGATCATGATGACAACCTTCGCGGCGCTTCTGGGTGGCGTGCCGCTGATGCTGGGAACCGGCACCGGCTCGGAGATCCGCCAGCCGCTCGGCTATGCCATGGTGGGCGGCCTGATCGTCAGCCAGGCGCTGACGCTGTTCACCACGCCGGTGATCTATCTCTATCTCGACGGCTTCGCTGACTGGCTCGGCCATTTCCGCAAGAAGAAGCCCGCGGAAACGCAGACTGTAGTCTGACCGCAACCAAAACGTGCTCCCGTGGTCTTTCTTTTGAGGGGCACGATGACGAAGTCAAAAGAAGTGGCGGCTCGCGCCTACCTCTCGCCGACGCTGGTGCTGCTCGCCATGGATTGGCCGGCCGGCGCGCAGGCCGAAGATTTTCTCGGCTTCGCGATCCTGCGCAGCCCGGGGTTCGCCGCCAATGAAAAGGACGGCTACCTCTTCAACAAGATCGGCTTCAGCGCGCCGACGGCAGATGCGCAGCCGATGCCCAGCAACCTCGCGCCCATCCAGAAATTCCTGTGGTGGGATGCAGGCATCGACGACAAGGATCGCGGCAAGACATTCAGATACACCATCACGCCGGTGCGCGGCAGCGGCCCGAAGGATCTCGTGCTGCAGCACGACGCGGAAAAGGTGATCGCGGTCACGCTGCCGCTGGTCGAGCAGGACGGCATATCGACCTGGTTCAATCGAGCGGTCGTCAGTTCGCAGGCCTTCAGCCGCGAATTTCCCGATCCCTCGAAGGACATCCCGAAGGCCATGGACTGGCTCGCCAACGGCCTCGAAGAAGCCTTCGCCGGCATACTGTCTGGCGCCAAGACCATCGAGGGTGCGGTCTATCACTTCACCGACAAGCGCTGGATCGTGCCGGCGCTGAAGGGCTTCAAGGGCAAGCTGTCGCTGGTCTACCAGGACCAGAAGAGGGACACGACCGACCGGCCGGCGATTGCGCTCCTGAAGTCGGCGAGGTTCGAAGGCTGGCCGAGATCGAAGACCGCCATCATGCACGACAAGTTCCTGGTCGATGTCGAGGGCGGGCGTGTGCTGACGGGCTCGGCCAACTTCACGCCCGAGGGCCTCACCACCCAGGCAAACCTGCTCCACATCTTCGAATCGGCCCAGCTCGCCAAATTGTACAACGCGCGCCAGAAGCTGATGTCGACGGACCCGACGGTAGCGGTCACGGCGAAAGATGCGAACTGGTCGAAGCCGATCAAGATCGGCAAGTCGACGGTGCGTGTCTTCTTTTCACCGGAGCCCGCCAAGAACCGGCTTTCGATCGACAGGGTGATCAAGACGATCAAGGGCGCGAAGAGTTCGGTGATCTTCTGCATGTTCGACCCGACGGATCCGGCGCTGCTGACGGCGCTCTTGGCCACGAGCGACCGCAAGAAGCTGCTGTTCGGCCTGCTGAACAGCATTTCCGATCCGGGCAACAGGAAGGAAGACCAGTCGCACTCCGGCGAGCCGCCGACGACGCCCAGCGCGGCCACGGAGATCAAGGTCACGCTCTACAATCGCTCGCGCAAGGACAAGCAGGTGCTGGCCTATTCCTATTTCCGCAAGGGACAGGCGCCCGTGGGCTTCCTGCCGGAATTGAGCACGCTCGATCTTACGAGCCAGAGCGCACCGGAGCCAAAGACGGGTGGAAAGACGAAGGGCGGACCGCCGGCAGTCCACATCCATCACAAGTTCATCGTCGTCGATGCCGATACCGACAGCCCGACCATCTACACGGGCTCGGCGAACCTCAGCAACAACTCGACCCATCGCAACGACGAGAATCTCCTCGAGATCACGGGCAACACCGCGCTGGCCGGCGTCTATCTCGCGGAGTTCATGCGCCTCTATGAGCACTATCGGGCGCGCGCTCTCTGGAACATGCCGCACGGCAGTCCGCGGGGAGCGAAAGGCAAGCCGTCCGCGGCGGCGGGCAAACGGGTCGCGACGACCTTCACGCTCAAGCGGACGCGGGACGAATGGGTGAGGGGCGCCTACAAGGCCGGAACCTTGGACTACCTTGCCCGCAAGAACCTGGCACATGAAGATGATTGATCGCCTGCCCGTAAATCCCCACGCGGGATCTAGCCGGCGATCCGCAGCCTGCCGAGATAATCGCGCTTGCCGAGCGGCACACCCTTCTGGCGCAGGATGTCGTACGCAGTCGTTGCATGAAAGTAGAAGTTCGGCAGCGAGAAGGACATCAGGAAGCCTTCCGCCTTGAATGGGATTTTCCTGTCGCCGACCGAGAAGATCACGTCCTTGCCCTCGAGCGCATTGATCTCGTCGGGCTTGATCGCTTCGAGTGATGCGCGGGCGTCGCTCACGAGCTTCTGGAGGCCGGCATAGTCCTCGCCGGCGGGCTTGGGCGGCGAGAAGTGGCCCATCATCGCGCCTTTGATGCCGTTGGCGGAGTGGTGCGCCGCCGAGACGATCTGGAAGCGGAACGGCGCCATGTCCGGGAACAGCCTCGTCTCCACGATCTCGTTCGGATCGATCCCTTTCTCCTTACAATGGGCGAGGCCTTTAACGAGAAAGCCTTCGACGCCGCCAAGGACTTGAAGGAATGACGTGACGCTGAGGTCGTAGAGTGAAATGGCCATGATTGAATGCCTCCCTTGCGCGAGCCTGTCGTTGCGGCCTGCATCGGTCAAGGCTTAGGCTTCGCCCAACCCTTCCTCCGCAGGAGACACAATGATCGACGTCCATTATTGGCCGACGCCCAACGGCTTCAAGATCACCATCATGCTCGAGGAGTGCGGCCTGCCGTACAAGATCGTGCCGGTGAACATCGGTACGGGCGAGCAGTTCAAGCCGGAATTCCTCAAGATCAGCCCGAACAATCGCATGCCCGCGATCGTCGACCATGATCCGCCGGGCGGCGGTGCGCCGATCGCGGTGTTCGAGTCGGGCGCGATCCTGCAGTACCTCGCCGAGAAGACGGGAAAGTTCCTGCCCAAGGACGTGCGCGGGAAGTACGAGGTGCTGCAGTGGGTCAACTGGCAGATGGGCGGCCTCGGCCCGATGGCGGGCCAGGCCAATCACTTCCGCATGTATGCACCGCAGTTCAATCCGGTCGAGGCGCTGAAATACGGACAAGACCGCTACACCAACGAGGTGAACCGGCTGTTCGGCGTGCTCAACAAGCGCCTCGCCGATCGCGACTTCGTGGCCGGTGAGATGTCGATCGCCGACTTCGCGATCTGGCCGTGGCTCGTCGGCTACAAGAATTTCGGCCAGAACATCGATGACTTCCCGCATCTCAAGCGCTATCTCGAAGAGACGATGGGCAAGCGGCCGGCGGTCGTGAAGGGCAAGGCGGTCGGTGCCGACCTGCGCCCCGCGCCCGGCATCAACACCGACGAACAGCGCAAGATCCTGTTTGGCCAGACCGCGTCGGTGGTGCGCTAGCTAGGCATTGAGCCGCGCCACGTCGCGCGCGGCCTTGGCGACGCGGCGGCGCAGTGCGACGGGCTTCAGCACTTCGGCCTCACCGCCGAGCTTCAGCATGTCCCAGGCCGCCTGATCGATCGATTCGATCGGGATCGTGATCCTGGTCCAACCGCCGTTGTCCTCGGGCTCGGCCGTGTCGTGTGCGGCCTGCAGGACGGTAGCGCCGAGGGATTCCAGTCGCGCCATGCCGCGCTTGGAGACGCGCAACTGGGCGGCACCCCGATAGAGCCCGACTTCGTAGGCGCGAGACGAGGCGTTCCAGAAGCGCACGAGGTCGAAGTCCTTCGGCCGCGGGAAGCGTTCGGTGGTCGAGGCGAGCTCGAGGATGTTGGAGACGCGGTAGGTGCGGATGCTATCGCCGACCTGGGCCACGACGTACCAGGTGCCGGCTTTGAGCACGAGGCCGAGCGGCTGCAGGCGGCGCGACACGGTCTTGTCGATGCCGGCGCGCCTGTACTGCACGTCGATGCAGGTCTCGCCCCAGACGGCGGCGGCGATGGCGGGGAGCAGACGTGCCGACTGGGCGCTGCGGAACCAGTCGACGGGATCGAGATGGAAGCGTGTCGCCACACGACGCGCATTGGCGCGCATGCTTTCGGGCAGCGCGGCGGTGAGCTTGAGCTGGGCGGTGGCGAGCGCATCGGCCAGGCCGAGCTCCGCAGCGGGACCGGGCAGGCCCGCCATGAACAGCGTCTCCGCCTCGGCGGGCGACAGGCCGGTGAGCTTGGTACGATAGCCGTCGAGCAGCTGGAAGCCGCCACCCGGGCCGCGATCGGCGTAGACCGGGACCTCGGCGGCGCTCAGCTGGTCGATGTCGCGGTAGATGGTACGGACGGAGACCTCGAAGTGCGCGGCCAGCTCGTCGGCCGTGAGACGGCCGCGGCTTTGCAGCAGGAGCAGGATCGACATCAGGCGGCTGGCGCGCATGAGGGAAAATTATCACATAAATCCTGACGGTTCCTGACAGGTATTGGCAGCTACTTTATCCGCTGAAAGGAGACCGCCATGCTCAATACCCTGCTGAAGCGCCCCGTGAAGCCGAGTCCCGATTTCGATTTCCTGATGGGGATCTGGAACGTCCGTCATCGCTATCTGCTGAAGCGACTGGCCGATTGCCACGACTGGATCGAGTTCGAGGGCTGCTCTGCGGCGCGCAAGATCCTCGACGGCTTCGGCAATGTCGAGGAGAGCCGGATCGACCTGCCGGGCGATCCTTATCGCGGCATGGCGCTCAGGACCTGGGATCCCGACACGGCCAAGTGGTCGATCTACTGGCTCGATTCTCGGCGGCCGGGCCGCCTCACGCCGCCGGTGACGGGCGGCTTCGCCAAGGGCATCGGCACGTTCCACGGCGACGACGTGTTCGAGCACCGGCCGATCAAGGTGCGCTTCGTGTGGTCGCGCATCGAGCGAGATCGGGCGCGCTGGGAGCAGGCCTTCTCGCGCGACGCCGGCGCCAGTTGGGAGACCAACTGGATCATGGACTTCACGAGGGCATGACGATGGATGACGAATTCGTGGGAAGCTTCTTGCGGCCGTGGAACGAGCACGATGTGGACGGTGCGATGACCTTCATGACCGTCGATTGCCTCTGGGAAATCACGAAGGGTGCCGAGCCGTACGGCACCCGCTTCGAGGGCGCGGGCGAAGTACGCTCCGCGATCTACAATGCCTTCCGCGCGGTACCGGATATCCATTACGAGTTGGTCCGCAGCAGCTTCGGTGCGGACCTGGTGGTGCTGGAGCTGCTGGTGAGCGGCACGTTTGGCGATGGCCGGCGGGCAAAGTTCCAAGCCTGCGACGTGATGAGGATGAGTGGCGACAAGGTTTCGGCCAAGCGTTCGTATCGGAAACTGGTGGAGTAAGATATGGCCACAAGAATCTTCGCCGTCATCAACGCGCGCGGTCCGAAATGGGACCATGCCAAGTCGATGGAAGAGCACGAGGGCTGGCGCGCGCATGCCGATTTCATGAATGCGCTGGTGGCAGAGGGATTCATCCTGCTGGGCGGTCCGCTGGAAGGAACGCGCGACGTGCTGCTGATCGTACGCGCCGAGAGCGAGGCTGAAATCGAGGCGCGGCTCGCAGAGGATGTGTGGATGGTGGACGACCTTCTGCGGCGGCGTTCTATCGCTCCGTGGACCTTGCGGCTCGGCGCGCTCCCGGACCCTTGACGCCCCGGAACGGCGCCGCCACGGTGGCGCCGGTTTCAGGGAGAAGCGCACGATGATCGAACTTCACACGTGGGGCACGCCTAACGGCCGCAAGGTCTCCATCATGCTCGAGGAATGCGGGCTGCCGTACAGCGTTCACAAGATCGACATTTCGAAGGGCGAGCAGTTCAAGCCGGAATTCCTCAAGATCAGCCCGAACAACCGCATCCCCGCGATCCTCGATCCCGACGGTCCGGGCGGCAAGCCGATCAGCATCTTCGAGTCGGGTGCGATCCTGATCTACCTCGCGGAGAAGACGGGCAAGTTCCTGCCGAAGGAGCCGGCCGCCAAGTACAGGACCTACGAGTGGCTGATGTGGCAGATGGGCGGCGTCGGTCCGATGTTCGGCCAGGCGCATCACTTCCTGCGCGCGGCGCCGACCAAGATCGAGTACGGCATCAAGCGCTATGTCGACGAGGCCAAGCGTCTGTACGGCGTGCTCGACAAGCAGCTCGCGACCCATGCCTTCGCCGCCGGCGCCGACTACACGATCGCCGACATCGCGATCTTCCCGTGGACGGCGCGGCACGAGTGGCACCAGGTGAACCTGGCCGACTTCGCCAATGTGAAGCGCTGGTACGACACGATCAACGCCCGGCCCGCGGTGACCAAGGGCATGGCGGTGCCGTATCTCAACTAGGGCGGCCCTCCTGGCGCTCGCCTTGGGGCTGGCCGGCTGCGCCCAGCAGCAGGCGATGTCCTGCGCAGCGCCGCTCCGGCCGGCCGTCGAGGTCGATCTCTATTTCGGCCGCAAACTCGCCGGCGGCGGCGAGGTGAGCGATGCCGAGTGGGCCTCGTTCCTCGCGACCGAGGTGACGCTGCGTTTTCCCGATGGCCTCAGCGTCATCGACATGGCCGGGCAGTGGCGCGGTCCGTCGGGCGAGATCTCGCGCGAGCGCAGCAAGATGCTGGCCGTCATCGTGTTCGATCCTCCGGCGCATGGGCCAAAGGTGCAGGCGATCATCGACGCCTATCTGAAACGCTTCCAACAGCGCGAGGTGCTGCGCACCGAACGCCCGCTGTGTGCGGGCTAGCAGGATAATTTATGGCCGGCCGGAGCGGAAGGACCTTAGCGGAAGAGTAGGCCAAGCACGATCGCGGCGGCGAGTGCCCATAGAAGATTGAACTCGGTGAAGGCCACGAACAGCGTGGCGCCTACGGTGATGGCGACGCCGAGCGCGTTGGGATCGGACGCCTCGACCATGACGGCGCCGCTCGCCAGGATCATGCCGATCGCGACGGGAACGAGTCCGTCCTTGACGATCAGCAACCAGCGCGACTGGCCGGCGCGCAGCATCAGGCGGCTCGCGGCGAACGCCATCAGGCAGGGCGGGATCAGCGTGGCGAGCGTCGTTACGGTGAGGCCGGCAAGCCCCGCAACCTGCCAGCCGACCAGGCTCACGATCATGACGTTGGGACCGGGCGCGAGCTGCGCCAGCGCAAAGAGGTTGGCGAAGGTGCGGGCGTCCATCCAATGGAAGACGTCCACGGCCTGCCGGTGCATCTCGGGAACGACGGTGTTGGTGCCGCCGAACTGCAGGACCGAGAGCCACGCGAAGGTCGCGGCAAGCTGCTGCAGCAGGTCACTCATCGGCGCTGCCACCAGACGAGGCCGATCGACAGTGGCGCCAGCACCAGGATCGCCAGCAGCATCGGCAGATGGAGCAGGCCGACCGAGACGAATGCCATAAGGCCGATCGCGATGGCCGCCACGTTTGGTTTGATCTTGCGCGCGAGCTTGATCGCCGTGCCGATCACCAGGCCGGCCGCCACCGCAGCCCCTGCCGCCATCGCGGCACCGACTCCGGGCAGGTTGGCGATGCGGTCGTAGACCAGGGCGATGCCGATCAGCACGAGGACCGGTGTGCAGGCAATGCCGATCACCGAGACGATGGCGCCCGCCGTGCCGTGGAAGCGGTCGCCGATCATGATGGCGCAGTTGACTGTGTTGGGACCGGGGATCACTTGGCCCACGCCAAGCAGGGCTGCGTACTCGTGGTCGTCGAGCCAGCGCTTCTGCTCGACGATGACATGGCGCGCCCACGGCGCCACGCCGCCGAAGCCCAACAGGCCGATCTTGGCGTAGGTCAGGAAGAGTTCGACGAGAGTGGGGGGCTTCAGCGCTCCGCCCATTCGATCATCTTGCCGACGAACGTGTCACAGGCATCCATCTGCGACTTCAGCACGAACTCGTTGGGCTGGTGGGCTTGCGCGATGTCGCCTGGTCCGCAGATCACGGTGGGCACGCCGTGGCCACGGAAGATGCCGGCCTCGGTGCCGTAGGGCACGGCATAGGTCCGGTTGCCGCCGGTCCATTGCAGGGCGAGCTTGGCGGCTTCCTCGTTCTCCTGCGGCAGCAGACCCGGCACGAAGGAGCGGCGCTTGATGGTGATGTTCGCATCGGGATGCTTCTGGCGCATTTTCGGCAGCAGCAGCTCGGCGATGTATGCCTCGGCGCGACGCTGCACCTCGGTGTTGTCGTCGCCGGGCAGGGTGCGATAACCCCAGTTGAGCACGCACTCACGCGCCAGGATGTTGCCCGCGGTGCCGCCGCTGATGATGCCGACGTTGATCGTGGTGTGGTTGGGCACCGTGTCGAGATGCGGGTGCTTGCGCTGTGCCAGCTCCTCCTGCAGTTCGTTCAGCCAGTGGATGAACTCGCCGGCATAGTGGATGGCGCTCACGCCGAGATGCGTCATCGACGAATGCGCCTCGAAGCCGGTGAAGGTGGCGTTGAGGCCGCCACCCGCGTTCTGCGCGTTGACGACGCTCATCATCGTCGGTTCGCCCACGATCACGGCCTGCGGACGGGGCACGTTGCCCATCAGCTTCTCGACCAGCGAATGCGCGCCCAGGCAGCCGATCTCCTCGTCGTAGGAGAAGGCGAAGTGCATCGGTACCTTGAGTCTGGCCTTCTGGAACTTAGGCACATGCGCGAGGGCCACGGCGATGAAGCCCTTCATGTCGCAGGTGCCGCGGCCGTACAGCTTGCCGTCGGACTTGTCGGTAAGCGTCCAGGGATCGGTCGTCCAGGGCTGGCCGTCGACCGGCACGACGTCGGTGTGGCCGGAGAGTACGATGCCGCCCTCGGCCTCGGGGCCGATCGTGGCGAACAGGTTGGCCTTGGTGCCTTCCGCATTCGGCACCAGCGTGCTCTTCACGCCGTGGTCGTCGAGGTAGGACTGGATGTACTTGATGAGGTCGAGATTGGAGTTGCGGGAGGTGGTGTCGAAGGCCACCAGGCGCTTCAGCATATCGATGGAAGTGACGGGCGAATTGCTCATAAAGGGACCGTCGCACGGATCGGCCGAGGCATACAAATGCCTGATAATGGCTGCGAAATTGCCCCTTGGTTTGACACCTTGCCGTCCGGCCGGTAGAACCGCCGCGCATCCGCCGTGGATATTGGTCGCCGGGGTCTTGACGGGCTGCGGAGGGGTGGCCGAGTGGCCGAAGGCGGCGGTTTGCTAAACCGTTAATGGGGGTAAACCCCATTCGTGGGTTCGAATCCCATCCCCTCCGCCATTACCTGCCGCGAAGACTTCCCTCGCTTCGGCGAGACCGTTGACTGCGTTCGCGCACCCTCCCGCCCGACAGCACGCCGTTTGCGTCACAAGTTTCACCCTAGGCCAACCATTTCTGCCTCGGATACGCTGCGCGGCGGACTGCCGTGTCACCGACAACGGAGGAAATGATGATGAAGCTGCAAATGGGACGGCGTGCGGTTGCGGCGGTGGCGGCGGCACTGGCGGTTGTGCCCTTGGGCGGTGCGCGTGCTCAGCGCCAAGCCACAGGTCAACGGCCCGGGTCCGGTGGCGGAGCCGGCTCACTCATCTGGGCCCGCAACGAGACCGAATTTGCCCAAGCCCTTCAGAGCGGTGCGGACGACAACTACGTTCCCATGTTCGACTCGCGCACTCAGGTCACACTCACCAGGACCATCACTGTCCGGCAGACCAAGAACGACGGAAGCCCGTGGGGCGCCAACGGCAACTTTGCCAAGGTCAATTGGGCCGGTCCCGGCAATGCCGACATGATCGTCTACCAGGGCGTGAAAGGCGTGCAGAACCGTGGGCTGTTCCTCGAGAAGTTCTTTCTTTTCGGCAATGGCTACCAAGGTAACCCGTGTGGCGTGTGCTTGAAGCTCTATGCGCCGGATGGCGATGCCGGCTCGCTCTACAAGTTCACGCTACGCGACATTTATACCGCCTATGGCACATACGGAATCATGCTGCAGGGTGCGGTATTCGAGGGCATGTGCGAGAACGTTCACGGTGAGAATCACCGCAGGGACGGAATGTTCATGCAGCACACGAACGTCGATAGGGACAATCGTGGCATCGTTTCCAATGTCCAGTTGATCCACCCGAACATGAGCCGCAACCTCGGCGCCGGCGTGAGATCGGTCTATTCCTGCAATGCCGTCTTCGGGTCGTTCGTCCTCAACGCCGATGGTGGCATCGTTGCACCGGAGGGACTGCGGATTGGTTTTGCCAACAACGGCGAGAACACGGGTGAGGCCGTCTATGTCGTGCCGAGCAACGGCTACGGATCCAACATCCTCTACAGCGAAGGCTCGACGGACGGCGCACCCCACGCCCGCCAGTTCGTGAATGGCCAGTGGGCCAGTGTCGGCAAGCCGCAACTCTACCTGCTGTCCCGGGGTGCGGGCGTCAACGAGACCGGCAATCACGTCGCGACCTATGGCGCGGGGGTCGGAAATCGAGCTATTCGTGTCGTCAAATAGGACCGGAAACGCATCAGGCGAAACGGGACAGGCCAATTTGCACGCTTTCACGGCCCGCGCTAAGCCTTGGGCGCGGGAGGAAAAGATCGCGTGGAAAGCTTCGATTACGTCATCGTGGGGGCGGGCTCCGCCGGGAGCGTGCTCGCCAACCGGCTGAGCGAGGACGGCAAGACGACCGTCTGCGTGCTGGAGGCGGGGCCGTCGGACTGGCATCCGTTCATCCACATCCCGGCGGGCTTCATGTACACCCTGGTCGACCCCAAGGTGAACTGGCTCTACAGCTCCGAGCCCAGCGAATGGACCGGCGGCCGTCGTATCGCTGCGCCGCGCGGCAAGACGCTGGGCGGCTCGAGCTCGATCAACGGCCACATCTACAATCGCGGCCAGCGGCTCGACTTCGACGGCTGGGCGCAGCGCGGCAACCGCGGCTGGGGCTACTCCGACGTGCTGCCGTACTTCCGGCGCACCGAGAACCGCATGGCCAGCGCGGGCGACGCCGACTCGACGTTCCGCGGCAACGAAGGCAACCTGCCGATCACCGATCTCGAATGGCGCGATCCCCTGTGTGAGGCTTTCATCGAGGGCGCGATCGAGCAGGGCATCCCACGCAACACCGACTACAACGGCGCCAGGCAGCAGGGCGTGAGCTACGTCCAGCGCATCATCCGCAACGGGCGCCGCGTCAGCGCGGCGCGTGGCTATCTCCGGCCGGCGATGAGCCGCGGCAATCTTACCGTGCGCACGCACGCCCATGCCACGAGCCTCGTGCTCGAGGGCAAGCGCGCGGTCGGTGTACGCTACGCCAAGGGCGGCAGGGGCGGCACGCCGATGGAAGTGGGGGCCACCAAGGAAGTGATCCTGTGCGGTGGCGCGGTGAACTCGCCGCAACTGCTGCAAGTCTCCGGCATCGGCCCCGCGCCGCTGCTGCAATCGCTCGGCATCGAGGTGAAGCATGCGCTGGCGGGCGTGGGCGAGAACCTGCGCGACCACTACGCGCCACGCTTCGTGGCTCGGGTCAAGAACGCCGGCACGATCAACGAGAAATCGCGCGGCCTGCGGCTTGCGGGTGAAGTGCTGAAGTACGCGGTTGCCCGCAAGGGCATCCTCGCGCTCAACCCGACGCTGATCTACGTTTTCTGGAAGTCGGACGAGGCGGTCGACAACTACGACCTCCAGCTCACCTTCACGCCGGCGAGCTACAAGGAAGGCGTGCAGTCGACGCTCGACGATTATCCGGGCATGACGATCGCCTCCTGGCAGCAGCGGCCCGACAGCACCGGCTATGTGCGCGCAAAGTCGGCCGATCCGTTCGCCGCTCCGACTATCCAGCCGAATTACCTTGCGGCCGAAAGCGACCGCCGCGTGCTGCTGGCCGGCATGAAGCTGGCGCGGCGCCTCCTGAAGTCGAAGGCGCTGAGCAAATACTACGACCGCGAGGAATTCCCCGGCGACCAGGCGCAATCCGACGACGACCTGATGACGGCGGCCAAGCAGCGCGGCACCACCACCTTCCATCTGATGGGCACCTGCCGCATGGCGCCCGACACCGATCCGACGGCCGTCGTCGACGATCAGTTGCGGGTGAGGGGCATGGAAGGCCTGCGCGTCGTCGACGCCTCGGTGATGCCGACCATGCCGTCGGCCAATCTCAACGCATCGGTGCTGATGATCGCCGAGAAGGCCGCCGACATGATTCGCGGCAAGGCGGCTCCGGAGGCAGTCAAGCTCGCCGATTGAGGGCCGACCCCCGCTCGGCTAGGTTGAGGCCGCAGTTCAGGGGGGCTTCAATCTTGGAAAAATCCAACACGCGCCGGGTCGTCCTGGCGGGCGCGATCGGCAACGTGCTCGAATGGTACGACTTCGCAGTCTACGGCTACTTCGCCGCCGCGATCGGCCGTGCGTTCTTTCCGAAGGAAGATCCCGTCGCGCAAGTGCTCTCCGCCTTCGGCATCTTCGCCGTGGGCTTCCTCATGCGCCCGGTGGGCGGCGCCCTGTTGGGCTATGTCGGGGACAGGTTTGGCCGTCGCACGGCGCTCACCGTGTCGGTGGCGGCGATGGCGATCCCGACGTTCCTGGTCGGCGTGCTGCCGGGCTACGCGGTGCTGGGCGTGGCGGCACCCTTCGTGTTGACGGCCCTGCGCATGATCCAGGGACTCTCGGTCGGCGGCGAGTACACGACCTCGATCGTCTTCATGGTCGAGCATGCGCCCCCAGGACGGCGCGGTTTCATCGGCGCCATGGCTGGATGTGGCGCGATCGGCGGCATCCTACTGGGGTCGGCGACGGGCGCTATTCTGGCCGAGCTCATGCCCGCCACCGCTCTCGATGCCTGGGGCTGGCGCATCCCGTTCGTGCTTGGGTTGCTGGTCGGACTGGCGGGCTTCTTCCTGCGGCGCACCCTTGTCGATGAGCCGCGCGCACGAGCGTCGGGACGCTCGCCGCTGGTGGAGACCGTTCGCACGCATTGGCCGGTCCTGCTGCGTCTGGCCGGCCTTTCGTGCTTCAACGCCGTCGGATTTTATCTCTGCTTCGTCTATATCGTGAGCTGGCTGCAGTTCGCCGACGGCATTGCCCCGGCCCATGCGCTCGGCATCAACACATTCAGCATGGTCGCCATGATGTTGGTCATGATGGGGGCTGGCTTGCTGTCCGATCGCGTCGGCCGCAAGCCGATGCTGCTCATGGCAACCGTTATTGGCCTGGTAGGGGCGTATCCGTTCTTCTGGCTGATGTATCACGGCGAGGTCAGCATGATCCTGCTCGGCCAGCTGGGCTTCGCCCTGGCGGTCGGCATGTTCGTCGGCGCACAGCCCACTGCCATGGTCGAAGCGGCGCCCGTCGAGGTGCGGTGCACCGCGATTGCGCTCGGCTACAACTTGACCCTGGGCATCGTGGGCGGCGTCAGCCCGATGGTCGCGACCTGGCTCGTGCATCGAACCGGCGACAACCTCATGCCGGCCTTCCTGATCATGGGCGCCGCGGCGGTGTCTCTGGTTGCGACGCTGTTCCTGCGCGAGACCAGCCGGTCGACGCTGGCGGCTACTGCAGCTTGATGTTGGCGTCGACGATCAGCTTGCCGAGCAACTTGCGCTGAGCGTCGAGCCACTTCTTGAAGTCGGCCGGCGTGTCGGCGACCAGGATGGCGCCCGACGGATCGAGGCGCTCCCTGACCTTGGCGTCCTTGATGGCCTCGGCGCAGATCTCCTGCATGCGGTTCACGATCTCCGTCGGCACGCCCGTTGCGGCAAAGAGGCCGTTCCAGTCATTCATGTCGAAGCCGGGGAAGCCGGACTCCGCGATCGTCGGCACATCCGGGAGGGTCGCGACTCGCTTCTCGCTGGTGACGGCGAGGACGCGGCAGCGGCCCGAGACGAGCGGCGGACGGATGGACGACGTCGTGATGATCACCGAGTCGATCGCGCCCGCGCCGATGTCACGCGCGGCGTCGGCACCGCCGCGATAGGGCGCGTGGATCAGCTTGATGCCCGCGAGCTTCTGCAGTTGCTCGCCCGCCATGTGGGCCATGCCGGCCGCCGGCGGTGTGCCGAAGCCGATCGTGCCCGGTTTGGCCTTGGCCATGTCGATGTAGTCCTTGAGCGTCTTGGCCTCGAGGTCGGCCTTGACCGCCAGCACCTGCGGAAAGTCCGAGAGTCGGGTGACCGGAATCCAGGTCTTCTCGTAGTTGAACGGAATGTCCTTGATCAGATATTCGTTCGTGATCTGGTTCGCGGCGTCGACCAGGAAGGTCATGCCGTCACGCGGCGCCTGCATGACGGCGGTCTCCGCGACCACCGAATTGCCGCCGGTACGATTGTCGATGATCACCTGCTGATTGATGATCTCCGACACGCGCGCGCCGATGTTGCGCGCCACCGTGTCGGCGGCGCCGCCCGCGGCGTAGGCGACCACCCAGCGCAGCGGGCCGTTCGGCCACTTGGCCTGCGCCCATCCGTGGCGGGCGAGGAGGGGAGCCGATAGGGCGGCGCCGAGCAGGCCGCGGCGGGTGGCTTTGCTCATCTCAGGACACCAGTTCCGGAACGACCCACAACGGAGCCTCGCCGCGGGCAATGCGCTGGACGTTGTCGAAGCCGTTGCGCAGGCGAGTGATGTTGCTCTCGAACGTGGGACCGGCCAGATGCGCGGTCAGGATGACGTTGTCGAGCTTCAGCAGCGGGTTATCCGGCGGCGTCGGCTCCTCGTCGAACACGTCGAGGCCCGCGCCGAACAGCTGGTTCTTCGACAGCGCCTCGGTCAGCGCCTTCTCGTCGATCACGGGACCGCGCGCGGTGTTCACGATGACCGCCGACTTCTTCATCATGGCAAGTTCCGCCGCGCCCAGCATGTGGTGCGTGCTGTCGTTCAACGGCACGTGGAGGGAGACGATGTCGGAGGTGCGCAGGATTTCCGGCAGCAGGCGGAAGCGGACGTTGAGTGCGTCTTCCTGCTCTTCCTTGAGGCGGGCGATGTCGTAGTAGTGGACCTTCATGCCGAAGGCCAGCGCGAGGCGCGCGACCTTCTTGCCGATCGTGCCCATGCCGATGATGCCCAGCACGCGATCGCGCACCTCGTGGACCTGCGGTGGCGAGTTGCCGTGCCAGCGACCGCCCGAGACGTTGACGTGCTGTGTGATCAGGCGGCGCGAGACCGCCAGCATCAGCAGCATCGCGTGCTCGGAGACCGCCGTCGAATTGGCGCCGCCGTTGGCGCAGAGGGGGATCTTGCTCTTGCGGGCGGCCTCGAGGTCGGCCTTGTCGTAACCGGCACTCAGCAACTGTACGAGCTTGAGCTTGGGGGCGGCCTTGTAGAGCTGCGGTGTCACATATTGCTGCACGAAGCCCACGAAGTAGTCGGCGCCGGCATAGGCCGCCTTCTGCTCAGGCGAATTGTGCAGCGCCTTCACGATCTCGAAGCCCTTGGGCGCGAGGTCGTCGACCATCGACAGGGTGTCTTTCGGACCGACGACAAGAATACGTTCAACCATCTCACTGACCTCCGTTACGCGACTTTTTCGAGCTTCTGCAGCGATCGCAGGAACTTAGGGACCGGCACGTCGGGATGCGTGCTAGGCCAATTGGTGTAGCTCACTTCACCGACATAGATGCTGCCCTTGGAATCGACGGCTAGCCCGTGCGGCGACAGGAACTTGCCGGGCTCCTGGCCGGGACCGTCCTCGCCGCCGAGGCGGGCGATCGTCCTGCCCTTCTGGTCGACGATGGCCAGGCGCGGGCCGAGATTCTTGTGGTGCGTATTGACCTTCATGCCAGGCCCGAGTTCGCCGATGATGAATTGCGGGTGCTTGCCGCCACAGCAATAGAGCGCGCAAGGCCGGTGCATGTTGTTCCACTGCGCCTCGTACTTTCCATTGCCGTCGAACACCTGCACACGATGGTTCTCGCGATCGGCGACATAGACCCAGCCATCTTCGTCGGTCACGACGTTGTGCACGATGTTGAACTCACCGGGATCGGTGCCGGTCGTGCCCCAACACATCAGATGCTTGCCGTCGGGCGAGTACTTGTGAACGCGGGAATTTCCGTAGCCGTCGGAGACGTAGATCTCGCCCTTGGGCGAGAGGGCCGTGTGGGTGCAGCGGTTGAACGGCTTGCCGCTCAGGAAGGGCGAGGGCTGGTTCGGCACGCCGATGGTCAGCAGGATCTTGCCCTCGGTCGTGATCTTGCGCACCGTGTGGTCGCCGTCGTCGGTGCAGTAGAGGTTGTCGTCGCTGTCGATGTGCAGGCCATGCGCGCGGCCGAACAGGCCCTCGCCCCAGGAGCGCAAAAAATTGCCGTCGCGGTCGAACACCATCATGGGGTGCTGGCCACGGTTGAAGACGTAGACGCGATCCTTGCTGTCGCAGGCCACGGCCGCGACGTCGCGGAACTCCCAGCCCTCGGGCAGCTTGGCCCAATTCTCGACGACGCGATAACGATGCTCTCCGGATCCCAGGACGACGCTCATGACATGGTGCTCGCGATCTTTTCCGCCGTCATCAGGGTCGGAAAGTTGGTGTTGGCGCAGGGCACGATCGGGAAGATCGAGGCATCGACGACGCGCAGGCCCTGCACGCCCTTCACGCGGCCCTGGGTGTCGACGACGGACATCGGATCCTCCGCGCGGCCCATGCGGCAGGTGCAGGAGGCGTGCCACACGCCGATCGTGTTCTTCTTGACGAACTCCTCGAGCGCCTCGCCGTCGGTCATGACCTGCTCGAACGTGAAGCCTTCGACCACGAAGTTCTCGATCATGTAGCGGCGCAAAGCCTGCGGGCCGTCGAGAAGCTTGGCGATCACCGAGGTCAGCAGCCTGTTCTTGGTGTTGACCACGCCGATCTTGCGCACCTTGTCGGTGTAGGACGCCGGGAAGGGCGTGTCGGCCACCGATTTGACCACCGCGCTCATCTGCAGCGCGGCCATCTTGCGGAAGCCGAACATCAGCCGGTCGACGTCGCGCTTATCGGACAGCAGGTTGAACTCGACCGTGGGCTCGGCTCGCGGATCGCGCGAGGCGAGCTTGACCTGGCCAGTCTCGGAATAAGTGCGGTTGATGAAGGTCAGCAGCGAGGCGATCTGCTCGCCCACCGCGTGCCAGGCCGATTTGTTGATCACCGCGGTGAACATGTCGCCCTTGGGAATGCCGGGCAGACCCGAAGAATAGCGGATGCCGAGCTGGATGTGGCGGCGCGTGTGCTCGTTCATGCGGCCGGGGCGGCGAATGAAGGACGACAGCGAGATCGACGGATGATCCATCAGCCGCTGGCCGACGCCCTCGAGGCCCGCGACGACGGGAATGCCCATGTCGCGCAGATGCCCGACCGGGCCGATGCCCGCGCGCAGCAGGTGGGCGGGCGAATGTATGGCGCCGGAGGACAGGATCACCTCGTTGGCGCGGAACTCCGTCTCCTTGCCCGCGACGATGGCCACGACGCCGACGCAGCGCGTACCGTCCATGATCAGCGACTTCACCTGGGTGTCGGTCGAGATGGTGAGGTTCGGCCGCTTGCGGGTCTCCGCATCGAGATAGCCCATCGCCGCCGAGACGCGCTGTTCGGAGGCGTTGGAGTGCGTGACCGGGAAATAGCCGTCGACGAACTCTCCGTTCTGGTCGGGCAAGAATTTCATGCCGGCCTGCTTGCAGGCCTCGGCGACGGCGGTCGCGTATCCGGTCCAGTGCTCGACGGGAATGCGGCGCACCGGAATGCGGCCGTCCTTTCCATGCCATTGGTCGTTGATGTCGAGGTCGCGCTCGACCTTCTTGAAGTACGGCAGGACGTCGTCCCAGCCCCAGCCCTCGGCGCCGCGATTGACCCACTCGGCGAAGTCGGTCGGCGCGCCGCGATTGGCCATCTGGCCGTTGATCGATGAACCGCCGCCCAGCACGCGCGCCTGCTCGTACTTGCGCAGGGGTGGGCGGCTTTCGTGGGGATTGTTGTGGCTCACGACCTGGGTCGTGACCTTGAGGTCGGTCCAGTGGAAGCGGGGGTCGAAGTAGGCCGTGCCGGAATAGGAATCACGAATTTCCGGCGGCTCGTGGCCGGGCGGCGTGTCCTGGCCCGCTTCGCACACCAGCACCTTCGTGGCGCCGCGAGCGGACAGGCGATTAGCCATGACCGATCCGGCTGAGCCGCCACCCACGATGATGTAGTCGTACAAAGGCCGTTTCCCCGTTCTTGATTGAGAAAGAGGCTAGCACATCACCACGTCCCGAAATCGCCCAAATTGAAGCAGCAACTGGGTTCGGACTGCAGGCGTTCCTTTCGCTAGGAGGATCGCCATGAAGCGCATGTTGCTTGCCTTGGCGCTCGCCACGATCGCGGGCGCTGCTTCTGCCCAGGAAATCGAAACCGGACGGGCCGCGCTGTCTGCCCGGCAGGACATCGAGCGCGCGGGCTACCGCGATGTGCGTGGTCTGGCCCAGGACTCCGAGGGTGTTTGGCATGGCCGGGCATTGCGCGGTAACACGGAGGTCCAATTGCTCGTGGACCCGGACGGCAACGTCTCGATCAATCGATGAAGATTTTCCCGCTCTTCCTCGCGATCCTGTTGGCAGCCGGCGCGGCCGCCGCGCAGACGCGTCCGCCTACCGGTGCCAACCAGACCAATGCGGGCGGTGCGGCGACGGTGAAGTCGCACATGCTGTCGCTGGGCTATAAGGACATCCACGAACTGCGCCAGGCGCCCGACGGCCAATGGGTCGGCAAGGCAACACAGAATGGGATCGACCGCACGGTGACGGTGCAGCCGAACGGCTCCACGACGGCGCGTTGACGCGAAGAGGTCGGTGCAGGGGCCTCCCGTTAAACAAACGGGAATTTAACGGGGCTCGATTTCAGAACTGAGCGAATTCAAGGAGTTAGGCGACGAGGGAAAAGCGTTAAACGGACGCTTGAAGGTCCAACCGTTCGCAATACATATATTGCGTATTTCGCAACATTTGTCAAGACAATTCGCGCCGCGCGATGGTCGCCCCCTCCGCGAGCGCCTTCAATTTCCCGACCGCTGTCGCACGCAGTACCGGTCTTGCCGCTGCCGGGGAAGCCTGCAATCGTGACGAGATACTGCGCGGGAGATTCGTATGCCGGATACCACAGCCGCAAATGCCGATACGGCAACGCCCCAATTGATGGAGGCTATCTCAGAGGCCTTCAACAGCCGCGACGTTGATCGCATCGCGTCGTTCTTCACCGAGGACGCCACTTTCTGGCTGGCGCGCGGACCCGAACCGGTCGGCCGCACGCTCAAGGGCCGCGAGACGATCCGCAAGACGCTCGCCGCGCGCTTCAAGGTGATCCCCGACATGCGCTGGGATCACAAGGAATATATCTACGCCGGCAACCGCGCGATTTCCGTGTGGACGGTGCGTGGCAAGGGTGCCGATGGCGAGGAACTGAACTACCAGGGTTGCGACATCTACACGTTCCGCCGCGGGAAGATCTGCGCCAAGGACACCTACTGGAAGCTGGTCGAGCAGAAGGACCGCCTTTGAGAGGTGCTCGGACGGCCGCGCTCGGTCTGGCGCTGATCACAGGCAGCGCAGCGGCCGGAAGGTTCCAAGAAGGGAACGGTTGTCAACCTCCGGCAGACGATCAGTTGGCCGGATACGACCAAGCAAACGTACCGGCCCACTCGGATTGGCGGGACGAACTACATCGGCTGGACCAATCGGCATTCGAAGCCCGGGACATTTCAACTCACAGCCGGTGACCGGACACTCGCTTCAATCGCCTTCAGCTTGGTCGATGGGATCGGCGTCGAGGGTGAACCGGACGTAAACGCGACTTGCTTGCAGGTTTCCAGGCTCTGAAGGTGTTGCGATTCCGTCTCACGATAGTTCGCGGCGGACGATCGCGGCACCTTCTGCGAGCGCCTTCAGTTTCCCGAAGGCCGTGGCGCGCGGCAGGTATTTCATCCCGCAATCCGGCGCCGGCAGCAGCTTGTCCGGCGACATGTGCTTGAGGCCCGCGCGGATACGCTCGGCGACCTTTTGCGGCGTCTCGATCGCGGAATCGCTGAGGTCGATGACGCCCAGCATGACCTTCTTCGGCGCGAGGTCCTTCAGCACGCCGAGGTCGATCCTGGGTTGGGCCGATTCGATCGAGATCTGCTGGGCGATCGTGTCGGAGAGCTGCGGCAGGAACGAATAGCCCGTGGGCTTGAGGCCCGTGACGACCGCGGCATAGCCGAAGCAGAGATGCACGACCGTCGGCACGGTGATGCCCTCGAGTGCGCGGTTGATCGCCTTCACGGCGTAGCGCTTGGCTTCCTCGGGGTTGTTGCGCAGCCAGGGCTCGTCGAGCTGGATCACGTCGGCGCCGGCCTTCACCAGATCGTGCGCCTCGGCGTTCACCGCCGCGGCGTAGTCCATGCACATCTCCTCGGCATCCTTGTAGAATTCGTTCTTCACCTGCTGGCCCATGGTGAAGGGGCCGGGCAGGGTGATCTTGGCGAGCTTCGTCGTGTTGGCGCGCAGGAACTGCATGTCGCGCAGCTCGATCGGCCTGGTCCGCCTGATCTTGCCCACGACGCGCGGCACCGGCGTCTTGTTGCCGCTCGCATTGACCAGCTCGAAGGGGCGTTCGTCGTCGATGCCCTCGAGCGCCGTGGCGAAACGGTTGGAATAGCTTTCGCGCCGGATCTCGCCGTCGGTCACGATATCGATGCCTGCGCGCTCCATGTCGCGGATGGCCAGCAGGGTGGCGTCGTCCTGGGCCTGCTCGAGGAACGGCTCCTCGACCCGCCACAGCTCCTTGTAGCGCGTGCGCGGGACGATCTTGCTCAGCATTGCGCGATTGACCAGCCAGTCGGGCTGCGGATAGGAGCCGACGACAGTTGTCTGCAGAAGAGTCTCGCTCATCACTGGGCCTTTATACCTGCGGCCTTCACCAGCGCGCCGTATTCGGCGAGCTCGCGCACGACCAGTTCGTCGAATTCCTTGGGCGTGGTTGGCGCGGGATCGGCGCCGATCTTGCCCAGCCGTTCCTTGACCTCGGGCAGGGCGATGGCCTCGAGCACTGCCTTGTTGAGCTTGTCGATCACCGCCGGCGGCGTGCCGTTGGGCGCCAGCAGGCCTGCCCAGTAGTCGTAGCCGCTGTTCTTGAAGCCGGCCTCTTCGGTGGTTGGCAGGTCGGGCAGCACCGATGAGCGCTTCGGGCTGCCGTTGGCCAATGCCACCACACGCTTGTCGCGGATCAACGACAGCGCGGAGACGACCGGCGAGAAGAAATATTCGACTCGGCCGCCCATGACGTCGTTCAGCGCCTCAGGCGTGCCCTTGTACGGCACGTGCAGCACGTCGATGCCGGCGGCGACCTTGAACTTCTCGCCGTTGATGTGGGTGGCGCTGCCGACGCCCGCCGAGGCAAACGAGATCTTGCCCGGCTGTTCCCTGGCCTGCTTGACGAGATCGTTGACGGTCTTCCAGCCCTTGTCGGGCCCGGCCACCAGGATGTTGGGCTGGCGGGCGAGCAGGCTGACGCCGCGCAGGTCCTTGGCAGTGTCGTATGACAGGTTGGCGTAAATCCACGGGCTGACGGTATGGCCGGACGAATTGACCAGCAGCGTGTAGCCGTCAGGTGCGGCCTTGGCGACTTGGCCGGCCGCAATGGTGCCGCCCGCGCCAGGCTTGTTCTCGACGATGACCGGCTGGCCGAGCTTGGCCGACAGCTCGTTGGACAGCGCACGGGCGATCACGTCGGTCGCGCTGCCCGGCGTGAAGGCGACGATGATATGGACCGGCTTCTCCGGCCAGTTCTGAGCGTGAGCGGTGGTGCTCATCAGTGCCGCGGCGATCGCGGCAATCAACAGACGCATGATTTCCTCCCGTTCTTATTCATTCAGCGGCGACGTGCCGGCTGACGCTGGGCACGTTCAGGCGGCCCAGGATCCTTTCGCCCGAAGCGGCTAATTTGCCGCGAATGGCCTCGATATCGGTGCGCAAAAGTTTGCCGTCGCGCTTGGCGAAGCGGCCGGCCACCAGCACATCCCGCACGCGCGCGCCGGAGCCCTGCATGACCACGGTCGCGAGCGGATCGTGTACCGGCCACATGGCGAGCGGACCGAGCGACATCACGGCGATGTCGGCCTGCTTGCCCACGGCGAGGCTGCCGATGCGGTCGGACAGGCCGAGCATCGCCGCACCACGCGTCGTGATCCAGTCGAAGGCCTCGGCGGCCGGGATCGTGGAGGTCGCGGGAATGCCGCCGCTCTTTGACCGTTCGGCTGCATTATCGAGCGCGCGCTGTGAGGCCAGCGCCATGCGCGCCACGGTGAACATGTCGCCGCTGATCGCCGATTCGAGGTCGACGCCGATCGACGGCGACGCGCCCAACGCGCGCAGCCGGCCGGTGATGGGATGGCCGTGGCCCTGGGCCATCTCGTTCTCCGGCGTGATCGAGAAGCTGACGCCCAGATCGACGAAGGTCCTGAGCTGCACGTCCGTGAGGTTGTTGCCGTGCACGATGTTGATGTGCGGTCCGACCAATCCCTGCTTAGCCAACGTCTCCCATCCGCCGGGCGTCTTGGCCTCGCCGCCGCCCTGGTGCATCGATGCGATCAGGCCCAGCTCCTTGGCCACGGCGAAATCGTGCGTGCTGACCTCGAGCGTCGAATAGTGCGGCCCCAGCACGGCCATGCCGAGGGTGACGAGGGCGTTGCGGTCGGACAGGGCGCCTTTCATCAGGCGTTCGATCTCCGCGCGCGGATGGGGCACCTCCGAGAAATGCGGTTCGCCCGGCTTGGGGTCGGGCTTGGGTGAGCCGTGGAAGAAGGCGGCGCGAATGCCGCTTTCCTTCAGGCCGGCAATGCCGGCGTCGGTGTGCTCGGGGGTCGGATTGTTGTGGCACCAGTCGACCAGTGTCGTCACGCCGTGGTCGATCTGGTTCAGCGCGCCCGCCAGGGTGGCGATCTCGATGTCTTCGGGTTGGAACATCGTCGCCAGCCCGGCATGGACGTGGCGGAAATATTCGAGAAGCGTCCAGTTGGCCGCCACCGAGCGCAGCGCCGTCTGCCAGGTGTGCATGTGGGCATTGACCAGACCCGGCAGGACGAAATGGCCGGTGCAGTCGATCGTCCCGGCGCCGGAAACGGGAAGGGACGGGGCGATGGCCGCGATGCGGTCGCCCTCGACCAGGACGTCGCCGGTGGGCAGGACGCCGAGCGTCTTGTCCTGGGTGACGACGATGCCGGATTTCAGCAGCAGCCTTGCTCTGTCAGAGGCCATGTCAGGCGAGTCCGTCGCTCACCTTCACGTTCTCCGGCTCGAGCTTCATGCCGGCGGATCGTGCCAATTCAAGCAGCAGTACGGAGAAGTCGATGTCGCCGGGATACTGGTTGGCGAGCGACTGCAGGCTCTCGCGTGTGGCCGACGCGGTCGGCATCGTCACGCCCTGCGCCTTGGCGGCACTCATGCCCAGCTCCATGTCCTTGAGCAGCAGCTTGGGCGTGAAGGTGGTGGTGAAGTCGAGGTTCACCAGCCCAGGGGTCTTGTAGCGCGTGTACATCGAGCCAAGCACGCTGTCGTTGATCGACGCGAGGAAGATGTGGCGTGGAATGCCGGCCTTTTCCGCCAGAAGCGTGATCTCGCACAGGGAATGGATGATCACGCCGAACATGGTGTTGTGCGCGATCTTCCAGATGCGCGAGAGCTCGCCTTCGCCGACATACATCGCGGCGCGCCCGAGGGCGGCGAGCAGCGGCTGGACCGCGTCGTACTCGGCCTTGGGACCGGAAGCGACGACCAGCAGCTTGCCGGCCTTGGCGACGCGGGCGTTTCCCGACACGGGCGCGCTCAGGTACGCCACGCCCATTTCGGTCAGGCCCTTGCGGATCTCCACCGACCCGGTGTCGGAGATCGACGACATGTCGACCACGCGCTTGGGACGCGCCGTGCCGGTCAGCACGCCGCCTTTACCGAACAGGATCTCCTTCAGGTCGTCGGTGGTCGACACCATCGTGAAGACCGTGGCGCAATGGGCCATGGCGGCCTTGTCGGTTACGACCTCGGCGCCGATCTGGGCCAGCGGATCGGCTTTGGACGCGGTGCGGTTCCAGACGGAAAGTCCGTGTCCGGCCTTGATCAGCCGGGCCGCCATCGCCTCTCCCATGCGGCCGAGGCCGATCCAGCCGATCGAATGTGAAGCTTTGCTGCTCATGTGATGAAACCCGATAGAGTGCTGTGCGTTGCTGGTTGCGCTCCAGTGTGGGAGGGGATTCAGTCGATGTCCATGGCCGGCCGGTTGTCCTTCGTTCTGACTGTCTTGCTTCTCGTTGCCTCGTGCAGCGGGGCGTTGCCGAACACTGCACTGCGCCGGCACGAAGCCAACGCCCATTACAAGATGAACGATTCGATGCCGCTGGTGGCGCTGATGCGGGAGCGCCACATCGTGCCGCCGGATCAATCCCTGGCGACGCCGCTGCTCGAGCAGCTGCAGGCGGAACTCGCCAAGAGCGATCGGCCGGGCCGCTACAAGGGCATCACCTACGAACTCACGCGGGGCAACGTGCTGGGACGCGATTGGATCGTGCAGTCGCCGAACGACTGGGGCCGCAAAGCATCCGACCTGAAGGTCTTTCCGCTGGAGTGCAAGGACTGCGACCAGGATATCCTTTTGCCGTCGTGCAGCAGCGATGCAGATTGCGACGGCGGGACTTGCGGGTCGATCTGGCCGGTGGCCCGCAGCACGACCAGGCGCAAGGTCTGTTTCGGGCATTCGGACGCGTTGCTTCCGCAAATCTACGATCTGATCGCCGGCGCCAGACGCAGTGTCGATATCAACCTCCTTCAGCCCGCGCCCGACGCGCGCTTCCTCGGCACGTTGCGCGCGGCGTTTGGGGCGCTGGCCCGCAGCGGCCGGCCGGTCTCGGTGCGCGTCCTGCTCGGCCAGTTTCCGCCGGACAATGTCGACACCAGGGATTTCCTCGCCAAGGTGAGCGCGGAGGCCCAAGACGTGCCCGGTGCCCGGCTCAGGATCAGCGTCGCGGCCATGCG
>OUNM011100569.1_pt1 | contig 43715 bp, 37 predicted proteins | sample 1769961 | NCBI WGS metagenome assembly OUNM01 (sample SAMEA3914820, study PRJEB12502) | metagenome | biome: forest; material: soil | place: USA | collected 2012-03-12 | depth 0.3 m | reverse complement strand
TCTGTCTGTCTGTCTTCCTGTGCTGACCATGCATGTCTGTCGCGACACTTGCCCTCCCCGCGTGCTGGGCCGCCTGAGATCAGCCATTGAAGGACAGTGAGTGTGGCTCGTGTGGGAAGAAGGAAGGTTTCTGCTGCATGGAAAAGTGATCGACAGCTTGGCGTGTGCTGGGCCTCCACTGAGTCCACCTGTGCTCGGCCGATGGTCCCGGATTGCTTGACATCGTCCCCTGCTTGCCCATTCGTTGAGTTTTGGAAACTCGTTGGCAATGTTACCTAGTATGAAAGCTGATTCGATTTTGCGCGGAAAATCATTCGACTTGCACCTCTGAATTCGGGGCAAGAAATTGGTTGAGTTGTGCTTCAGCACATAATGTACAGAGAATGTCTTTCCTTCCGTTGGCTTGGCCCATGACGTCACCGACGGGAGTCCCCCAGGCCGCGAGATCCCCACCAAATTGCACAGACCGTCCGACCCCGGCATCAACTGACTCCGCTTTCCAGCTCTGGAGCCTCCAACCACCAACCACCAACACCAGCCACGACGCCACTCCTCAGCTCAGCAACAACAACACTCGACTCCGTGATTCAGCTCAGACTCAGCTCGGATTCCGCAACACTCCGGCAATGCCAGCATGCGGCAAGCTCTCATAGCATTGGAGTTTTTATCCCGAGTTTCAGTCTGCGGGCCTGCCTCCCCAATGCCTCCCTGACAGCGCTGGTTGCGTCGGGGACGCCCTCTTGTCCCAGAATGTGCACAAGTACCTGTCCCACCGCGTCTGCCGAGAACTGCGAGAGAGAGAGAGGAAGAGAAGAGACTCTCGGCAGTAAAATTGATGGGACCGCCTGGCCACACACGCAGACAGGGGTTCGCCGAAGTCCCAACCGCTGGCGCAGCCTTGCCCGAGGCTCCCAGCCTGCTCGGGCACGGCGTCGTCCCCTTTCCAGGCCGTGTTTCCCTGTTTGGCAAGGTCGGAGACCCCAAGACCCGCCACACACGGGCTGGCAGACACCCATGACGCCGCTTTTTGGCGTTTGCTGGCTCGGCTGGGTTCCCTTTGGATCCGTACTGTTAGTTATCCCGATCCGAAGAGCCGCAAAGGCCCTGGCACCGGCGCACGCGGCGGTCCCTTGCTCGCCGTGGCATTGGTTTGCCCATCTGTTGCAAAATATCGAGCCTCCTGATCGGTCTCGGTCGAGAGGATACTGCGAAGAGCCTTCTCAATCTCAGCCGCTCGCTATCAAGGCATAACAACTGCTCTAATATAAATGTTCTTGCCCCTGCTGCTTCTGACTCTTTTCGTGTTCCCTCTGAGGGGTTCTAGCTGATCCATCAGGTTCCTCGCGCCCTGCTCTCGGCGCTGTCCGGCGCCGGCCGGTTCAAGCGAACCCGCAAGCCTCAGAAATGGGCAACTCGGGCGCTGTGCGGCAGTGCCATTGTCCTGGACTCCGCACGACGAGGACACCCACGCCCCTCCGACCCCTTCTTTTTGCCCCCATCTCCCCTGGCGCTTCCCGGATTCTCTAGCTAGGCCCGACTATGCTTGCCGGCGCTGAAAAATATCCTTTCTAGGACTGGATGCTGGAACCGGATGCTGAAACTGCAACACCACTCGGTTTTCCTCCGTTCAATTATCCCCCCTGCTCGAAGTCGAGCCCAGAGAACAGGGCGCCTTCGGTCAATCTGACACAGCCCGTTCCAACTGCCACACTGCCACACTCTGTCTGTCCTCAACTTCCTTGCCGGATGCGTGGGCGACTCGAAGCCGAGCGAGTCCCGCCTCTGGTAGGTAAACAGGAGGAAATGAGCTGCCCTCATCAAGACCCCAAATGCTGACACTCGAATCATCTTTGTCAGGCTGTGCGCTTCGCCATGCGTTTCCCGATATCGGACGCCCCATCGTCACGAGACTTTACACTCGTTGACTGCTCGGGCGTTGGCCCTTTGCCTGCATCTCGAGGGCGTGGATGGGGCAACCCCGACAGCGAGCCCTAGCCCGGCGCCCTCCGACGACGGGAGTGGCCCACTCACCATTGAAAGAGTTCCTTCTTGAAGCACATCCAGTCGCAGCGATTCAGTCGCAGCGACGAGTCATCAAGATGGGACAAAGACCCCCTAGCGAGGACGCTTTCTATCCATTCATTCCACAGGGCCGTTGCTCACCGAGGTCACCGCCGAAGCGATCTCGGAGTCTGTCGCCTCACCTTCCGGGTTTCTACTCCGCCTGGGCTGGCTAGACCAACGAGCTTCAAGATACACTCTCCCTTCAGCCACCCCCTGATGGGATACCGCACCCGAGGAGTGTGCCGAGAGCGCTTCACTTTTGACCTATTGGGCCTGCCGGGGGGTCTCACCGACGACGAACCAAACCTCAAGCACAAGATGACCTTCCAGGTCAAACATACTGAGCCACCTTATGCTTGGAGTATAAAAGATGCGGCCGCCCTTTCGCTAGGGACGGGACTTGATCAACACCATCTCACCAGGCCTCCAAGACCCAAGAGGATTCAAACTCAGCATCCGCAGAAGCACCACCAAGTCAGCGCAACAGACTCTTCCAGCACAACAACGATGAATTCTCAAACCAACAACCCCGCCCGCGTCAGCGGCCAGGCTGAGGACTACGACTACACCATCGACCACACCGGCGAGTACCACGCCGGCAACTACCAGCAGCACGGCAACGGTAGCAACCGTCACGCCGGCGCCACCACCACCCCGCAGCCCGTCTACGAGCAGGTCGCCTGCTGGATCTGCGGGGCCTGCGGCTCCGTCAACCTCTGCGCCACGACCCCGTCCTGCATCGGCATACGCGCAGATGGATGGCCCTGCAACCACGCCTACTGCGACTACGACTGCGTTGTCGAGTGGCGCTGGGTCGAGGTCGAGGGCACCGGGTCCCGCAACTCGGGTTCTTCAAGGGGTGCTGGCGCTGGAGCGTCGGGCTCGTCGTCCTCTAAGAAAGGTCCCACGGGGGGTTCGTCCAGCCGGTCGGGGGGCTCTTCGAGCAGGTCGGGGGGTGTGAGGAGTTCGCGTACGGCGAGGGCTTGAGCAGGTGGCGGTAGGTCGCGAACTGCTTCGTTCTGCGGCCTTGGGGGGCGGGAGGGGCGGGGTGGAGGGGCGAAGTGGACTGAGTGCCTCATGTTGCGACCTTTTTGGGGGGAGGCGTCTTACCGAATCGGCTGGGTTTCTTTGCTAGGAGGCGTTTTCTGGGTGGCTGGATGGGCTTTCCGGGTGTTAGAGAGGGGATCTGTTGGCGTTTGTGCTTACTCTTCACCTTGTGCGACTTGGTGAGTCTGCCTCGGCTCACATTCCCCCTGATATTTGTTTTCCTTGTTTTGACAACGGGGCTGGCGGTAGCTGCCCTCCAGTTTACTGTTTTTCTTTTTGCGGTTTTGCTGCGGCGGTGGCGTGCTGCCGACAAGTGGCGCGCAGGGTGGTGTGTACCTAGGGAGACGGTTTGGGTTCCAGGTTCCTTTGGGAGTGGTTGGGGAGTCATGATACCAGAGATACCATAGATACAGTAGACACTTTCTTTTTGTATTTCTTTCTAATTGATTGGCTTTGTCTTTCGTTACCATCACTTGTATCATGGACGCTACGTGACCCTTTCCGAGAGTGAGTCGGGATTCCGTCCAGGACCTTTGGTAGGTCCGTCTCGGACACTTCTCCAAGCTCCTACGAGCAAAGAATTGACGCAACATGGTGGTCTATTCCCACACGGCGCGGGCGTGCTTCTACATGCCGTCTGGTAGGCTTCGCCGGCAGGTTTGGCCTCGCAGCTCGTGAAAGCGAAGCTGTCAAGTGCGGTGCCCGTGGCTGAGCTCCTCAATAATCTCGGTGAGCAGCGATTGCGTGGGAATCCCAACAATTGCATTGTGCGGCAAGTGCCAGAAAACGTGGTGTTCAGGGGTTGTTTATTGGGTGCGGTTGTTTCGAGCCGTCGGGCCTCAACATCTTGCCGACACGAGAGTTACAGAGCCGATCAGGTGACAGGTTCCAAGGGGTTCATACGGCTAGGCATTTTTTCAGGCTGAGAGTTCGTTACTGTGTCTCACGGGGCGCATGGCCAATATTTCTGGCCTTATTCTTGCCTGCGACTGCACGGTCCCGGCTGGGTCCCGGCTGGGTCGCGGCCTCAGTCTCCAACGGGGCAAGTTGAGAGAATGTTGCGACATTCCGAGAGCTCGTCCATCCCTACAGAATTTCTGCTGAGGACAAACAAGGCGGCTGTCTCCACCGGGCTATGCCACGCCGAGCCATTGAGGCGGCAAGGCAGAGCATGAAGAGAAGCGTAAACACCACAACTCTCACCGGTTCTGGGAGACTGCGGTCCAATCTGGCCCAGGTACCGTGACCGCGAGCATCTGCGGGCGGGCATCCATTCTGGTGCTCGAGCTGTTAATTACCGGTTGCCCAATCGCGCCATGGCCATGGGCCGTTTTGATGAGTGGTCCTCCAATCAAGATCGTGCCCACAGGCTGACACAGCGAACGAGAGCCGACAATCAGTCGGGCGTCGCAGTCCGGGCCGAGGTCGGCGGCGCATTTCCCTGACGGGCGCTGTTTCAAGTCGGCTGACCTGGTTGTTTGGGGTTTGCAGGACGCTCTGGGATGCGCAGGGCGGCAGGGAAATGACACAGCTCAAACGTGGCTGGGTTCGGTTTCCGTTTGCTGGCATTGCCAGGAGAAGAGAAGGGAGGAGCGAGGCTTTGAAGTCCAGCCGAGGTGAAACACACTTCGAGTTCCCAGGCAGCACCTCAGGCAGCGAAGTGGGGGGATAGGTAATTCAGATGACAGCTCGAAGCCGAAAAGAGCCCAACCCCACACAACCTGGAAGCCACGGGCACTCATCGTTGGTCCGGGTCTAGAATAGGTGCATTCGGTACATGGAGGATCCCATACGTCGGCAGCTGAGAGACAAAGACAGGCACTGTGGCCCCTTGATATTAATACCAGCGGCAACTCTCACTGCAACTCCCACTGCAGGCACGGAATTTGCAGATCTGGGCATTACCCGGTTCCTGCGCGCGCGTTCCCGGTTCTTACTGGGGATATTATTATTCCAAGTTCCCAAAATGGCTGTCGCTGACCCGGAGGGGGCTGTTGACCCCTCCAACGGCACCCAAACCACCCAAACCACCCAAACCACTCACACCAAGACCACCACCAAACCCACCAAGACTGCCCACCCCAGCCTCCCTTCGCCTCCCTTCGTCCTCGCCCCCGGCCTGGCTAATCTTCGTGATGCCGGCGGGTATGCCATCGACGGCCAGCCGGGCAAGGCCGTCCGCCGCGGCATCCTGTTTCGCTCCGCCGACCTGACCCAGCTGGGCGACGAGGGCGTGTCGACCCTCCAGCGCCTCGGCATCACCCACGTCTTCGACCTGCGCTCCGACACCGAGCTCGCAAAGGCGGGCGGCCAGCCACCCAAGACCTGGGACGGGGCCGCCCGTGTCTACGTGCCTGTCTTCACCTCCAAGGACTACAGCCCCGAGGCGCTGGCTGTACGCTTCCGGCACTACAGCGACGGGCCCGAGGTCAGTTGGTCGCCCTGCGTTTCTTCTTCTGTCGTCGGTGTGTTTGTCTCGTTGCGCCCAATCTTGGCCCCTGCAGGCAAGCCACAAGGCTGGCGAGCGGGAGGGTCGGATGCGGGTGCCGGGTACCGACCGGATCGGGGGCGGCAGCTCCTCATGCAAGATGTGTGTTGTGTGTGTGTGTGTCGGCCACAACCGCCACTGTGCTCCCGCTTGCCTGTGCCCGCCCCGCACGCCACACAGAGATCTCATCTCGCATCGAATCAAGACGATGACGCTGACAGCCACCCGCCGGCGCAGGGCTTCGTGAAGGCGTATGCAGCCATCCTGGCGTCGGCTGCCGACCCCGGCCACCCATACGCCCCCTTCCGCACCATCCTCGAGCACCTTGCCTCGCCGAGCACGCCCCCGGCGCCGGTGCTGGTGCATTGCACGGCTGGCAAGGACAGTGAGTCTCACCCCACACCCCTCTATCCTATCAGAACCCCGAATTAAACAACAACCAAAATATCAAGGAACGGGCGTGATAATAGCCCTGATCCTCTCCCTCTGCGGCCTTCCCGACGCCGCCATTGCCCAGGAGTACAGTTTGACCGATCTCGGCCTGGCCCCGCGCAAGGAGGAGATTGTGCAGCACCTGATCCAGGGCGAGGCTCTGTTTGGCGACCGCGCGAGGGCTGAGAGGATGGTGGGCGCCAGGTCAGCCTTGTCTCTGTTTTCTCATCTCCTCTCCCCTGACACCGTCCTCATCCCTGTACCGCAGTCCCTCCTTTCGGTTGTCTTGACTAACTGTCTCCAGCAAGGAGAACATGCTCCTGACCCTCGAGCTGATCCGCGAGCGGTACGGCTCCGTCCAGCAGTACGTCGTCGACCACCTCGGCGTGCCGCAAGCCAGCGTCGACCAGCTGCGCCGGAACCTCATCGTCGACCTGGCCGAGGGCGAGGAGGCGCTCGACTGGAGACGGGTCCACGCCGCGCCGACGGGGGAACCGCGGCTGTAGGTGCAGGGAACTGGGTTGCGGCGAATTTCGCGGTGGATACGGTGCAAGACGTGGTTGGATGTTGTTGATATACACATACATGGCGCGGCTGCTGCTGCCGCTGCCGCCGTCTGTGTCCGGCCCTTAGAGCGCGGCTAGACTAGATAGATGATACACGGACTTGGCCCCTTTCGGCCGTCCTGCGCTGAATACACACAGACACACCGGTCTTTGCTCCCACCCCAGACAGAAATCACTCCACGCTGGTGGGGATCTTGATCTGGCCTCTCTTGCGGTCCGAAAACGGCACGCCATACCGCCAGCCCACGCCGCGCCTCGACCGGCCCGCGCGGCCCACGTCCTCGGAGTTGATCTTCTCGAAGCGGAACTCGAACCGGTCCGTGTCGACGCGCAGCTTGCGGTCCTCGGCCGCCTGCAGCTGGGCGCGGTGCTTCTCGGCAAAGGCGCGCTCGCTCTCGGCCGCGGCCCGCACAAACTCGGCGCGCGCCTCCCCCCTCGACATGCCCGCGTCGATGTTCTTCTCCATGTCGACCAGCTCCGGGATGCGCAGCTTGTCGTCGGGCGGTAGCACGCGCTCGCCAAAAGCCTTGGCCGCGTCGGCGCGCGTGAACTCGCGCGATTCCGACGTGGGCACGAACAGCTGCTGCATTGTGTGGCTGTGCACGTGCACGTCGTTGATGGACTCGAACATGACCTCGCCCTCGCTGAGCTCCGCCGTGGGGAGCATGCGCATGATGGCGCTGGCGTAGCGTCGTGCCAGGGGCTTGTCCTGTTGTTTCTCGGTGTCAGTGTGCCCTCGGTGATGCAGCGAGAACGGAGACAGGAAAGAGTGCAATGGCGGGCTTCGTCAGACATCGAGCATTGTTTAACCACGGGTAGGTCTTCAAGACTAATCGAATTTTGTTGCATATCATCATGGAAGCCGCTCGCCAGAAGGCGAGCCGAACGAAAAAAGAAGAAAAAAAGAACTCACCTCCTGTGTCCATTTTTTCTCAATCTGCTTCATCCTCACCACCGCAGCCACCCTCCTCATATCCACAAAGTACTTTGCCGACACGGCCTTGATCGGCGTCCCCTGCACCATGACCTCGCGCCAGATCAGCTCGCGCGCCTTCTCCGACAGCACGCGCTGGCTCTGGAAGTGCGGGTTGGTCGGGAACGGCATGACCGGGGTGGGCTTCGCCCCGTCCGCGGTCGGGAGCACGCGGCCCAGGTAGTTGGTGCCGGGCCGGGCGAGCGGGCGGCGGAACACGGCCTTGTTGGACTCGACCCAGTCCTTGAACTGCCGGCGCAGGCGCGTGTCTTGGGGCGCGGGGGTTGTTGAGAAGGCGCGGTGGCATGATGGGGAGGGTGATGGGGAGGAGGGTGCTGTTGGCCTGTGTCGTGGTGCGAGGGCCGCGGTCGGGAAGGAGAGGGAGGATGGGGGAGTCGGCTCGATGCAGGTGAGCAGCAGCTGCGCCTGGCAGCTGCTGCTGCGTATCCGGGGTGGCATGGTGGTGTGTGTGTGTGTGTGGGTGTGTTTGTGGTGGGAGGAGGTTGGAGCTCGGGATTTGAACTGCAATTGGAATTTTCTCGGGTCAGGGAGAGCCACTTTGGATGGCTGGCCAATGAGGTGAGCGTGGAACTTGAAGCAAGGGTTAGGGTTTGATGAGCGACCTCTCCAACCAAAACACTGACCACTAACCCCCAACACCCAGTTTGAGCACAGAATAAGTATTACACACTCCGCGCCAGCTGTGGTTTGTATCTTCGCATGTACATAGATACCGTCGGCTTCCTCTTTCGTGTACCTCAATGCTTGCTGGCCCAATCCGGTTGATCCCTCGTAATTCACCAGGGGCTTGCCTCATCCCCCTCCCCCCCCGAAACAATCTGGGTATCAATCTCCTGCTTGATTACGCCCTGACCGCAACATTAGATCCCTTTTCCACACTCTCGCCTCAAACGCCGAATCCAGGGCATGTGTTGCTCGTCTTTTGTCTTCTCCCTCGCAGCCCTCACCGCCCGTCCGAGGAAGAGCTGTTGGGGGCTGGGCGGTTCTTCTTGCTCTTGCTCTTCTTGCCGGAGCCGTCTCCGGCCTCGGCCCTCTCCGAGTAAGACTTCCACTTCCGCCAGCCGTCGTAGTCGATCAGGGCCTGCATGCAGCCCCATTCCATCACCTTGCGTTCAAGCCAAACATAGGTAACCGGCTGTGGAACACGTTAGTCGGGGTTATTCGATCACCAGGTTGGAGACAAGACATGGCATACCTTGGTCAAGAAGTCGTTGCACCCTGCGGCCAGGGCCTCGTGGCGGTCACTTTGCAACGAGCTCGCCGTCAGGGCGACGATGATGACCGGGCTCTTGAACTGGTCCCTGTCCTGCAGCCTGTCCTCCTCGGTGAGCTCGCCGTTGGTCTCCTCGGGCTTGGGCAAGGCGGTTGCCGTCTGGAAGACTCCGACCCCGTTGGCGCGCTCGAGGCGGCGGATCTCGCGTGTGGCTTCAAGCCCGCTCATGACGGGCAGTTGAATATCCATCAAGACCAGGTGGAAGCCGCCGGAGCGCCACTTGTTGACGGCCTCGCGACCGTTCATAGCGGTCTGCCAGCGCACCTTGAGCCGCTTGACGAAGGCTTCCAGCAGGCGCAGGTTGATGATGTTGTCCTCGACAATCAAGACGCTGATGGGTGGCACGCCGCTGTTGAGCATCATCCCTGCCGGCAGCAGCGGCGTGTCGGCCGTCCTCTTCTTCTTGGGCCGGGGCACCGGGAGGGGCCGGGGTGAGGCCGTCCTGGGCGGCGGTGTGGCGGTCCGCTGGATCGGGATGATCATCGAGTCCGGGGCCGGGGGCGTCGCCAAAGGCTGGCCGGGTAGCCCGCTGTGTCCGCTGAGGCTTTGTTCTGCAGAGGCACTTGAATGAGTCCTGGGACGCGACTTTGAATATCCTGGCGGCATACCGTGGTTTGTGGCAACGGCAATCGTGGCTGTGTGACCCCCGGCACCGACGACGTTGAGTATCGTGGGGGACGACGTGTGCTGTCTCCCGAGCCGCGGCCTCTCGGGCCTGTCCCGGTACTGCCTTCGCCCGCCCGGAGAAGGGATCTGCGGCACCTGCCCGGTGTTCAGGACCGATATGGAATGTGTCGCGCCGTTCGCGCCGCCGGCAATGGTGACGGGCATGTGGGTGAAGGCGCCGGGTCCAAAGTAGTCGGTACCGGCCTCTAGCGGCCGGATGTCTTCGTAGCTGACCGAGGTGAGGTGCTGGGCGTGCGGCGGCCCGTTCCTCGGGGAAACTCGCGGGGTGCGGCGGTGCGGCACGTCGATGAGCAAGGCCTCGTCGACGGTTTGGCCGCCGGGGAAGTATGCGTCAATGGTGCGAGCCATTGGCTCCTCGGGGCCCAAGACGCGTTCCTGGCGCTGACCCTCGCGGGGCACGATCCGCAAAGTCACGTCGGGGGCGTCGAACTGGCGGCCGAGCGAATTGGCGTACTTGCGGAGGATGAACTCGCGGACGTCGTCGACCAGATCCTCCTCGTTGATGGTGACGATGGTCGCCGATCCGCCCGGCCGCCTGACCCAGAGCTTGCGCGTGGCCATGTCTGCGCTGATGGGTAGGAAGTGTTCTGCGGCAGCCCGGTCCAGGTCATTGGGCTCCCCGGCGCTCAGCAGGGTCCGAATCAATGTCGTCTGTCGATTGGGTAGCAGGCTCTGCCGTCTCGGCGGCGCGGGTGGGCGGGACACCGAGTTGGAGGTGCGCAGCGGGGTGCTTGCGGCGGGATCTGCAGAGGAGGCGGGAGAGGTGGAGGATGGAGGATCAGACGCGGCGGGCCGAGGGGGCGGGTTCAACGGGCTCGACGGACCAGAAGGGCTAGACGGGCTCGACGGGTCCGAGCTCACGGGCGGGTCGCTGAGGCGAACTCTGCGGACAGCGTCAGTGGAGACGCGGGGCGTGGGGCCGGCGGCGGGTGCGCCTTGGGTTGGCAGCGGCGACGGCGACGGCAACGGGGACGGCGGCTCTTGTTGATGGTGAGTGGTGTCGGCAGCGTTTTTGCTGCTGTGGGCGTTGTTGCTGTTGGCGGCGGCACAGTCGCTGGGTGCTGGGCGATCATTGCCGTCCGGGCTGTTGTTAGTGGGGATTTTGGCACTGTTTATTCTGCTCGGCTCGCTCTCAGAGCCCGCCGTGCCGCCGCGGCCGCTGTTCTTTCCGCCGCTTGCATCGCTGGCGTTGGCAGCGGCTCCTGCGTCTCCGTCTGCGTCTCCATCTGGGAGCTGCTTCGCGGCCTGGCTTGGCTTTCCCTTCAATTGCGCAGCCGACGCCGCTGTGGCTTGCCCCGCATGGCTGCTGGCGCGGGCCTGGGCTGGTGTCGCTGTAAAGTCGGGCTCGGCGCTGCTGTTGCTGTTGCCGGTCGTGCTGCCAGTTCGACCGGACGGGACGCCCGAATGTCGCCGCGATATTTTGGCTCGCAGCTTGGACCGGAGGTCCCCCATGTCGGGGAGCCCGGCGAGGGACAGACGGGCCCCAATGGCTGCAATCGCTGCTGGATCGCCAGGCGGATCGCTGGATCGCGGGATCGATGAATTGCTTGATGCGCTGTGCTGTGCTGGCTGGGCTGGGCTACTCTGGCCGATTGCGACAGCGCGGTGGCACAGCGGCGGCCTCGGCGGCCAGAGGATCAGCGACCGGAGGCTGACCTGACGGCGGATTTACCGCTGGAAATAATCGGGCAGCCGTTGTCGACGCAAGGATCCGATTCTCGACGAGTGTTTGTTGGCTCTGCGATCGAATCTTGGGTCGCCACCGGCACTGGTGGGCGAGCTCAACCTCTTTGGTGCCAATTTGGAGCTCCAACGGGCGGAGTCCCCGCCGGGCCTGGCCGCTGCTAAAGCTCCGGCTGCCAATCGGGTCGCTGCATCGTGGGCGTGGAGCTGAACTGCGAGCTGCCTTTTCGGTCTAATTTGGCGGCAGGGGAGCGTGTTTTGGGTTACACCTCAATGCGGGCCTAACGGTTTTTGACCAAGAGAACCCTGGGAATGTGTTCTGTATTTTGTTTGGTTGCGGCCTCGGATGGGCGGGATGATTTTTGTTGTTCAGAGTCAAAACCTGGTTTGACTGTTGATTCGTGATTTGATTCGTGATTCTCGGTTCTCGGTTCTCGTTTCTAATTTCCTGGGCGAGGAGAGAGGCTGCTACCTTATGGCAAGAATTGAAGAATGTTGTGTAGGGGCCTGGGTCCAGAATAATTAACGTCTTTCTTTTGGCTCTCGACTGCATCTTCACGCTGCACCCTCCCGCAAACCGACTCAGGCCGCCGACGCGCAGCCAATAAAACGGGTTGTGGGCGTTTGCTGGCCACGGCACTTGCACTCAGCCGCCTGCCGATCACTGGCTGTCACTGGTTGTCGGTGGCTGTCAGAGGCTGCCAAGGGTCCATGCTGTTTCTGTAAGTGGCACTCACACACCACAGCGACCGCACACCAAGACACCACGCAGCCTGTCCCAATCGGGACAAGGCGAAGAAATTCACAGCCGTGCAATTTCACGCCGGCGTCGATGTCAACAAGAAACAATTCACCGTCAACGTGGATTTGCAAGTTGAACAATATCAGACCTCTATTTTTTTTTGGCACGACTAGAACTCCCACCAACCAACATTATTGAGCGTGGCTCTTCTTTCTTCTTCCTTTTTCTTTTTTTTATTTATCTGCTCGGCTCGTTGCGCCTTCATTCTGCGGGCGGCCGCCTTCCTCCTTCCTTGCCTCACTTTGCCCGTTTGTTCCCCCCTCGGCCTTTGGGTCCTCGTTTGCGCCAAGCGACAGGCAGGACAGGACAGGACAGGACAGTAGCTCTGGGAGCCGTTCTGGCCTCGGCACCGCCCCAAGAGGCCCAAGATGGCGCCCACACCCTCCTCCGCATCCTCGACCGCCCGCCTCGCCTCGTCACAAGACACCAGGAAGGAACGCAACCGGGCCTCGCTCTTCCGGCACACCAACCGGACCTTCATTACTAAACCCGCCGAGCCGGCTGCCTCGCCAGCCAAGTCCATCTTCAGCCCCAACACGAGCACTTCCTCCTTCACCTTCAGCTCGGGAGACTTTGCGCCCGCCGAGCCCCCTATCAAGAAGAGACGCTCTATCACGGGCATCCCAACCTTCACCTTTGCCAGTCCTCGCCAGCCCAGCGACGCCGGTGAGAGCGGGACCTCGGACTCGAACAGTCGATCTCGCTCCATGGACAGTCTCGCCCGCTCCATGGCGAGCCTCAAGATCCCCTCGTCCGCTGCCTCCCTTTCGAGCGGGTCCAAGTCGGCCACTCCCAGCGCAGAAGAGGCCCACGACGAAGAAGACAGCCCGCTCACCACCTCCGAGTCAGAGCTCAGCAGCGACGAGGACTCGGTCCTCAACAGGCATCTTGACCTACTCCAGCGCCGTCCCGGGCTAGACGAGCTGAACGAAATCAGAACCACCCCTCTCTTCACCGAAGCCGTCCGCAGGTATGCCGTCTCGCTAGCCGGCACAGGCAGTGACAAGCCGTTCAGCCAGTATGGCCTGCTGGCTGGCCATGTCACGGGCAGTGCCGACGACGGCGCAGACCCCCGCATCTTCTGGAACATTGCGGCCCCGTCGAGCTTCTTCATCTGTGGCAGCCAGGGGTCTGGCAAGAGCCATACCCTATCTTGCCTCCTCGAGAACGCACTGGCGCCGTGCAAGGCGAACGTCCTCCCCCGGCCGCTGACGGGCATCGTGTTTCACTACGACACCTTCATCTCGGACTCTGGAGGATCCCCTTGCGAGGTGGCTTGGCTGTCTTCGAACCCAGACATCAAGGTGCGGGTGCTATGCCCGCCCACAAATGTCGGAACCATGCGGGTGAGTCGCCACAATCCCTATCCCACAGCAGCGTCCTAACTCCAGTCCCAGCGAATCTACAAGAGATTCGCCAACATCAGCGTCGAGGAGCTGCGCCTCAACGAGTCCGACCTCAATACTAAGCGCATGCTGGACCTGATGGCCGTCACCACGGGCGGCAATCTGCCTCTCTACCTCCACGTCGCGCAGCGCATCCTCCGCGACCTGCGCGTCGGCCAGCAAAAGACCGACACGGGTTTCGACTACTCGGCATTCAAGCAGATGCTCGCCCTGGAAAATCTCACCGAGATGCAGCTGGCGCCCCTGAAACAGCGCCTTGACACCCTCGAGTCCTTCATGGTGGAGAGCCAGGCCAAGGCCTACAACATGTTCGCCCCAGCAACCCAAACTCCCCGAAAGTCTCGAAAGCCCCCGCCCGTCACATCCCGCGGCACCTCTTGGAAGCCCCTCAACGGTCACCTGACCATTGTCGACCTCTCGTGCCCCTGCGTGACCCCGGAGATGGCCTGCTCCCTCTTCAACATCTGCCTCTCCCTCTTCCTCGAGCAGGACTCGGCCGCCGTCGGCCGCGTGGTCGCCCTCGACGAGGCCCACAAGTACATGACCGACTCGCAGGAGTGCGCGGCCCTCACCGAGGCCCTGCTCGCCACCATCCGCCTGCAGCGCCACCTCGGCGCGCGCGTCCTCATCTCCACGCAGGAGCCCACGGTTAGTCCGAAGCTGCTGGACCTGTGCAGCGTGACGGTGGTGCACCGCTTCACGTCGCCCGACTGGCTGGGCGCGCTGCGGAAGCATCTTGCGGGTGTGTCGTCGGGGGGGAAGCTCTTGGAGAAGGCTAAGAGGCTGAATCAGAGTGACGATGACGACGGCGACGGCGAGGAAGGGCTTGACGGTGCCGGGGCGCTGACGCTGGGCGATGCGGACCCGGCGTTGGAGGTGTTTTCGCGGATTGTGGATTTGAGGGTTGGCGAGGCGCTTGTGTTTGCGCCGAGCGCCATTGTGGGGTTGAGGAAGAGGAAGCCGGGCGAGAAGAGGGGGTTCGGGGATGTCAAGCGTCTGGCGCATGGGGTGCTCAAGGTGCGTGTGCGGAATCGGACTACGGCGGATGGTGGGCGGAGTATCATGGCTGCTTGATTATGTTTTGGGAATTCTCTGCCTTTGGCGTGGCGGGACATGGCGTAGCATGTTGGATTTTGTTTGTTTTATGGTGTTCTAGAGAGGACGGGGGCAACAAGGACTGTTCGTGTGTGTTATGATACCATGGCGGTGACCATTAGGCGCTGTCTTGTTGGACTACTGGGTTGGATCACCACCTCACAATAGACTAGAGTACTGAATTTGCCAGAGTCTCGATATCGTGCCGCTGTCTCTCGAGTTCGGTTGTGCTGTGTTGGCGGTGATCAGGACGGGCAATGAGGGAGATTTGGTTGGCCTGGAAACTTCCAGGTTGTGGCCGAGCCCCTGAAACCCGCCTGGCCTTCAGTGGGTTGCCACTCAACCACAGCGTCATCGCCTTGGCACTTGCTCTGGTCAGTTCAATCGAGATCATTCACCTCGACCCTCGGCTTGCTTGAGCATCAAAAGTCAACCATCTGCCAGCACTCCATCTCATCGCATTTCCGAGATTGAGCCTTCAACCCATTCCAAGAAGAAATAGTCACACAAAATGGCCCCCCTCCTCGACCCGCCACCCTCGCACTCCCCCTCGTCGCACTCCCCCCTCTCCTTCACCCAGCCGCGCCCTCGCCCACCCCGATCCCCGCGCCACTCGGCCCAGATCCGCGCCCAGAACCGGCGCACGGCCTACCTCGGCATGCCGCCCGGCGCCGCCTACCTCCGGTCGGCCGAGCACGAGCTGGCGGACCCCCTGCTCTACGACCGCCTGGTGCGGCGCTTCCAGACTCCCGGCGAGCGCGAGGCCGAGGGCCGCGCCAAGGGGTACGCGCGCGTGCTGGAGGGGAGTCTGTTGCGCGGGGAGGAGCGGATGGCGATCTTGAGGGCTGAGACAACGGGGCGGGGGCGGGCTGGTGATGGATCGGGTGAGGGCACGAGTGGAAACAGAGAGGTGACGGCATCGTGGGAGAGCGGTGGTAATGGCGACGGCGACGGCGACGGGAATGGAGAAACGGCGAGGCTGAACGCGCAGCTGGTGGCGCCGCCGCGGACGCGGGAGGAAGGGCGGGCGCAGTGGGAGGGGTTCCTTCGTGATCGGTTTGTCCGCGGCGAGGACGGGGATTTCGAGTACGCCCGGGTGGACGGGGACGACGAGTACGACGTGCTGGAGAGAGAGGAGATAGAAGAGGCCTGGTTTGAGGCTGAAGATCCCGGGTGGGTGAGCGAGGGTGAGGGTGAAAGTCCTGAGGGGGGAGCTGCGGAGAAAGAGCTGCACGGCGAGACTGGGGTGCAGGATTTCTAAGGGGAAAGAAACGGTTGGTCATGCATTTGTTGTTGTTGTTTGTTTTCTTGGTGGGAACGACATGTCCAAACTTGGGAGATCGCCTCCCTTTTTCCAGCCGCTGATGATGAGAACCAACATAGGACGAGGAACCGACATGACCCACACACCTACGCCCTACGGTGCTATGACACACTCTCCAAGTAGTACTTGTCCAGCAGCGGCAGCGAGGCCGGGTGCACGCGCCCAATCTTCATGGTCCGCAGGTTGTCCTCGACCGTGTACACCCTCCCAAAGTCTAGCCTCGCGATGGGCGAGATGAACTGGTCCTCGTCCTCGATGATCACCGCGATTGGGTCCCGCGTGATGCCCTCCTCCTCGTATGGACGCGCGGGCTCGACACTGGCCGAGTGCAGCACGGCAAAGTCCACGGGCCGCCCGGGGCTTGTCCCGCTGCTGCCGCCGCCGCCGCTCTTCCCCCCAGTGGTAATGGCCAGGCACAGCGAGTGGCTCGGCCGCCGCTTCACCACGATGAACCACCGGAACCGGGCCAGGGGCTTCTCGCCGTGGAAGGGGACGCATTTGTTCGGCCACGCGTCGGGGCTGCTGCAGTGCCTGCTGAGCATGTCGGCCGTGGCGGGCTCGAACCAGACCGTCTTGAAGATGCGGCCGACAACGAAGAAGCGCTTGGGCTTGGCCACGATCTGGAATCCTGGGCACCGTTAGCGTCGGCTTAGGAGGACAGACTCGACAATTTGACACACATACCGGCTTCGAGAGGTTCTTCCCAGGCAGGGGCTTCCGGGGCGGGAGACGACGCCGCCCGAGGGGAGACGGATGCGTCCCTGGGTTTCGGCGAGGCTCGTTTCGTTTCCGCGTCGCAAGTGTAGTTCTGGTCACTATCTTGGTTGGTCGGAGAGAGCGGCCGGCTTCCGGTCCTCTGGTAGTTGGTGTAGAACATTTTCTCGCCGTCTGGTCAAGTCAGCCTCGGGCCTTTCTGCAAACTGTCAAGATGTCTCGAGGAGTTGTCTGCCTACCACTACCCACTCGGACGTAGTCCCGATCGTCGGCGCTCCACTCCCACTGGTCGCCGTACTGTTTGACCACCGGGGGATGCTGCTGCCCGACAGCCGCCGGTGTCCCGTTCTCCATCTGGACATCGTCGGATGTGCGAGGGCTGTCACTGGCGCCGTTGGTATCGGGGTCTGGAGTCTCCGAGAGCCGTCTGGGGGTTTCCCGTTCTGTCACCTCTCTTCTGGATTAGCGTATGAGCTGTGGTGGCTGGCCATAGCATCTGGAAAGGCAACATTATACCTGGACGCTCCGTGTGCCGAGCGTCGTCCAGCATCCTTCGCTCTAACTGCTCGAAAGTGGACACTTCGATGTACATTTCCTCCTCCCCCTCCGGGGTCACAACCCTGAGATGACACTGCAAAGGCTGCCGCCTCCCGTGAGAGGTAGTCTCGCTGTTTGCTTACCCCAACGAGCGACGAGGCCTGAGGAGGTCATAGAGGTGGGAGGACTGGGCGGCCCTCCTGGTGGTACGTAGGTCTAGATTCGAGACGGCCGTTCGGTCGTGGTTGAGGTATTTTGGCAAAGATGGCAGAAGGACAGGCAGGCAGCTTCGGTCGGCTTCAAACAAGAGGGCTCAGAGATGAACGAGTGGGCATGGCGGAAAGGGAGGAGTGAAACAGCGGCTCAAGGTGCGTCTCATGCTCCGGTCGACAGCTTGCAGAGAGCTGATGACAGCAGACGTTTGATGGAATGACATTCGCGACGCTGGAGTGAATAATATCGACGTAAGTCTTTCCCCTAAATTTCCACCCGAGAGTCCAGCGGTGGTAGTGGGCTGCTTCGCCTCACTCACCCATGCGGGCGTGCATTTGGGCAACTCAGGACGCAAGGCAGCGTCTCCCCGTCTAGGTAGTCGGTCAAGGCCAAGGTGGGGGGGTACAGTAGCGGTGACTCTCAGGTGACACCCATGGACAAGTCGGGCTGCGGCCTGAGTATGTCGGTCCCTGCCCAGCAAAGCCGCGACATGCACCACCAATCATTCCCATGCCCATCGGCCGCCTCACCGGCTGCTGCAGCTCAATGCTTGGCACCGTCTCAGCCACTGCCCGTGAAAGACGAGTTGCCAATTGCCATGCAGGAGAATCCGTCGGAAACACCACGAAACCGCACACACGATGCTTCCATACCCCCCGTCCAAGCAAAATTGGCCCGGTTGACATCAAAAAGAGGTAAAAAAAGAGGCAGAGTGAGAGGGAGAACGCAAGACGAATGGCGATGGGACTCTGAAATCTCTGAGAGATAAAAAAACAATTCGGACCAATATTCAAGACCCTGACCCCTCAGGCTGACGCCTAACATCCCCTGTCTGCCCAATACCCAACACCCGCTGCCCAATTACCAAGTTCATTATCCCGCAATACCAGACGAAACACAACCTTGAAGGACTACTTCGTCCCATGCTGCACCTGGCTCCCCATGACTTCCTGGGGCGGCTCCGCCTCTCTGTTGGCGCTCATCTCGGGCACATTATGCGACGGGTAATGGGCGTCCTGCTGCTGCGGCGGATACGCATGCTCGCCCTGAGGAGGAGCTTGATAGTACTGGAACTGGTTTTGTCCGGCATGATACTGTTGCTGCTCCTGCGGGGGGTACTCCTGCGGAGGGTACTGCTGTGGAGGGAACTGCTGCTGATTCTGGTATCCATACTGCGCATAATGGCCCTCGTCGGCCTCGGCGATCGGTGGCGGGTAGACCTGCCCGTTGCCTCCGACCGCCGGGCTGGTAGTGCCGCTGCTGCTGCTGTACGAGACACGCGGGTTCGCTGCAGCCGCGCCCAAGAGATTCTGGCCGCTCTGGGAGCTTATTTCGCTGACGCCGCCCGCCGAAGTGCCCGTGTTCTGCGGGACCAGCGCGTTGGCGAAAACCGGGGCCGGGGCCGTCAGAGCGCTAGCCTGGTCGGACAAAGGAGGAGCCACCATGCCGGGCTGAAAGCCCTCGGGAGGATACTGGCCCGGGGGATACTGGCCGGGAGGATATTGACCGGGAGGATATTGGCCGGGAGGATATTGGCCGGGGGGATATTGGCCGGGAGGGTACTGGCCTGGAGGGTACTGGCCGGGAGGGTACTGGCCGTCCGGCACCGGGGCGTTCTGGGCCATCGGCGGCTGTTGGGGTGGGTTTTGAGGCGGGGCAACGGGTTGCGTTCCAGCTGCCTGCTTCTTCTTCTTGCGACGCCAAAGGCAGATGGCAAGGACTACGATGAGAATCACCAAGACACCCGCTCCGGCACCGATACCAGCTTTGGCGGCCGTCGACAGCCCGCCACCGCCCCCGGAGGTATCAGCGACGGGGTAGCGCATAGCCCAGACGATATTGACAACGGCCGAGGTTGGCTTGGCCACGGTTTGGGCATCCTTTTCGAGAGTGAGAGTAGGAGCGGCAATGCGGCCGACGGAGCTCCAGCACGGGGTGAGCCCACCCACTGCGCTCGTAAAGGGCCAAAAACCACTGTGCAAAGTTAGCGATGCGGAAGAGCACATGAAGGATTGTAAGAGACGCATACTTAGGGCAGCACCCGCCGGAAATCGAGTAGTGGTCGTCGGGGCAACTCGCCAGCTGAGCCAGGTCGTTGTTGGCGGGCTTGGGCAAGTTGTAGGCGGTATTGTCCTGAACGTTGGACCCGGTACTAGCAACGGACCAAGGGCAGCACTCGGGTCTGTCGCGGTCGCAGCCCACGAACCCTGCGTAGAAAATGCTGGTGCTAGCGTCAACTTGTGTGAAGGCGGTCGAGGTGCAGGGGCCCTTCAGCAGGGCGCCCGACCCCTGGTAGTTGGGAGGAGCGTTGTAGTTGGGCTGCTGGAGGGCACCCGTGGCTCTGACGACGTTCACCTTGGTCAAAGCCAGGGACACGCTCGTCCTGAAAACAACCAGTCAGCTGGTCAGTCCGGCAGTCGGTAGAGAGCAAAGGGGTTCGGCTTACGGGGCCTGGATCTTGGCCATGACACTCGGCGGGATGCTCCCGCAGTACTCGGAATAGTAGCTGCGCTGGTAGTCGCCGTAGCCCAGAGTTCCAAAATAGTAGGTGGCACAGGACCCGGTGGCAATCTGGCTGTAGAAGCAGTCGAGATACGAGATGCCATAGGTGCAGAAACAAGCCGTGTAGGCGCTTTCATAGTTGGTAGCGCCGAGCAAGTCGCCATAGCAGCCATTGAGGATGGTAGTGCATTGGAGACCGTTATTGATGTTCTGGTGCGGCGTGTGTGTTAGAGACACCGTCACTCACTCTTCGACTCGCATCACACCCCAAAGAACATACAAGACAATCGTAGTAGTCGGCATAGGCGGTCTGACGCGGTTGGATCTGGATGGCACCGTATGCGCTGGCGAGGGTCGGGGTCGCCACGGGCGTCGGCGTCGACCCCGGGTAGGCCGTCGCTGCCACTATCATGGCGGTGTTTTGGGGGGTGTTGTCGTCGCCGAGGGTCAAGGTCGAGTCAAGATCGAGGTCAGGACAGAGCGGGAGAAGTCCAGGACAGGAGGAGCCCGATCTGGTGCGACGGCAGCGCGTCGGCCAGAGTTTTCATGTCTTCGCTGACGGGCGTTCAGCCTTGCGCTCGCGCCCTGACAAGTCGCCGCATGGCACGGCTTGGCTGCTGGCGACCGACGGCCCAAAACGCCAAACCCGTAGCTCTGGCGTCCTGGCGTCCCCCATCCCCTGGAGGCTTTTCCATATTGGAAATGACAGGGGCGGAGGTGTCCAATGGTAGCCGTAGCCAGCAATGCTCTGCATGGCTGTGGCGCTCGCCTGTGACGCTGATAGGCGCATCGGGGCGGAGCGCAGCCGGGGCTGAAGAGGTTAACCCACGTCGGCGTGCTTGGCGAGCCTGGCTGCTGGCGTGGTGGTGTGGTGGTGGTGGTGTTCGGCAGTGCTTGGCAGCTTGGGTGCGGGTGCTGGGATGCCGGGGGTGCTGGGAGTGCTGGGGTTGCTGGCTGCTGCGCCCGGCACCAATTGTTTGCCAATGGAAGCGGGCGGCGGGCACATGCGGGATGCGGGATGGGATGCCACTCAGCGGGCGCACTCAACCGAGAATGGACGCATTCAATTGATGCTGCTGCTGCATGCTGGCGCGCTCTGATAAGAGTTTCAAGCCGCAAAACTGCCCCCAAACCACACGCCGCAGATGAGCCCGGCGAGATCCGCCCGACGGCTGAGCGCCAAGTCGGCGTGGAAATGTCTGGATTGGGCCAGGGAAGATAATTAACGTCGGCGTTGGCGTATCGTTGAAGATTGATGTTATTTGTTGCCACAAACTCCGTCGAGGAGAATACGATCCGGTGAGGGTTGGCGCGTTGAGGGATGGAGATACAAGTGTGCAAGTGCCCAGCAGAAGATCCGAGAGGGTTGCTGCGGCAGCTGCCAAGACGACCGATCGCACGCTGTTTCCATCTGTTCTGCTGTTTCTGCTGGTCAAGAGCCAAGGAGCCAAGGCACCAACGACCCCGCAGTTCCTCCACCACCAGTGAACACCCCGCAGTCACTTCTCCAACTCACGTTTTTGCCACAAAACACCAACAAGCACCACACACCACAAGCAGCAACCTGGGAGCTGCAACAGCCCGGTGGAGCCGGTACATGCAAATTGACACTGAACCCACAGTCCCGATGCACGAATACACCCGCGCCTCGAGTACCGCCATTCTGCCCGCATCCGGACCGGGGATCTGGCATCCTGCCCCCCCCACCAGCGGGCCGTCGACGTTAATTAGCCGCGTTAATGGCGCAGGCACCCGCCTGCCCAGCAAGCCGACCCGGGAGCCGAGAAACAAACAGCCCCGTCGAATGCTGTGCTTTCCACAGTACGGAGTACACTTCGACATCTCTCGAGGCCCCCCGATGACGATGGCCGTGGCTCCCGCACGGCACAGACAGTCCCCACAGACCCGCCAAGTCTCTTGTCCGGAATGCTGGCCAGACGGTTAAATGGGGGTAAATAGGAGAATGGGGCCAGACCCTCCCTGCCTCTGCTTCCGAACATCCACGCGTCCGTCCGGTGGTGTTCCAGAAGCTCCATTAGCTCGTCTGCTTGTGTGTGAGAAGGAGAGCACCCAAGCGAGCGGTGGAGGGTGCTCCTCCTCCTCCTCCGCCGCCGCCAGGTAGAATCTCTATATAACCCGAGATAGTCCCTCCGACTTGGTCGTGAACCCCTTTTTGCTGAACCCTTCCTGCATCCTGCATCCTCTCTCTGTCTTCCCTCCTGCTCCCAAGACAGTTCCCCGCTCCTCCAACACACACAGCCCACCATGGCCCCCCTCATCACCAACATCTACACGGCCGACCCCTCGGCCCACGTCTTCGAGGGCAAGGTCTACATCTACCCCTCGCACGACCGCGAGACCGACATCCAGTTCAACGACAATGGCGACCAGTACGACATGGCCGACTACCACGTCTTCAGCACCGACTCGCTGGACCCCGCGGCGCCCGTGACGGACCACGGCGTGGTGCTCCGCACCGAGGACGTCCCCTGGGTGTCCAAGCAGCTGTGGGCGCCCGACGCCGCCTTCAAGGACGGCAAGTACTACCTCTACTTCCCCGCGCGCGACAAGGAGGGCATCTTCCGCATCGGCGTCGCCGTCGGCGACCGGCCCGAAGGCCCCTTCACCGCCGACCCGGAGCCGATCCACGGCAGCTTCAGCATCGACCCGGCGACCTTTGTCGACGAGGACGACCAGGCCTACCTGTACTTCGGCGGGCTGTGGGGCGGCCAGCTGCAGTGCTACCAGAAGGGCAACGACGTCTTCGAGGCCGACTGGCAGGGCCCCAAGGAGCCGTCGGGAGCCGGCGTGGCCGCCATGGGCCCGCGGGTGGGCAAGCTGACGGACGACATGCGCCAGTTCGCGGCGGCGCCGCAGGAGATCCAGATCCTCGCCCCCGAGACGGGCGAGCCGATCGAGGCCGACGACCACGACCGGCGCTTCTTCGAGGCCGCGTGGATGCACAAGTACGGCGGCAAGTACTACTTCAGCTACTCGACGGGCGACACGCACTACCTGTGCTACGCCACGGGCGACAGCCCCTACGGGCCCTTCACCTACGGCGGCCGCATCCTCGAGCCCGTGCTGGGCTGGACCACCCACCACTCCATCGTCGAGTTCAAGGGCCGCTGGTGGCTGTTCCACCACGACTGCGAGCTCAGCAAGGGCGTCGACCACCTGCGCTCCGTCAAGGTCAAGGAGATCTTTTACACGGCCGACGGCAAGATCGTCACCGAGAAGCCCGAATAAGCCAGCCAGCCAGGGAGTCAAGTGCATCGGTTGTCTAGCTTGTAAAAATAAAAATAAGCGTTTCCCTTTTCCCTTGGCGGGTCTTTGAATCTGTCGATGAATGTGGTGTGGTAAAAGTTGTAAGAGTGGTATAAGAGCTGCAACAATTCCAGACGGAACAGACCAACGTCAAGAATGCTCTTCCTCCTTCCCTAGACACTGCCCTGCGCCCCCTCGTATGTATTTGTAACCACCACAAACCCCCCCTGTTAGACTACCTCAGCTCTCCCTCATTCCCATGACCCCTGACGCCAACCATCAATCTCCGCAGCCCTTTCTCATACCGCTCCGGCCCATGATCCGTGAACATGTTCGAGTGGAACCGCACCTCCCCGAACCGCTTTTCCACCTCCCACACATAGCGCAGCACCAGTTTGAACGCCGGCGCGCCCAGATGGCGGTCCAACATTCCCTTGTCGCGGGCCGCCACGCTCGTCTCCTCCAGCACAAACACCTCGCCCGGCGGCACCAGCTCGTCGTTCATCATGCTCGCCCTCAGGATCTTGAGCGTCGGGTACGCCCACTCGCCCTCCGCCATCTCTCCCGCGCGGGTCTTGCGCGCCCACAGGGGGCGGTAGTGGTTGATGAACAGCTCGTTGAGCTTATCCCACGCCCGATTCCACAGCTCCTCCTTGACTTCGCTGCTCTGCGTCTTGAGAGCGAGCGCCGCGCCCTGGAAGCCGTGAAACATGCCCAGCGAGAGGAAGGGGATCACGTCGTCACCAAAGACGACCGTCGTGATGAGGCCGCGCGATGCTTCGCGCAGGCGGGGAGACACGCAGGCCGGCGGGCCGTAGGCGTACACGTGGATATGCCGGCGAGGAGGGACAAGGATTTCCGGGGGAGGCAGCACCGAGGGGTCCATGGCGTCGCTGTTGGGGTAGAAGTTGGTGAGCGGTTCGCGCGTGGTGACAAAGGGGCGAATGGGACTTGGGCCTCGCTGGGCGAGCATGATGCCTAGGAGCGAGGCTACGGCCCCGCCGAGGGAGTGGCCCACCAGCACGAGGCCGTAGCCGGTGTATTGCTTGAGGGCCGCCCGGAGAACGCGCAGAAGCTTCCCGTTGCCGCCGTAGAGAATGTGTTTGGCGCACGCGTAGACGCCCTTGTGGACTTTGTATGTATTGCCTAGCCACTCAAAGTCTTCGTAGTCGGCGGCAAAGTCTGTGATCAGCTCCTGGACGCCCAAGGTGCCGCGGCAGGTGAGAACCACGGCGTGGGAAGCATGGTCCAGCGAGAGGTAGTGCACAACCGGCACCGCCGCGCCACCCAACCTCCTCTGGTCTCGGCCAACCTGGGGATCGACAAGCGACGACAGCAGAACGTCGCCGGGCGGGATGTCGGTATGGAGGGCAAAGCCGAGCACGTCTTTGTCTATGTCATCAAAAGCTCGCGGTGCCCCTGCGGCCCGCATGCTTCCCGTCATCTGGAGGACGGTGGACCCGTACGATGCCAGCGCGAAGCGCATGAATCGAGCAAGATTGCCCAGAAGGTGACGCTCCACAAACACGCCATGGAAGCCTCGGCCAGTCCGTCTCAGCTCGTCCAACATTTCAGCGAGACTCGGCGCGGCCGTTCGCCAAGCACCACCAGCGGTGGGCACGTCCGCGATAGACCTGATAGGTTGCTCCCCGCTTCCATGTACCGAAAAGTAACAGCCGCCAGAAGAGTTCTGCCTCGGACGCAATGTCGGCCGTTGAGAAAGGCCGGCAAAGAGTGGGGGCTGGTCCTCGACGTCCCCCGAAACAGGGGCCGTCGAGGGAACGTCGATGCCGCTTGTGCCGCTCACTGCAGTTCTGACGGCGGACATGGACGTGTTGAGCACCGATCGGAGTCTGCCGACCTTCTTTGGAACTGTGGGGGGAGAGGCGGGTGCCGTGCCACCTGCAGAAGCCAGCAAGGAGTCTGGTGGACTTGGCGGGGGGGGTGTCCCGTCACCCGATCCCGGAGAGGCAGGCGATGCGGCGGTTGGTGTCGGGGAGTTCTCGTGGGACTCGGGCTGTCCGTCATCCGAAGCTGGAACGACGGGTCCCCCAAACGGCTGCTCATGGACATCAGCCCGCTTGCCGCTGGCAAAGACAAGGACATCCCAGATAATCTCATCCACGCCAGAAAGGGCGCTCTCCCGCCTCAGCCAGGCCCGGCTCGCCCCCTGCAGGTATATCAAGGCAACAATGGCCATTCCTAGCTCATAGTTGCTGACCGTTTCTCCCGTCCCGCCCGTCGCGGGGTTCCCAAACTCTCGGCGGAAAAAGTCGAGCAAGTTCGCCACGGCGCACGACGCTTCAGTTGCGCCGAATACCTGGTTCAGGGCCGAAACCAGCACTTTACTTCTCTTGGAGAGCATCCACAGCCAGCCCGTGGTGAGAGAGAACTGGGTGAGGGCGCGAGCCACGGTCAAGTCGAACATCAAGCTCAAATCTCGGAAGTGCTTTCGGAACGCTTCATCACCTGCTTGTGCCACGAGTTCCGGGTGGTCTGACGTCACGTCCTCCCAGAGCTGTACAAAGAGCTGCTCGGTGAGGTCGCGTGAGACGATGCAACTCGTCTTCACTAGGTGCCTCGCAGCGGCCAGCCCAGACTGACCAATGTCGTCAGTGAGGCGTAGGGCGGCATGTGCCGACAGGGCCGTGATGCTGACCAATTTGGCGACAGTAATAGGGAGGACAGGGCGGAAGGGGGGTTTTTCGCCTTGGGCGAGGGCCACTCCCGGGAGCGAGGGTGCGGTTGCTGATGCCATTGTCAGGACGTCCAGGCTAGTCTTGTTACCGTAGTCTTGTAGCTTGTCTTGCGGCGGGGCTGTAGGTGGTCTTGAAGCCAGTCCCAGCCAGAAGAACGGGCAGGGCCGGCGAGGGAGAGAGGGGGTAGGGAGAGGCAGCAAGCACGTCGGCGTTGGTGTGCGTGTGGGACGAGGCAAGGTCGGAGAGACGAGAGACGAGAGACGAGGGACGAGAGGAACCGTCAACCATCATCTTATCGCAGATCCGTCCACGGGAGCCCCCCACGGCCAGACGGCGGCAAGAGACACGAAGCAGCGCATGGTGGTCATGGCAGCCGCGCCCGCGCATGGATTTCAAGTTGCGGCCGGCACCAAGGACGACATGATGGGCAACGACCACCAGCTGCCGCCGAGGTCAGTCTCCAGTCCGATGGAACCTAGAAGCTCTCAACGAGTCGGCAGGGAGTGATAGACAAGTGCAGCTCCTGGTTGCGGCAGCCATTCCGTGCTGTCATGGCAGCGGCGACAGCAACATTCCGACCGAGAGTCGAGTGTCGGGCAGGTGTGCAGGACCGGGAGCGCAGTCGAGGTTGACAAAGGCCGTGGAGTGGAATCAATCGAACGTACCAAAGTGGGCGAATAAGGAGGGCTGAGATGGCCCAGAGAGGCTCCACCAGCGGTCCTCCAGGGCCAACCACACCTGAACAGTGCATATACTGTGACAACCATCAGGCAGTCCGCAGAGGCCAAGTCTCACAGGATACCGTGACCATCCATGGATCCGGGCCTCGATCACAGCGACCACAGCCGACCACAGCATCATAACCATCACAGTCAATCCCACACGCCAAGGCCAGGAAGTAAACAGTCCTGCCTGCCTACCTGCCTGCCCGCCTGCCCGCCTGCCAGGCCAGGCAGAAGCCTTCAACACACAAAACATTTGCTCCCGACTGTCAGACTTAGCCAAATTTCGAAAACTTGCACCACACATTATCGACCTCAGCAACAAGAGCCATCAACAAGCACTCGATACCACGGTAATTGATCAATCGAATCATCCCTACTGTGTTCTCCGCTAACATCTTGAACAGGGTCCACCATAATATCAATACGCCATCATCAGGTACGTGCTGCATCCATGGTTGGCATTGAACTGCAAGGCTAGCAGAGGTCGGAGGACATATCCCCAATGTTCGAGTTCGCAGTAGAGCAAAAATGGAATGTGGTGGGCGAGTTGATTCGAAGTACCCGGTCTGTGCGTAATATGTGGAGTGTGGGCTGTGAGCTGTGGTCGGCTCCACTGTGATCGGCTGTGGTACTTGTGATTGAGGGCCGATCCATGGGTGGTCACAGCCCATGATTGACTCGTGGGTACACACAGTTTGGGGATGCCCCAATACTGTGACTGCCACACGCATCTATGGGCGACCCCCTAACCCTCCCAGCCGCCCTTACCCACTTACTAAGGTAAGATGCTCATTGCTGGGACCCCGGCTCGCCCGGGCAGCCTTAGGTGGGCAGCCCGTGAATACGGCACCTACGGTACCTAAAAATAGCTGCTGGGGCACGCACCCCACCTCGGGCATGGATGGAGCCAGGCACTGCCGCGCCCAAAGATGAGCGCTGGCTCGAGGCTCGACAGGGGCCACGTCCCTCAATTCAGCCCTGGGATTGGCAGCATCTGCTGCGAAGCTTGGCCTAATTGCTGCCCCTCCTTCAACCATCCCATTCCCTCTCCAACCCGCCTCATCGAGCACGGCAACCCGACTTCAATCCTCACCAGGGCCAGATCCTCGACCGGCAAGCTGCAATCACTCGCAATGGCCGACCAGGGCCTCTTCTCCGCCGATCTCCTGTCTCCCGAGGTGCAGGCCGCGCTGCCCGAGGGCTACCAGCTGCGGGCGCTGCGGCGCACCGACTTCGACGCCGGCTTCCTCGACTGCCTGAGGGTGCTGACCACGGTGGGCGACATTCCCAAGGAGAAGTGGGAGGAGCGCTACGACTGGATCGCGAGGCAGGACGGCACCTACTTTGTCCTCGTCATCGAGGACACCAACGCCAGCCCGCCCAGGATCGTCGGCACCGGCGCGCTGCTGGCGGAGCGCAAGTTGTGAGGATCCCTCCCCGTCTCTGCATTGCTTGCTTGCCTGTATCCATCCATCCATAATGACACAGGCGGACTAACGGGGGACCGTCTCGCACCTCAGCATCCACAATCTCGGCTCCGTTGGCCACATCGAGGACATCGCCGTCGCCAAGGACCAGCAGGGCAAGAAGCTGGGTCTGCGCATCATCCAGGCCCTCGACTTCATCGCCAGGCAGACGGGGTGTTACAAGACCATCCTCGACTGCAGCGAACACAACGAGGGCTTCTACGTCAAGTGCGGTTTCAGGAGGGCCGGCCTGGAGATGGCGCACTATTTCGAAGGTCCCAAGAGTAACAATGCCCAATAGCCCGTGCCGCTTCGCCGGCTTGCGGCCGCCCTGTGACTGACCGACTGCATCGGATATTCAACGGCCACAGGCAGCGAAGCCGCCAACCTCTGAGGGCCCACGCCGTCCAACCGTCGCCGCCATGAAGCAGGGCATCCGGAAGCCCTGGCTAGCATTAGCACGATTGTCCGGCACCGGGCGCCCGTCAGGGGATCAACTCAACAAGGAAACAGGGGGCCAACCTTTGCAGCGCGCGTGGGAGCCCGGATATGTGATTGACGATAGAGGTAGATATAGAGCAGCGCGTCTTTTTTGAATGGTCAAGGTCATTTGAGCGTCTCCTTGTCCCAGACCGACGCCAACTGGACGTCCAGCTCGCGGTACACTCCTCCCTTGGACCCTTTCACAAGGAATTGTGAGTTCCGACGTGCATCAGCAGGGTCAGCTTGCATGGTCCCGAGTGGCTACAGTTTTATCGGCGATCTTAGCACCCCGCTCCCCCGTCGGAGTTCCCAAGGTTACACTGACTCCTGCCACACAGCAGCCCCGAATAATCACAAGCAACGTCGGAGTAGGGCTACCGAGTGCTTATTGCACGAAGGCCCGGGCAGTCGAATAAAGGCAACGTTATTCGAGCCGATCATGGCTGGCTCACAGGGTCGGGTCTCAGCCAACGAGGTGGCCGCCCCGGCACGAGCATGCTGCCGTGCCATCGGCGCTCATCCCCGACCGGGTCTGGAACAGCGAGATGCTCTGCTCCTCATATACATATAAGACAACACCCTCGCTCTCTGTCCCCTCAGTCTGGTCCAACCCCAGTCTCACACCCCGAGCTGCACCTCTCCGATGCTTGAAGCGCCCCTCTGATCCTTGCCTGAGCCTTGGACAGCAGCTCTCTCGGCTATCGCAGGCACTGATATCCGGACTACGGATATCCCCAACTCATACCTGCCCAGCACCCCGTCCTCAGAAACACACACAAGACCGCGGACCAGCGAATCGTACCCCTGACGGCATCCTGTCCCTTCCTTGTCCGCTCTGCAGTTAAGACCGACTCTTTTCCCTGTGCCTTCCCGCCTCTAGAATCATGGACCGGGACCTCCACGTCGCTCTGACCCGCATCCGCATTGCTCTGGTTCAGTTGGAGTTGGTGCCCCCTTTTCACTTTCCAAAGTAGAACATCACCGTGTCGACCGACGTACCTGTTGTTTTAACACAGCCGCGTCCCAGAGCCTGCCAGAAACTCGGTGTTGTGCCACCGTCCCCCTCTCAACGACGCAGACGCAGCTCTCTTACGCTCGTCCACCCGGGTCGAAAGAACGGAACAGGTTCTGTTGCCAGGCAGAGGGTTTCTCGACACGAATAATTGCTCGTCGTCTGCTTTTCACTGTCATTCTCTCCTATTTGGCTTCTTTTCAGCCCTTCTTCTCATACCATGTCGCCCCACGCCACTGGTACTCCCGCCGCGGCGGAGGAGAACAGCCGCGAGAAGCCCCCCCGGAACTGGATCATGGGCGCCGAGGCGTTTGAGCGGCGCATGCCGCACCACGACGGCATCAAGGCGCTGTGGGAGACGAGATGGAAGTTTCCGGTGAGTTCTGCTGCCACAATTTGAACCCAGAACGATACGCTAACCGTTTCCTGTCAAGTGCACCAAGTCCCTCTACCCCTTCCACGACGGCGCCTACGAGGACTTTGAGCCCATCTTTAACCATCTCATCCAGGTAAACCCTTTCTTTCTTCTCTAATTTCCAACAATAACCAACCCCCAAAAAGAACAACATCAACGACGCCACCTCGCAGGCCTACACGACCGCCTTTCTCCCCACCGCCGAGCGCCTCGTCGCGCAGGCCAGAGCCACCCCGAACAAGACGGCCGCATCGGCCCTGTACCTGCGCGCGTGCGCCGTCTACCGCATTGCCCGCTTCCCCTACATCACCTCCGTCCCAACCATCAACGACGCGGTGAAGTGGAAGGCCTGGGAGGCGCAGAAGAAGGCGTACGGGCGGGCCGGGAAGCTGTGGGAGGTGCCGCTGGAGGAGCACGTCGTGCCGTCCAACTTTGGGGTATTTCCGGTTTACGTCCGCGTTCCGGACGCGGAAGAGGGGGGGGATGAGCGGCGGCCGGTGGTGGTGCTGATGACGGGGCTGGACGGGTACCGGCCGGACAACACGGTGCGGTGCGAGGAGTTTCTGAGGAGGGGGTGGGCGGTGGTCGTGGTGGAGATCCCCGGCACGGCGGACTGTCCGGCGGACAGTGCGGACCCGGAGGCGCCGGACTGGTTGTGGACGGACTTGCTGGTATGGATGCGGCAGGATTCGAGGTTTCACATGGGGCGGGTCATTGTTTGGGGGTTGAGTAGCGGCGGGTACTATGCTGTGCGGATTGCGCACACGCATAGTAACCAGCTAGCCGGGTGTGTCGCGCAGGGCGCCGGGTGCCATTACTTTTTTGACCGGGAGTGGCTTGAGAAGGCGGATGGGCATGAGTATCCTTTCCAGTAAGTACCTGTCTTCTAAACGGTTTTGTTGGGAAGGACTGTGGCGGCGGCTAACCTGTGCAAAGGTTGACTCCCGCCATGGCCATGAAGCACGGCTTCGCGTCGGTGGAGGAGTACAAGGCGAAGGCGCAGGAGAAGTTCTCGCTGCTGGAGACGGGCGTCATCTTCAAGCCGTGTACCCGGCTGCTGCTGGTCAACGTGGGTTCCGAACACATTCCTCTTCCCCCCTTTTTTTCGCTCAGCTGACTCGTGTAGGGCACGCTCGACGGCCTCATGCCCATTGAGGACTCGATGATGCTGTTCGAGTACGGCTCGCCCAAGGAGGCGCGCTTCTTCACGGGGGCGCTGCACATGGGCTACCCGCTGGCCAATGGGTCCGTTTACCCCTGGATGGAGGAGGTCATGGCTTCGGTGAAGGACTGAAGGGGTCGGTTCTATTGGTCTATTACATTGCAAATTCCGGATGTGCAGAGTTACGCGATGGCTTGACTTGTTATCCCGTTATCCCGTTTCCAATTCTTTGAAGGACCTACCTTAGGCGGAGAAAGTGGCTACCATAGGCAAAAGAAATTATCACCGCCCCATCCATCCGCCGTCAACGACCAGGACGTGGCCGCTCACGTAAGAGCTCGCCTTGCTTGCGAGATAGACGGCGGTGCCCTTGAAGTCTTCGGGGCTTCCCCACTGATGAATAGCAGTCAGTAAAAAGAAAAGAAAATTAAATGGAGGATCGGGAGGAACATACCCTCCCGGCGGGTATCCTCGCGCTGATGCTCGCCAGACGGTCCGGGTCGTTGAGCAGGGCCGTGTTCATGTCGGTCTCAATGTAGCCGGGAGCGATGGCGTTGACGGTGATGCCGCGGGCGGTCCACTCGTTTGCGAAGCTCTTTGTGAGCTGGCCGACGGCGCCCTTGGACGCGGCGTAGGCGGGTACGGTCAGGCCGCCCTGGAAGGTGAGCAGCGACGCAAAGTTGATGATGGACCCGCGGCGCCCCGTCACGGGCGAGGGCTCGAGCTGCAGCATGTGGGCGCCGGCGTCGCGGCAGAGGGTGAAGACGGCCGAGAGGTTGACCTGGATGACCTGGTTGAAGTCGTCGTCGGGGAACTGCTCGCAGGGGTGGCGGCGCTGGATGCCGGCGCAGTTGACCAGGATGCGGATCTCGTGGCCGTCGGCGAGGATGCGCGGCACGAGCGCGGCCACGTCCGAGGGCGAGCTCAGGTCGGCGGCGTAGATGACGGCCTGGCGGCCCAGAGCGCGGACGGCGTCGAGGGTGTCGGTCGACGACTCGTCTCGCTGCCGATTATTCTTAGCACCTGGCACAAATATGACTACTATGGACGAACGACTTACCTGGACGAGCAGAATGTCGGCTCCGGCTTCGGCGAGCCCGACGGCGACGGCCTTGCCGATGCCGCGGGTGCCGCCCGTGATCAGCGCCGTGTGGCCCGCGAGGGAGAACATGTTTCGTCTTGTAGTACTGGAGCTCAAATCCTGAAGGGGTCCAAGAATGGTGTTGAGACGTCGACTTCCTCTTGGTCTAGACTTGGTGTTGGGGTTGATGGTGAGGTGTGTAAGTGGGTGTCACGGGTTGTAAGAGACTGTGAGGGATTCGAAATAACGCCCGTAACGTTACCCACCTCACATCGGTGGTACTCCAAAGCGAGACCCGCTGCGAACCACTCCTTTCCGCACGACCTGGACCTGAACGGTCACAGGCAGCGCGGGGTTTCTTGGGGCCAACCCCACCACATTCCGCCGGAATTCATGTCGGGTTTGGATCCACGCCTGTCCACACGCTTCGATCCACGCCAGTTGAGGCCCGGATCCCTGGGTGAGCGCCGCGAATCGTGGTTGCTATTGCTGCTCCCTGCGGAGTCCCTGAGTCGGGCTCGTCGGGTCCCGGATCGGTATCGGCCGTGACCAGCAGACCAGCGAGGGCCGGCCGACTGTGGAGAGAAAGACACACGGTGTCTGTTCCAGTAGGTCAGGACCACTGTTTCACTTCTGCGGACATGTACCAGTGTACCAAATAGCGCCCAAATCCGTCCTCATCCTCTTGGTATCCTCTCACCTCTCCTCCATCTGGCTTCCCAGCACCCGGTTTCGTGTTTCGTGTTCTGTTTACCTTACTCCCTTTCTCCTTCAATCCATACCCAATGGCTACCATGCGGGTGAACGCCTCGGTCCTGCACGGCGCTCGGGACTTGCGAGTCGTAAGCTGTGCTCCCTGTTGTCCCTGAGCTATCTGGACCCAAGCTCACATTCCTTCCCAGGAAGAACGAGAGCTGCCCTCTCTCGGCGCCGACGATGTCCAAGTGGCCGTGAAGGCGACCGGTCTCTGCGGCTCGGACCTGCACTACTTCGGTCACTTCCGCAACGGCGACATCCTGGTGCAAGAGCCCCTGACTCTGGGCCACGAGTCGGCCGGCGTCGTCACCGCTGTGGGTTCGGCCGTCACCTCGTTGCAGCCGGGTGACCGCGTAGCCCTCGAGGTCGGCCAGCCCTGCGAGGCGTGCGAGTTGTGCCGGGAGGGTCGTTACAACATCTGCAAAGAGATGAAGTTCAGGAGCTCCGCCAAGGCGTACCCCCATGCCCAAGGCACCCTGCAGGAGCAAATTTCCCACCCGGCAAGGTGGTGCCACAAGTATGTCCAGAACTTATAGCAACGTTCCAGCTCACTGAGCGAGGAGAAGTCTCTGCTGACATCCGGAAACAGGCTTCCGTCAGAAGTCTCGCTGGAGCTCGGGGCTCTCGTTGAGCCCCTCTCCGTTGCCCTACACGCGTCCGACAGGGCACGTCTGGCACTCGGCTCGACCGTCCTGGTGTTTGGCGCCGGAACTGTCGGTCTCCTCTGTGCCGCCATCAGCAAGGCGGTCTGCGAGGCCAGGGTGGTCATTGCCGACATCCAGGAAGACCGGGTCCGGTTTGCCGTCGAAAACGGGTTTGCCGATGCCGCCGTCGTCGTGCCCATGAAGCGTCCCGACACCATCGAGGCCAAGCTGGAGTTTGCCAAACAGGTGGCCGAGACGGTCAAGTCGACCACGCACAACGGCCAGCCCCTGGGCGAAGTGTCGGCCACGTTCGAGTGCACCGGCGTTGAGGCGTGCCTCCAGGCCTCCATCTATGTGAGAATTTCCCACCTAGCACAGGTTTCTAATCGAGCCAATCCTGACGACAGCAACAGGCTACTGCTCCCGGCGGCCGCATCATGATCATTGGGATGGGCAACCCTATCCAGACACTCCCCATCTCGGCGGCCGCCCTCCGCGAGGTCGACCTCGTGGGCGTGTTCCGGTACGCCAACACGTACCCGCGCGTCATCGAGCTGCTGGCCAGCAGGAACCCGCGCCTCCCGGACTTTACGAAGCTCATCACGCAGCGGTTCAACGGCATGGAGAATATCCCCAAGGCGTTTGACATGGCGGCGAGAGTCAAGGATGACAACGGCAACTTGGTGTTGAAAGTCATGGTGGACATGTAGGTTGAGCAGGAGCAAACAAAATACAATGAAACTTAGCAGCAAGAGGGACGTTTTATTCCACACCGTCTATTCGTGTACTGCACCAGCAGCCCAACTACGATTTGTCCGGGAACCCGAAATCTACGCCAAACGGCGGGTACACGAACCGCATCAGCTTGCCCTCGGCGGTCAGCCTCTGCGACCAGTCGTCCAGCAGCTTCACGTCCTCGGCGTCCAGCTCGACCAGGTTCAGGTTGTCCTGGATACGCTCCGGCGTGACCGACTTGGCCAGGACGGTGGTGCCGCGGGGGACTACATGTATCTCATCAGCCTCGGCTTGTAATTTGTAAGGGGAAAACAAGGAAAAAGAAAAAGACCCACTGTGATAGCTCAACAGCACGGCAGACGGCTTCACGCCGTGCTTGTCGGCGGTCTTGACCACGGCCTCGGCGGTCAGGAGCGGGCCGCCTGTGCTGCCCAGCGGGCTGTACGCCATAATGTGGATGCCCTTCTCCTTGCACAGGTCGACAATTTCCTGCTGTGGCAGCGCCGGGTGGTTCTCGATCTGGTTGACGGCGGGGACGATGGTGGCGTGTGGGAGGAGCTGTTCCAGGTAGCGTTTGCTGTACTGTGTCAGGGGTTAGAGAGATGTGTAGTATTCCTGAATAGATCAAGGAGGAAACGTACGTTGGACACGCCGATGGCCTTGGTCTTGCCCGTCTCGGGCAGCTTCTCCATCTGCTTCCACGTGTCGACGTGGTTGTGCGAGTGGATGATGTCGCGCTCGCCGTTGGGCAGCTTGGGGAACTTGTCGTCGTTGCCTGGGAAAGTTCAGCCGCCTATCCCAAGAAACAGAGCAACACAAGGACAGTACTCACCCTCAGGGTTCATCAACAGCGGCCAATGCTACTCCCATGTCAGCACCCACACACAGATCACCACCGCCACATCCCCAGAAAAAAGACAGCAAAAGTACGTACCACAAGAAACAAATCCACATAGTCCAACCCCAACAATGCCAAACTCTTCTCCAGCCCGAGCTCCACCCGCGTCGTGTACGTCGCCCACACCTTGGTCACGACAAAGACCTCCTCGCGGGTCACGACGCCCGTGGCGAACGCCTCGGCCAGGCCGCGGCCGACCTCCTCCTCGTTGCCGTAGCAGTAGGCGCAGTCGATCAGGCGGTAGCCAGCCTTGAGGGCCTCGAGGACGGCGGTCTGGACGGCGCCGGGGGGGGATTGCCATGTTCCTTTTTCCGAGTCAGTGGTTGGAGTGGGGAGGGGAGTGAAAGGGGGGTTGTTACCGAGCCCGATGGCGGGGATGGCTTGGCCGGTGTTGAGGGTGAAGTGCTTGATTGCCATTGTGGGGACGGGGTTGGGTTTGGTGGTGAACAGGGTATGGACCGGGCGTCGAGAGTGTGTTGTGACGCGTGTGCTATGGGCGAGCCGGAGGAGGGAGGACAGCCTTGGGCGGGTAATGGTGACGGGGTTACACGGAAGTTGGGAGGGGAGAGAGAGAGAGTCAATGGATGGTCGATCTTGACGCTGGAGAGACAGGCAAATGCGGAGAGAAATTGGGAGAGAAGACGATGGACAGAGCTCGGTGCAAAGACGGGCGGGATGGATGATGCTGGCACCGCCGTTTCAAGTGGGTATGCGCCCGGCAACCGGCTAAATGGGGTGCCATCACGACACCAGGCGAGTTGGGGATCATGGTACGGATTACAATGTGTGTGATATGCCGCGGTCAAGCGATATGCTACTGTCCATAGATGATAGTAATCTGCTGAGAACGGGGGCAAGCTCGTCCTCATCCTCTCGGGACTGACCGAGTGAGGTCTGAGTCCTGAGGATCTAGAGACCAGCTGCAGCACAGTCCTCCTGAATAGGTAGGTATCTTCTGTGTATCGGTCAGACCCAGTACACAATCGTGGAGGCTTGTACGTACCACCCGGAATCATCGAACCCAAAAATCAGAACGCATCTTTGCCCCGAGTTGCCCCTCGTCCAATGTGCCCCGCGCGGGAAGCTGGCGGGGATGGTGGGGTGGCTGCCAGGGGCATCGGACCCCCATCCATGCAGTGAACAAGTTGATAGGTGGAAAATTGCTGCCGCTCGGGGAGCGCTGCAAGACAAGCGAGCCCGGGTCTTGTTTCGTCATCCACCGTCACGTAATTACCACTCGCGGTAATTATCACCATCAGCTCGATTAGAAAGCGAACCCAAGACAAAAACACAGACACAGACACAGACACCTTCATCTGACAAAAAGCCATTTCCCCTAGACATGGATGACCTCGACGGCCCGCCTCTGATTCCACAACTCTGCCTGACACTGCCATCTAACCGATACAAGACACGGATACATCCAACCCCCAGCATATCGAGGCGACCCGACTCATGCATGCATGCCTTGCTAAACCCGTATTACGAATGTCTACCACGCGATAGTCTATGATGACGCCGCCGCCAGTAGAGTAAAGAAACAGTGTTATACAAGAAACGGAAAAAGGGTGCGCTGCCTGTCTACCCGGCAATCAATACCCAGAGCAGGAAAAACACCATCTGGTTGGCACGGTCAGCGAGGTCGGCAAGACTGCAAGGGAATACTGGAGCAGACATACCAGCACGCCAAACATCTTGGCTATCAGCCACCGGTTGCCCGAGACTCGGGACCAGTATTTGAGCAGCTCTTTTTGCGCCCCCTCGACGTTGTCCACCACGTCTTCTCTGTTCATAGAAAGGGTCAGACGGCTGTTTTCTGTGTTGGAAGGGTGAGAGGCTAGCCCGGCTGGACATACGTGTTGGCGTCGATGCGCTGGATCATCTCGGACTGTTCGCTAACCATGGAGGCGAGCTGCCCAAAGCTGGGTGTGGCACATGCCGGTTAGCCGTGGACCTCGTCGAGACGGAATGCCGTGCTTGTGCTTACATGGACCCGAGTTCGTTGATGGTCGACTCGATGGCTTCGATGGCCTGCCCTCGTTGGTGGATGTATGTGTTCTGGCCCTCTTCCATCATCTGGAGCTGCAGCTGCTGGTCTCCCCCCATAGGGTTGAGCGAGATGAGGTCCGTGGCGGGGGCGGGCGTCCCCCTGCTGGGCGTGCCGTAGAGCGGGGACGCTGACGGCGGCAGCGACGCGTGCGCGTGCTGCCCCACGTTTGATACAAAGGCCTCGGTCCGCGACCTCGACGCCTGGATGTTCTTTGTCCTGATCTCCAGCACGTCCTTGAAGTTTGCGCTCACGTCGCCCAGCTTGCCCTGCAGCAGGAGCAGGATGTTCTTGTTGTTCTCCCCCTCCTGGTCCGGCTTCGGGTGCAGGCGCTTCGATAGCGTCTGCAAGTTCCGGATGTCCTCGTTCAGGCGAGACAGGTCCTGCTTGATGATGAAGGTCAACTCGTTGACCTCGACCGGGTTGTCGTCAAAGAGCGACCGCTTCTTGGCCAGCTGCGCCAGCTTTTCGAGCTTCCCCATCGTCCCCGATATCCCCCTGCCGATGTCGGCAGCATTCCGCGCAAACTCGGACCGCCGAGGCTGCGCACCCCCGGCCGAAGCGCTCTTCTGCGCATCACTGAGCAGCCTCTGGGAGCCCGGCTTCGCGGCCTGCCTGCGCTGGGCGGCTGTAACGATGTGGCGGAATTCCGACGTGCGGTCGTTGATGGCAACAGCCATGGCGGCGGATGCGGCAGCAGCCGTGGCGCAATTTCCGGATGGGAATCGGTACCGGGTGCTCGATGCAGTTGCTGGCGGCGGTGTTCGATGGGATTCTCGGATGCGATTCAGGGGTCGGATGCGTCGTGGTCGTGTTTCGGACGCGGGTCGCGCAACAATCTCCAAGGCGAGAGATGCCGTCGATGCAGGGGCGACAAAGTACTGCAGACTGTGTTGGGGCAGGGCCGAGTCGAGCGCGATGATGGGCTGGAGAGTTGGAGTGGTGTCGTGGCTGGGATTCGTACTTGGTACGAGGCCTCGTTCGTGCTTGTGAGAGGGAAACGTGGTGTTGTTTCGCCTGCTGACGACGCTCGGACCTGTTTCGGTTTCCATTCATTGTGGCAGGGCTGCCCTTGACAGACAGTGCACCTCCGGGGCGGGAACTGTGCTCTCTCACTGTAGCATCTGCATTCATTCACGAGGCCATGAAACAAACAAAGCCGACATGGAAGTAGCCGAGAAACGCCCGAGTATTCTGTAGTGTAAGTCTGCCCGTCTACCGGTATCAAGCACATGCTACTTGGAAGCACGTTGGTGCCTTGTAATTCTACTTGCGGTGAAGTCCCAGGGCTCGCTCGGTCAAGCAATCAGGCAAAAATGAAGCGCATGACAAGCGGTTGAGTTCTGGCCCGGACGTATCAACCCAAGGAGAGAACACTGAAGAAGGACCAAGAGCGATCTCATCCGTATCAAAACAAAAGCTGCGGCACATATCTCAATGTTTCGATGGATCCTGGATCGTAGAGTTGCCAGAAACGTCATGGTCCAGCCTGGCTCGAGGGTGCTTGTGCTTGGGCCTTGGGGCGCTGCAGCGGGGCCGGACTGGGCCGCTGCAGGGATGTCTCCAGGCTGTCAAAGCTGCGAGCACCTGCTGTCTCTTCAGACTGGCTACAGGAATACCGCGCGCATACATGCCCGGATGGATTGCCAGTGTCTTCAAGATTCGACACTTCCTCTCCGCAGACTGGCATCACTCTTCCGCCCCAGGGGACTCGGACAGAATAACCAATTTAACGCCTTGTGCTGACACGAACGGACTGTCTTTTTCTGGTTGCAGATCGTCATCTTGGCATCGCGCCACGCTACAACCCCTGCCCTGCTTCCAAGGTTCCACCGTTCCACCGTTCCACCGTCCCACCCGAGAAAAGCGCACGCTTGGGGTCGGGGTCCGCTGCGCCCGGCTCGGGAATTCTGTGGAGAACAGCGTGACGACAACCCACCTGTCGAGCCGGCTTCTCCATCTCTTCCGTATCCTCGTTCGGTTTGCTGGTTTGTCTTCTCCCGACGAGTTTGCTGTGTCCTGTCGACAGAGAGAGAGAGAGAGAGCGAACCGACATCTTCATCCGACTGCTCCGTGGGTTGCCGCAACCAACAACTTGGAAGCTGGTCGACTGGCAAACGTCACTGTGTCCTCCCCCGCATGCACCACGCGCCAACCAACACACCCGCCGCCTTTTGCCGCCCATCCACGTGTGCCGAGCCAATCTGCATTCCTGCTCCCACGACGCCTCCTCTCCTGTGACGTTAGCCAGTGTCGTTTCCGGCAACCGTCGACGACCGAACCCAACCCGCCCCAGACACGAATGTAGCTTCGGCCTCGCTCGTCGCACATCGCCGCCATGGATGGTTCATACGGGAATGTCTTTCCCACGAGCAGGGGCATGTCAGTACCCCCGAGTCTGCAACTCGTCCTTTGCTGCTCGGCCCGCGCCGCTAACCATGACGTGGTTCCCGCAGATCCCCGAACACCACAGCACCGAGCGGCGGCCAGTACAAAGTCAATGTGAACCGCCAGAAGACGAGGAAATGGGCAAACTTCAAACCCCAAAACTATGACGGCGATGATTGGGGCGCCGACTATAACGAGCCGGAAGACGAGGAAGAGCCCCCGTTGCCGCCGCCGCCGAAACCCATGGGTCCCCGTCATGCGGCGACATTTACCCCGACTGCGAGGCAGTTCCAGCCCGCTGGAGCACCCCCTTTGCGAACACAACCCCAGCAGCATCCTGCCACGGTCTCGGCGCGACTGGGACAGCACCAGGCCGCCGCCGACTCATCCTTTACGCCTGGCGGGACTCCACGAAGGGCAACAGAACCAATGGGGCTTTCGCCACATTCCGCACCGGGATACACCCCGCCACAGTTCTCCCCCGGTGCGGGCCGTGGCTCGCCTGCGCCTCAGAGTGCTCACCCGCTCCCTTCGCAGGTTTCACCTGCGCAGAGCCGCATGACTCCTGATGACGTCGTAAACGCCGTCGAGGCGCTGCGGCGGTCCGGCCCGAGCCCGCGACCGGGCGACAGCACAGGCCCGCGCGCAGAAGGGTCCATGGCCTCGTCCACGAAACCGCTTCCCCCTGTTCACCCCGCCGATCTCTATCCGAACGTCGAAGAAGAGAGGGGCACAGAAAGCCGATCGCAGGAGACCGATAGGCCAAGCACAGAAATCCGGTCGGGAGGCCCCGCCGGGTGGGAGACCCAACCGCCAGGAGGGGCTGCAACTTCTCACTCTCTCGCCCCGGTTGCCGAGCGAAGGAGCGAGTACGGGCTCGAGGGCTTTCTCGACAGCTATAGCACCGATCCGCCCAATCCCGAGCCGGCCCCAGAGCAGGCACACGCGGAAACTACTGGGGTCCAAGCGCCATTCCAACCCATTTCCCACCCTGAGAACCTCCGGCGCTTTTCAACGAGCCCTCAGCTCCCAGACTTCCGCGTGTCGGGTTTTGGCGAGGACCTCTTCGGCTCCTCCAGCTTCTTTCCTGCTTCGGGGCTGCGCTCGCCTGTGTCGGACAACACTGAGGTTCCTACATCGGGTCGATTCCCATCTGGCTCAGGCGAGCCTCCGGCAACCGCGGCAGAGGTTCCGGTCCAATCGGCCACCAGCTTTGCATCACCGGGTGTGGTCCCAAGCGCAGCAACGACTTCCGACTTGGACTTTCAACAAAAAGCATCACAGCATGTTTCCAATGCCATCCTAGGAGCTGGTGCAGTGCCCCCACCGCCTCTCGAATCCAACCAGGATCATCCGGCTGGGCTGGTGTTGCACCAGGAGGCAGCACAACCTGTCGCCAATGTGTCTGAGCAGCAGACACCCGCCGTGGATGCGCCACGGGAGCTGGCAGCACGCGCCGAAGAGCACCCAGCTGCCCTGGCAACCAGACCGCACCTGCCGGGCGGTTGGGTTAGCGAAACCCCGTCAACGCCCGCCGAACCAGCCGCATCTCATCTTCCTGGCCCTTATCAAGAAACGTCAGGTGCCGGGAAGAAGGCTGAGCCCGAAACCTCGTCGATTGAAGCCCCACTTGATGTTGCTTCGCTAACTCTCATCCCCTCGCGATCATTGGAGCCCGGAGAGGCGGGTGTCAGCAGCAATATCGGCATGGCGAAAGACAGCGCCTCGGTGTCGCCGCCTCCACCTTCATCACATACCCTTCCTGGACTTCGAACATCGAGTCCGGCTCTGAGTTTAAAGTCTGGCCAGGACTCCCAGCATGCCTCTCCCGGAGCTCTCGATCGCACTCGCTCAGCATCGCCCGGCATCCCCACTTCGGACTCCAGCGGCTCAGTGCCAGAGAGCGCAGCAATCGAGCACTCGGACATTCTGCCCACGGCACCTTTGAAGTCTCGACGAGGAACGTTAGACGGAAACAGCACACAGCCCGGTTTGTCATCTCCGACATTTGGGGGACAGCCAGCATTGGATGTCTCAACGAGCTCCCCAGTCAATGACAGCGACGTGTTGAGTGACGAGATCATCAAGTCACTCAGTCCCGAGGCAACCGCCGGGGGTTTCACCGACGCCATTTCTGGGTATGGTACCGCTCAGCGGGCGGGCATGACGCGCGAGAGCAGCTATCTCGGGGATGTCTATGGCGATTATTGGGCAGCAACCGAAGACCAAACAGAGCCCAGCGCGCTCACACTGCGCAGGCCCAGTGAGCCCGCGATGTTGGCCCAGGACCCCGTACCGCAACCTGCCGAACTTCCGGAAGAAACCGCGAAGGCACTTGTGGACAGTGTTGATTCAAGCGGCGTATCCGAGTCCTCTCGTGCGGCGCCAGCCAATGTCCCAGACAGCAAAGTGGGGGCTGCAAGTCTTCAGAAGCGCTTCTCGTGGGAAGCTGTGCAAGAGGAATCGGCACCGGCAGCGGTTTCATCCCCGACAGCCGAGCACTTGGTTGAGCAGAAATCTCTCGGTTCCAGTGCCGAGAAGGAGGGTCTGTTGACGTCGCAGCTCGGTACGCCGGGGGCTGGGGTCTCCCAGGCGCCGCTTGGGTTGGACGGTGAGAAGTCAGCGGAGGACCTTAGAGCAGAATCCGCTCCCGAGTTTATTCCGGCGGGCACCCTCGCGCCAACGCCGGCTTCCGGCCACCCGATACCACCGCCCTCGCCGCTCTCAACCTTGGAGCCGGCGGACAGACAGGGTGATGCTAACCAGTTGTCCTTGGCGGAAGAAAAGATTGCCATTCATGGATCACCGCATCTCGTGTCCCCATCTCCGCGGCTCGAGCAGCATCCCGCCTTTGTGGGAGTCCAGCCGTCGCGACCCGCCGAGTTCCCGGATGCCGGTTCGTCCAAAGACACGATGGGTTTCCGGAACATCATGGAGATGCCTCTGCCGGCAGAGCGTATCAAACACTACAACGAGGCCCGGTGGCAGTTTTCTGCCGTCAACACGGGCCTGGTTGAGTGGCTGGAGACCATGACATCGAAGCACCCGGAGCATGCGAAGGACGTGCTGCCGTACCCAGCACTCCACGGGCAGCAGAACGCACAAGGAGGAGCGGCGCAGGGCGCATTCGGCACTGGCCAGGGCGGATGGGCGCCACCGCACATCCACATACCGCCCCAGCTCCAGCACGGCTTGAGCGGGCTCGGGCACAGTGGCGATCGGGTGGGCACCAAGAGCAAGGAGCTGTTCATGGCGGCGGGCAAGGCCGGAAAGGGGCTGTTCAGCAAGGGGAGGAACAAGCTTCGGGGGACCAACTGAGGAGCGGGGAGCGTAATTTGTATACTGTACAGAACACATGCTATTAGGTACATACGGATAGTGCGGACAGCGTTGAATTCCATGTTGGGCCTTCGAGTGTCTCCTTGTTTGCACAGAACGTGGTTCGTTGTACTATGTACTATGTATGATCGTACTCCGTATCTGGGCCAGTCCCCGGAGCAAGGGGTCCTGCGGCAGCCCAGGGTCTTGTCGACCGGCCCCGCATTTTCTCCACCCCAAAGCCCTGGATTAATTAGAGGATGATCCCCGTTTCCATTTCTAGTCCACTCTCGAGCCTCTCAATGAAGAAACAGGGAGGGCGGGATCTCCACCCGCCGCAACTGTAACCATAACCCACAGGGACGCCCAGCACACTGTGTACTAACGTTGGTTCTGTACAGATTTAGAAGACTGAACAGAATCCAGAATCCAGAATCCAGAATCCAGACGGGAACATTCCCAGGTGGCGTGCAAAGACGTCTCCATCGGTTGCTGTGTCTTAGGTGCCTGCTGAGCAGCTGCGAGAGCACACCTTCCCGCAGATCCGAGAAAGATTTCTTTTCCTGGGGTTCAGTGTTCCAGTGTGGTTTCCCCAACGGCCAGACCACACCAGGCTGCCACTTCAGGCATTCTCAGCCCAGTCAGCGAAATGGAGCGAGCTAGCGGCCGCTGCAGCTGAACCCTGCCTGCTGCAGTGGACGATCCAATCCGCAATTCCGCAGCACGTTGCTCCCTGCCAGTTAGCCCGCCCTGTGCTGTGTGTGACCGACCGGGGGGGGGGGGGGGGGGGGG
>OUNM011019312.1_pt1 | contig 43757 bp, 46 predicted proteins | sample 1769961 | NCBI WGS metagenome assembly OUNM01 (sample SAMEA3914820, study PRJEB12502) | metagenome | biome: forest; material: soil | place: USA | collected 2012-03-12 | depth 0.3 m | reverse complement strand
CCAGGCGCGCTCCAGCCGGCCCACCGCCATGCAGGCCGCCATGGGCTGGCTCAACGACTACCCCAACGCCGCCTCGTGGAACGAATTCCCTTGGTTGCGCGGCTATCTCGCCGGCGCCCGCCAGCGTTGCGCCGACATGGGCTACCGCCTGGAGGAAATCAGCCTCAACGTGGCCGACGGCCAATCCTACGATGAAGAGGTCGCCCGCGCCGGCAAACTCCTGCGCAATCGCGGCATCTACGGCATCATCCTGCCGCTCATGCTGAATCACCAGTACCTCCTCGCTGAGTGGGAAGATTGCGTCGTCGCCCTCATCGGCAGCGGCCATATTCGGTCCGCCGCCGCGCTCGATGGTCCCCAATCGCACTTCTATCCCCAGCGCTTCCCCATCGCGGACCGCGACCTCTTCTTCAATATGAGGCTCGCCTTCGAGCAACTCCGCCAGCTCGGCTATTTCCGCATCGGCTTGGTTTACAGCCGCTACATCGATGCCGAGGCCAACGGCCAGGCCCAGGGAGCCTACCTCACCGAGCAAAGCCAGATGCCAGAGGGCGATCGCATCCCCATTCTTTTCCTCGAGCGCTTCAAGGAAGGCCGCCCCGCCGCCTTCGACCAGTGGCTCGACCAGAATAAGCCCGACGCCATTCTTTGCATCAACCCCGTCATCCGCGACTGGGTCGAGGAGCTCGGCCTCAAGGCCCCACAGGATATCGGCCTCGCCAACCTCAACCTCGTGGCCGACGTCTCCGACTGGAGCGGCGTCAACGAACAGCACGAGGAAATCGGCGCCGCCGCCGTGGACATCCTGGTCGGCGCGCTCAGCCGCAACGAACTCGGCCTCCCCCGCCAGCCCCGCAAGGTCCTCATCCCCGGCGAATGGGTCCCCGGCTCCACCCGCCGCAGCCACGCGAGCAAGCAGGAGACTTCCGCGCTGATCCGTCGCTAAGCGAACCCCTATGCAAAGGCCGCCACCGGGAAACCGCTGGCGGCTTTTTTACATTGTAGTTAAGTTCCATAATACGTCGCTCAACAAATCGATAAATGTGTCTGGTCCTCTACATGTCATCCGACCGCATGCGTCCGACTATCGCCTGGGATGAAGCAACTCCCTCGTTCCATGTCTTAAGCGAAGATCCGGACTCCCTCCGAACCAGAAAACAATTTTCAAAATCCCACATTTACTACCTCGGCTCCGATAATGGGTGCGGATGCGGATTTTCTCGAGAATACGATGACTGCATTGACGATCCAAATGAGCTCAAGTCAAAAGACAGCAACCGAAGGCTGCTTCATAAGTATCTTTCGGAATGTCTCACCGATGAACAATCACTCGAGCTATACTCTTGCTGGAGCGGTGATGAAGACGCGAATTTAGAATTTCAGAGAACAATTCCGGTCGACGAGATTCTCTCAGAGAATTTCTTTTTCTCCGAGAAGCAACTCACAATAGTTGTAGACGTGGTCGAAAACCTTGCGCCATCCAAAGTGATACTATAGTATCACTTCATGCGCACTGAACTGGTGACCACTCTCAAGCGAAAGGCGACCGACGTGATTTCCCAGCTTTCTCACGACCACGAACCGGTGCTGATTACGCAACACGGTCTGCCCGCCGCCTATCTGGTCGACGTCCAAACCTTCGATGAAATGCAAACTCGATTGACCCTGCTCGAAGGCATCGCCCGAGGAGAAAAGGCCATCCTTGAAGGAAGAGTGGTTTCCCATCAGGACGCCAAGCAGAGGATGGCTCGGTGGCTCGCGTAGTCTGGACTGAGCCAGCTCTCCAAGACCTCGACGCCATCGCGGACTACATCTCTCTCGACAAGCCGGGCGCCGCGAAGCGCCTTGTTCAAAAGGTCTTCAAGCGAGTGGAGCAACTGGAGCAGCATCCCCGGAGCGGCTCCGTTCCCTCGGAACTCAGAGACACTCCCTATCGCCATCTCGTGATTCCCCCGCTACGCATCTTCTATCGGCAGAAAAAAGACGTCGTTTACATTGTCTATGTAATGCGCGGGGAACGTCGTTTCCGCTTCGACGACCTGCAGAAGCGGGAAGAGGGACCAACTGATTCCTAACCACCACTTCCGCTACACCGGCCGCCGATGCGCCTCGCGATAGGCGCGTGGCGTGGCCTGGTGCACTTCGCGGAAGAGCTTGTAGAAATGGCTTAGGTTTTCGGTGCCGCAATCTCCGGCGATTTCCAGGATGCTGCGGTTGCTCATCTCCAGCAGATGCGCGGCGTGCTCCATGCGTATGCGGTTCACGTAGTCCGTCGGGGATACGCCCAGGTACTTTTGCATCGATCGGGCAGTGTGTTCCCTCCCCCGCCCGGCCAGCTTAAGAAAGGCCGCCGTGCCGCCCGGGAGATGCTCCGACTGGCGAATCTCGCGGCAGGCGTGTGCCAGCCAATCGGGTGTATTGGGGGGCAGGCGCTGCTCGGCGGATTCACTCAGCTCACCGAGCACATTCATGAGAAAACGCTCGATCGCCAAAAGCCCATGCGAAGACCTCGCCAGCTCATCGGCCCACCGGTTGAGCAGCGTCCGCTGCCGCGCGTCGATCTGCCGCGTCTCGGGCAGCGTCTTTTTGTGCCACCACGCTCCGTCTTTTTTGGCAAAGTAGCGCTCGCCCAAAAAGTCCCGAGTCGAGCTGGCGAAGGCGATATTCGTAAAGCGCAGCATCTGGTCGGTGCCCGCCTCGATGCTGTGCGCATCCTCCGGCCGCATGAAGACCAGTGTGCCCGCCTCCAGTGGCTGCCGCTGGCCATTCACACGATGCAGGCCCCTCCCCTCGTCTACCCAGAAGACCTCCGCGAAATCGTGCCGATGGTACGGGACTGGCCGCCGCCGACTGTAGGTGACACGAGCGGTGTGAAAAGCCTCGCCCGGCCCCACCACATCCTTCCAGCGCATCAATCTCACCACAGCATAAGATTTTGTCACAGAACGGGAAGATTGCATCACAAAAATGGATATGGTCACGCACATGAGCAACACCCTGTCCCACCCGCCCCGTCTCTCCGCCACCCAGCTCGATACCTACCGTCACGAAGGTTACCTCATCTATCCCGAGGCCGTCTTTCCGGAGGCGAAGTTCCAAAAACTGAAGCAGCACTTCGATGGCCTCCTTGCCGCCTTGCCCGAGGGCCAGCGTCCCGAGGCGATGGATGTGCCGCACTTTGCGGATTCCGCGCTTTTTGAATGGCTCTTTGCCGATGAGATCCTCGATCTGGTTGAGCCGCTCACCGGCCCCGATATCGCGCTCTTCTCCAGCCACTTCATCTGCAAGCCCAAGGGCGAGGGTCGGCGCGTGCCGTGGCACGAGGATTCCGCCTACTGGAAAGGCATGGTCGAGCCCATGGAGATCGTCACCGTCTGGCTCGCCATCGACCCCTCCACCAAAGAGAACGGCTGTATGTATGTGATTCCTCGCACGCACCGCGAGGCCCAGGCGGGCTTCTCCGACTACGATCCCGTTGATCCCGCCACCAACGTCTTTGCCGCCGAGATCACCAAATCCCAGCGCGACGTCACGAAGGCTGTGCCCTGCGAGTTGCAGCCGAATCACGCCAGCCTTCACGACGGGCGCATCATGCATGGCAGCGAGCCCAACACGAGCGGCATTCGCCGTTGCGGCTACACCATGCGCTACATGAGCAGCGCCTGTCGCCTCAGCGAGAAGCATCGCGAGTACCATCAGATCTACCTCGCCCGCGGCCGCGACCTCGCCGACCAGGCCTACGCCGATCCCAACGAAAACGCCCAGTGGCTCATCGACAAGCGTGCTCTGCATGGCAAGAAGGGGCATTAAGCCCAGTCTCTCCGAAATTCCCAGTGCCCTGCGCTTCTAGCGGGGGAGCGGCACAAACCGGACCAGCTTGTTGGTTTCCGCGTGCCGGGGCAACTCCGGCACGACCTCGACGGTGAGCTTCGCGCCGGGCCATCCCGCTTTCGCCAAGGCCTGCTGGAGCGTTTGCGTTAAAGCGGGAACATCGAGTAAGCCATGCGTGATGGCGAGGATCTGCGCGCCTTCCGCCGTCTGCCGCACCTGATACTCGCTGATGTGCGCCTCCTGCCCAAGCCCGTCCCGAAAAATCATGGGATGAATGCGAATGTTACCGGCGTACACAAACCACGCATCGGATCGCCCCTTGATGCCACGGATGCGGCGGCAGCCGGGCGCGTCGGGATTCGGGGTGTCATCCAAAATCAGGGCATCCGTCATCTCGTAGCGGATCATCGGCATCACGCTGCCGAAGAGCTTGGTGACCAGCATGCGTTCCACCTGCTCAGGGTCCGTGGTCGGGCGGTTTTGCCCATCGACTGCTTCAAAGATTAGGAAATCTTCCGCCAGGGAAAGTCCGGTGAAGGACGAGCCTTCACTGGCCGCCACGCCGATCTCCACCGAGCCCCACGTGTCGTGGATATTGATGCCCCAGGCCTTCAGCGCCATGGCCCGTGCCTCGGCGAGTAGGGGCTCCGAGTTGGTGGAAATGCGATTGAGCCGCACCTGCAATCTTCCGTCGAGCGCCTCGGCACATAGCTCCTGCACGATGGAGGCATAGCCCACGATCCGGTCCGGTTGCCAGGCATTGAGTTGGTCGACCAATGCGGGAATCGCCAGGCCCGCCGGAAAAATCCTGGTTTCTCGCAGAGGGTCGAGGCTCACCGGAAAAAGCAGATGGCTCGCATGCACCAGCGCGCCCGCGCAGATCACCGCCGTGCGACGCGGACCTGGCGGTGGTTCCATTGCATCTGCCTGCGCCTCCATCCGGCCGGTGATGTTTGCGGTGACAACGAACGTCTCCCAATCCCACAAAAAAAGCCCCCGTTTTCCCGACGAGCCTCCCGTGGCCGAGGCATAGTATTTCTCGAGGTAGTAGGGATTGGTCTCCGCCCCGGCCTTGAGCCGCGCCAGGTGCGCCGTGACGTCGGCCAGGCGCAGGCGTGGGTCAGTCACCAGCCGGTCCCAGTTTTCCATCACGTCCGCCTTCGTGAGAACGGGCAGCGAGGGAAGATCCTCCAGCGTCAGCGTGGCCGCATCCACTCCCTCGAGCTTCTCGCGGTAATAAGGCGAAAACTGCTGCGCATGCGCGACCACCTTGCGCAGGCGCTGAACCTGCTCCTCCCGCACCCGTTCCCGGCTCCAAGCCAGGCGGCTTACCGCTTCGGGAGCGAATGCGCGAATGGCCTTGAGATGCAAGTCACGAAGTTCTGCATAATCGGCCATCGTTTGACAAAAACTAGGACGTTTCCGGGATGATGCGAAGATAATTTGCCAAACCACCCCCGCTCACTTTCCGGGAAACAGGGCCCTTCAGCCGATGCCATCTTCCGTCCCGGTTTTATCAAGCAAGGCAGGCCTGCCCTTGCCTCTGGCCGCATTCTCGCCCACACTCTGCACATGCGTCTGTTTTGCTTTCTTTTCGCGATTTCCGCCGGATCCCTGCTCGCCCAGGAGGCCACTGCGCCCAATCGGCTGGTCTTCCCGCCCGGGGCCAAGGAGCCCGCTCCCACGCCCTCCCAGTCGCTGGCCGGCAACCGGGGTCAAGCGCCCGATGAAGTCTTGAACGCCTTCTTCGCCGCGCTCAAGGCCAACCAGATCGACTCGGCCTACGACGCGCTGGTCAAGAACACCATCATCGCGGATCGGGCTGACGACGTGAAGTCGCTCAAGACCAAGACCAAGCAGGCCCTGGACAGCTACGGCCCGGTGAGCGGCTTTGAAGTGGTGGACGAAAAGGTGGTGGGCACCTGCCTCATCCGCCGCACCTGCATCTCGCTCAACTCCGACCTGCCCCTGCGCTGGCGCTTTTATTTCTACAAATCCGACGCCTGGCGTCTCGTGGACATCCGCATCGACGACGGCTTGGTGGAGCTCTTTGACGAAGCCGGCCGCGCCCGCAAATGATCGGGAATTTTCTCACCTTCATCCGGTTTTCCCACACGATCTTCGCGCTCCCCTTTGCGCTGGGCGCGATGATTGTCGCCGCGAATGGCCTGCCCTCCGCGCGGATCTTCCTGCTCATCATCCTCGCCATGGTCTTCGCTCGTACGGCCGCCATGACGTTTAACCGCCTGGCCGACTGGGAAATCGACAAGCGCAACCCGCGCACCGCCGGCCGGCAAAAGCTCGTCTCGCGACCCGTGGCCATCGTGGCCTGCGTGGTTTCCTCGGCACTGTTCCTCGCGACCACCTGGTGGATCAATCCGCTCTGCTTCCAGCTTTCGCCAGTCGCGCTTGCGATCATCTTCTTCTACTCCTTCACGAAGCGCTTCACCTCCGCCGCGCAATTTTTCCTCGGTCTCGCCCTGGCGGTGGCCCCGGTCGGCGCGTGGCTGGCCGTGACCGGCTCTTTTGCGCCCGCGCCCCTCGCTCTGGCCGCTGCGGTGCTCTGCTGGGTGGCGGGCTTTGACATGATCTACGCCACGCAGGATTACGAGGTGGACCGCCGCGAGGGCCTGCGCTCCATGGTGGTGTGGCTCGGCATCCCGCGTTCGCTCCTCGCCGCCACCACGCTGCATGCCGTGGCGCTGGGCGGATTTCTCCTCTTTGGCTACCTCGCGCATCTCGGTGTGATCTACTACAGCGCGCTCGCGCTCGTGCTGGCCGCGCTGGTCTTCGAGCACCTCCTCGCGCGCAAGGGAAACCTCGCCGCCATCAACCAGGCGTTCTTCCAGGCCAATGCCGCCGTGAGCGCCATCTTCGTCCTCAGCATCCTTGTCGACCGACTCGCCAGCCACTAAGCCCGCCCCGCGCCGCCGCCGGCGCTGGCTTCGTCGTCTCGTCTTCCTCTTTCTCCTCGGCCTCCTCGTTGGTGTCGGCCTCGGCTTGTTCGCCACGGCCCACCTCACGGATATCGCAAAGTGGATGCTCGAGCGCACCTTCCCCGGCGCGCGCATCGAGATCAAGAAGCTGGCCATCATCTTCCCCAACCGCCTCCACGCGGACTCCATCACCCTCAAGTCGCGCAAAGACAACGCCACCCTGCTTAAGCTCGACGCCGGCTCGGTTGCCTTTGATTTCACCGATCTCTGGCACCGCCAGCTCGGCGAGGTACGGCTGAAGAATCCCATCATCTCGGCCTCACCCAAGCTCCTGGAGGCCTTTGCCCCGCCGCCCGGCACTCCCTCCAAAAAGGAAGGCGCGGCCTGGAGCGTGCGCCACTTTGTCTGCGACGGGGGCGAGCTCACCATCACGGACTACGGCGTCACCGGCCTCACCCTGCGCACCAAGTTCTGCTTCGATCTGCAGGATTTCTCGCCCTCCAGCGCACCCGAGCAGATTCACAAATTCATTCTCTGGGACATTCAAGCGAACGCCGGCTCGGCCGCGCCACCGCTGCTCACCCTCGTCGGTTGCACGATCTCCTTCAGCTTCGCCGATCTCAACCGGCACATCCTCGACGAGATCGCCCTCAAGCAGCCGGTCGTCTATTTTTCCCCCACCCAGATCAAGGCCCTCATTCTCCCCGAACGCCAAAAGGACGATGACGAACCCGGACCACCCTGGACCATCCGGCACCTCGCCACGGAATACGGCATGGCCACCATGTCCGACTACGGCGTGCCGGGCCTCGTCATCACCAACAAATTCTCCTTCGATCTCAAGAATCTCTCCACCGCGAACGGCACGGCCAAGCACACTTTCTCGATCTGGGATTTCTCCGCCGCCTACAACCACGAGGAGCCCTTTCTCTCGCTAGACTCCATCACCGTCAGCAGTTCCCTCGACGGCCTGCTGAAGGGTCACCGCTTTGAAAATGTCGAGCTCCTGATGGGCTCCCTGGTGGTGGGCAAATCGCTCCGCGAAATCTTCGCCCAACCCAAGAGCGAATCCTCCCAGCCCGCCATCCCCTGGGTCATCGGCGCCCTCGATATTCGGCGCGTGGCCATCCGGCTTGACGACGAACGGCCCGAGGTCTCCGACATCACCTTTGCGCTCAATACCAAACTGCAGGAAATCCCCCTGGCCGAGACCGGCTCCGCGGTGGGCTCCGAACCCCAAACCATCGGCGTCTCCGGCATCGATGTGCTCTCGCCCCACGATCCGCTCACCAAGGTTCTCACCATCAACTACCTCTCCGTGCGCTTCACCCTCGCCGGGCTGCTGCACAAGCAAATCGAGCAGCTCTCGATCAATGCGCCCACCATCTATGTCGGCGAGGATCTCTTCTGGTACATGGAGGATATGGAGAAACGCTACGGCCTCGCGGAGACCGAGGAGGCCAAGCCCGGCGGGCCTGGCTGGTCCATCAAGTCGCTCCTCGTCAAGGACGGCCGCCTCAATATCGGCAGCGGTGGCCGCGCTCAATACGGGCTCCCCCTCAACTTCCACACCGAGGCGCAGGATGTGCAACTCGACAACCTCGCCGCGCTCAAGCTCAAGGGCGCCCTCGAGATTCCCAAGCAGGATTACACCTTTGCGTCCTACCAGCTTGAGGTCGGCAGCGACGGCGGCAATCTGCAATTCGACTACCCGCCCGAGACCGGCAAGAAAAACCTCGTGGGCCAGATCGGCCTGAGCAACGTGCGCTGGCGGCAATACAAGGCGAGCCAATCCTGGGTCGCCGTCACCTTTGACCGGCAGGGCATCAACGGCACCTTTGGCGGCACGGTTTACGATGGCCAGATGGGCGGAGGCTTCAGCTTCTTCTTCGATCCCCAGTCGCCCTGGATCGGCTGGGTCTATGGCAAGAGCGTGGACCTCGCCCAGCTCACTGATGTGATCTCGCCGAAAAATTTCCACATGACCGGCCCCGTGAGCTTCAAAGTGCAGATGGACGCGCAGGGCAAAAACATCGACCGCGTGCTCGGCGAGTTCCACACCAAGAAGCCCGGCAAGCTCGTCATCGGCAAGCTCGACGCCCTCCTTGCCGACCTGCCCCCGACCTGGAGCGCCCTCAAGGAGAGCACCAGCCGCCTGGCCCTCACCACCCTGCGCGACTTCGATTACACCAGCGGTACGGGCAACTTTTGGTTCGTCCAATCCCAGGGCATCCTACGGTTGGCATTGCAAGGACCGTACGGATCGCGCAATTTCGATGTCGTGCTTCACACCAACGATTCACCCGCCCGATGGAACGAGCTTGCCAAACCCTGATCCTCGCCGCCCTCGCGGCCATGGTCATCGCCGGCTGTAAGACGCCGACGGTGAATCTCGCGACGACGGAGCCCATCAAGGTGGACATCGCCATGCGGCTCGATGTGTACCAGTACTCCTCGGCCAACGCGCCCAAGACCGGCCAGGTCACCGTGACCAAGGCCCCGGATTCCGCACAGCCCGCGGCCAGCCCGGCCAATGCGCTGACTTCAACCAACGTCCTCACCAAGGGCGACACCAACCCCACCTCCGGGGGATCCGCCGAGACCCGGCGCAACAACCGCCGCGCCGACATTCAAAAGTACAAGAACGATCGCATGGTCGGCGAGGGCCACGACGGGCTCCTTTACATCATCAAGGACAATCTGCCCAAGGACGACTCCGCCGCCCATGAAATCCGCAACACCGTAAATGCGGAAAATCTGGATCGCATGGACTTGATGAAGAAAGAGGCCGACGAGCAAAAAGTCTCCCTCTCCACCATTCAAGCCAAGCAGGGTGAGCTCCGCAAAAACTCCGCCTTCAAGGGCGAGTGGATCGAGACCCAGGATGCCAAGGGCGATTGGGTGAAGGTCGAAAAGGAAGGCTAGCCTCTCCGCGCCTGCCGCCGGGATCCAATTGCCCATTGTAATGCCCGGTGGCCGGGATTACCGTGGCTCTGGATATTCCACGGCCATGGTCACCCCCTCCATAGTGCTCCGAAAGTTGGGCCTCCCCTTGCTGGGCATGGTTGTCCTGTTCAGCTCAGCCGTCGCCGCGCCTCCGCTCCCCGACGGTACCGAGCAAAAGCTCACGCCATCCACCCAAAAGATGGCCGGCTTTCAGAAGTGGCTGAAGAATCGCAAGGCCGCGCTCGTCGCCGGCGGCACGGTGGTGCGAACCAGCGTCGGACCCATCGAATACCGGGCGGAAGGCCATGGCCCGGCGGTCATTTGCCTCCAGGGAGGCTTCGGCGGCTACGACCAGTCCATGCTCATGGGCCGCTTTCTCGTGAAGTCGGGCTTTTCCGTGATCGGCGTTTCCCGCGCCGGCTACCTGCGCACCCCGATTACGGCTGGTTCCAGTCTTGAGCAGCAGGCCGATGCGGTGGTCGCGCTCATGGATGCCCTCCGCATCAAGCAGGCCCATATCTTCGGCTTTTCCGCCGGCACGCCCATCGCCTTTCAGGTCGGCGTGCGCCATCCAGAGCGTGTCTACTCCGTGGTCCTCACCGGTATGGGCACTCCCGGCGGCGATGCGCCCTATTACCAATTCCTGACGCTTTTTCTGAAAGAGGACTACGCGCTCGACGTCCTGCCCTACGGGCTCTACCTGCTCACCCAAACCGATGCCCGCGCCACGGCAGAACTCATGTTCGCCGTCGATTCCGAGCTCACCGGAGCCGATGCCCAACGCCGGCTCAATTTTGTTTTGAATAATCCCCAGCAGAGAGAACTCCTGCTCGATCTGGCCATCACCCTTACCCCGCTCAGCGTGCGACGCGATGGCACGCTGAACGATATCGAAGGGGTGGACGCCCCCTGGGAAGAATTCGCCGCCGCCGGCCAGCTCCAGAATTTTTCTCGGCCCATTCTTATCGTCGATGCCATCAACGACGGCAACGGCTCGTATCCTCAAACCGTCGACATTGCCGACCAGATTCCCCCGGCCCAACTGCTCTCGGTGAAAAACAGCGGCCACTTCATCTGGCTCGGGGAAGATACCGCCCAATGGCAGGCCAAAATGGTGACCTTCCTCAAAACCAACCAACCCAAAAATCCCACCAATTTCTTCTGGCGGGGGCCCTGACAAACTTACATCCGTGGAATCGTGATGCCTGTCTGCGCCATGTACTTGCCACCGCGATCCGCGTAGCTCGTCTCGCACAGCTCATCCGCGAGGAAAAACACCACCTGCGCCAGGCCTTCGTTGGCATAGATTTTTGCAGGCAGCGGCGTTGTATTGGAAATCTCCAGCGTGACGTGGCCTTCCCACTCGGGCTCAAAGGGCGTCACATTCACAATGATGCCACAGCGCGCGTAGGTCGACTTGCCCACACAGATCGTGAGCGCCTCGCGGGGAATGCGGAAGTATTCCACGCTCCGGGCCAGCGCGAAGGAATTCGGCGGCACGATGCAAATATCGGTCTCGATATCGACGAACGACTTGGGGTCGAAATTCTTGGGATCGACCACCGTGTTGAAAACATTGGTGAAGACCTTAAACTCCCGCGATACGCGCAGGTCGTAGCCATAGCTGGAAAGGCCGTAGCTAATGGCCCGCGACCCGTCTTCCAGCGTCTTGATCTGACCGTCCACAAAGGGCTCGATCATGCCACGCTCCTTCGCCATGCGGCGAATCCACTTATCCGAACAAACGCTCATGTCGGCCTAGAACGAGGGCATGCCGGGGATATTCATCCCGCCCGTGACCTTCTTCATCTCGGCGGCGGCCATTTCGCGGCCCTGCTCGATCGCCTGCTTCACGCCGACCAGCACGAGATCTTCCAGCATCTCCACATCCTGAGGATCGACCACGGAAGGATCGATCTTGATCGAGAGCACGTCGCCCGCGCCGTTGGCCTTCACGACGATCTTGCCGCCCGCCGAGCTGGCCTCCACGACCTTTTGGGCGAGTTCGGCCTGGGTTTCCGCGAGTTGGGCCTGCATGCGCTGGGCCTGTTGGAGCATTTTCTGGATGTTCATTTTGTGGCAGTCTGGATTTCGCCCGCGAAGATTTCGAGGGCTTTCTTGATCAAGGGGTCATTTTTGAATTCTTCCATCGATTCTGCAGTGGGCGCGGCTGCGGGAGCAGCAGGCTGCGCCGCCGCAGGCGCGGGAGCAGCCGGAGCAGGAGCCGCGGCGGGGGCAGCCACCGGAGCGGCGGGCGGCGGCGGGGGCGCGGGCTCTTCCACCAGGGTCTCCTCAAGGTGATCGCCGATCTCGAAGGCCAGCTTCACCCGTCTCCCGAGGAGCTCGCTCAGCTTGCCTTCGGCGTCCCTGCGACCACTCTCTCCGACAATCGACTTGAGGTCGGCGGCATAGCTCGGTGGCAAAAAGACCTTCACCTCGCCGCCGTCTCCCGTTTCGGAAAAGACGCCCTTCGTCATCCAGCGATATTTGATCGACGATTGATACGTCACCGCCACCTGGTCCCAGGCCACCGCCGCGTCGATCACCGCCGCTTCCGCCGCCGTTTCGGCCACCATGGTCGTAGCCGGGACCTCCGCCTCCCAAGGCGGTGGCGCCACGGCAGCCGGTTTAGGCGCTGGCGCTGGTGCCGGCGTGGGAATCGGGGCTACGGCAGGTTTGGCCGCAGCTGGAGCAGGGGCGGGAGGAACGACCGCCACCACAGGCGCAGCCACCTCCGCCACTTTGGGTGGAGGAGGAGCCACCGCTCTCGGCGCGGGAGCCGGGCCACCCGCCTGCAAAGAGGCCAGTGCGTCGATCACATCATCGAGGCTCGCCTGCTCCAGCAGATGCGTCGACTTGATCACCGCCACATCAAATTGCAGCTTCCGGTCGGTCGCCCAACGCATGCGCGCTTCGGTCTCGCCCAGGTGATCCATCAACATCAAAAGCTTCTCGCGCGGAGCCGCGCTCGCGCCTTCCACGCCCGCGACCAGCAAATCGCGCACATAGCCGATCAATTCATTGAGCAGCCGGGACAAATCCTTCCCCGCCGCCGATTGCTCCGCGACGATATTCAGCCCCCCGGCGGCGTCCTTGGCCAGAATGCAATCCATCAGCGAAGTGATCGTCTCCCGCGGCGTAAAGCCAAACACCCCCATCACTTCAGCCGCAGTGATCTTGTCTCCGCAAAAAGCCACCGCCTGGTCGAGCATGCTCTCCGCATCGCGCAACCCACCCTCGGCGGCCCGGGCAATCGCCTCCGCCGCCGTCTGCTCGAGTTCGATCTTCTCCGCCTGCGCGATGTGCAGCAGATGCTTCGTGATGGACTCGGTCGGGATGCGCCGCAGGTCGAAACGCTGGCATCGGCTGGTAATGGTCGCCGGCACCTTCTGCGCCTCTGTTGTAGCAAAGATAAACTTCACGTGCTCGGGCGGTTCCTCCAGCGTCTTCAGCAGCGCATTGAAGGCCCCCGCGCTGAGCATGTGCACCTCATCGATCAGGTAAATCTTGTACGGTCCGCGGGACGGAGCGTAGGCCGCGTTGTCCCGCAGATCGCGGATATTCTCCACGCCGTTGTTGCTCGCACCGTCGATCTCCATCACATCGAGGCTGCGCCCTTCGGCGATCTCCTTGCAGGCGTCGCAGTGGCCGCAGGGATTGGCGCTCGTGCCCTCCAGGCAATTCAGCGCCTTGGCCAGGATGCGGGCGGTGGACGTCTTGCCGATGCCCCTCGGCCCCACGAAAAGATACGCCTGCGCCACCCGTCCCGAGGAAATGCCATTCTGCAAGGTCCGGGTGATATGTTCCTGCCCAACAACCTCTTCAAAAGTCTGGGGACGATACTTGCGGGCAAAAACGCGGTAGCTCACCCCGCAAAACTACCTGCCTCCCCCCTCCTCGGCGAAGCCTTTTTTAGCCATTTCGGCGCGGCCTGCTCACACCTCGATCATGGCCTTGATCACCCCCGTGGCCGGGTCGGTCCAGGCGGGAAATTCACCCACCGCATCGCCGAAGGCCGCCCGGTGGGTAATCCATGGGTTGGTATCGATGCGCCCCGCTTCGACCAGCTCGATAATCCGTTGAAAATCAGCCGCCAGCGCGTTTCGGCTCGCCATCAAAGTGAGCTCCCGCCGGTGAAAGTTGGGATCATTGAAGGTCACATCCCCTTGGAATAATCCGACGAAAACCAGCCGCCCTCCATGGGCCGGGTATTCAAAAGCCCGCTTCATCGAACCTTCGTTCCCTGTCGCGTCAATAACCACGGTCGGGCCATCTCCGTTCGTAATTTGCGTCAAAGCCGCCGCCACGTCCTCCACCGAGCCGTCGATCGCATGCTGCACCCCGATCTGCCCCCGGCAAAATGCGAGGCGCCTCGCGTTAATATCCAGTACCGTCACCTCGGCGCCTCTTTCCACGGCAAACTGCATCGCGGCCAGCCCGATGGGCCCGGCTCCAATCACGAGAACATGCTCCCCGCCCCTCACCTGCGCCCGCTCCACGGCGTGCGCGCCAATTCCCAGCGGCTCCACCAGGGCAAGTTGGTCAAAGGAAAGCTTCCCGGAGACATGGAGCTTCCCCGCCGGCACGCAAAGGTGCTCCCGCATGCCTCCATCGGCATGCACGCCGAGTACCTGCATGTTCACGCAACAGTTCGACTTGCCCTGCCGGCAGGCGATGCAATGGCCGCAGGCGAGATAGGGCTCGACCGAGCAGCGATCTCCCACCTTGACGCCGGAAACTCCTTCCCCCAACGCAATCACCTCCACTCCCAACTCGTGACCGAGGATACGGGGATACGAGAAAAAGGGCTGCTTCCCGCCAAAGGCATGGATATCCGTCCCGCAAACTCCGATACGATGCACCTTCAGCAGCGCCTCTCCCGCGCGGGGCTCGGGCTGAGCCGTTTCCTCCAAGGCCAGCCGGCCAGGTTGTTCCAAAACGATCGTTTTCATTTAATTATTTTCCAGACGCCCGGAGAGCCAGGTTACATCCCGCACTGGCTTCAGGATTTCAAGCACTTCAGCGAGCAACTCTTCGTCCAACGGCTCCTCGAGGGCTCGAATATTATTCTCCACGCGTTTCACCTCGGCCGCGCCCACAATGTTTGTATCGATCTCCGGGTTAGCTGCTGAAAATTGCAAGGCCAGCTTGCTGAGGCTCGCCCCGCGCTGCCGGCAATAGGCCGCGGCTTCGGCGCATTTCACCTTAAGCTCAACCGGGGCGGGATGCCACTCAGGCGGCCCATCGTCGCTGAGCAGTCCCATGGCCAGCGGCGCTGAATTGAATACGGCTACTCCCCTGCCCTTAAGATAAGGTAAGACGCCCGCGAGCCGCCTGTCATGCAGGCCATAGTGGCAATAGGATTGCACTTGATCCACCTCCGCGCGGTCCATGACTTCGGCAAACAGCTTCACCGGCAGGCAGGAGATTCCCACGTACCGGACCTTGCCCGCCGCCTGCACGCGCCGCAGTGCGGGAATAGTCTCCTCCACGATCTGGTCAACGCCGCCAAATTCCATGTCGTGCACCTGGATAAAATCGATCGTCTCCACCCCCAGCCGCGCCAGACTTTCGTCCACACTCCGCGTGACCCGTTCGGCGGAAAAATCAAAGTCCTGCTGCTCCGGTCCGTATCGCGCCACCTTCGTCGCCAGCAGGTAGCGTTCGCGGGGGATCTCCCGCAAAGCCCGGCCCAGCACGACCTCTGCCCGGGTTTGTCCGTAATAAGGCGCGGTATCGATCAGATTGATTCCGCCATCGACTGCGGCATGCACCGCTCGAATCCCTTCCGCCTCATCGATCGCTCCAAAAGCCCCACCTAGCGACGACCCGCCAAATGCGAGAACGGAAACATCCAGACCGGTACGGCCAAGTTTGCGATACTTCATGGAGAGGAATCTATTTGTGGACCTTTGATAGCCGAAAGCCGCGCAAATGCACCGTCAGAGTTTCGCCATGGGAAAACTCAGGCCTTCTCGTCGTCCACCACGACTTCCACGGCCTCGCAGACGTCCCGCCAGCCCGGGAAATTCCATGCATTGGGAAATCCCCGGCACTGCAAAGGCTTCACCGGCTGCACCCGGCAATCTATTCCCTCCAGAAAGATGCATTCATGGTTCGGCCGGTTCTTCAGCGCCAGGCCATCCTTGGTGGGTCGCACCTCGGTGTACTCCTGCACAAACTCCCACTCCGACATCCCAAGGTGCTGGGCGATGGCGACAATATCCTCATCAACCAGCTTCACCTGCCCAGGCCATTTGCAGCAATTCGTGCAGCGCTGGCATTGGAAGTAAGTGTGGCTCATGGCGATGACCAGCGTACACCGGGCCGGAATTGGGATCAACCCAAGCGCATCAAAACTCGGGTATCACCGAGTGCAGCAAGGTATTCCAAGCCGGGATCGCACTGGCCCGTGGCGGCGTCACCGCGAGGCAGAGCTCACCTTCGTCGTCAAAGCACTTCAATACGGAGAGCGGATGCTCGCTCGACCGCTCCGGGAGGTGATGGATGATCACGCTGCCAATGTTTGCCGGGGCGAAATGCAAGCCCGTGCGATCATCGCTGACAAACACCCAATCTCCCGAGGGACAAATCCGCCGGGGCGTCATCTCCGCGGCCTGCACCACGCCGTCGTTACCCGTGATCATTCGCACCGGCATCTCCTGCTCCAGGGCCGCACGAAGCAGGTTCTCCATGGAATCCACCGGCACTTCCTCACTCTCTTCCAAGCCGAACCAATGCCGTTGTTGGATATTGCGCCACCGTGATCCCAGCAATGTTTCCGGACGAAGCGGGCCCACGCCGAGGGACTGATGATCCTCCACCCATGCGACAAAAGCCTCCCCGCGCGATTTCTCGGTGAGACAGATCTTGTGAATCACCACCCCTCGGTAATCGCGAAACTCGATGAAGTGCGCAAAGCCCTCCGGCCGCTCCTCGGATACGGCCAGGGCGGATTTCCACGGTTGAAAATCAATCTCGTACGACCCGCAGGCCGAGCGCGCATGCAGGGCGCTGCAGCAAAATTCCGGCTCCGGGTACTCCGCGGACCTTCCCAGGATGGCGCTCGGGTTGTTGGAGACCGTGAGCACCTCGCCCAGCTTCGGGAGATCCGCCAGCATCTGCGGCCACTCCGTCCAGAGCGCGATCTCCATCCGAGCCCCTTGCAGGCGAAGGTTGGAGGGATCCGCCGCCTTCAAGAGCGATCCATTCAGTGCGCAGCCCGGCTTCGATTGAGAGTCTGGAAACATCCGCTCAATCTAGCCGGCCCCCGAAAACGCGCTAACGGCAGCTTGCCATTAATCCGCCCCGGCTTGCTTTTTTTAGAGCAACTCGGCGATCTGCACGGCGTTGAGCGCGGCTCCCTTGAGGAGTTGATCGCCGCACACCCAGAACGACAGGCCGTTTTCCAGGGCACAGTCGAGCCGCAACCGGCCCACGCCGCAAACGTCCTTGCCGGCGTAGTCCAGCGGCATGGGATAGACGCTGTCGCTCGGATCATCGAGAAGCTCCACGCCGTCAAAGGCGCTCACCGCATCCCGTGCTTCCTTCAGCACGACCGGGCGCTCAAACTCGGCACTCACCGCCACGGAATGCGCCCGATAAACCGGCACGCGAACGCACGTCACGGAGGCCCGGAAAGTCGGCAGGTGCATGATGCGACGGCCTTCGTTCTGCATCTTCATCTCTTCCTTGGTGTAGCCGGTCTCGAGGAACGAATCCACCTGCGGGATCACGTTGAACGCGATCTGGTGTGGGAAAATCTCCTTTTTGATTTCCTGCCCGGTAGCCAGCCCAGTGACTTGCTGCTTGAGCTCATCGATGGCCCGGGCGCCTGCGCCGGAAACGGCCTGGTAGCTGGAAACAAAAACCCTCTTCACCCGGAACTTCTTGTGCAGCGGGTAAAGCGCCATCAGCGTCACCGCCGTGGTACAATTCGGATTGGCCAGGATGCCCTTGTGATTTGCCACATCCTTGCCATTGATCTCCGGCACCACCAGTGGCACCTTCTCATCCATGCGGAAGGCCGAGGAATTATCCACCACCACTGCGCCGGCTTTTACCGCGATCGGGGCGTACTCCTTGGAGATTCCCCCGCCTGCGCTGAAGAGCGCGAGGTCGATGCCCTCAAAAGAGTCCGGGCCGAGCGGCTCCACGGTCACGTCCCGGCCCCGAAATTTCAGCGTGGTGCCCGCGGAACGGGGCGAGGCCAGCAGGCGCAGCGAAGCGACGGGAAACTCCCGGCGCTCCATCACGCGAAGCATTTCAACACCAACGGCGCCTGTTGCACCGACGACAGCAACTCTGTAATTTCGAGACATAACGGAACCCTACATGATTACCGACTCCGAACCAGTTGTCCACGACGCTTTCAAAACTACCCTCCAGATCAGCGTGCCACGCCAGATTCTCGAGGTGGTGACCGACGGCCAGATCACCGCCACCTACCCCATCTCCACCTCAAAATTTGGCCTGGGCTGTGAGGTGGGCAGTTACAAAACCCCTACCGGAAAATTCCGCATCGCCGAGAAATATGGGGCCGATGCGCCGCTGAATGCGGTTTTCAAGAGCCGGGAATTTACCGGAGAAATAGCTCAACTTGCTGGAGATGAAGATCTTATTCTATCCCGCATTCTCTGGCTCGACGGGCTCGATCCCGAGAATGCCAACACCCACGACCGCTACGTCTACATCCACGGGACCAATCAGGAGGCCCGGATCGGTTCCCCCGCCAGCCATGGCTGCGTCCGGATGCGGAACACCGACATCGTCCAACTCTTTGATCTGATCCCCGAGGGCACCCTCGTGGAAATCACCTCGTGATTGTTATTGTCAGTTGGCCGGGATTTGCCAAAGTCCCGCCAGCTACTTGCTACGAAAGGAGGGGGAAAACATAGTGAAACTCGTTAAAATTCTCGCAGTCACCGCTCTTGCGGTTTCTGCACTGAGCCTGGGTGCTTGCACGCACACGGCACCGGCGCCTGCGCCATCCGTCGTACACACCAGCAAATAAGCTTAAAGCTTAGTTAGTTTGAAGGCCGGCCAGGTTCACGCCTGACCGGCCTGTCCCCCTGCCACCCCTTGGGGTGAGCGCTGATGTGGACGTTCCCCAGCGCATAAAATCGCCACGGCAAGTCCGCCGATCGCGTGATCCCGATGCGGGGTGAAGTGCCAACTTCAAGCGCAGTTTTTCCACGATGAAAGGCGAAACGTGGATCAGCGCATAGATCCATTCCGTGGCTCTCTCCCGTAATGCCGAAGGCCTTGGCCAGCTTGCCGGGGCCCGAACAAAGCTGACGCAGCACTTCCGTGTGACGCGCCTTTTTCATCTGCTCAATCCCGGTGAGCGGCTCGATCCCCCGAATGAGCACGAAGCCCGTGCGCGAGCCCTGGACCATCACATTGAGCATCCAATGCACGCCATAGTTGAAATACACATAGGCATCGCCTGCCTGGTGTTTCTCGACAAAGGCCCGCGCGCTCGGCCGGAAGAAAGTGTGGGCGGCCTCGTCGCCCTCCGCGTCGTAGGCTTCGGTCTCGGTAATCGTGCCACTCAACTCGCCCCACTGCAGCCGGCAGCCAATCAACTCCCGCGCACAGATCAGCGGATCGCGCCGAAAAAACGAACGCCGGAGCATGGCTACAGGCCGGTCGGGTGATCGATGAACAGGTGCGGGAGCTGAAAGCGCGTTTCGAGCTCCCAGGCCAGCGCCTTCACCCCAAAGGTCTCGGTCTCATAGTGTCCCGCGTAGAAAAGGTTCACCCCGAGTTCCTCGGCGGCGGTGTACGTCCAGTGCGAGCCTTCCCCCGTGATGAAGGTGTCCACCCCAGCGGCGGCGGCCTTGAAGATCTCGGTACCCGCGCCTCCCGAGCAAATACCGATCTTGCGGCAAACCTCCGGTCCGCCCGGCGCGAGGTGTACTTTCTTTCCCACCACGCGGTGCAGCCGGCTGAGTAGTTCGGCGCGAGGGATCTCCGCCGAGACGCTCAGCCCGACATCGAGAAACGGGCCGCGCTCGCCCGCCAGATCGAGGGCCGTGCACAACAGCGCATTGTTGCCGAGCGAAGCATGCACATCCAGCGGGAGATGCACACTGTAGATGGCAAGATTGTTCTCCATCGCGAGCTTGAGCTTGCGATACATCGGACCAGTCACCGGCGCGGAGCCATTCCAGAACAGCCCATGGTGGACGATCAGGAGATCCGCTCCCGCCTCGATGGCCTTGGTCAGCACCGTTTCGCAGGCATCCACTGCCGCGGCAACCTTGGTAACGCTGCCGGAATTCTCCAACTGCAAACCGTTGAAGGCTTTCGGGTAGTCCTCGACTTCACTCACTCGCAGGAGGGCGTCAAGATGGCTCACAACGTCACGCAGTTTCATCCCGCAACCTTACTTTCCCGCGCGGCTGACGCTAGGTTTTTAAGCGCTGGCCGATTTTGAATTAGGCAAAAGACGGCAGAGCGCAATTAGCACCGGGACGCCCATGGCGAATACACAGATAAGCGTCAGGCTCTGCTGGAGAGCATCGAGCGAACCTGGGTAGTTTTGAGGAGACGCAATCGGCGGTTTAATGCTGTCGACCACCGGCGTGAGGGCGATGCCGAGGGCGTTTAGAAAGTAATAAATGACCGGCAGGCTCCAAAAAAAGCGGGAAGCCGTGGACCCGGAAACAGCTGGCAGCGGATTGGTTCCCTCATATTTCAAGTACAGGAAAAGGAAGACGAATACAGTGCAAAACCAGCCCAAATAGTTGTGCATCGGCACGCCGAAATAGGTGCCGCCGTTTCGCCAGATCCAATCGCCCACCACGGTGGACTGGTACGGGTCCATCGAGAGATCCCAGGCGACCATGATGGCGCTTGCGCACAGCGCCACGGCCAGAAGGTTCTTTCCGCGGGGAGTTTCCTCTGCGCCAAGGATGATCCTTGCCATGACCATGGAAGCATAGCCCATTCCGACATAGGCCGCCTGAATCATCGGAGGCACCCCAAGCAGCTTGGGCCCGAGGTTATCAGAGTAATAATAACTGCCGAAGATCCAGCCCGTGGCGACCCCCAGAGCCTCACTGGAAAAGCTCACCAGAATCGTTATCCCGAAAAATACCGCCAGCCGCGTTTTCCCCAGGGTGGCTCCTCCATGCAACAGCGTAAAAGCCAGCCCGAGAAAAATCGTGAGAATCGCGTTCAACTGATCGCTGATGCCGATCGCCGGACCGAGATCCACCAGCGCCAGGGCAACCAGAATGACGATTAGAGTACCGGGGAGGAATTTCATCAGGACAGCGTGGCCCTCCGCCATGCATTCGGAAAGATCCTTATGGAACCGCAGGCGGCCGAAACGAACTCCCCGAATTTGGGCTCGGCCCCATCCCGTGCTAGATTGTTCCATGAGCGTTCAAGTCTACGGCTGCAATCACGTCGCAATCGAAGTCGGTGACATCGCCAAGGCGGTGGCCTTTTACGAGGATGTCTTTGGGCTTCAGAAGCTCGATGAGGGGGAAGGCGACGCCTTCTTCAAGATCGGCGAACACCAATTCCTCGCCATGTTTGAGCACAAGGGCATGCCCATGGAAACCAGCAACCGCCATTTTGGCCTCATGGTCCGGGACGAGCAGCAACTCGCCGAGGTGCGCGAAAAGCTCACCCGCAAGTACGGCCTGGAGCTCACCCCACCCTTCCGCTGCGATTTCCGCGACCCTTGGGGCAACCGCATCCAGGTGGTGGATCTCCACGATGAGTCCCTGGTCTGGTTGCTGCCCTATGGAGAGGTGCAAAAGGCGGGAATCACCTTTAAGAAGGACGCCAGCTAATGCGCCCTTGCCTCCGTCGCCGGATGAGGTAACCTTTCCGCCCCATGCTCAAAGCCGGAATCGTCGGGTTGCCCAATGTAGGCAAGTCCACTCTCTTCAATGCTGTCACCCGTACGCGCAAAGCGCAGGCGGCTAATTTTCCCTTTTGCACCATCGAGCCAAATGTCGGCATCGTGACCGTCCCGGACGAGCGGCTCCAAAAGCTCTCCGCTCTCTCGAAGTCGGAGAAAATCATCCCGGCTGTCATCGAGTTTGTTGATATCGCCGGCCTCGTAAAGGGCGCCAGCGAGGGCGAAGGCCTCGGCAATCAGTTCCTCAGCCATATCCGCGAGGTGGACGCCATCGTCCAGGTGGTGCGTTGCTTCGAGAGCGAGGATATCCATCACGTTTCCGGCTCGATCGATCCCGTTCGCGATATCGAAGTCATCGCCACGGAGCTTGGGCTGGCCGACCTCTCCGCCATGAAAAAGCGCGCCGAGCGCCTGCAAAAGGGCGCCCGCACCGGCGACAAGACGGCCAAGGCGGAAATCGCCCTGATCGAAAAAATCCTGCCTCACCTCGATGCCGGCAAGCCTGCGCTGACCATGGAGCTGAGCGACGAGGAAAAGGTGCTGATGAAGGGTTTCTTCCTTCTCACCTCCAAGCCCACCATCTTTGCCTGCAACGTCGGCGAGAACGAGTTGAGCCAGCCGGACAATGTCCATGTCCTCACCGTGCGCAAGTACGCCGCGGAGCACATGGGCAGCGAGGCCGTGACCATCAGCGCGCAGATCGAGAGCGAACTTTCCGAGTTGCCGCCCGAGGAAGCTGCCGAATTCCTCTCCGGTCTCGGCGTCACGGATAGCGGCGTGAGCCAGCTCATCCGCGCCGTGTACCACCTGCTCGGCCTGCGCACCTACCTCACGACTGGCCCCAAGGAAACCCGCGCCTGGACCATCTACGTGGGTGACAAGGCACCCGCAGCGGCCGGCGTTATCCACAGCGACTTCGAGCGCGGCTTTATCGCGGCGCAGACGATTTCCTTCGACGATCTCATGACCTACGGCTCCGAGGCCAAGGCCCGCGAAGTTGGCAAGCTCCGCATCGAAGGCAAGGAATACGTCGTGCAGGATGGCGACGTGATGGATTTCCGCTTCAACGTGTAGCGTCGCTCCGGCCGCCCTGCGGCATGCGTCCATGATCAGCACCGTCCTCGCCCGCTGGATTACCCATCGTCCGCTGGCCGTTGCCCTCGCGGGCCTGCTGATCACCGGCCTGTCGATCTGGATCGTTTTCGGCACGAATGCCTTCGATTCCGACATCCTCAATCTCCTGCCGGCGAAAAATCCCGCCGTGCAGGGCCTGAAGATCTACAACGAAGACTTCACCCAAAATCGGGAACTCGCCTTCCTCCTGACCTGGAAGACCGTCCCCGAGAACAGCGACGAGCTTCACGAGAAATTCCTCGCGCTGCTGCGCAAGCAACCCTGGGTGCAGCGCATCCTCGATGCGCCGCCGATGGAATCCGGCAACAGCCAGCAGAGCATCCGCGAGGTGCTTGTACCCCTGCTGCTCAATCTCCCGCCCGCCCAATTCCAGGAGGCCATGGCCAAGCTCCAGCCCGCCGCTATTCAGGAGCGCATCGGCCGGCTGGCCAGCCAGACCTCAGCCGGCTCTCCCCTCGCCCGCTTTGAATTGGAGAACGATCCCCTGGGGCTCGTCGGCTCCGCGGTAAAGCCCGTCGGCGATTCCGTCTCCATGTCGGATACTTTCGACCTCTCCACGCCCGACGGCAGCGCCATCATCATCCCGGTCATCACCAAGCAGGCCGATAATTCGCAGTCTGCCGCCTCCGCCATCATGATGCAGGTGCGGCAATTCACCCAGGAAGCCCGGGCGCAACTCGGCCCAAACGCCCCGGAGATCGGTGTCACCGGCCGCTCCGCCTACGTCGACGAGATCGCCCAGAGCATGAATCGCGACATCATCATGACGGCCAGCGTTTCCCTTCTCGTCGTCACGCTACTTTTCTGGGTCGGCTTCCGCCGCATCATGCCGCTCATCGGCATCTCGCTCATCCTCGCCATCTCCGCCCTCTCCACCATGGCGGGCGGCACGATCCTCTTCACCCATCTTAATGTCATCGCCATCAGCTTCTGCTCCATTCTCTTTGGGCTGGGCGACGATTTTAGCCTGCTGCTTTGCCAGCGCTTTTTCCAATGCCGCTCCCACGGCCACGACCGCGAGACTTCCATCGCTCATTCCATCCGCGATTGCGCGCCCGGCATCCTCTGGGTCGCCTTCACCACTGGCATCGGCTTCCTCGCCCTCTGTTTCAGCGGCTCCAGCGGCTTTGCCCAGCTCGGCGTACTCGTGGCGCTCGGCGTGCTGCTCTGCGCGCTCTTCATGCCGGTGTTCCTCTTCCTGTTCGTGGGCCAGGCCCCTCCTGGCGCGGCCTCCACCGGCCCGGCCAAGGCCTTCGTCCAAAGCTGCCTGCAAACTCCACGACGCCTGCTCGTCCCGACCGTCATCCTATTTTCTCTCGCCATTCTTCTGGCCGTACTCCCTTGGCGAGCTCTGGTCTTCGATACAACCCCAGCCTCCCTCGAGCCCCGCAACATGCCGGCCGCGAATACCCTCGCCTCCATGATGGAACGCTTCCCCGGCACCTTTGAGCCGCTCATGGTCGTCCTCCCCAAGCCCGATCCCGCCAAGCTGAGTGCCTTGGATCAGGCCCTGCAAAAGCTGAAGCTCGATCATCGCGTCGTCTCCACCTCCTCGCCATCGGCCCTGGTTTTGGACGCGCCCCGCATCGCCGCCAATCAATCCGCCCTGCATCAATTGGACCTGGACGCCTCCCGCTCCGCCTTGGAAAGCGCCTTGCAAGCTGCCGATATCACCATTCCCGGGGTTTTCGCCATTTTTGACGATCTCTCCAAAGCCTCCGGCGGATCGAAAAGCTGGCACGAGATCCTCCCCCCCGAATCGCCCTGGTGGTTTCTCCTCGACCGCATGGTCGCCACCAATGGTGCCGCCATCGCCTATATCAAGGTTCCCAAGGACATTACCGCCGCCGAACGCGTCGCGTTCTCGGAAACCATCACCGCCGCCGTACCCGACGCCCTCGTCACCGGTTGGAGCCAGGCTCTGGTCAGCCTCATCCCCTGGGCTCAGCACGAGCTCATCACCTTCGGTAGCGCCGTGGCCATCATCGTCCTGACCCTGCTGGCTGTCCTGTATCGCAACACCCGCTTCTGGCTCCTCCACACCGTCTCCCTCCTCGCCGCCGGGGCCGGCACGGTGGCCACGCTGAAGCTCTTCAATCTTCCGATCAACCTCCTCAACGTCCTTGCCTTCCCCCTCATGCTCGGCGTGGGGGTGGACTACGGGACGCACATCATCCTGGCCGTCTGCGAAAAGGGCGACACCGAGGAAAATCTCGCAGGCGTGGTCAAGGCCATCGCCCTGAGCGGCCTGACCACCGCCGCTGGTTTCGGAGCGCTGATTCTGGCCCGCAATCCCGCCCTCTCCGGCCTCGGCGCGCTCTGCGGCATCGGCGTCATCTGGTGCCTGCTGGCCGCGATCTTTATCGTATGCCCGGCCGCCGCCGCCCTGCGTCGCAGGTAGTTGCGGGCCTTGCCGAAGGCTGCCCCTCCCGCTACCCTTTTTCCACCATGAAAGTGCTCTTGCGCATCCTCCTACTCCTCGCCCTGGTCGGAACCGCCCAGGCCGACAACACGATCTATTCCGCACAGCGCACCCTCAAGCAACTCGGCTACTACAATGGCACCGTCGACGGCGAGCCCGGCAGCCAGACTTCCGCCGCCATCCGGCGCTATCAGGTCGCCATGAATCTCAAGGTCGATGGCCAACTCAACAGCCAGACCTTAAAAAGCCTCAACGTGGTAACCGCACCCACCTCCGCGCCGACCAAGCCCGTCCCGCCACCCGCCAAGGCCACCCCCAAGCCGAAACCGACTCCCAAGCCCACTCCTGCCCCCCGGCCCATGCCTCCCGCGGCGAAACCCATGCCGGAATACGTGGCCATTGCGGACATTTTCAAGGGCGGACCCTACATTTCCGCCCCCCCCGAGATCCAGTTTGCCACCGTGCGCCAAGCCCAGAAAAATCTGAAGACCCTCGGGTACTACAACGGCCCGATTAACTCCACCCCCGGCCAGCCCCTGGTCAACGCCCTCAAGGCCTGGCAGCAGAGCGCCGGCTTCCGCCAGACCGGCCGTTTTGACGAATCCACCCTCAAAGGGCTGTCCCTGATGCCCAATTGAGCCCCTTCTCAAATCGAGCCCGGCCCATTTTCGCGATTGCAGTGCGCCCCGGGCCTGCATAGAAGTTTCGCAGCATGTCTTCCGATTACATTCCCATTCTTCTGCACATCCTCGTTGCAGTCGGCTTTGCCACGGGAACTCTCTTCGCCAATATCCTCCTCGGCCGTGCTGGTCGCCGCAACTCCAACAAGGACTCCGCCTACGAGTGCGGTGTGATCCCCGAGCCCGGACCTCAGCCCCGTTTCAGCGTTAAATTCTACCTGGTGGCGATGCTCTTCATCCTTTTCGATATCGAAATCGTCTTCATGTATCCCTGGGCGGTCGTCTTCCGGGATTACGTGGCCGAGTTTGGACCCGCCATTCTCTGGTGGATGTTTCTCTTCCTCGTGGTGCTCCTCTTTGGCTACCTCTATGCCATCAAAAAGGGCGCGCTCGACTGGCGCAGCTAGGTTCCCGCTCGCCCGCCCTTCATGATTAGCCACCTGGTCCTCTTCAAGCTGAAGCCGGACGTCGACGACGAGAAGATCGAGTGGATGATGCGGGAAACGCGCATCCAGCTCCTCAAGATCCCCGAGGTGCTCTCCGTGCGCTGCGGCAAGCGCGTCGAGGATTCCATGGCCTGGCCCTTCTTTCTTTGCGTGGAAATCGAGTCCCGCGAAAAGCTCGAGCTTTACGCCAACGACCCGCACCACGTGAAGTTCGTGGAGAAGGTGATCAAGCCGAACATCACCGAGCGGCTGGCCCTCGACTACGAGACCGAGCCCGGCAAGGACGTCAGGTACTCCTGAAGCTTCGCGCGCAGGAATTCGATTTCTTCGTCGGTAATGGCGAAGGCCGGTGAGAACGACAGCACGTTGCCGTCTGGTCCCCCGCCGAGCAAGATCAGGCCATCCTGCACCCCCTTCCGCATGATCGCTCCCGCGAGCGCACCATCTGGCGAGCCATCCTTTTTAACCAGTTCAATGCCCAGCATTGTTCCCACGCCTCGCACATTGCCGATGGCCGGTGAAACGAGAGACTGAAAGGCCTGCTTGAGCTTGCGCCCCGCCGCCTTGGCCATGCTCTGAGTCTCTGGTTTCAGATGCTCCTTGATCGAGGCCATGGCCATGGCACAGCCCAGCGGATTTCCCAGATGCGTACTGGTGTGCAGCGCTTCCCCGGAAGAGACCGGCCACGCGTCCATCACATCCGAACGCCCGACGCAGGCGGCGAGAGGGAAGCCCCCCGTCAGGCCCTTACCGAGGCAGATAATGTCCGGGGCAATCTCGGAATGCTCGCAGGCAAAGAGCTTACCAGTGCGATTGAAGCCCGTGTAAATCTCATCTGCGATGAGCAGGATCTTATGCTCGTCACAAATGCGGCGCAGGATGACCAGGAAATCGCGTGGCGGAACGATCTCCCCGCCCCGGCCCTGGATCGGCTCGACGATGATGCTGCCGATCTCACGCTGCCGCACCATCGTCTCGATGTCCTTGCGCAAATCGTCCAGGCAGGTATTCGAGCAATTCGGGAAGGAACTTCCCTCCAGCCGAAAGGCCTCGCGCCGGTCAAACGGGCACCGGTAGCAGGAGGGGTACGGCAACCTCACCGCAAAGCGCCCGAGTTGGGGCTTGAAAGGATCGCGGAAATAGGGAATTCCCCCCGCCTCGAGCGCGCCAAAACCCAGCCCATGATAGGCACCGGTGAAGCAGAGCACCCCCGGCTTGCCGCTATAGAGCAGCGACGTTTTCAGCGCGGCCTCCACCGCATCGGAACCTGAACTGCACAGAAACGTCTTGCCCGTCCCCAGCCCCCAGCGCCCAAAGGTGATCTCGCTCAGCGCCTCGCAGAGCTCCGCCTTGAGCGCGGCGGGATGCACGTCGCCCATGGCATGGAGCAACTCCTTGGCCTGTGCTTCCAAGGCCTGCCGAATGGGCTCCGCCGAGTGCCCCAATCCAGCCACCGCAAAGGCCGACGTGAGGTCGAGAAAACGGTTGCCGTCGACATCCCAGACATTCCCGCCCTCCGCGCGCTGCCAGAAGATGGGGAAATCCTCCGCGAGCCACGTCACATTGCGCGCTTCGTATTTGGCCAGCTTGGCGGCTAGGGCCCGCGATTTATCGCCGGGGACCTTGGTAAGTATTTCCGGGAGCATGTCAGGCAGCCTTGGCCAAGCCGGATCCCTGGAGCAATCTCTCGTACAACGCGATATGAGCCCGCGCCGAGGCCTCCTTGGAAAGATCGAGATTCAGGCAATTCTTCCTCAGCTTATCGAGTTGGACCGCGTCGCTCAATGCTGCCGCTGCCCGTTCACCGATGTCCACCAGCCCTTCAACGGTGCTGGATTGAAAGACAAAGCCATTCCCTTGGGCCGGGTTTCGCTCCCAATCGCGCACAAATTGAAACAGCCCACCGCACTGCATCGCCAGAGGCACCACGCCGTAGCGCAGGGCCCGCCGCAGCCACACCGCTCGAGGCTCCACCGCCCCGGGCACCACACACAAATCCGCACCAGCCAAGGCCAGCCGCGCGAGCTTGTCATCAAACTCATTCACTTGAGCAAACGCCCCCTTGTGCTTGCGTCGCGCAATTTCCAGCGCGCGAACATTCTCCGGCCCGAGCGAGCCGAGGATGAGGAGCTGAACCTTACGAGCCAGCAGGCGATCGAGAGACGCAAGCAGCAGGTCAAAGCCCTTGCCGCCATCCGCCTCGGGAAAGGCGATCCAGATCTTCGCGGCGGGATCTTCTGTCAGTTCAGCCGCCTTGCGCAGTTCGGCCTGGATTTGGGCTCGATCCCCCAATTTGGCATCTGTACTCGGATCCCACGCATCGAGATCATTGCCGGGCAGAATGCCGCAAAGCTTGAAGCTGTTCTCCCGCAAGACGTTCTCCAGGCCGCATCCATAGGCCGGTGTCTGAGCCTCGCAGACAAAGCGCTCGCTGGGCAAAACCACCGCGTCCGAAAAAAGGATGCCGCCCTTGAGGCAATTCATGCTGCCGTAGTATTCCACCCCGCGCGCGGAGAAGTAATCCCCGGGGAGATTGGTCAGGCCAAAATCGTAGCTCCAGAAGTTCCCCTGGTAGTCGAGCCCGTGCGGCGTAAGTACCGTGCGGAAAGCGAGTTGCTGGTCGCGCACAAAGACCGGCAGCAATGCCGTCTCCCAGCTATTGGCGTGGAGTATGTCGGGCTTGGTCTTCTTCGCCAGTTCCAGCACGGACTTGGTGAAGAAAATGAAGCGCGCCGCATTATCCTGATAATCGCGCTCTTCGGTTCCATAGATGCCCGATCGGTCAAAGTACTCGTCTCGGGCAATGAGATAGACCTGCACACCGTTGGGCGCCTTGATCTCGTAAACATCGCAGGGCATCTTGCTCGCACCAATTTGGACGCTGAAGCGGATACTGGACTTCTTGGGCCGGCCGATCTTTGCCTCCTTGACGGCGCGGTAGTAGGGGATGGCCACGCTCACCTCGTGACCGGCTTTGCGGAGTTCGCCGGAAAGATCGGCGATGACATCAGCCAAATCGCCGGAGCGGACAAAGGGGGCCAACTCGCTGGCGGCCAACAGGATTTTCATACTGCGACCGTATAACGAAACGGCCGCGAAACCCAACGGGAAAATTGCTTTTCCGGAAAAGCAAAACGCCGATGGGGTTAACCATCGGCGTTTTGAAAGAGCTAGCTCTGTTGCCTGATATTAGAAGGCGAAACGGAGACCGGCGCGGAGGTCGGCAACATTGCCGGTTCCACCGTAGTAGTAACGGCCATCGGTGAAGATACCGATGTTCTTGGTGAGACGATACTCAATACCGCCACCAACGTTGCCGAAACCAGTGCCCTGGCCACCAGCCGTGCTCCAGGTACCACCGCCGCCGACCATGATGTAGGGAGCGAGGTTGAGGGAGCAGATAGGATAACGCAGGAAGAGGTTACCGGAGAGAGGCAGGATGGAACCAAACTTCTGGTTGTCATAAGCCTGGAATTCATAGCCCACGCCGACATACTTGCAGAAGAAGTAGTTCAGACCGAATCCGCCACCGGAACCGGTGCCGAAGACGCTCTTGCGGGAACCGAAGAAGCCAGAGTAGAACGCGTCCACTTGGAATTCCTGATCGCGGAACAGGCATTCTGGCGCGATGACGGTTTTAGGTTCTTTGAAGCTCTTGCCGTCGCCCGCGAAAATCGGGGTAACCATGGCGAAAGCAGCGAGTACTGATACGAGTGTTTTCATTTGTTTTTAAGGAGAGGTAATAAGGTAGACGTGGGGGAGAATAGGAACCGGTACGACACCAGTCAACTATAAATGTTCATTCTTTTTACGGGAGAGGGAGTCTTTCCCCTAGCGGCAAGTCTTTGAAAAACAAGTTGATGCATATTTCCACAAAATCAATTCCTCGAGAATTACCCTCAGCGCTCTCGCTGGAGATACCCCATCTGCGCATACCGACATTATCTAGGCACCTGAGTTGACGCTCTCCTCATGAGCCGAAATTCCCTTTCCCTTCCTTTTCATTTCCAGCCACCAAATGATAGGCTCGTCCTCCATGTCCCACGATCCCCTCGCCTTCAACCACGTCCTGTTCTACGGCCGCGGGTATGAGGAGGTTTTGGAGATGGTGGCGCTGAAGGAGGCGGATCTGGCCGGGAAGAAGATCCTCGATTGCCCCTCGGGGCCGGATGCCTTTGTCGCCGGTGCGGCCCGGCGAGGCTTCGATATCACGGGCTGCGACCCCATCTATGCCGGCACCCTTGAAGAAGTTACGGCCCAGGGGAGGGCCGACATTACCCTGGCCCAGGAAGAGTCGCTCAAGCACCAGGAGCAGATGGGGGGCGTGGACGTGGTCGCGTTTAGCGCGCGGAAATTTCGCGCGCTGGAGGAATTTCGGGCTGATTTTGAGGCTGGCAAATCAGCCGGGCGCTACCTGCCTGCCAGTCTCCCCCGCCTCCCCTTCCCCGACAAAGCCTTCGATCTCGTGATCAGCGCGAACCTGCTCTTCACCTACAGCAGCGCCGCGACGGGAGGCATTGCGGATAGCGACCGGCTGGATCTGGAGTTTCACCGGGCCTCGGTTCATGAGCTGATCCGCGTCTGCCGGGGCGAGTTGCGGCTCTATCCCATCATGACCCATGGCAAGGCCCGCCTGCATCCCTATGTGGCGCAGATCATTGGGCAGCTGGCCGCCGACGGTATTTCCATGTCTTTCGTGGAGTCGGACTACGAGCAGGGCAACTTTACCGGCCACCTCGTGCTGGTAGTGGATTGCCTGGAGCCCGTCCCTCGATAGGCGCCTCTCAGGCCGGCAGATCGTTGGTATCCAGCCGACTGTGAGCCGAGTTGCGATAAACAGACATGAAGACAGGCCTCGCGCTAACAGAAAGGATGTCCCATTTCGTTCCAGGCACAGAACGCTTTCCGCGAAAGAAACCTTCCTATCTTCATACCATTCGAAAGCTGCCCTGGCCCGATCAGCTCGCCCTGATGTTTGCCACGGTGCTTGGCATCGCGGTGAGCCTGGTTCTTAGCCCCGTCCTCTTGCCCCTTTGGAGTCTGGCTCTGATCAAGAAAATGGCCAAGCCTGGCCAGGACGTCCGCCCCGAGTCCCCCACTTAGGCAGCAGCCTCACGAAAATAGCTGCCGCGAAAAGTAGGACGGCTTCCGACAGAAAATTCAGGATTGACCCTGATTTTCAAAAATAGTTTCCCTGAGAAATATGGCCTTCGTGACTCCGCGAATGTTCATAAAATCCTCCCGGATAACCCTCCAGGCGCTATCCGGGCCAAACCCTGCCGGCGAGGGTACTAGCGGTCCGTCGGCTCTCGTCCAGACGACGCAGTGAACCGCGAAAAACTCCTCTCCGCCCTCGGAGTCGTCGTGCTCCGCCTGTTATTTGCCACCATTCGTTTACGCACGGAGGATCGGCTCGGCTTTTCCACCGGCCGATACGATAAGCCGGTGGTGATCTGCTTCTGGCACAACCGCATCCTCGCCATCACCATTTCCTTTTTGAGGTGTTACCCGCACAGGCGCCGCCGCGGGGTGACCGTGCTGACCAGCGCCAGTAAGGATGGGGAGATCCTGGCAGGCGTGGCCCGCGGGCTCGGCATGAACTCAGTGCGAGGCTCAAGTTCACGCAGGGGAACCCAGGCTCTTTTGGGGTTGGTTCACCGGGTGGAGGCGCAGGAGGATGTCGCCATTACTCCCGACGGGCCGCGTGGACCTCGCTACACGCTGGGGCCAGGAGCGATCCTGCTGGCTCAGAAAACCGGCGCGGTCATTGCCCCCATGCACGCAAAGTTCTCGCATTGCCTGCGCCTCAAGACCTGGGACGGCTTTGCCATCCCCCTCCCCTTCTCACGCATCGATGTCACGGTGGATCCGATGATCGAGGTGCCGCCGGAACTGACCAACGAGGAGTTTGAAAGCATCCGGAAAAAAGTGGAAACGGTCCTCAGAGAGAGCGTGGATCAGTACTAGCTGTATCGTGGACGCTAGTCGTCCCAAAGCGCCTCAGCACAGCCGTGAAAAACGATCCGGTCCTTATGCCCCGCGAATTGATCGAATAGCTCCTGATGCCCGGCATAGGAGTTCAGGTCCGTCCTTTGCCAGTAGCCCTCGGCCCAGGCCAATCGTTCCTCCAAACTTTCCTCGGTCTTCGCTGGATTTGATTGGGCACCACTCTTATAGCCTCGCGATTGTATGCCCTCCCGACAGGTCATCCAGGGCAAATCCAGCCAGATAAGATAGTCTGTCTGGTCGAAGAAAAGCCGAGCCAACTCCCCAGAGACCCCCTCCACGATCCATTCGTTCCGCCGCTTGATCGCCTCGATTTCGTCCCTCACCGCCTCTGTGGAACGTTTTCCCCCACTCTGCTCTTCCGAGAGGCGGTCCAACTCAACTATGGGAGCACCGGTGGGAGCACTCATCCTCTGGGCGAGAAAGGATTTCCCGGACCCACTATTTCCTATGATGACAACTCGCTTCATTCCAACTTCAACCCCTCAACACTACTCCACTCGCGAAAGGTTCCGATACTTCTTTTTGAATACCAGGAGCAGCCCAAACCGCCGTCGAAACAGAAGGGCGGCGTTGACTGATTTCCCGCTTTCTAGGAGCGTGCCGGAACGCATGAAATCCTCCGGCGCATTCCTGGCGGCAGTTCTCTTCACTGTCATGGTCGGGGGCACCACCAGCGCTCAGACCCCCGATCGTGTCTTCAGGGTAGACGGCAAAGACGAGGAAATGAATGCCGCCATGGCCCGCGCCCGCGCCACGATCGAGCCGGTACTTCAGAAACTCGAGGAAGGTTCGGTCGATACCTTCTCCGTGAAGGTGCAGGTCAAGGATGGCGAGCAGGTGGAATACTTCTGGCTCAACAACATCGATTTCCAGGACGGTATCTTCACCGGGACGATCGATAACGATCCTGAGGTCGTCCACAACGTAAAGCTCGGCCAAAAGGTGACGGTTAAAAAAGGCGAGATCGCCGACTGGCTCTATACGAAGAACGGCAAAATGTACGGCAACTACACCCTGCGCGTGTTGCTCAAGAAAATGCCGCCCGAAGAAGTGGCCAAGTATCGAAAAATCCTGGCTGACTAACCACCATGAATCCTGCTCAACGTCTCCTGGTCACCTGCGGACCCGCCTATGAACCAATCGACGCGGTGCGGCGGATCACGAACCACTCCACGGGGGAATTGGGGACCGTCCTGTGCGAGACTCTGGCCGCGGCGGGTTTCTCCGTGACCTGCCTGCGGGGGGAGATGGCGACCACTCCCGGCCCGAAAAACGCCGAGGTGATCGGATTTTCCACAAACAACTCCCTTCGGGAAATCCTCGACGGCCTGCCCTTTGCCCCGGCGGCAATTTTCCATGCGGCGGCGCTCTGCGATTTCGAAGTCAGCGCGATCGAAGGCGGCGGCGATGCCACTCAAAAGATCTCCAGTGCCGCGACTGATCTCTGCATCCGACTCAAACCCACCGGCAAGGTGTTAAGCGGCCTAAGGGAGCTGTTTCCCGAAGCCGTCATCGTTGGCTGGAAATACGAATTGGAAGGTGGCCGCGACGAAGCGGTGGCCAAAGCTCGCTCGCAGATCGTCCACGCCAATACCGATGCCTGCGTGGTCAACGGCAAGGCCTACGGTTCCGGCTTCGGCCTCATCGAGCCGGGAGTGGATCATATCCCCCATTTTGAGGACAAGATCGCCCTGGCCGGTTTCCTGGCCGCGTGGACTCTGGAAAAGCTAGAGACCTAGTCCCCCGTCACGAATCGCCAAAGGTGCGTGACCCCGGCCTTCCCCATAAAGCCGATGAGCAGGATATAGATACAGCCGATCGTTGTAAGCACATAGCCACCAATAATCAGGCCCCCGTCACGCTCCATCAAACCGAGAGACAGAAGGATGATGGCAAAACCGGGAATCGTATTGGTGAAGGGAAAAGGAGGCGGGATGGGCAGGCTGAGGAGGAATCCTGCCAGTGCAATGGTTAACCCGACGATGATCAGCATGCCCGGGCCTTCCAGCACATAGGTCATACGGGGCCGCACCAGCTTTTCCACTTTCCCGTAGAATTTGCAGCCGTAGTGCACCATGCGCTCCAGGGCGTGATTGGAGAGCTTGCGATCCAGAATAAAGCGGGGAAGCCAGGGCTTGTGGCCAAAAGCGATCCGAATGCCGCAGATGAAAATGGCGGCGCCGAAGGGGATGGAAATGCCTGGAATGGTCACCGGAGTCAAAAACGGCAGGCAAAGGAGGATCACCATCATCTGCAAACCCCGGCCCTGCATGATCTCCACCATCTCCCTCACCGCCAGCGCCCGGCCGTCGGCCACCTCCAAAAGATGGCGTAAAACCATGGAAAGGCTCTCTTTAGCGTCGGGATCAGAGCCTTCTTCGTGCATCGAGAGCGGCAATAAATCACGCCCGGCCGAAACACGCAAATATTCTTGGCCCTTGCAGCGCGACGGAATTCATCAGAAAAGAGTGTGATGCACGAAGAACTCCAGCAAGCCGTAGACTCAGGAAAACTCACTACCAAGGCCGCCGAGGCCTTGGAGCGTCTTGCCCCTGGTGCCTATTGCCTCAACAAAAGCTGGGGTTTTGGCCAGGTCAAGGAATGGAGTCTGCTCACCGATCAGATCATCATCGATTTCCACTCGAAGAAGGGCCACTCCATGCAGCTCCAGTACGCAGCGGACTCTCTCACCTTCATTCCCGAGGGCCATGTGCTTGCTCGCAAGTCGATCAATGCCGCAGCCGTCAAGGCCGAGGCGGCGGAAGATCCGGTCGGCTTCGTTCGCGGTATTCTCAACGACTACAATGGCAAAGTGACCATGGAGCAAATCGCGGCGGCTCTGGCCCCCGAGGTGTTTGACGCGGCCGGCTTCAAAAAGTGGTGGGATGCGGCCAAGAAAAAGCTCAAGGCCGACGGTCACTTTCAGCTCCCCGCCAAGAAAACCGACCCCATCGTCCTGCTGGACACCCCTTCTTCGCCGGCCAAGGGCCTGCTGGAGCGTTTCCGGGTCGCCCGCCATTTGAAGGAGCAGGTCGCCACGCTCGACCAGATCACCAAGACGCTGGCCGACTTTGCCGACGAAGTCCACGAACTGCAGCCTCTCGCCGCCCAGATCGAGGACGTCGCCAACAAGAGCCGCAAACTTCAATCCGCCCATGCGCTGGAACTCCTCATTGCTCGCGATGAGATCCTCGCCCATCACACTTCGCTGACGGCGAGTCCCGGGGCGCCTGGCGTGCCTGACATCCTGCGCGGCGAGCAGCCCCGCCTGGCCGAGCTTTTTGTCGCCCTGCCCGCTTCCAAGCAGCGCAAGGCCATCGAGCATTTCCCCGCCGCTTTTGAAGACAAGTGGGTGGACGTCGCTCTCCGCCTTATCCTGCAATCGAATGCCCGCCTGGTCGTGGAGATTTCCCGCCTCCTGGAAAAGGAAGGCAAGCAGGAAGACCTGCGCTTTGCCCTCACCCGCTGGGTCAGCGAGCGTTCCGCCTCCTCCGAGATTCTCATCTGGCTGTGCAAAGAGCGTGGCGGCGCCTTTAAGGAACTCTTCGGGCCGGATCTCCTGGGCTGCGTCTACAGCGCGCTCGAGCGCGACCAACTGGCGGAAAAACGCGGCTCCCGCCTCCACGACCTGCTCCTCGACGACCGCGAACTCCTCGGCGACCTGCTCAAGACGGCCGCCCCCGATCAGGTCCGCGACTCCATGCGCCGTTTGCTCATGACGCCGGTCTTCGATGACCTCAACAAGCGCTCGCTCATGGCGCGCATTGTGAAGCTCTATCCCGAGATGCAGGCCCTCATCACCGGTGGCGAGCCCACCCGCAGGGACAATACCCTCACCGTTTCCTGGGCCAGCCTGGAGAAGCGCAAGGAAGAGTTCGAGGATCTCAAAACCCGCCAGATCCCGCAGAACATCCAGGACATTGCCATTGCGGCCTCCTACGGCGATCTGCGCGAGAATTTCGAGTTCAAGTCGGCCAAGGAGCAACAGCGCGTGCTCCAGCGCAAGTATGCGGAATTCGAAATCGAACTCGACATCGCGCGCGGCACGAATTTTGAAAACCCCGATACCAGTGTGGTTTCCATCGGCACCGTGGTGACCCTGTTGGACGACTCAGGCAAGGAGGAGACCTTCAGCATTCTTGGAGCATGGGACAGTGCTCCGGAGCTCGGGATTGTTTCCTACAAGGCCGGCATCGGTCAGGCCCTGCTCGGCAAGAAAATCGGCGACAAGGTCAACGTGTCGACCGAAGCCGGCGAGAGCAACTCGGTGAAGATCATTTCGATCAAGCCCTATACCGATCTCGATATCCTGGCCAACAAGGTCCACCTTCTCAGCAAACCCGCCGCGGCCTAACCCACCTGTGGGTAAGGCGAGAAATCTGCTTGCCTCACTCCGCCAGCCAGCGATCTTCAACACCGAAATTTTCTAAAAATCATCATCATGTCAGACACCATCATCACCGCCATTGCCGCCCGCCAGATCATCGACTCCCGGGGAAACCCCACCATTGAAGCCGACGTCCTCCTTTCGGGCGGCGCCTTGGGCCGCGCGGCCGTGCCAAGTGGCGCTTCCACCGGCGAACACGAAGCCTGGGAACTCCGCGACGGTGGCAAAAACTATCTCGGCAAGGGCGTGACCAAGGCGGTCGCCAACGTCCACAAGATCATCGCTCCCGAACTCGTCGGCCTCAACGCCCTCGACCAGACCGGCGTGGACAAGACCATGATCGCCCTCGACGGCACCGAAAATAAAAAGAAGCTCGGCGCCAATGCGATCCTCGCCGTCTCTCTCGCCACGGCCAAGGCCGCCGCGGAGCAAATCGGCATCCCGCTCTTCAAGTACCTCGGCGGGCCCAACGCGAAGGTCCTCCCCGTTCCCATGATGAACATCATCAACGGCGGCGCTCACTCCGACGCTCCGATCGATTTCCAGGAATTCATGATCGTGCCGAAGGATTTCCCCACCTTCTCGGAAGCTCTCCGCGCCGGTACCGAAATCTTCCACGCGCTCAAGGGTGAGCTCAAGAAGCGCGGCCTCTCCACCGCCATCGGCGACGAAGGCGGCTTCGCTCCCAAGTTCACTTCGGCGGAGGACGCGCTCGACACCATCGCTCTCGCCGTGAAGGCAGCCGGCTACAAATTCGGCAAGAACGTGTTCCTCGCCCTGGATTGCGCCTCGAGCGAATTCTACGATGCGGCCAAGAAGTCCTACATCTTCAAGAAATCCGATGGAGCCAAGCGCAGCGCCGCTGAACTCGTCGAGTACTACAAGACCCTCTGCGCCAAGTACCCGATCATCTCGATCGAAGACGGCTGCTCCGAGAACGACTGGGACGGCTGGAAGAAGCTCACCGACGCGCTCGGCGACAAGGTTCAGCTCGTGGGTGACGATCTCTTCGTCACCAACGTGGACTTCCTGCGCAAGGGCATCAACCTCGGCGTGGCCAACTCCATCCTCGTGAAGGTGAACCAGATCGGTTCGCTCACCGAGACCCTCGACTCCATCGAACTGGCCAAGGAAAACAAGTACACCGCCGTGATCAGCCACCGCTCGGGTGAAACCGAAGACGTGACCATCGCCGACATCGCGGTCGCGACCAATGCTGGCCAAATCAAGACCGGTTCGCTCTGCCGCACCGATCGCGTGGCCAAGTACAACCAGCTCCTCCGCATCGAGGAAATGCTGGGCGACGACGCCATCTACGGCGGAAAAATCCGCTAAGGATCAATTCCCACTAGCAATTGTCCGGGGCGACGGAGCGCGAATAATTTCGTGCTCTTCGCCCGGGGCATGCTAGAGTCCGCGGCATGAGGTCCTCCATTGAAACTCGTCGTCGCAGGAGCGGCGCGGGCTTTTGGCAGGCATTAAACACCATCCTCGTTGTGCTGGTGGGATTGGGCCTTCTCGCCGTGGTGGTGGTGCAGTTTTATCCTCAGATCGAGTACCGCAACAAGATGGTGCGCGAGCTCGACCAGAAGAAACGCGACCTCGCCGCCGAGGAGCAGGTCAACAAGCAGCGTACCCGCGAGGTCTATCTGCTGGAAAACGACAAGCAGTACATCGAGACCATCGCCCGGGACAAACTCGACATGATGAAAGAGGGCGAGACCATCTATCGCCTCGATCCCGCCAAGAGCGGCACGGCCAAAAACCCGTAGAATTGCAGTAGCCTCTGCGCGGGTTCCCGTGCATATTTGGCCTGCCTTTTATGATCGAACAACTTGAAGTAGTAGACACCTCCGCCATCTCGGCTCGCATTGCCGATTTGCGGAGGTTCCTTTGACCTCCCCACCCTCACCAAGCGTCTTTCCGAGGTCGAGGAACGCATGGCCTCGCCCGATTTCTGGAACAACCGCGAAACCGCCCAGCGCGACGTAGAGCAGGTTTCCACCCTGCGGGCCAAGATCCAGCCCTTCCTGGGCCTGGCCTCCCGCGCCGAGGATCTCGTCGTCCTCAAGGAACTCACCGCCGAGGAGTCGCCGGAGAATCTCCCCAAAGCCATCAAGGAGGTGCAGGCCGAGCATGCCACCCTGCTGAAGGACCTGGAGAAATTTGAACTCCAGCAATTGCTTTCCGGCGAGTTCGACAAAAGCCCCTGCTTCATCACCATCCACGCCGGCGCCGGTGGCACCGAGTCCTGCGATTGGGCCGACATGCTCCTGCGCATGTACACGCGCTGGATGGAACGCCGTGGCTTGAAGGCGGAGACCGTCGACATTCAGGTCGGCGACGAGGCCGGTATCAAGTCCGCCACACTTCGCGTCGAGGGCGATCATCCCTACGGCTATCTCAAGACCGAGATCGGCGTGCATCGCCTGGTCCGCATCTCTCCTTTCGATTCCAACAAGCGCCGCCACACCTCCTTTGCCAGCGTGGATGTGGTGCCCGAGGTGGAAGACATTCCCATCGAGGTCAACGAAGCGGATCTCCGCACCGATACCTATCGCGCAGGCGGCAAGGGCGGCCAAAACGTCAACAAGGTGGAAACTGCCGTGCGTATCACCCACGTCCCTACCGGCATTGTCGTGGCCTGCCAGGCCGAGCGCAGCCAGGGCCGCAATCGCGAACTCGCGATGAAGATGCTCAAGGCCAAGCTCTACCAGATGGAGGCCGACAAGAAGCGCGCTGAAGTCGAACGCCAGTACGGCGAGAAAGGGGACATCGCCTGGGGCAACCAGATCCGCTCCTATATTTTCCAGCCTTACCAGATGGTGAAGGACATGCGCACCGGCGTGCAGACGAGCGATATTCCGGGCGTGATGGACGGCGACATCGACGCCTTCATCGAAGGCAAGCTCCGCGGCCTGACCTACAAAAAAGGCGCACAGGATCAAGACGACGACCTGTAGGCAGAGAGCTTCCGCACGTAGCCGCGCTCGTGAGAGCGTGGGCTCGGGGTACGCAAACAGACTGGTCACTTGTCTGCACTGATAGTTACAAGATAAATACATGAACAAGCTTCCGTCTTCGCGTGGCCGTCTTCCGAGACTGCAACGAGAATCTTACCGAGGCATTGTTTCTGTTCATTGGATATTCTGCCTGAAAGATCGAGCCTCCGGTTGGCTGAACGCGCTTTTCCACGCCAGATTCCGCGAGATTATGGTCCATGCTTGTTCCCGGCATGGATGTATTTGCGCGGTCTATAGCCTCATGCCCGATCACCTGCACGTGATACTAAGCGGAGTGGAGGAGGAGGCTGATCTCTATCTCGCGGGGCGGTTTCTACGCAAATATCTTGAGCCCGCTTTGGCACGCGGGAAATTTCAGAAGCAGGGGTATGATCACGTCCTGCGCGAGGAAGAGCGCAGAGATGAAGCCTTTGCCAAGATCTGCCACTATATCTTGGAGAATCCGGTGCGCGCTGGTCTATGTAGCATGGCGCCAGAATATGATTTCAGCGGAGGAGTGATTCCCGGGTTTCCGGATCTTGACGTTCACGATCCGGACTATTGGGAATTGTACTGGCGGATTCACCACCGTCTCACGACGGCGGCTACGAATGCGAAGTAGCCGCGCTCGTGAGAGCGTGGGGCAAGTGTGATCTCACGGGGCGATCCCACCGCCTCACGGCGGCGGCTACGATTGTGCTCGCGGGAAATCGTGCATGATCAGCGGTTCCCAAGCAGAGCCCTACTGCTCCGGGCTCATCAGTGCCGCCAGCCGGCACTTGAGCCGGAACCAGAGCGTACCGTCCTCGTACTTCCGGAGATCCTCCGGCAGGCTGCGCGCAAAGTCCGCCTCCAGCATCTTTTCAACCTGGATGGCGAAGGAGCGGTCGTAGACAATCGTCGACAGCTCAAAGTTGAGCATGAACGAGCGGTAGTCCAGATTGACGGATCCCACGATAGCCAGGTCGTCGTCGGCCAGGAGCACCTTTTGATGCATGAAGCCAGGCTGGAAGCGCCAGATCTTCACCCCGGCGGTGCGCATGAGGGGATAGAACGTGAAGGACGACAGCCAGGGCAGCAAATGGTCGGCATGCTGCGGCAGAATAATGCGCACATCCACCCCGCGCAGGGCCGCATGCGCCAAGGCCGCACGTAAGGCGGGATCGGGCACAAGGTAGGGGCTGGCGATCCAGAGGCGCTTTTGGGCATCGTGCGCGATCTGGCAATAGACGGCTGAAGAGATATTCCAGTTCTCCGTGGGCCCGGAAGCAAATGGCAGGGTGATCTGCTGTCCAAAGACTTTGGGCTCGGCGGGCAGGTCGAGCACTTCCCCGGCCACGTAGTTCCAATCCTCCAGAAACGACAACTGGGCGGCGAGAACGGCCGGGCCCTCGATTTGAATATGGGTATCGCGCCAGGGACCGAGAAAACCCAGGCCACGATAATCGTCGCCCATGTTGAGCCCGCCGAGAAAAGCGATCTTTCCATCGGCCACCACCAACTTGCGGTGATTGCGGAAGTTGATTTGGAAATGCCGGCCAAACTGGCGATTGGTCACAAACGGCTGGGCGGAAATGCCGGCGGCGCGAAGCTCATCGACGTACGATTGGGTGATCTTCTTCGAGGAACCCACCCCATCGAAGAGCAGCCAGCACTTTACCCCACGCCCGGCGGCATCCAAAAGCAGGCGGTGCAATTGCCGGCCCAGCGTGTCGTCGCGGACGATGAAAAATTGCACGATGATGTACTTCTCGGCCTTTTTGATGGCCTCGAAAATGGCGGGAAAAGCCTCGTCGCCATCCACCAACAGCCGCAGCTTGTTGCCGGTGGTGGCGGGCAACCCACGGAGGCGCCAGGCGATGCGTTCACAGTCGGCGTACTTGCCGGGCAGATGGGCTTCAAAGCCTTTCAGTGCCAGTTGGATCCGGAGCAACTCCGCATCGAGTTTCGCGTTTTGCTTCCGGCCCGTCTCCGCGTAGTCCGATTGCTGCGTGGCGGCCACGTAGCCGGAAAAACGGGATTCGCCAAAGATGAGGAAGATGGGGATCGCGAGATAAGGGCAAATGACCAGCGCCAAAGCCCAACCAATGGCCGCCTGGGGCGTGCGCGAAATAAGCACCGCCTTCACCGCACAGTAAATTCCGACGACCTGAAAAATCGCCGTGAAGACAAAAAGGAATGCGGGCCACCAGGAAGTCATTTCTTGGAAGCCGCTCATGGTGACGTACTAAGTCACCTTCGACAAGGCGCGACCTTAGAGATTCAGCATCGCCATCATCGGCGCGGTATACCGCTCACCCTCCGCCACGCCTGGCGGAAAAAGACGATCCAGCTCCGCCAACTCTTCGCTAGCCAGCGTCACCTTCAGCGCACCCATGTTGTCTTCAAGATACTTCACCCGCTTCGTTCCCGGGATCGGCACGATGTCGTCGCCCTGCGCCAGGACCCAGGCCAGCGCAAGTTGAGCCGCCGTGCAGCCCTTTTGCCCCGCAAGTTTTCGGACATGGCCCGCCAGCTCGAGATTCTTCTCCAGCGCTTCGCCCTGGAAACGCGGGTTCGTGCGCCGCCAGTCTCCCGTCGCGAGATCGTCCGGCTTCTGAATCGCCCCGGTCAGGAAACCCCGGCCCAGCGGGCTGTAGGGCACAAAGCCGATACCCAATTCACGGCAGGCTGCGATGATTCCATCGGCCTCCACGTCTCGCGACCAGAGCGAGAACTCACTCTGCAACGCGGCAATCGGATGCACCGCCGCCGCGCGGCGTAGCGTCTCCACTCCCGCCTCGGAAAGCCCGATCGCCTTAACCTTGCCCGCTTTGATAAGTTCAGCGACCGTCCCCACCACGTCCTCGATCGGCAACTCTGGATCGACGCGATGCTGGTAAAAAAGATCGATCGATTCCAGTCCCAGCCGCTTCAGGCTTTCATCGCAAACCTTACGAATATTTTCGGGCTTGCTGCTGACGCCCGTAATCTTGCCGTCTTCCAGCTTGAAGCCATACTTCGTCGCCAGCACATATTGATCGCGGGGCACGTCTTTCAGAAAACGCCCCAGCAATTCTTCGTTCGCATACGGCCCATAAATCTCGGCCGTATCCAGGAAGTTGCCCCCAAGATCCAGATACCGCCGCAGGACCTTCATCGATTCCGCCTCGTCCGCCGGTCCGTAGGCATAGGACATACCCATGCAACCAAGGCCCAGCGCCGTTACCTCAAGGGAGCCCAACTTTCGTTTTTGCATGAATAAATCTCCGTCTCTCTGGAAAAATGGCAACCGCCTTTAGGATGCGCTCACCAACTCATCCAGCGTGGGATAGTCCGTGTAGCCCTTTGATCCCGAAGCATAGAAGGTCTCGGGGATCGGCGCATTGAGCGGCGCACCGGTGGCGAAGCGATGCGGCAAATCAGGATTCGCAATATAGAGCACGCCAAAGGCCACCGCATCGGCCTCGCCTTTCGCCAGCACCTCCGCCGCCGTTTCCGCCGTAAATTTTTCGTTGGCGATATAGGCCCCGCCAAATTTCTTTTTCAGTTCCGGCCCGAGACGGTTCGCTCCGAGCGACTCGCGCGCGCAGATAAACGCAATCTTCCGCCGTCCCAGTTCCTCCGCCACGTAGCCAAAGGTCGCCGCGAGATTGGAGTCTCCCATCCCGTGAATATCGCCCCGGGGCGCAAGGTGCATTCCCACACGCTGCGCACCCCACACGCTGATCACGGCATCGGTTACTTCCAGCATTAGCCTGGCTCGATTTTCAATCGGGCCGCCGTACTCGTCGGTGCGTTGGTTTGAGCCATCCTGCAAAAATTGATCGAGCAGGTACCCGTTGGCCCCGTGAATTTCCACTCCATCAAAACCAGCCGCCTTCGCATTCTCCGCCCCCTTGCGATAGGCCTCGATGATGCCGGGGATCTCCGCCAACTCCAACTCCCGGGGCGTTACAAAGGCCTTCTGCGGGCGGACCAGGCTCACATGTCCACTCGGCGCGATCGCGCTCGGTCCCACCGGCAACTTTCCATCGAGATAGATTGGGTCGGAAACTCGTCCCACATGCCAAAGCTGCAGCAAAATCCGCCCACCTTCTCCGT